>Ga0315291_10004440_pt1 | contig 17862 bp, 15 predicted proteins | sample YL17G12_20_MG_FD_203070 | JGI IMG/M metagenome (GOLD analysis project Ga0315291, IMG submission 203070) | Sediment microbial communities from Yellowstone Lake, YNP, Wyoming, USA - YL17G12_20 | ecosystem: Environmental > Aquatic > Freshwater > Lake > Sediment | place: USA: Wyoming | collected...
TTCACAGAGACTTTTGGGACGGCAAGCCTTCAGCTTTGAACTATGGCATTGCACGTGCAAAGGGCAACATCATCGGAGTATTTGATGCCGACAGCGTCGTTGCGCGCGATGTTTTGCTTAATGTCTGCAAGTATTTTGAAGATCCAAAGATTGCTGCGGTTCAGGGCAGGACGTTGTCAATCAATTCTGATGAGAATATGCTGACCAAATTGATCTCGTATGAGGAGGCTGTCTGGTTTGAGGCCTATATGCGAGGCAAGGATGTTCTGGACTTGTTTGTGCATCTGAAGGGAACCTGCCAATTCATAAGGCGGAACGTTCTGGAGAAGGTTGAAGGCTTCGACGGAAGCTTTTTGGCCGAGGACATGGAGCTTTCGGCCAGACTGACCGGAGAAGGCTACCAGATCAAGTACGCGCCCGATGTGCGGTCATGGCAGGAAAACGCGTCGAATCTGAAGCAACTGTTTAGGCAACGGATTAGATGGTACCGTGGTTGGATGGAGGTTGCCTTCAAATATGGCAGGCTGATGGCTAAGCCTAGCAGAATGGGCGTTGATGCTGAAGCAACGCTGCTGGGCCCTTTCATACTCATCTTTTCACTTGTGACTTATCTGGCGGCGATTCTTGCCTTCTTTGTGCCGACTGGTCTCGACGTTTTCTGGCAGTTGGCAATGCAGTTCACGTTAGTTGGAACAACATTGGCCGTATGTTCATGTGGGTTGGCTTTGATCTACATTTCTAAGCCGAGGAACGTGAAGAACTTGCTTTGGCTGCCATTCATCTATGCTTACTGGTCCGTTCAGACTTTTTTGGCGTTTTACGCAGCTTTCCAAATTGTCTTGCGTAGACCTCGCAGATGGTTGAAGACGGAGAAGAAGGGGGTGGTTGCAAACCCCGAGTTCCATGGGAGCCCAGAGAAGACTGCGGAATTGAACGTTGAAGAGTAGTTGTATTTGGGTTTTTCAGGGAAAGTTTTGGTGACTGGTGGGGCTGGTTTCATAGGCAGTCATGTTGTTGACGGGCTTGTGGCTGCCGGGTTTGATGTGAGGGTTGTCGATGACTTGTCCACGGGAAGTCTTGACAACATTCGTGGGCATTTGTTGAGTGGGACAGTGGATTTTGTCGAGGGTGATTTGCGTGATTCAGAGGTTACGGGGAAGTGTGTTCACGGTGTTGACGCTGTTGTGCATCTCGCGGCTGTTACGAGTGTGCCTTTTTCTGTTGCGAATCCGGATGTGACGTTTGAGAAGAACGTTGATGCTACGAGGGGTCTGCTTGCTGCTTGCGTTGAGCAGAATGTGAGCAGGTTTGTGTTTGTCTCTTCTTGCGCGGTTTACGGCGTGCCGTGTTACTTGCCGGTTGATGAGAAGCATCCGACTCGTCCGGTTTCTCCTTATGCGGTTTCTAAGTTGATGGGTGAGCAGTCTTGTGAGTCTGTTCAGAAGGAGTCTAAGCTGAAGACTGTCGTTTTGAGGTTGTTCAACGTTTATGGGCCTAGACAAAGAGCGGGTGGTGAAGGCGGCGTTGTGGCTGAGTGGGTTAATCGCGCCAAGAAGGGTCTGCCTTTGATTGTGTTTGGGGATGGTTCTCAGACGAGGGATTTTGTTCATGTCTTGGACGCTGCCGACGCTATATTGATGGTTTTGAAAGATGAGTCCGTTGACGGCGAGGTTTTCAATATTGGTTTTGGGCGTTCTACGTCACTGAATGAGCTGGCTAAGTTAGTTTTGCACGTTGCGGGTCGGGATTTAGGTATCGTTTATCAAGAACAGAGAGAAGGGGACGTGCCAGCAAGCTTCGCGGATATTTCAAAGGCCAGTGAGGCTTTCGGCTTCAAGCCTAAGGTTCCGTTAGAAGAAGGGCTGAAACCCCTATTACGTGGGCCGGAGAGTCTCGAGTGAGTTCTAGAGTGAGCGCGCGCGCGCGAATTTCAATTGTCTTAGGAACTCGGCCAGAAATCATAAAGTTCTCGCCGATCATTCGAGAATGTGAACGCCTTACCTTAGACTATTTTGTTCTTCACACGGGACAACATTATTCTTACAATATGGACCGCGTTTTCTTTGAGCAACTTGAACTGCCACAGGCACGCCATAATCTTGACGTGGGCTCGGGAACACATGCTGAACAAACTGGAAAGATGCTGATTGGAATAGAGAAGGTGTTGAGCCGGGAGAAGCCTGATGTCGTTTTGGTTGAAGGTGACACTAACACGGTTCTGGCTGGGGCCTTGGCTGCGACGAAGCTGGGCATCAAAGTAGGACATGTAGAAGCGGGTCTGAGAAGCTATGACCGCGAGATGCCTGAGGAGACCAACAGGGTTCTGGCGGATCATTGTTCAGACTTGTTGTTCGCTCCGACCGCGAAAGCAAGAGAGAACCTGCTCAGAGAAGGATTAAATGAACGCGCTATCTTCCTGACGGGCAACACCGTCGTCGATGCTGTCAATCAGAATCTGAAACTCTCGAAGAAGAAAGGAAACATCTGGAAGAAGTTAGGCATTGAAAATGGCGGCTATGCTTTAGTCACTGTTCACAGACAAGAGAATGTTGATAACAAAACTAGGTTGAAAGGCATCATGGAGGGGTTGACGAGAATTCGCAAGATCTTGGGTTTCCACGTCGTCTATCCCATTCATCCCCGAGCCAAAAAACAGTTTGCAGCCTTCAACGTTCACGCAGACGGCGTTGACATCATCGAACCCTTGGATTATTTGACTTTTCTACAGCTTGAGAGCAACGCTAAGCTCGTCCTAACAGATTCAGGTGGCGTACAGGAAGAAGCCTGCATTCTTCGCGTGCCATGCGTAACGTTGCGATACAACACTGAGAGACCAGAGACCTTGGAGGTTGGAGCTAACACGCTCGCGGGTACTGACCCGGACGAAATTGTGAAGAAAGCAGATTTCATGCTCGCCAAGCATCACGACTGGGAAATTCCGTTCGGAGACGGCACGACAGGCAAGAGAATAATCAAGATATTGAGGGAAGAATTTGCCTAAGTCAAGAGTCTTGGTAACCGACGAAAGAGGCTTTATCGGTTCGAGAAGCGCGCGCTTGGTTGAAGACGATTGAGCTCTAGAGTTACTGGTTTCTTTTCTAACTTCACGGCGTCTGGCTGGAAGGCTCTGGGTATTGCTTTTCTTGTCGGATTCTTTGTCAGGCTTGTGCCTGAACTGTTGTCTTATCCTCATGCTATTGGTTTTGACACTGTCTACTATGCTTGTAGAATTGGGACTGGTGTTGTTTGGTATAATTGGTCACAGGTTTTCTCTTCGTGGCTGCTGTACGGGCTTCTGGTTCCTGTTCAGAATCTCGTGCAAGGAGACCCGTTTATGATTTTGAAATTGGCGGCGCCTTTACTTTTTGGGTTGAACACGTGTGGCATCTACTATTTTGCAAGGAGAGCATTGAATTGGACGGAAAGGAAGGCTTTGTTTGGCAGTCTAGTTTTTTCCTTTCAAATTGCAGCATTGGCAATTTCCTGGGAGTTCTTCAGGAACATGCTTGGTTTAGGTTTCTTGCTGTTTGCTCTTGCGTTCCTTGAGGATGTTGGCAAGAGCGTGAGGGCTTCTTTGTTTTTCGTGTTGTTCTCGGTTCTTGTAATGTTCAGTCATGAGTTTGCGTCGATTATCCTGTTCATCGTCGTTTTAGGCGTCGTCGCGTTTACAGTCGTGAAGGAAACGAAATTGACTGCGATCAGGGTTCTGGGATTCTTTGCTCCTGCGCTCGCCGTGTTTCTGGGGCAAGTGTACTTCGTGGCGTTTCCTGTCGCTTATACGGGCCCTGCCCTGAATGTTCTTACTGCTTACCAAGCAACTGGCCATTATGGCGGAGTTTTCAGTCTTTTCACAAACTATCTCGGTGTTTTTGACACTGTTCAATCTTATTCTTCATATTTGGTTCTGTTTTCACATGTGTCTTCTCTTTTCGCTTTGCTTTTTGCTTTGGTTTTGCCGTTGGTCTTGGTTGGTTTCTTCAGAAACAAGCTTCTGGTTTTCTGGTCGGGGCTTCTCCTTGTTGGAGGGTTTGGGGCCGTGGTTGTGCCGTGGTTTGCTCCGGACATGTGGAGCAGGTGGATGCTCATGCTTGTTTATCCCTTCACCTTCTATGTGGTTAACGGAATTAGCAAGGTTTGGCATGCAGGCGGTTCAAGTGTACGGCCGATTTGGACAAGATTAAATTGGCTGAAGATTTCCAAGAGAGCTGCAAAAAGTCTTATTGTCGTTTCTTCTTGTTTGGGCTTCTTGTTTATGGCCTGTCCCATGTTGTATGGACGTTTTGGAGTGGTTGGTCTTCCAACAACGGTCAACTATGTACCATCTTCCATGCAGAGCAACACCTTGCCACTGATTGACGTTGATTCAGCAGTCAACGCTTTGAAATGGGTTAACAACCAAATGAACAGCAGCTCTGCTTTCCTTGCTCAAGACGCTTTTTATTATTGGAGTATACTCTATTTGAATAATCAGCATGCGATTGTTTTCTTCAAGAATGATTTTCATACAGCGATTACAACTGCGAGTGCTCACGGATTTGATACACTGTATTTTATATGGTGGAACACGGACATAGGCTGGTATGGAATCACTGCTCCAAGCGGTTTTGTTCAGTTGAAGAGTTTCGATCGGATTTCAGTTTACCTTTACGCAGGTTGAGAATATGGTGGAGATTTCAAAAAACCATAATATTGAGATTGAAGCTACAACTGCTTTGAAACCCTTCATTGTAGTTGGGATTCCAGCTTTTGATGAAGAGAAAACTATTGCAAAGGTGGTTTTGGAGTCTCAGAAATATGCCGACAAGGTCGTGGTCTGTGACGACGGCAGCTCAGACTTGACCGGTGAGATCGCTCTACGTTTGGGGGCCGAGGTTGTTAGGCATGAGACTAATCTTGGTTATGGCGCAGCGATTCAAGCACTGTTCAATCGAGCCCGAGAGCTGGGAGCTGATGTTTTGGTCACGTTGGATGGTGACGGTCAACATGATCCACACGATATTCCAAACGTTATTGAACCTATAAAGAACGGTGCGGCCGACGTCACGGTCGGTTCAAGGTTTATTGATAAGCACTTGTCAAGTGTTATGCCCTGGTATAGGAGAGCCGGTATCAGATTCATTTCACGACTTGCAGCGAGCGCTAACAACACTAAGCATGGTGTGCAGGATGCCCAGAGCGGGTTCAGAGCCTACAGCAGCAAGTGCCTGGACAAACTGGTTATTGCTGAAAACGGCATGGGCGCCAGCGCAGAAATCCTGATCAACGCCCGAAAACAGGGCTTTAGAATCAAAGAAGTTGCAGCATCATGCGACTACTCAAACGGCGTGAGAAACCACGTGCACAACCCAGTAAGACACGGCGCCAGCGTCGTAATGTCCATCGTCAAACTCGTGGTTGAAGACAAGCCCTTGCAGTTTCTCGGTATACCTGGCATCTTGTGCCTGATGACTGGATCCTTCTTCGGCGTTTGGATGCTTCAACTCTACGGTGCAGAGCACCGCATAGTTACGAACATTGCGTTGGCCGCTCTCGGATTCGTGCTGATTGGCTTCTTCATGCTATCAACGGGCATAACGTTGTATGCGATAGAGCGTGCCCGCGAAAGGCTTGCACAAAGGGCAAATGGGAATAGATGAGAGTGACACCTCGGCGTGCTTGAGATTGAGGTCTGTGAAGTGCGGGGTCACTGTCCTGTGTATAAGGTTGGCGACAAGATGACCGTCGATGACCCTGAGATAGTGTTGAAGAAGACAGACGCTCTGTGTACTCATGCTCTTTCTTCTTTGTTACATTATGTATTAGTGTTAGAACGAGGAGCTGACCCGGTCAGTTTGGGGCTGTCCACGCCAAAAGATGGTGAGCATGCATACGTTCAATGCGTCGATCCTGGCGAGCCCTACACTCATGGCGGAACAGTCATTTTCAAAATCGGAAAAGTTGAAAAGAGCCCTGGAAAGCCCAGAATAGCCGTGCGAGCGCACAGGGCTCATGCTCGCCAAGCATCGCGATCGGGAATAAGACCAGTTCCGAGACGGCAAAGCAGGCGAAAGAATAACTAGATTATTGAGGGAAGCATTTGGCTAAGTCAAGAGTTTTGGTAACTGGCGGAAGGGGCTTCATCGGTTCGAACCTAGTTCGAGAACTGGAGAAACGGGGGAACGAAGTCTGGGCATGCGACCTCATGCACTCCGATTTTGATAATTATGTTCGCTGCGATGTGAGCAAGTACAGACAGGTTGAACGCATTTTCGAAGAGCACGAGTTTGACTTTGTCTATCACGCAGCTGCCGAGTATGGAAGATGGAACGGCGAGGATTACTACGAAAACCTGTGGCTTACAAACGCGGTAGGAACCAAAAACATTCTGAGAGCCCAGGAAGACAGGAAATTCCGCATGATCTTCTTCAGCAGCGCCGAAGTCTACGGAGACTACGACGGCGTGATGAGCGAGGATGCTATGGACAAAGTTCCCATCAAGCAAATGAATGATTATGCAATTTCAAAATGGGTCAACGAACTACAGATCATCAACTCGGCAATTATGTTCAAGACTGAAACCGTCAGAGTGAGACTGTTCAACGTTTACGGAGTGGGCGAACACTACACGCCGTACAGGGGTTGGATTCCGAAGTTCATATTCAAGGCGCTCCGAGACGAGCCCTACACTGTTTATCTTGGCCACAAGAGAACGCTCGAATACGTGGAAGACGTCTGCAGGACGCTGGCGAACATAATTGACAACTTCAAGCCAGGTGAGGTCTACAACCTGGGAGGAGACAGGCAGTACGAAATCAAGTATGTCTCAAACCTAATATTGAAAAACTTGGGCAAAGACGATTCTAAGGTCACATATCAGGAGGCCGAGCCTTTTACTACGAGAATCAAGATGCCTGACGCTTCAAAGGCCAAGAAAGACATAGGCTTTAAATTGACGATTACTGCAGAAGAGGGCATCAAAAGAACCGTCGAATGGTTCCGAAAACTGTACGGAAAGTAAAGGCAAACTTGGAATCCAAAGAAATTCTGGAACGCTACAGAGATAAGAGGATCTTGATTACCGGCGGATCCGGCTGTATCGGCAGCAACCTTGTCAGAACACTTCTGAAGGCTGAACCAGAAAGAATCGCCGTCCTTGACGACTTATCGGCTTCTTACGAGTGGAACCTGCCCAAAGACGAAAAAGTCGTCTTCACAAAAGGAAGCATTCTGGACGAAGAGGCGATGAAGAAGGCTTTCAGCCTTAAACCTAACTATGTTTTTCATCTTGCAGCCCATTTTGCCAACCAGAACAGTGTTGATCATCCAGAGACCGATCTTCTGGTAAATGGGCTCGGCACGCTGAAAGTGCTGGAGTATGCGAACCTGGTTGGTGTCGAAAGGTTTGTGTTTGCTTCCTCAGGCTGCTCGGTCTATGGGAGTCAGGCACCTTTGCCCTTGAAAGAGGATTTTGTTTCGCTTCATTTGGACACGCCATACCAGATGAACAAACTTGTGGGAGAATTGTACTGCAACTTTTTCAGTGACTATTACAAGTTGCCTGTGGCAATAGCGAGATACTTCAACGTGTATGGGCCGGGAGAAGTGCCTGGAAGATACCGGAACGTCATCCCTAACTTCATCTGCTGGGCCATGAACAATAAGCCGCTTCCGATCACGGGTATAGGAGAAGAGACCAGAGACTTCACGTTTGTCGACGACATCGTGGATGGAACTCTGCGCTTGGGAGTTATTAAAGAAGCTGTGGGCGACGCATTTAATCTGGCGTCTGAAACTGAGACGAGAGTTATTGACTTGGCGAATTGGATAAATGAACTCATCGGAAACAAGGCAGGAATAGTTTACAAGCCGAAAAGAGACTGGGACAAAGTGGTAAAAAGAAGAGCATCGATAGAGAAAGCGCATAATACCCTAGGATACGAGCCTAAAACCCACATGGAAGTGGGCCTAAGAAAGACGTATGAGTGGATTCTTGAGAACAAGCAGAAAATCCAAGCGCGCGCAGGGGTTTGCGCATAGAAATATTGAAGTCATTCCATTGAAGATCACTTTTCTTATAGCTAGTTTTCCTCCTGAGATCTCTACGGGCCGACTGGGTTTTCAGCTTTGCAAGAGTTTCACTAGTTCAGGGCACAGCGTTACTGTGGTAACGTCTTTCCCACGGAAGTATCTTGTCAGCCATCGAGTGGCTCTGAAGGGCCGCCTTCTTTACAGAGAAGATGTGAAAGGTTTGAACGTCGTCCGGATGGGCCCTGAATTTTCGAAAAGAGACAACGTGAACATGAGAGGTCTCGAGTATTTCTATCAGTTTTTCTCGCTTTTCGTTGGAGGCCTGGTCGGCGGAGAGACAGACATAATCATGTGCTGTTCTCCTCCATTGACATTGGCACTGGCTAGCTATTTCTTAGGAAGAATAAAGCGTGCCCCGATCGTTGTGAGAATTGGAGACCTTCATCCTCAAGAATTAGTGGATTTGGGATTGATCAAAAACAAGATGCTGGTACATCTGTTAGAATTGATGGAGAAATTTGTCTACAGAAAAACTGACTGTTTGACTGTGCTATCAAAAGGGTATCGTCAACACTTGCTCAGCAAAGGGACGGAGAGTAGCAAAGTTATTGTTCTTCCAAACTGGGGTGATTTAGACGAACTGGCAGCTTTAAGAAAGCCAGGTGCTCTCTCCGAATTCAAAGGGAAATTCGTGGTCACTTATGCGGGTGTACTGTCTTGGTTCCAAGATGTTGAGACGCTCGTTGATGCGGCTTCCCTGCTCCAGGAGAAAACTGACATTCATTTTCTTATTGTAGGGGATGGCTCGCAGAAGCAATTCTTGGAAGAAAAAAGCAAACGGCTCAAACTTCAGAATGTTACTTTCAAGCCTTTGCAGCCCAGAGCCGAATACTTGAGAATCCTGCAAAGTTCAGCTGTCTGTGTTATCGCTATCAAGAAAGAATTGAAAACGACCACAATACCTTCGAAGCTATTTGATATTATGGCGTGTGGTCGCCCTGTGCTGGCGATTGTTCCCAAGGGTGAGACCACCGGCATCATTTCCAACTCGAAATGTGGAAGTTGGGTCGAACCGCAAAACCCTGGAGGGGTCGCCGAAGCAGTTCTAGCTTTGTACAGGAATCCCAGCGGCAGAGAGGAGTTTGGGCGAAACGGCAGAAAATATCTGGAGGAGCATTTCACTCTCAAACGTGTTAGTATACAGCACGAGGAGATCATGCATCGGTTGATAAAGAGAGGCAACAGAGTTAAACCTCCGAGGCTTGATGAGAAAACGGCTAGCGACCGCACTCTTTTTCTGAAACGCAAGATGTGATGGGGAATTTGAAGGTCGGCTTCCTCTTATTGCATCCATTTTCTGAGTCAATGGCTTCTGGCGTTCGAACAATCGAATTGGCAAAGGCTCTCAGTACGATGGACGTTGAGACAAAGATCTTCACTCCATACGAAAAAACTCAAATCAAGGAGGGCGTGGAGATAATTAATGTGCCCACAGTGTTCTCGACCTTTGGCGTGGAAAGTCATTTTTATCATGCTTCAAGGCGCATTTACTACAGCAGGGCATTGCAGAAGCTAGTGATCAAAATATCTAAGCAATTGGCGAGAGGGCGAATCAAAGTTTCTTCAAAACTTCAAAGCATTTTGAAGGAATCTGACCTCGACATTTTGCAGGCCGAACAGGACAATGCTGCAATGATGCTTCTCTCCGCTCGTTTAGAACTCGACATCCCCATTGTCCTAGATTTGCACGGAATCTGGCCTGAGGAATTGCTTGCTGCAGCAGCCATAACGGAAGGTAGCGGTGAATGGAATGAACTGCAGGCCACAACAAATCATATCGTGGAAAATGTTGACTTGACCGTTTGTCTTTCCGACGCGATGAGGGAATACGTTCTTTCGCATTACAATGTTGATTCACGCAAAGTTGCAGTTGTTCCGCCTGGAGGGCGCATCTTTTGTGATGAATACTCTGAAAGGGGCTTACCTTGGAAGATAGTCTACGCTGGAATCGTGTCTTATAGGAAGCATGTTGATCTTTTCGTAAGAAGCATGCCTCACGTTAAGGAAAAGATGCCGAACGTAGAATTTGGGATCACGAAGAAAGGTGATCTTCTGAAGCAGGTTCAAGACATGGCAAAAGCCTTAGGGTTGGAACCCAATTATTTCTGGTTCCACAATCTTGAAGAAACTCTGAGGTTTTTGTCCTCTTGCCATATAGGGGTTCTTCCCACTACTAACGATGAATCTGCCAGAATTAGCATGCCCTCAAAGCTCTTTGACTATCTGTCTGTTGGTCTTCCCGTGGTTGCAAATGACGTAGGCGGCTGGACAGACATAATCAAAAAAAATAATCTTGGGCGAATAAGCAAAGATGAACCTTTAGATTTCGCAAGTTGCATTCTCGAACTTTTGTCCAATCCGGAGGAGCTTATCGAATGCGGAACCAACGGTATTCAAATTATCAAGAATACGTACAACTGGTCTAAGTCAGCTGAAACCCTCTTTAGCTGTTACAAGGCTTTAGCATAGCCGATTGATGGAGCAATCAGACGAGACGTGAAAACAGCAATTTTGGGCTGCGGACTAACTGGCTTAACAATCGGTCACCTTCTTAACAAGAAAGGAGTCGATTTCAAGATTTTTGAAAAAGAAAAAGATTGCGGAGGATTAATGAGAAGTCTTAGCCAAGATGATTTCACTTTTGATTATGGCGGCTCTCATGTTCTCTTTTCAAAGGACAAAGAGGCTCTTTCATTCTTGCTCGGTTTATTGGAAAACAACAAAACTCGACACAGAAGAAAAACAAAAATCCTTTACAAACGGCGCTATGTCAAATATCCATTCGAGAATGGTCTATCTGACCTGTCCACGAACGAGAACTTCGAATGTCTGTCCAGCTTCGTTCAGAACTTGATTAACAAACAAACTGGAAAAAAAGACTCTCCGAGGAACCTGAAGGAGTGGTTTTATTACAACTTCGGCAGTGGGATGGCCGAAAAATATCTTATTCCATATAATACAAAGATCTGGAAGCATCCTCTGGAAGAAATGACTCTTGAATGGGCAGACCGAATTCCAAATCCTCCGCTCGAAGACGTAATAAAATCCTCCCTTGGAATCAAAACCGAAGGTTACGTTCATCAACTGTATTTTTACTACCCGAAAAATGGTGGAATTCAAGCACTAATAGACAAATTACGTAATCCATTAAACGATCGAATCGCAAACAGCTTCGAAATAAAAATGGTCATGCGAGAAAAGAATAGATGGATTGTTTCAGACGGCGAAAGAGAAGAGCAATTTGACAAAATCGTTTCAACAATACCTGCAAATGAACTGGTCAAAGTGATGCACGCTCCCCGAGAGGTCAAAAAAGCTGCAAGTAACCTCAAATATAATTCGTTGATTTGCGTTATGATTGGTCTTGACGTGGAAAAGGTCAATGACTTGTCATGGCTTTACATTCCAGATCGCGACATCTTGCCGCATAGAGTCAGTTTTCCTTCAAACTATAGTCTACACGCAGCTCCTGCTGGGAAATCATCGTTATTAGCAGAAATAACGTGCTCCGCTAACAGTAAAATTTGGAGAATGGGAGACGATAAATTGGCTGATAGAGTAATAAACGACCTAGTTCACCTAAAACTCATCACCAAGAAAGACATATGCTTCTCAGTTGTGCGAAAGACAAAATACGCTTACGTAATAAATGATCTCGATTATCACGAAGACATCACAACAGTGAAGGATTTTCTCACCAAAGAAGGTATAAGCTCCATCGGAAGATTCGGAGAGTTCAATTACCTGAATATGGATGCATGCGTGAGAAGCGCAACCAATTTTGCAGAGTCAAGCGTCTAAGCTGGAAAATGTGCGCTGAGAATATTGGGAATGACCCAGGTAGCAAGTTACCACAAGTCGCGCGCGCGAGGCAAAGCCAGTGAAGTACTTGAGGAAACGCTGGTAAATGTTCAGTCGAAAGGCACTGCTTTTCATTTAGGCGAATTCAATGTCAATTACCATCGATACTTGGATACATTGGAAATACTAATTGGGAATGTCCCTATAGGCTCCAGAGTCTTAGAAATTGGTTGCTATCTAGGTTATCTGACGTTATCAATGCGCAAAATAGGATACGAAGTCTGCGGGATCGACTTGGACCCAAATCAATTTATGGAAGAAATCACAAGGCGAGAAATCCCAATTAAGAAATGTGATCTCAACAAAGATGCTATTCCATTTGGCGAAGAAGAGTTCGACGCAATTATTTTCACAGAAGTTCTAGAACACTTGAATTATTGGAGACTTGACGCTGTTTTCGGGGAAATCAGACGCGTACTAAAACCCGGGGGCATTTTGATTCTCTCAACACCAAACTTGGCTTGTCTTGAGAACCGGGTATTTCTCCTTTTAGGTGGGATAAGATATCTTGGCGGTGGCATAATTCCACCTGCACATGCAAGAGAATACACCCTACAGGAGATCATACAAATTGTGCAAACAAATGGTTTAAGGCCAAAGTCCCTGTCTTATTCGATGGCTAGGGATATCATAACTCAACCAGTCGTGCGCGAACGAATTGGGGCCGCTAAACAAGAAGGTGAGTATGCTTCTCGGCAACACGTTTTGAGAGGTTTTGTTATCCATCCGAATTGGATAAACATCGGGAGAGCCTTTTCTTTTCCGTTAAAGAAATTGGTCCCTTCGTTTAGAACAACAATGTTTGTGATTGCCCAGAAATCGAAGAAACATGCTGCATCGCGCGCGCGAAAGGCAAGATAAATGCTTTTTGATATCGTTTTGATCAGGTCCGATTCTATCTCAAATGACCGACGTGTGCGGAAGATCATTCGTTCATTGTCCAAAAGGTATAGCGTGCTTGTTTTGGGATGGGATCGCGAAATGACGAATGAATCGTCCGAAATCATGGAGAATAGGGTGAATGTAAGACGTCTTAGAGTAGGAGCACCTTACGGCAGAATCACTCTTATTCCTTTCTACCCATTGTTCTGGGTTTGGGTATTCTGCAATCTTCTGGTTTATCAACCCAAGATTATCCACGCATGCGACCTTGATACATTGATCCCTAGCTATTTTTTTAGATTGTTTTTTTCAAATAGGGTAGTGTTTGACAGTTTCGATAGATATGCTATGGCTTTCATACCTCCAAAACATCATGTGATTTACAGCCTTGTGCATAGGCTTGAGGGATTGATGGCCTACAAGGCCGATGCCTTAGTAACTGTATCTTATAAACGACTTTCAACTTTTGGCAACCAATTACCAAAGCACAGTGAAGTAGTCATGAACTGCCCTGAAGACATGCTGGACATGATTCGAAACGATACTCGAATTTCTTCAGACTATGGGTTGACTTTGGTTCATGCAGGAGGAATAGGATGGACTGTGGGGTTGTTCTTGCTGGACGAAGCAATCAAGAACCTAGATGATGTCCGCTTGGTCTTGGCTGGCAGAAGAGACGACAAAAGCACTATAGAGCGGCTTCTACGAAACCCCAAAATCAAGTATGTTGGTTTACTGGAACATTCTGAAGCTTTGAGATTGGAAGGTACAGCGGACATAATACCCATCTTCTATGACCCAGCCTTACCGATAAGTCGTGTTGCCAACCCCAACAAGCTATTTGAAGCAATGATGCTCGGAGTGCCTGTCATAACAAATGTATGCAAAGACATCGTGAACGGAATTGGTTGTGGATTAGTGGTTAAGTATGACGCGAATGAAGTGAGAAAAGCCATTCTGGACCTGAAAGGAGACTTTGCTTTGCGAAGAAATATGGGGACTAGAGGCCGTTTGGCTTTCGAGAAGATGTACAATTGGGCCATAATGGAAAAAAGGCTTTTGAGACTTTACGACAAATTGCAGCCGGTCTCCAATAGCAAATTATAACGAAGTCTAGGTTTGGATAAAGTTCTCTGCGGCGGAGGAGCTTCATGCAAAACAAGTTGCCTAGTCTTTATCGCGAAATGTTGATGTAAGCAAATATTGCTGAGAAACTGGCTGGTGGTTGTTTCAGACTCATGAGGGGCGCGCGCATGAGGGGTGACTTACCACTAGTGTCAATAATAACACCTGCTCATAACGCGGAAAAATTCATTGCGAAGACTCTCAAAAGCGTAGAGGGTCAAGACTATCAAAACCTTGAACACATAGTCTTGGACGACGGCTCCACAGATAATACTTCAAGCATACTCAAACAATATCAGAAAAACTATAATCTTCGGTGGTTCTCCAAACGCAATGAAGGTCAGACTGTTACTGTCAATAAGGGTTTTGATATGGCGCAGGGCGATTTAGTTATTTGGCTAAATGCGGATGATGTTCTCTTCAATAAACAAGTGACAACGAGTATTGTCAGAAAATTCGAGAGTGATCCTAGCATAGGCGTAGTCTATGGTCATACGGCAATCTTGGATGAGAATAGTCGAATCATAAAGATCCAATTCTCAATTCCATGGTTTAATTTGGGTACTCTTCGGAGAGCCCACTTTGCTCCAGGAATTTTCTATAGAAGGAATGTTGCCCTTAAGTATAAACTCGATTCTACCTTCAATTATGCAATGGATTATGAACAGACCCTGAAGATGTGCAATGACAGAATAAGATTCGCATTCTTGAACAAAATATTGATTGGATATAGGAGACATAAGGCGACTAAAAGTATGAGCCAGAGACCTTTTCTCAATGCAGAAACAAAAAGACTTAGAAAAAAGTATGGTGAAAAGTTCGGCGTTTCTTATTACTTCTCAAAATGTTTGGATGATAGCTACTTGCTTTTCTTTAAGCTTTGCGGCATTAAAACTGTAGTGAATTTGTACATGCAACCTGAAGCCTCCCAATTGGCATTTGATGTGAAGTTTGATTCGCTGCCAAAGCTTGTCTTAAGGCAGGTACTGCCCTATGTCAGTTGACAGAGAATTGCAGTGTGTGACTAAGCTGTCTAAGCGACTGCTTGTTATATCTCCTCACTTCAAGCTGTTTATCAAAGATCAAATAATCGCGATTAGCAACTACTTTGCTAACGTAAGCGTCCTTGTTCCTCATCCCTATTTTCCTTATCCCTTTTTGAGTGTTCCGCTATTCGAAAAGCGACTTCTTTTCCTTGAAAATGCTATGGACTCTTGCAAAACGCATATTTCTTCTAACATTGATTCTTTCTATCCCCGATTTTTTACTCTGCCTATAGAAATCATGCGAAAACGTGCTCCTTTGATTTCCGCAGCCAGCTCAACCAAGATGTTAAAGAAGAAATCGATAAAGTTTGACTTAGTTCACATTCATCGATTGGATGTCGGGTTCACTGGAGCTGTCATAAAAGAAAACTGTGGTAAACCTTTTGTTGTTACTTGTCATGGTTCTGACGTGTATGATTTTCCTTTCAAAGATGAATATCGTCACTCTATTGCAAAATACACTTTGAACAAAGTAGACCACGTCATAGCCGCAAGCAAATCTGAAGCTGATAAATTGCTATCTCTGGGTTTAGATTCTCGTAAGCTATCACAAATACCGAATGGCTTTGATGATGCTCTTTTTTCACCAGTCCTCCAGAAATCTGCACGCGCAGAACTCGGGTTACCTCTTAACAAGAAGATACTGCTTTCAGTTGCTACTCTGGATGAGGTGAAAGGGCACATCTACCTCATAAGGGCCATGCACACAATAACAAAAATAAGGAGTGACGTAATCGCAGTAATTATTGGGTCAGGACCTCTCGAGGAGAAATTACGAAAAGAAATCACGAAACTTGGACTAACCGAAAAAGTGCTATTGATCGGGAGGGAACCGCATAACAGAATTCCATCGTGGATCAATGCCTCGGACATATTTTTGTTGCCGAGCCTGAATGAAGGCTTTCCAACGGTAATTCCTGAAGCCATGGCTTGTGGAAAGCCTATCATAGGTACCAATGTAGGCGGCATTCCTGACGCCATATCGGATGAAGACATCGGCATACTGGTAAATGCTGCCGATCCAGAGGCATTAGCACAAGCAATTTTAGATTCACTAAGCCGGAAATGGCCTTCTGAGAGAATATGCGAGTCTGCCCAAAAGTATTCTTTGAGAACCATAACTGAGCAAATTCTGAGCATATACCAGGATGTCTTAGGGAAATACATAACTCGGGACTAATACAATGATTGTTGATAAAACAAGAATAGCGCGCGCGTAAGCAGGAATTCAACGATTTTGGCGGAAGATCAACGAAGTGTGGCGTTTTTTGAGTGTTGCGAGAGATCAGCTGGTCCGCAAACAAACGATGCTTCGGTGAGACACTTGTGTGATTTGACTGTCTCGGTGATTATTCCAACTCGCAACAGACCTGAGGAACTTAGCACTCTTCTGACATGCCTTTCCGAACAGACCGTTCGTCCGAGAGAAATAATCGTCATCGATGATAGTGATGATTCTAAAACTGAGCAACTGGTTAGAGAAAATGCAGGCGAACTTCGCATAAAACGAATCACGCTAAGTTACGCTCGTAATGAAAACGAGAAGAGTCTAACGATTGCTAGGAATTTGGGAGTCTCGCTGGCGAAATTTGAAATTATTATGTTTCTTGATGATGATGTCGAGCTCTATAATAATTACCTTGAAGAAGTTTTAAAGGTATATGCGCGCAATCCCGCGGCGGTCGGCGTACAAGGATATTTTAAGACAGGTCGGAACAATTCGCTATCCAACGCCATGCATAAGGTGTTCTACCTTTCCCAGAGTGTTCAGAACAAGTGGCAAATCCTTCCTTCAGGCCAAGAAGTTTTTCCCATCCCCTTAACTAAAACAATCGATTGTCCCAGACTCTCTGGGGCAAATCATAGTTATCGAAAACAAGTCTTCAAGCTGCTAAGCTTTGACGAAACCTTGAAGGGGTACGGATTCGGAGAGGATAAGGACTTCTCATATAGAGTCTCGAAGAAATATCCTAAGGGACTCTATTGCACTCCGAACGCTAAATTAATCCACAAGGAGTCCACGAAAGCGAGACTGCCGAGAAAATCGCAACTCTATATGGAATCAGTTAATGACTTGTACTTCTTCTATAAGAATATCCCGCAAACACTTTCAAACAAAGCAATATATGCCTGGAGCAGAATTGGGTTATTAATCGCGATGTTCACCGGGTTATTGCTGAAGAGTAAAACAAAGGCCTATCTGCCTCAAATTGCATACCTCCTCAGTTCCTATTTATGGGCAATGAAACACTCCAGAGAGATAAAAACAGGGAATCTATCCTTTGCTGACGAGGTTTTGAGAAACTGATGAAAGTCACTTTGAGAATCAATCCAGATACGTTGGCAAAGTCTACCCTAATCTTGCTGGTCGCAGTCACCATATCATCCCCAACGCTCTGGCTTATCGAAACCTCCGCCAAATTCTTCATGTACATATTTGAAGTGTGTCTTATTTTTTTAGTATCCATCATTTGGTTTAGACTATGCACAATACAATTCATGCTCAAGGAGAACTCCGTCAACTCCCTACTCGATTATCTATTTGTAGTTTCCTCACTCAGTTTGCTGTTCCTTAACACTTACAGCCTCCCGACAATATCTAGCATTCTCGTAGCAATCGCGGCATCAGCATTTCTCCCAGGCTATGTCTTCCTTCGCCTCGTCAATTTTCACTGCTCACGTTCATATTTGGAAACAATCCTGTTATCATTCGCCTTAAGTATCCCATTCACGGCCACAATAGTCTTCCTCCTAAGTCCAATCGAAAACAACGTATTTCAATTATCTGTTTTCTTCGTCATTCTGTCTTTCCTCCCGATTGCGAAAACGAGAATCAAACGAACAGCCAACAACGACGCCCATATCCTCACATTCAGACTAA
>Ga0315291_10004442_pt1 | contig 17860 bp, 14 predicted proteins | sample YL17G12_20_MG_FD_203070 | JGI IMG/M metagenome (GOLD analysis project Ga0315291, IMG submission 203070) | Sediment microbial communities from Yellowstone Lake, YNP, Wyoming, USA - YL17G12_20 | ecosystem: Environmental > Aquatic > Freshwater > Lake > Sediment | place: USA: Wyoming | collected...
CAAAGTATCTCATCCATTCTGTAGGTCCCAGGTATCAGGGGGGTGATAAAGGGGAAGCAACGCTCCTGCAAAGTGCCCATCTTGAGAGTCTTAAACTCGCTTCAGCAAGAAAGATAAAAAGCATAGCATTCCCAGCCATCAGCACCGGAGTCCACCACTATCCTGTGCATGATGCAGCGAATATTGCCTTGAAAACGACCATTGATTACCTCAAGGAACACAGTGATATTGAACTAGTAAGATTTGTTCTCTTTGATCATAAAACATACGATATCTTCACCGAAGAACTGAAAAAACTTCTATAGGTCATTAGAAACACGCAGGAGGAATAACAATAACGAGATGCTGTAAGATTTGTGGATCAGAATTACCCGATGATTACCCTACAGATATCTGTTTAGATTGTCAAAGTATTATGAGTCAAGGTAATTCCCTTCATTAATAAACTTCTTATAAGAGAACAGTGTTATATAATTGTTAAAAGGGGGAAAAGGTATGGATAGACGTCTCATTCAAAAACTAATGATTTGTGGAATTATATTTGTATTCTTCGGAGTAAATTATAGTGCAGGTATTGGAAATATCACGGGATATAAAAGTAATAATACAAACGATACTACTTCTTCATCTTCTTTTACGACCGATTGGTGGCCGATGTTCCACCATGATCTAAGTCACAGTGGGTATTCTTTCTCTACAGCACCCAATACAAACACAGTCTTATGGATTTACACAACAGGTTACCGAGTATGTTCCTCTCCTGCAATTGATAACGGGAAAGTCTATATTAATTCATATGACAATAAATCATACTGTCTAAATGCAGAGACTGGGATAAAGATCTGGGAGTACACAACAGGCAACTGGGTGTATTCTTCTCCTGCGGTTACTGATGGTAAAATCTATTTCGGTTCACAGGATCATAAGGTATATTGTCTGAATGCTGACACTGGTACAAAAATCTGGGAGTACACAACAGGTTCTTTTGTGATGTCTTCCCCGGCTGTTGCTGATGGTAAGGTTTACATAGGATCATTTGATCATATGGTATACTGTTTGGATGCTGATAATGGGGTAAAGATCTGGGAGTATTTTATAGGTGATGATATAGTGTCTTCTCCTTCAGTTGCCGATTATAATGTTTACATAGGCTCAAGGGATGGTAAGATGTATTGTCTGAATGCGTATAATGGGACGAAAATCTGGGAGTACACAACAGGCTCCTTTGTAGATTCTTCCCCTGCTGTTGCTAATGGTAAGGTCTACTTCGGCTCATATGATAATAAGGTGTACTGCTTGAATGCTGATACAGGAGTGAAAATATGGGATTACACAACAGGTTCTAGTTCTATCGTGATTTCTTCCCCTGCGATTGCAGATAGTAAGGTCTATATCGGCTCTTGGGATAGTATCGGCTCTTGGGATAATAAGGTGTACTGCTTGAATGCTGATACGGGGGTGAAGATCTGGGAGTATACGACAGGGTATATTGTGATTTCTTCTCCTGCTGTTGCAGATGGTAAAGTGTACATCGGCTCAGGTGATCATAAGGTGTATTGTTTGAATGCTGATACTGGTGTAAAGATCTGGGATTACACAACAGGCGCTTTTATAGATTCTTCTCCTGCTGTTGCTAATGGTAAGGTCTACATTGGCTCTTGGGATAATAAGGTGTATTGTTTTAATAGCAGTGGTGGACAACCACCAGAAAAACCCGATAAACCCTCCGGCCTAATAAGAGGTAAGGTTGGGGTAGAATACATATACACTACGAGTACAAATGATCCCGACGGTGATCAGTTGTTCTATCTGTGGGATTGGGGTGATGGTAATAATAGTGGTTGGCTTGGTCCATACAACTCTGGAGTAATCTGTGAGGCAAAACACATCTGGTATGTAAAAGATAACTATACTATTAAAGTGAAGGCAAAAGATATCCATGGCCTCGAAAGTGATTGGTCGGAACCATTGCCGATTACGATGCCGTATTCGTATCAACCGACACATCAGTTCTTCGAGTGGTTATTCCAGCGATTCCCCAATGCATTCCCGATACTAAGACAGCTGCTAGGGTATTAGAAAACCACGAAGACCTAGAAAGTGAACACTTTTCCTCCGAGAAACACCCTCTAGGAATGAACCGACTCAAACGCTCCAGGAGGGGAATCCTGGATTTCGTATTAATATATTATAGGATACCTTACTTACCTTTAGAATGGATAATGAGACCATGACTCGATTCTGTAAAATTTGTAGTGGAGAAATAGAGTCAGATAACCTTACTGATATATGTTTTAGTTGCCAATCAATCATCAGTAATCAGAATATGGATGTTAAGGGATTCTGAGGCAGTTTGATACCCCTTCTATAGGTTCATTTTAAATGCTAATACGATGCATAAAAACACTAATATTGTATGTTTTAACACTGTTTTCAGAGCGGGTAGGGGTGTAATAGCCTAAACTCAGGACATCTCTTCATTAATAACCTTCTTATAGGAGAACATTGTTATAAAATTATACAAAGGGGGAAAGGCATGGATAAAAATCCACTATTATGGAAAGGTTTGGCGGTTGGAATCATTCTGCTCTTCGTTGGTGTGACCATAGCACCAACTATCAATGCACAAGATAATAGCAAATCAATTCTAATAGATTCTATTCCAATTATTGTTCTCGAATATAAATCAGATGGAACTGTAGAAAGAACTGTTGTGAGGATGACACGTGAACAAGCAGATAATTACCATGAGGAAATGAGAAACGCCCAGGATTTAGATACACGTTTGTCTATTTACAAGAAGTATCATCTTATATCACAGGATATTACAGTTGATTCTTTACGGGCAGGAATGGAAGAAAGAGCACAGAAAATGGGATTGACACAAGATGGTTTGATGTCACAATTTAGAAGCAACAGGTCGTTACGTCTCCGTGTTTATAGAAACATTTTTTGCTCTGTATCAGGAAGTGACGCTACCTGGGATGGTTTCTGTTTCCCGCCGATGTTAGACGGGTATGGGGTTCGTCATCTCGGTTTGTTCTTTTTTATCACTGGTGGAGTATTTTTTTATATTGGAACAAAAGGACTGTTGGGTGAATTTTATCTTGATGAATGTTTGTTTGTTAAACTGGTTGGATTTGTAGGAATAATAGAAATAGGTCTAGGTCATCACAACCCTTTTGAGCGCTGGATTGATTGCGATGGATTTTGTGTGTATGTTAAGGCATTAGTAGTTCAAGATTGATTTACGGGGGAATATTGATGAAAACGAAATGGTTGGCGATTGGAATCATCCTCTTGTTCGTTGGAACTAGTATCATTCCAGCGATTGCACAAGATACAGAGAAATCGTCTTTATCAACATCGAGTGGTAACTGGTTGTATGTGGGTGGTTCAGGTCCAGGAAATTATACAAGGATTCAGGATGCGATTGATAATGCGAGTGATGGAGATTCCATATTTATTTATAATGGAGAATACGAAGCATTCATCGCAAAAAAAACCTTAAATATTATTGGTGAAAATCGAAATAATACTGTAATAATTTCTAATCCTCAGATTAAAAGGATTAGACTTATTGCAGATTGGATTCATTTAACAAATTTAAAGATATTTGGTCCATATACAAGTATGGATCCTGCATTGCAAACAGAAGGAAATAATATTACTGTATCGAATTGTAATATTGTTGGTGGAACTTATGGAAATTATGGATTAGAAATTGGAGGCTCATATTCTCAGGGTAACTATATGAGATCAGATATAAAGATAATAAACTGTGATATCTGGAATTTTAGTTATGCTGGTATTATCATAGGAAGTACATATCGTTGCTTTATTGATAATTGTAGAATTTATAATAATGGTCAACATGGAATAGAAAAACGTATAGGTAACAAAGGTCATGAAGGTCATTTCTATATATACAATTGTGAAATATTTAATAATTCTTATGGTATAGAACTTAATCAGCGTCAAACATTTATTTGTAACTGTCGTATCTATGATAATGGATGTGGCATCCTTGATTATCAAATTGATAGTTGGACTGGGGATCAAATTACAAGTTGCTATATAAAAAATAACTTTTACGGATGTCTTTTTGATCCATATGGTGGTTATACAACGAAATATAGCAAAGTTCTTGGAAATATCTTTGAGAATAATGATATAGATCTATACTTTACTTCATATTGTTTTTATAATGATATTTATCATAATAATTTTTTCAACTGTGTAGACTATCATGCAGGAGATATGGGGAATAACAACTGGGATAATGGACATGAAGGTAACTATTGGGACGACTATACAGGGAATGATACAAATGATGATGGTATCGGTGATACACCCTATAACGTCCAAGTTGGCAACGGTGTAGATTCTTTTCCTTTCATGAATCCAGTTTCTATGAATAATATCGAACCTGATGTCCCAACTTTAACAGGACCAACAGAGTGTTACCAATGGGTAGAATATGATTACTTTGCATACACAAATGATTCGAATTATGATTGTGTTTTATACAAGTTTGATTGGGGTGATGGTACTTTTAGTGGATGGGTAGGACCATTTGGTAATTGGGAGGCGGGTAGAAAGTCTCATCTTTGGAATAATCACGGGACATTTAATGTAAGAGTAAAAGCAAAAGATGTGAAAGGAGCAGAAAGCAATTGGTCAGATATTCTCCAAGTGAATGTGATAAGTAATGATTATCCAACAAAACCTGAAGTTACAGGACCATCAGAGGGTATCGCTGGGCATTGGATTACTTTTTCAGTAAAATCAAAAGATATTGATATTGATCAAATCAGGTACGTGTTTAATGGTAGTGAAGAATACACTATTTGGACAGACTATAATGATTCTGGAGAGATAGTGAATATTAATTATAGGTGGGGTGAGACATGGTATAAAATTGAAGATAAGAGAATTTTCACTTTCAAGATTAGGGGTCAAGATATTCATGGAGCGTATGGTCCTTGGTATATTCAAGATATTACTATTTTCAATAATCCTCCTGAAAAACCTAATACATATGGACCAACAGTTGGAATAACAATTGGATCTCATGAAAAAGAACTTCTTCTTCAATTCACTGGATGGGATATTGATAATCATAGATTAAAATTTTACTATAAGCTAATTAATACAGCACCCTATAATAATGGTATTATGCTTGAGTGTTGGACGGGTTGGTATGATTGTAATGAAACATGTAATTTTTCGTATGGATTCAATACAGCTAGTATATTTGGTTATGGCAAATATACAATAATGGTTCAATGTATAGATCATTATGGTGCTGTTGGCCCTTGGTCGTATCATAACATTACAATAAAAAGACTTTATAGATGGTTTTTAGATTGGATTTTTGAAAGATTCCCGCATGCGTTCCCGATACTACGACATTTGCTGGAATGGGAAAGTATGAAATTGTAGTCATTGGTGTTGTCATCAATTAATACAAAACATGAGTTAAGATTTAGATGTATAGGTTTTAAAGAAATAATCACTGGTAATAGTAATGTTGAAATGAAATCAGTCTCGTGATCTTTTGTTACCGTTGTTTCTAATTTTATTTTATCAAAACATTTAAATGATATTATAGGATAACAACTATCACCTGTCTGAGGAGGCAGGGGAGGAATAAAACCATGAGAAAGAAAATAATTGGTATTTTGATTTGTATGCTGTTGATTGCTAATGTATCAGCTGTTCTTGGGATATCTGAAGAAAACGTAGATGCAAAGGAGAAAGGAAGATATTATATTTTTTATGATTCATCGGATTTAGGGGAAATCAAATACATTAAAGTAGCCGATCATACACAGAATGATAAACCTAGAAATATTTTTACAAATGAATATCCTAATTTAGCACCAAATCCCTCTTTTGAAGAAGGAGATACAATGCCAACGGGATGGACATATAATCCAGATGACGATGGCACATTTCATTGGGATTCCAAATATTTTCATATGGGTGAGAAATCAATTGGAATTTTAGGACTTAAACAAAATCGTTCACAATATTCATCAGTATTATACTGGATAACCACAGATTTTATACCAATAGATTTGAGAATGTATAAATATGATGTTTCAGCCTGGTACAAAAATATAGGAACACCAGAACCTGAACAATATTCAAGCATTCGGATTTCTTATTATGATGAAAATTATACAGAAATAGGATGGAGCCGCTTAGGTGTTCGGCGTAATAATTATTCAGAATGGTGGGAAGATGGTTTTGGGTTTTTTGGTTACATCCCGGGTTATGAAGAAGATAATGTAAATATGAAATATATGATAAAATTGGAACTAGGACAACATTGTTATAATACTTTAAAACCTAATTCTTCATTTGAAAATCGTTTTGATGACATATATTTTGGTGTTGACAATACTATACCAAACACACCAATTATCACTGGAAAAACACAGGGAAGAATTCGAACCTTGTATGATTATACTATTACGACAACTGATCCTGATCAAGACAACATAAGGTATCACATCGATTGGGGTGATAACACCTATACCGATACTGATTTTTATGTTTCTGGAGAAGAATTCAAAATCTCGCACATATGGGGTGTCGAAGGAGACTATAGTATCAGAGTCAAAGCTATTGATGACTCTGGTTATGATTTACAGAGCTATTGGGCAACTCTTACTATAACATTGCCATGTTCATATAAACCGATACCACAGTTCTTGGAGTTGTTGTTCCAGCGATTCCCCAATGCATTCCCGATACTAAGACAGCTGCTAGGGTATTAGAAAACCACGAAGACCTAGAAAGTGAACACTTTTCCTCCGAGAAACACCCTCTAGGAATGAACCGACTCAAACGCTCCAGGAGGGGAATCCTGGATTTCGTATTAATATATAATAACTTACTACCTTACAATGATAATTGTGCCAAATTAGCACCTTTAATTTAATACCTAGATAGTTGATTATAGCAGTTATTGATTTTTATCACTTCCAAACATTTAAATGAACCTGCAGGATAATAACTCTTACCTGTTTATCAGGGGAGGAATAAAAAATGAGAATTAATTCGTGGACGAAAGGATTAGTTGTTGGAATAATAATGCTGTTTGTTGGAACAAGTATTATACCAAGTATAATTGGTAATAATGTAGAAATTTGTGACTTAAAAGCTATTGAAAAAAATTTTAAAAAACAAGTTGATCAATCAGAAATTGAAAAATGGATCATAATTAGTCCACCGATACCAAAGAATACAAGTGCTACAATCGTTGATGCTAATGAGTTGTTATTAGATAATTCAAAAGATACTGTTCTTCTGAGTAACGTTCCTACATCAGTGTGGACATATGGATGTACTGCGACATCGGCAGGAATGCTATTTGGTTATTATGATAGAATAGGATATAATAATATGTATACTGGTCCTGATAATGGTGGTGTATGTCCTCTAACTAATCTTGGACAGGGAATAGGAAATCCTATTCCTGGGTCTTGTTATATCATCGCTACACAAAAGGGATTTGATGGAATAGATTTTAAAGCCCATGTGGATGATTACTGGATATCTACTAATAGCCACGGACCTGATCCATGGGAGAATCACTGGCCTGAGCATACATGGTCACTCTGTGTTGCAGATTTCATAGGAACTAATCAGTGGAAATGGGACACCAATAGTGATGGTCTTAAAGACATAAATAGTGATGGAGGTACCACGTACTGGTATAATAATGGTGGTTCAAAGCTTTATGATTTTATACCACCTGCTTCCCAAGGTTATCCACAAACTGAATCTGGTCATGGATGTAAATTATTCGCCCAATCAAGGGGTTATACTGTAACCACAGTTTATAATCAATTGACAAGTACTCCTAAGGGTAGTCCAAACGGTTTTAGTTTTAGTGAATTTCAGGGAGAAATTAACGCTGGACGACCAGTAATAACTCATTGGAGCGGTCCTTCTGGAGGACATACTATGCTTGGTGTTGGATATGATTCAGCGGAATACACTATTTATTTCCATGACGCTTGGGATAACAATCTTCATCAATGCTCATGGAATGGACGCTATTCGGGTTACGATTTAGAACTCAAAGCAGTTACTGTAATACAACTAGCCCCCCTACCTGCGAATAAACCTCCAAGTTTACCTTCCGATCCTAATCCATCTACTCATTCTACTGCTGTTAATGTTAACACCAATCTAAATTGGGTATGTAGTGACCCTAATGGTGATTGGTTGGCATATGATATTTATTTTGGAACAAGTAGTTCTCCATCATTAGTAAAATCTGGTCAGACAAGCACGAATTATTATCCAGGAAAAATGAATTATAATACCACCTATTATTGGAAAATTGTTGCTAAGGATTGTCGTGGTGGAACAACATCTGGTCCTATTTGGGATTTCACAAGCGGTGGAAATCAAAATCCAAACACACCAACCATCAATGGAGAGACCAACGGAAAAATTCGAACCTCGTACAATTATACCATTCAAACAACCGATCCTTACAAAGACGATGTGAAATACCACATCGATTGGGGGGATAACACCAACACTACTACTGTTTTTTATGAATCTGGGAAAGAAATCATTGTACCGCACACATGGAATAAAAAAGGGACCTATAGTGTTAAAGTCAAGGCAATTGATGATTATTATGCAGAAAGCGACTGGGGGACATTAACAGTAACAATGCCAACCTCCTATAATCAACCATTGCTGAAGTTCTTGGAGTTGTTATTCCAGCGGTTCCCCAATGCGTTCCCAATACTACGACACCTGATGGGATACTAAAGGAATCCCCCATCTTTTTTCTTTTTATCATTTTGATTCGCACAAAAAACCATGTTGTTAAAACCGTGTCAATGCTTGACCTTTATAGGATATGTTTTTAAGGAAGAAATTGTTTTGAATCCTAATATTGGGGAGTAATAATATGCAAAGTTTTCCAAAAGATTCTAGAGATGAATTTGAAATAGAAAATGCCAAAAATATTCTCCAATTCTTTCCTTCTTACAAAAGTTTCTGGGAAAAGTTTATTGGTGATTCTTATAAATATAAATATGTTTTAACCCCAAGAGAACCATCTTTTCCAACGGGCTATTCCAAAGATAAAATTAAAAAAATGAATGAATTACATATCTTAATGAATAAACTTTCTTATTCAATCTTTTGTAATCTTGTTAGTGCTGAAAAATTGTCAATTGAATATAAAAAAACCTTGCCTTTGACTAATTCTTACTTTGCTTTTTGGGCAATTGAAGATTTTGAAAGTGCTTATTTTCATATTGGGAATATCAAATATGCATTACACAATCTTTGGACTGGTATCAAAATGGTTTTTTTTCCAAAAACATATATATCTTATGATTTAGCATCTTATTTAAAATCGATTGGAAAAGATAAAAATTGGATTTTATTGAATGATGAACCTGATAATATAAGAACCAATTTAGTACATCTCTGTAGACATACTTTTAGGCAAATTAATAAAAAATTATATTTACCAGATTATGTAAAAAAAAAGCAATATTTGTGGAATCAAATAAATACGGGAGGTTGGGTAACAGCAGAAGAAAAATTAGATAGTCATATTAAAATTGTATTTGATGTATGTGAAGATTTTTATTCATCAATAATTCCTGTAATGGAGAAATATTTGACAAAAGAAGGTATTAAAATATGATGTTAGGTAAAAAATATTGTAGACGATGTGGAACAGAAATGGAAAAAAAATATAATTATTTACATGATCTATCATTGATTTCAAGTGCTACTTACTCGGTTCCAGAACCTGTACTGAAAACTGACAGTAGTCAAAATGAAGTAATTTATGAAATATATTGGGAATGTCCAACCTGTGGGTTTGTAATTTATGAGTAATTTATGTTTCACAAATCTTCTACTCTATTTTTTGTAAAAGATATTTAAGTACTTTTAAATTAGTAGTCATTCCCTTTTGACTAAAATCAGTTTTTGCATGAAGAATATCTGTTAAACTTTGTAAATTTCGATTTTTAATAAAACCATCTCGATGATTACAATGAAGTTGAACAACTTTTTCTTTTGATGGATAACCTATAAAATCTCTATACCAAATATTATCTTCTTTATTCGGACCAATAATTAAACGGTACAATCTGCCATGTCCAAATATATAGAGTTCATTGCAATTTTGATCAGCAACTAATTTTTCAAATTTCTCATAATCTGGATCGATTAGTAGTTTAAATGGTTTAGATTCTTTCCGAAAAAATTCAATGAGAAGCATTGGAGATGTTAAATAAGTCACTAGTGCTTTTTTCTCTATGTATTTATTGTGAATTATGACTATTCCTGCATAACTTTGTCCATTTTGAATTTTATATTCCCTCGGAGCATTTTCAATACCTAATTTATTTAAAAATAAGATTACTCTTTCATATTTCAGATAAATAGATATAAAAAAAGAAGTTATAAATCCATAAACAACAACATATAAATATAGAACTAAATTATTTATATATCCAAAATATTGATTAATAATAATCCATACGATGGGTAGTAATATTAACCAAGGTAGATTACTCATTAATTTACTTCGATACATGATAAATATTAACTGAAATTCGTTTATTAAAATGACTATATTTTTCATCGTTAAAAATGCGTATTTAGTATCACTAAAGTATAAAAAAACCGTGTTAATGCTATTTTCTCCTGTTGATGTTAAAAAAATACTTATTGCAATATACATTGACCATGCCTATTGTTCGGTACTAACACACACTAGCATGGTCTAGGCAACACAGCAAAGTAGTTCGTTGGGATAAGTTACAAGGCTGCTGTTATTTGTTCCTACCATGCTAGGTTTTGTCCCTTTCGGATAACACTCTTTGCCTTTCACTGTGAGCCAGTAGTATTAGATATTTTATGGTTCGCCAACTTATTTCCTTAGAACACATGTTAAATTGAAAATGGGGAGTCACTATCGGGGAGAAACGTTGAGGATATGTTTTTAAAGAATTAACCTCAGGATTATAGTAACGTTGAAATGAAATCAACATAATAAAAATTTTTAATCATTTTAACTTTTTATTCGCTGGCGAGGTGATTTGTAGGGTTCACATGCTATATGATCACCACATTTCTCGCATCTGCCGCATGATGAACAAATAAGTACTCCTTCCTTTCCGCAACTTACACAAATTGCAGGTATAGGATTATACATTCTTCTCGCCATAAATACACACAAATAATTCATAATTAAAATTAAGTATAAAGAGATTCCCTACAATAATTACAATTGTAGTGGAAAAATAGGTTTTTTGAGGATATGTTTTTAAAGGAAGAACCGACAGACAAACAACCCAAAAATTTATTAATCAATAATTGTTAGATTTTAAATTGTGAGGTGAGGTATGGCAACATATGTTATTCTTAGTCGAGTTTCTCCTCAAGCATTTTCAAATCCTGAGGAGTTTAAACATTTAGCGGCTAAAGTTTCTGAGAAAATAAAAAGCGACTGTCCTGGCGTTACTTGGAAGAATAGTTATGCAACGATGGGTCGTTTCGATGTCATTGATATCGTTGAGGCAGATAATCAAGAGCAAGTTGAAAAAGCTGCAATGATAATTCGTGCATATGGGCATTCATCGACTGAAACTTTATTGGCTACGCCATGGAAGGAATTTCTAAAAATAATTTAGAAGATCCTATAAGTGTTATAAAACGCTTCAGAAAATATTTCTTCTTTTTCTTTTGTCATTGATTCGCACAATAACATGAGTATAATACCGTGTCAATGCTTCTGTTTCTAGTGATATGTTTTTAAGGAACGAGATATTAGGATATCGATGGTAAAGGAGGAATAAAGGTGGCAATATGTTTTGTACTTATACATGTTTCAACATTACGTGAATCTGAAGTATTCAATAAACTCTCGAAAATCCCTGAGGTTATTGAACTTCATTCATTATTCGGAAAATACGATATTATAGCAAAAATTGAAGCAAAAGATTATGAAAGCATCGGAGAAATCGTTATTCATAAGATTAGAACAATAGATGGCATATTATATACCTCGACATTAACAGGACTAAAATTCCATTGAAACAACTGATTCAAAAGAATGATTCATTTTTACTCTTTGAACAGGGTTCTTAGGATATGTTTTTAAAGAAGTAACCGCAGGGTTATAGTAGCGTTGAAATGAAATCAGTCTCGTGATTTTTTGTTACATTTGTTACGAAAATTATTTTATCAATACATTTAAATGACAATCATCTGATTAGAAATGTAAATATCCATGGTTTCCAATCTTTTAGAGAGGTACCAGAAAAAAATTAATCTTTGGTGATTTGCATAAGAGTCGATATTGTTGGTGGAAGTATCAGTGGCTTAAGTGCGGCTATTTCATTGAAAGAACATGACCGAACTATCACTATTTTTGTCCATGAAAAATATAAGAATATCGGGTATAATCCAGAAGGCCGTCGATGTGGTGAAGCATATAGGATTGAACCACTCTGGAACAAATGGCAACCTCGGAAGGACGTTATTTATAATGAAATCAAGACTCTTGAAGGAATAATTGATGATAAAAAATATAGCGTACCCCAGAAACCAGGGACCTATATGATTCTCAATCGACAAGCATTTATTCGGCAACTTGCTGACACTGCTGAAGACCTTGGTGTTGAGATTCTCACGAATGATAAGATTACGTCGGTAAGTGATCTTGATGGAGATTATATTATTGATGCATCAGGATGTCCAAGCACCATTAAAAGAGAATTAGGATTGAACAAGGGTATAAAAGGAATCACGTATCAGCAAACACTGGAGTACTCGAATTATTATACTTCTGATACTGTGAAAATAATTTTCATGGGAATAGGTGGTTTTTTTTGGATTTTCCCACGTAACCCTGAAAATAAGGAGATTAATATAGGACTAGGGACCGCAGGCGGCATTGACTGTAATTTAAAGGAAATCTTAGAATCTTTCAAGAAGGAACAGAACATTTCCGGGAAAATAAATCATGTCACCGGCGGGTTAGTACCACTCGGTTTGCAGACCCCATTGAAGAAAAAAAATATTTTATTTGTCGGTGACGCCGGCGTAGGAGCATTTCCGGTAAATGGAGAAGGGATATATCGTGCGCTCATAAGTGGTGATATAGCCGGAGAATGCATAGCTTATGGGTATCCAGAGAAGTACCCCAAGTTGATGACTAGACGATTTATTAAATGGGACTTGGCCGGGAAAATGTGGCTTCGGATAGGTCACGTCCTAAGGAAAATAGGATCAAAAGCAGTTTTTGCCTCAATAAACAATCCTTTCACATCGGGTATCGCAGGTGTCTTTAAAGAACATATATAAATCAGAAGAAATTGTAATTGGGGATCGACAGTACGAACATATGGTCATCTATGTGGAAAAGAAAAAAAAATGTTATTGATTCGCACAAAAACATGAGTTAAAACCGTGTTAATGCTTCTCCTATAAAAAAAGGAATGATTATATAGCGAGCATTATATTCCTCTCCAAACTTTGGAGGCTGGAGCGATTATGACAACAATTAACATGTTTAGTGAGTTGAATTTATTTACAAGCATTTAGGAGAGGAAACCAAAAGGAAAAGGGTGATTTAAATTCACTATATGAACAGTCAAAAATCATTTAAATCACCTACCTTATTCTGTTTTCCTGTTGATCGGGATGGTTAATTATATCATCGTAACAGGTGGAGTTATTTCTGGTTTAGGGAAAGGTATTACGACCGCGTCAATCGGAAAGATCCTCGAGAACCACGGATACAAAGTGACTGCAATCAAGATTGATCCCTACATCAACTATGATGCAGGCACCTTGCGGCCAACCGAACATGGAGAGGTCTGGGTAACAGAGGACGGCGGGGAAATCGACCAAGACCTCGGTCATTACGAACGTTTTTTAGACATTAATATCCCTAAGCGCAATAATATCACTACCGGTCAAGTCTATAGTGCCGTCATAGAAAAGGAACGAAACGGTAAATACCTTGGTAAAACCGTACAGCCAATCCCCCATGTCACTGATGAAATCAAACGACGGATTCGAGCACCAGCAGAGGAAACAAAATTTGATTTCATTCTTGTTGAAATCGGCGGCACCGTTGGGGACTACGAAAACGTATTATTCTTAGAAGCAGTTCGTCAGATGAAATACGAGGGAGAAAAAATCATCTACGTTCATGTCACCTATGTACCGGTCCTGAAATCACTTGGTGAAGCAAAAACCAAACCAACACAGCACTCCGTAAAACTGCTCCGAGAAATTGGTATTCAACCTGATTTCATTATCACTCGTTCGGAAAAACCTCTCGATGATGTTCGGAAGGAAAAAATTGCGTTGTTTTGTAACGTTTCTGGTGAGGATGTTATTTCAGATTCTAATATCGATAACGTCTATGGGGTCCCCTTGTTGTTCGAGGAACAAGAACTCTGTAAGAAGATCCTCAAGAAACTTGGTTTACGCAAGGAAGAAATGGATTTCAATGCTTGGAAGAATTACATAGCGAAAATCCGTAAGTTTGATAAAAAAATAAAAATTGGGATTGTTGGGAAATATTTTGATATTGGCGCGTTTAAGCTTTCTGACTCATATATCTCTGTCATTGAGGCGGTAAAACATGCCGCGTGGAACAACAACGTACGTCCTGAGATCGAATGGATTGACTCAAAAATCTTTGAGAAACAACCAAGGAAGATTGTAAACCTGAAGAAAGTCGACGGTATTATCGTTCCTGGTGGGTTTGGGTTATCCGGTGTTGAAGGGAAGATCGCAACGATAAAATATGCTCGTGAAAATAAGATCCCGTTCCTTGGATTGTGTCTGGGGATGCAGCTCGCTGTCGTCGAATACGCACGAAACGTCTGTGGAATGAAAGGTGCAAACACCACAGAGATTGAAAAAACCCCCCCGTACCCGGTGATTGATTTCATCCCTGATCAGGTTAAAATTGTCACTGAATCACGCTACGGGGCGACTATGCGGTTGGGAGCGTATCCAGCGGTTCTTACGGAAGGATCGTTGATCAGGAAACTCTATGGTGATCAAAACAAGGTCTATGAACGTCATCGGCATCGGTACGAAGTCAACCCGCAATACATTGAAACCCTGGAGAAGAACGGCCTTGTATTCTCTGGACGATCACCAGATGGTATCCTCATGGAGTTCATGGAACTCCCTGGTCATCCGTATTTTACCGGTACCCAGGCACACCCGGAGTTTAAATCACGGCCGATGAAACCAGCTCCTCTCTTCGATGGACTCATTAAAGCAGCAAAGAAAAAAAAAGAATAAATTGATTACATTGTTTTTGGTTCAAAAACCGTTTTATGTAACACAAGGTTACTGCTAAAAAACCAGAGCGGTGGGATCAACGCAACAAGGGCAATGTAGATGTTCAATGAACATAACATAATAGGTGTTGTTGCGTACATGAAAATCACGGTGACTCCAATCGATCTCCTGATGCGAGTTCGGTCAAAAGTTTTAATGGAATATAATTTGTAAATGGAAACAAAGATCAAAACCTCTAAAATCACCAGAAGCGCAATTTGCCAGAGCGAAAGGTGCAACGACGGCATCACAAACGGTGTGAAAGGTATGAAGATCAACAGCATACGTCCAATTTCGATGAGATATCCAGTGGTTTTAAAGGAGAGCGGTAAGGCAATGACCCCGGCATGGATATTCGCACCTAACCGGATAGCGATCGTATTTGCGCTTCCTTCTTTGTCATGATCGATGTCTTTTATCGCACCGTTAATCATATTCATAAAGAGGACTTGTAACCCGCCGATAAGTGCCACAATATATGCTAACGTAGTCGGGGTTCCAATCGTCGATGCACCAAATAAAATAAGGAAAAAAACAGCACCGGCTACAAACAAATCCATCCCAAGGTATTTCTTACTAGCGATATCGTAGACGGTCGCAAATAAATATGCAAGCAGGAGAATTAGGAACAGATATATGTAACTTCGCAGTTCTGAAAAAAATACGAGAGAAAGAAGAAACGAACCAATCACACAGAACACCGCGAAGAAAGCAGCATGTTTTCTTGTGATACTTCCTTGTACTAAGGGTCGTGCGATGAGGTCTTTAGAGAGTTTATCGACTTTGATGTCGATGATATCATTAAGCACGAATCCGTACGAATGGGCAAAAGCTCCGATGATAAATAATATAATCAATTTGAAGGGTGTTAACGTATCAACATTCCACATGGCCATTGCGCCAAGAACTGGAGCAACCCCTGTAAGTCCCATGTTGAAAAAACGAGTGATTTTTATATAATCACGTATCATTAGCTAAAAAGTAAAACAAGAGGCCCATAAAAAACCATCGGTTTGTAACCTATAGGTTTTTATAATCAATCTCCATTTTTTTCTTTCAATATGTTCGAAAAACTTCGTATGTTTGCTGATATCGGTAGAACACAAGGAATTACCACCACTGCGTCTATTGCCATAGTTGGTGCATTGACCGCTACCGCATCGGTCGAATGGTACCATATTGTGTATTTCACTATTCTAGCGATTATCTCTCATATGGCGCTGAACACCTTCATCGCGTTAGGTGACATAGAACTTGATGCACACACCTATGTCCCCTCAAGAAACCCTCTCTCAATTGGTCTTATTTCTAAGAAAGAGGCGTTGCTCTTCGTCTACGGCGGATCCCTTACCTGTATCCTGTTGATTGTTATTCTCTTTTTATCTCTCGACAGACTCTCTGTTCTTATGTGTTTTCTATGCTTCCTTCCTGCATATAGTTCTCTGCTTTGGTATGGTTGGAAAGGAAAAAAAGTCGTCGTCTCCTATGATTTTTCATTCTCGATATCTTTTTCCTTTTTTGTCCTCTTCGGGGTGTTTACTGTTGGTGGGTTACCAACGATGTACACCTGGATTTTCATCGGGATAATCATCTTTGCAGCAACCGCATTCGCCCAATGGGAAAATGGTCTTAAAGACGTTGATGCAGACCGCAGCGTTGGTGTCAAAAGTCTCGCGGTTGTCACCCACGTTAAAAATAATGAAAAACTCCATGGGACACATCCCTATTTCCTCTATGGATGTACTTTAAAAGTGGGATTTCTCCTATTCTGTTTCATAGCGTGGTGGTACACGAACAACCTGTATTACTTCCTCTTCCTTATTCTCTATGGAATCCCTTCCCAAATATTCATCATGTATCGATTTGTAACAAAACAAAGTCCAGTCGAGCATCGAAAAACAATTCTCCTTGATGTGACCTTTGCCGCGATCCTCGGTTATTCCACGATCATCGGAAAAACAGGTATCGTACCAATCGCACTGCTGATTATCTATCTTATTGGTGGATATCTAATAGGTTCTTTATTACAATCTAACTGTGAATTTAAATTCGGAAGATTCCGAATCTCAACCTAACCGGAGATCATTTTTATTGGTTCTTCATATACGTATCGATTGCTCGTGCTGCTCGTTTCCCAGCACCCATGGCAAGAATCACAGTTGCAGCTCCAGTGGCGATATCTCCTCCTGCAAAGATACCGGGTACCGATGTACGACCATCGTCATCAGTGATGATATTCCCATGTTTCCCGATTTTTAGTTCTTTCATGGTCTGCGGGATTAATGGGTTTGGACTCTGACCAATCGCGACAAGCGCGGTATCAATAACTATCTTTTCTTCAGACCCTGGAATTGGCACCGGTCGTCTCCTCCCAGAATCATCAGGCTCGCCGAGCTGCATTTTTAGATATTCTACTTCTTTAAGGATTCCTTTCTCATCTCCAATAAAACGAATCGGCGCTGTCAACAACTTAAAAAGGACT
>Ga0315291_10004443_pt1 | contig 17857 bp, 19 predicted proteins | sample YL17G12_20_MG_FD_203070 | JGI IMG/M metagenome (GOLD analysis project Ga0315291, IMG submission 203070) | Sediment microbial communities from Yellowstone Lake, YNP, Wyoming, USA - YL17G12_20 | ecosystem: Environmental > Aquatic > Freshwater > Lake > Sediment | place: USA: Wyoming | collected...
TTCATTGAGGCGCGGGAGCTCGTAGAGAAGCAGCTCGGAAAGTGACCAGCCAAGGTTATTAGCCCAATCTCTGATTCTGATTCTACCATGAGAGAGCGCGACCTGGGCCTTGAGCTGTACTACACGCAGGACATACCAGGCATCGGTGGGAAGCTCAGGAAGACCCCTGATGATTTCGTGGTCGATGAGATCTCCGTGCTTCCCCCACCCAGCCCCGATGGCAGGTTCGTGATCGCCAGGGTATGGCACAGGAACTGGGAGATGAACAGGCTCGTGCGAAGGCTGAGCAGCAACCTGAAGGTCGGGAGGTCAAGGGTCGGGTTCGCGGGAACGAAGGACGGAAGAGCGGTCGCGACCCAGCTTTTATCCTTCAACGCGCCGATTGACGACGTAAAGGCCCTGTCGATCCCCGACGTGAAGATACTGGACGCATACAATGCAAGAAGGATGGTGGAGATCGGGGATCTAATAGGCAACAGCTTCGTCATCAGAGTCACCGACATTCTGAGCGGGGTCGACATTGAGGGCACGTGTAACTCCGTTAGGATGCGCCTCGATGCTCTCGGCGGGTTCCCGAACTTCTTCGGGACCCAGAGGTTCGGATCCGTCAGGCCGATAACACACCTCATTGGGAAGGACCTGATCAGGGGCGACATCGAGGGTGCGGTCATGCGCTACGTCGCAAACCCGATGGAAGAGGAGGACTCCGACGCGAACCAGGCTAGGCGCGCGCTCCAGGAGACGAGGGATTTCGAGCGGGCGCTCAGGGATTTCCCGAAGAAGCTGACTTTCGAGAGGACGATGATCGGGTATCTCAACGACAAGCCGGGGGATTACCTAGGGGCGCTCAGGACGCTCCCCAAGAACCTTCTCATGATGTTCGTCCACGCCTACCAGTCATACCTGTTCAACAGGATCCTCTGCGAGCGCGTGAGAAGAGACATCCCCGTCAACAGACCGGTGGTCGGGGACATGGTCCTCCCTCTGAACAAGCTCAGTTTGCCCGACCACGACAACCCCATACTCGTCACCAAGGACAACCTCGAGAAGGTCCTCAGGAACGCGGAAGAGCGAAAGGCGTTCGTCAGCGGCCTGCTCTATGGAACGGAATCCACCTTCGCGGAAGGTCCAATGGGAGAGATCGAGAAGGAAGTCGTTGAGAGTGAGACCATAGGGCACATGGATTTCCAGATCGTCGGGCTCAGGGAGGCCTCGTCGAAAGGTACGAGACGGGAGCTTCTGGCACCGTACAAGGACCTGAAGATGGAATTCGAAGAGAGTGCCGTCAGATTCACATTCTCCCTGAACAAAGGCTGCTACGCGACCGCACTCTTGAGAGAGTTCATGAAATCGGACATGAGCCAATACTGAGGCAGACGAGCGGAACGCTTTTCGACCACGAGCGCAATCGGGAGGGCGTGTTCAGACGAAAACCGCCGAAGACCGTCTTGACCTGTCCCCAGTGCGGTTCTGCCGATCTATACTATGAGACGGGCCTGATAACAGGGTACAAGTATCACTGCAAGAAATGCAACTACATCGGCGCATTCGTGATCGAGAAGGATATGAAAGAAGACAAGAAAGATGCAGGGGACTGAGCCCTGCTGTTTTCTGGCTGAGCGCCACTACTTAGGCGAACATCGGGCCTGATTCCATTGCCTTCTCGGCGTCCTCGGCCAACACCTTCGCGATGGCCTTCTCGAAGTCCACCATCGAGACGATATCCCTGTTGTCCCGGATAGCGAACATCCCCGCCTCGGTACAGATGGCCTTGATATCCGCGCCTGTGGCACCCTCGGACCTCGTGCCGATCTCATCGAGATTCACGGTCGCATCGAGATTCATGCGCTTCGAGTGAATCAAGTAGATGGCGTGCCTGGCCTCGAAGTTCGGCATCGGGATCTCGATGATCCTGTCGAACCTTCCAGGCCTCAGGAGAGCCTCATCAAGAATGTCAGGCCTGTTGGTCGCGCCGATGATCTTGACCTCTCCTAGCGGGTTGAATCCATCGAGCTCGGCCAGGAGCTGCATCAACGTCCTCTGGACCTCTCGGTCCCCTGAGGTCGCGAGCTCGAGCCTCTTCGCGCCGATGCTGTCTATCTCGTCGATGAACACTATTGATGGAGCCTTCAGTCTGGCGAGATCGAACAGCTCCCTGACAAGCCTCGCGCCCTCACCGATGTACTTCTGCACTAGCTCTGAGCCGACAAATCTGATGAATGTGGCATTGGTCTGCTTGGCCACGGCTTTGGCCAGCAGGGTCTTGCCGGTTCCCGGCGGACCAACCAGAAGCACGCCTTTCGGCGGGTCGATGCCGACCTTCTTGTATAGTTCAGGCCTCAGCAACGGGTCCTCGACCGCCTCTCGGACCTCCAGTATCTGCTCCTCAAGTCCACCGATGTCGTCGTATATCGTGTCTGGCTTCTCTATGATCTCCGCGCCAACCACAATGGGGTCGAGGGACGGAGGCAGCACGCCCATGACTGCGAGCGTCTGTTTGTTCAAGGCGACTCGAGCGCCCGCCACAAGCAGTTCAGTCGACACATAGTCCGACGTGCTCACTATGAAGTCCGGGCCCGTGGAGCTCTTCACAACGACTCTTCCGTCCGCCAAGACGTCCTTGATCTGCCCGATTATGAGCGGCGGGGTCTTCAGTCTCTCTAGCTCGGCCTTGAGCCTCTTCAACTCTTTTTGGAGTCGGATCAGCTCCCCCTCGACGAATCTCTTCTCGCCCTCCACTCGACGGGTTTCCTCGACGAGTTCGAGGTTCCTTTCCTCAAGGACCGAAATCTTGCGTTGAATTTCTTCCATCATGATGGGTTGGTCCTGTTCCATTGCCAAACGCCTCGTCCTACCGAGCTGGGGATTATATAGAGTTAAATAGTCTATTTATTCTTTGCTTCCTGGACAATATCGCGTGATTCGAATGATCTGCGAGATGTGTGGGAAGGACGTCACCTTCCTCAGGAAGGTGACGATAGAAGGAGTTCTGCTTGAAGTTTGCTCCGAATGCTCGAAATTCGGCGTTGAGTCGAAGAAGGAAGCCCCAAAGGAGCAAGGGCCGAAACCGATCATCGCGCAGAGGCTCGAGGTAAGAGAGAAACGCGGGCGCCCGCGCGATGTGTTAGAGAAGTTCGAGAAGGAGGACATTGTCGAGGACTTCGCACAACGCATACGCGTTGCGCGAGAGAGAACCGGAATGTCGCAGAAAGAGCTCGCGATGAAGATCAACGAGCGTGTGACCATCCTTAGCAAGATCGAAGCGGCACAGATGCGGCCCGACGAGAAGGTCATCGCCAAGCTTCAGAAGGAATTGGGGATAGTGCTGAAGGAGAGAGTCCCTGAAGTGGTGGCCGCCAAGGAATCGGTCCGAGCCTCGCTCACCCTTGCAGATCTGATAAAGATGCAGAAGGAGTAGGCTCGGTTTTCAGAGTCGTCTTTCGATGCCTACTGTCTGACGGTTCAATTGCCACCGCGCAGCCTGGGCAGGGAAAGCACGACGACGATCCCGCCCAGCCACACGATGAACAGTACGACAAGCAGCGGCACGTTTCCGGGATACTGCCTGTTTAGCAACCAGATTGTCCCGAGGAGGCCGAGTGTGCCTCCCCAGAAAACGAAGTAGAACGCATCCCTCTGCTTCCTGGGCATGCCGGCCTCTCTGGGGCTGGTGAGAACGCCAACCGCCAGATAGAACACGCCTGCCTCGATCATGAAGATCGGAATGAGCAGCCACCAATCGGCGGCCCACCAAGCAATGAGAATCGCAACTGCAAATGCTATCAGAAGGTAACCTATCGATAGGCTCTCGATCCCGCTTTGTCTCTGGCCGTTCAAATTACCGCCAATCCACACGTATCAACGTACGGGGGCTTTAAGTCTCTTTTGTAGGAGTGCCGGAGGACGAAAAAGGCCGTATTCGAACGGATCATGGCAGACTGGACACTAGGTCTCTCTGTGGAGTATCTCGGACTCAGCCCTCTCGATAATCCCGCTCTCCATGGACAGGCCGTAGTCGGACGCGACAAGCAACGCCGCGGGCTCAACATCGATCCCCAGGAGCTCCTGCTTCTTGTTAACCCTAGAGACGACTTCCCTCTTTGGAACCGACTTAGTCTTCACTATCTTGTCCACGATCTCCGAGAAGAAGTCCTGGGGCTTCCGAGGGACGTGCTCGAAGATGTCCCTTCCGGGCTTGTAGTCCAGCGGCACGTCTATCAATGAGGTGTCAAAGGTAGGGACGATGTTACCATTCTTCTTCTGTAGATATCCCCCGGTGATCCCGACGTCTAGGAGTCTCTGTGCCTCCTTCGGCGAGAACCATCTCAAATCCATGGACGCCGAGAAAACGAACTCCTTCTCCGTGAGGAACTCCTTCCCCTTCCTCCTGAACAAAAGCGCGATACTTCTCTGCAGGTCACTCATCCCCATCCAATCTCCCGAAATCCTCTGAGACAATGTAGTCCACTCCGAGCGACTCGTACCGAGACCGCTCAGAAGCCGTAGCAAAGACGCCGAGAGTGAATCGAAGCTCTTCCTTGGACCTCACAGCATCACTGGCCAGATCGGCAGGGACAATCAGATTGTCGACTCCGATCTCACGGACTTCGCGCGCGAGCGCGAGGAAGTCCTGTCCAGCAATCCGTGGGTCAAAACTCACGATCCCATCCCGGAAGTCTACTTTAAAGATAATGTTGTCCGAGAGCTTAAAGGCTCCTCTGAGCTCTTCAAGCGAAGTCAAGGTCGCTGTGCCGATCACCGCTTTCTCCGCACCCGTCACGAGCATGTCGATGACGTTCGATCCGAACCGCACGCCGCCTTCGTAGAGAGTCGGAATCTCATCGCACAACTCTTGCACGACATCGAGCTGCGGCTTGTTCCTGTCGAGTCCGTCGATGTCCGCGACGTAGACACTCTTGTACTTGTCCGAAAGCTTCGAACCGAGCGCCAAGAGCTCTCCCTTTGCATACGCGGGCTTCAACAGTGTGCGGCCCTTGAGTCTGATGTAAGGAACTATCTTCATTGACAGAGCCCGGCAAACAGAGACTAGCTAGATAAAGGGTGCTGAGACCGCGGTTTTGCGGAACAAGGCCATTTCGCCCAGGCCAGGAGCCCGGCATTGTCCGCAGTAAGGCTTATATAGAAGCCCTAACATATACGAGTCCCGCACCCCAGGATTGGTTCGTGAGGGACCTGGTAATCCAGACATCAAGAACGGAGGCTTAGAAATGATAGGTCAGACACCTGTTTTCATACTGAAAGAAGGAACGAAGAGAGAAAAGGGAAAAGGCGCGCAGTTCAACAACATCACTGCCGCTAGAGCTATCGCTGATGCGGTTCGGAGCACGCTTGGTCCGAGAGGGATGGACAAGATGCTCGTCGACAGCATGGGCGATGTCGTAATCACGAACGATGGCGTTACGATTCTGAAGGAAATCGATGTAGAACACCCGGCTGCGAAGATGCTCGTCGAGGTCGCGAAGACACAGGACGAGGAATGCGGAGATGGCACTACCACCGCCGTGATCATCGCGGGCGAGCTCCTGAAGAAGGCCGAGTCGCTCATCGAGCAAAACATCCACCCGACGGTCATTGCGGGCGGTTACAGGGCAGCAGCCTCAAAGGCTCGCGATATTCTGGACGATGTCGCGATCAAGGTAGATCCGTCGGACAGGGAGACCCTGATGGACATCGCGCGCACCGCGATGATCTCGAAGAGCGTCTCCGCATCGAGGGACCTGCTCGCCGATGTCGCCGTGAAGGCCGTCAGCGCAGTCGCCGAGAAGAGGGACGATGGAACCTGGCACGTCGACGATGACAACATCCAGGTAGTGAAGAAGCAGGGCGGCTCGATGGATGACACACAGATGATCGCAGGCATCATAGTCGACAAGGAAGCAGTTCACCCGGCGATGCCGAAGCATGTCGAGAAAGCGAAGATCGCGCTCGTCGACGCTGCACTCGAGGTCAAGAAGACCGAGATCGACGCGAAGATTGAGATCACCGACCCGAGCCAGATGAGGGCGTTCCTGGACGAGGAAGAGTCGATGCTGAAGAAAATGGTCGAGATTGTGAAGAAGTCCGGCGCAACGGTACTCTTCTGCCAGAAGGGCATCGACGACCTGGCCCAGCATTACCTCTCAAAGGAGAAGATCTACGCCGTACGGAGGGTCAAGAAGAGCGACATGGAGAAGCTCGCCAAGGCCACAGGCGCCAACCTCGTCACCAAGCTCGACGATCTCAAGGCAGAGGACCTGGGCGTCGCCAACCTGGTCGAGGAGAAGAAGATAGCGGACGACCGGATGACCTTCGTCACGGGCTGCAAGAATCCGAAGGCGGTGTCTGTCCTAATCAGAGGTGGCACGGAGCACGTTGTCGATGAAATCGATCGCTCGCTCAACGACGCTATCAGCGTTGTCTCAATCACATTCGAGGACGGAAAGCTCGTCACCGGCGGCGGCTCGACCGCAGCCGAACTCGCGCTCAAGTTGAGAGACTACGCAGCCTCAGTCGGAGGCCGGGAGCAAATCGCGATAGATGCGTTCGCAAGCGCGATGGAGGTCGTCCCGACGGCGCTGTCAGAGAACGCTGGCCTCGACCCGATAGATGTACTGATCGAGCTCAGACAGGCCCACAAGTCGGGCAAGAAGTTCGCCGGCATCAACGTTTTCTCCGGCAAGGTTGTTGACATGAGGAAGGAGAAGGTCCTCGAGCCGATTCGGGTCGGCAGGCAGGCAATCAGCTCTGCGACCGATGCGGCGGTAATGATCCTGAGGATCGACGACGTGATAGCGTCCAAAGGCGGCGGTGGCAAGGGCCCGAAAGCCCCCGACATGGGCGACGAGGGCGGGATGGACTAAACCCGCCACTTCAAAACCCCTTCAATTTGTTTACTGAGCAATCAGCAGAGCGAGATTGGAGTCTCTGCCCTCAACTCAGACCGCAAATGCCCTGGAGGCGATGGAAGACGAGCGAGGAAGACATCCGAGAAGAAGGCTCACCTGAGCCGAATCAGGCCGAAAAGCCGCCCCGAGATCCTCACGCCGCCAAGGACGAAGAGATAGCAGAACTGACTGACACTCTGAAACGCCTGCAGGCGGAGTTCGAGAACTTCAAGAAGAGGAATGAGAAGGATTGGACGGAGAAGGTCAGGCTCGCGAGCCAGCAGCTGATGACCGAACTGTTGCCCGTTCTGGACTCGTTCGACAAGGCCCTCGAGGACGCCAAGCACAACGGGAACGCGGCGGCGATCAAGAAGGGGCTGGAGGGACTTCACAAGCAGTTCCTGAAGGCGCTCCAGCGGGACGGGCTGAAGGAAATCAACACGAAAGGCAAGTTCGACCCGTTCGTACATGAAGCGCTGATGAGGGAGGAGAGGGAGGACCTTGAGGACGGGGACATACTCGAGGTGTTCCAGAAAGGCTACATGTTGAACTCGAGGCCCATTAGACCGGCCAGGGTCAAAGTGGCTTGGAAGAAGGAAGAGACACCCGAAGACCTTCGGGGAAAAGAAGGTCAAGACGTTCACGATAACCAGATAGATGGAGAATCGGACGAAGATGAAGAGGCAACGGACAAGAGGTGATTGGTAGCATGGCATCAAAAGGCAGGATAATCGGAATTGACCTTGGGACGAGCAACTCAGCAGCGGCGGTGGTCGAGGCAGGCAGGCCGACGATCGTCCCGAGCGCGGAAGGGACGAGCCTTGGCGGCAAGGCGTTCCCGTCCTATGTCGCATTCACCAAGGATGGACAGATGATCGTCGGAGAGCCCGCGAGGAGACAGGCGGTATCCAACCCAGAGGGCACTGTGATGGCGATCAAGCGGAAGATGGGCACGGACCATAAGGTCCGCATCTATGGGAAGGAGTACACGCCACAGCAGATATCGGCGTTCATACTCCAGAAGATCAAGCGCGACGCAGAGGCGTTCCTGGGCACCAAGGTCGAAAAGGCAGTGATCACGGTGCCGGCATACTTCAACGACAACCAAAGACAGGCAACGAAGGATGCGGGGACGATAGCAGGCCTCGAAGTAGTGAGGATAATCAACGAGCCAACGGCCGCTGCCCTCGCATACGGGCTCGACAAGACGGAGAAGGATCAGAAGATACTCGTGTTCGACCTCGGCGGTGGCACGCTGGACGTCACCATAATGGAGTTCGGCCAGGGAATCTTCGAGGTCATATCCACGAGCGGTGACACGCAACTCGGCGGAACGGACATGGACAACGCCATCGTGGACTACATAGTCAAGGAATTCAAGACGGACACGGGGATTGATATCTCGAAGGACAAGATGGCCGTCCAGCGCGTCAGAGAGGCGGGAGAGAAGGCCAAGATCGAGCTCTCCTCTACCCTGGAAACGGAAATCAACCTCCCATACCTGAGCGCTGATGCCGCTGGGCCGAAACATCTCACGATGAAGTTCACGAGAGCGAAGCTGGAGGAACTCGTCAGGCCCACGGTCGACCGATGCCGCAAGCCGACGACGCAGGCTCTCCAGGATGCGAAGCTCTCCCCGGACAAGATCGACAAGGTCATCCTTGTCGGAGGGCCGACAAGGATGCCGATGGTGCAGAAGTTCGTCGAGGACATCGTCGGGCAGAAGATAGTCCGAGGTGTTGATCCGATGGAGTGCGTGGCCATGGGCGCCGCCATTCAGGGCGGAGTGCTCGAGGGCAGTGTGAAGGACATACTGCTGCTCGATGTGACCCCGCTCTCTCTGGGCGTCGAGACACTCGGCGGGGTATTCACGAAGCAGATCGAGAGGAACACTACGATACCCACGAGGAAGAGCCAGATATTCAGCACAGCCGCGGACGGCCAGACGAGCGTCGAGATACACGTACTGCAGGGCGAGAGGCCGATGGCGAGCGACAACGTGACGCTCGGAAGGTTCCACCTGATAGGGATACCGCCCTCACCAAGAGGCATCCCGCAGATCGAGGTATCATTTGACATTGACGCCAACGGCATCATCGACGTGAAGGCGAAGGACCTCGGCACTGGCAAGGAGCAGAAGATCACGATCACAGCGACCACGAAGCTCGACAAGAACGACATCGACAAGATGGTCAAGGACGCTGAGAGTTTCGCCGACGAGGACCGAAAGAGACGCGAGAAGGCCGAGCTCAAGAACAAGGCTGAGCAGCGGTCGTACGAGGTCCCCAGGATGCTCGAGGAGCTGGGCGACAAGGTCCCTCAGGACCTGAAGGAGAAGATCACGAAGCTCGCAGAGGAGCTCAAGAACCTGGTCCAGACGGACGACGACGCGAAGATCAAGGAGAAGCTAGACGAGTTGGACCGTGCGCTGTTGGAGATAGGCAAGAGGGTATACCAGTCCACTGGCAAGCAACAGGCACCGGCCCAGGAGCCTCCACCAGAGGGAGAGCCGCAGCAACCTTCAGGCGATGACAAGGGATACGTCGACGCGGACTACAAGATTGTGGACGATGACGACAAGAAGTAGCCCACGCCAAACCTCTACCCCCATGAACATATTCATGTCAGCCGCATGCGATTGCTAGGGCGCATCGCATCGTCCAAGGAGATACAGAATGGCCGCCAAACGAGACTACTATGATGTCCTGGGAGTGGCGAGAGGAGCCTCCAAAGAGGACGTCAAGGCGGCGTACAGAAAGCTCGCGATGAAGCACCACCCCGACGTGAACAAGGGCGACCCGAAGGTCGCCGAAGAGAAGTTCAAGGAAATCTCAGAAGCCTACGAGGTGCTCGCGGACGACGACAAGCGCGCCCGCTACGACCAGTTCGGGCACGAGGGGGTCCAGAGCACTTTCAGAACGGGCGGGTTCGACTGGTCGGACTTCACTCACTTCAATGACATAAGCGACATCTTCGGGGGATTCGAGGGGGTCGGTTTCGGAGGCAGCATTTTCGACCAGTTCTTTGGGAGGACTGCAAGGCGCGGGCCACAGGAGGGACGCTCACTTAGATATGACATCGAGATCACGATAGAGGAAGCGGCAAAAGGAGCCGAAAAGGAGCTGAGGGTGCCGCACTCGGTCCAATGCAAAACGTGCGGGGGCCACGGCGCCAAGCATGGAGACATCAAGGCTTGCCCCACATGCGCCGGAAGCGGACACGTGCAGAGAGGACAGAAGCGAGGGTACGCGAGCTTCGTTACAATCACCAACTGCCCCACTTGTCACGGTTCTGGCAAGCAGATACTCAAGAAGTGTTCAGAATGCGAGGGGGCCGGAGTCCTTCAGACCGCGAGCACGATCAAGGTCTCAGTTCCGAAGGGCGCCGATGAAGGCATGAGGTTGAGGATCAGGGGCGCAGGAGAGGCGAGCCAGAACGGCGGTCCTCCGGGCGACCTGTACATCGTGGTCCATATCGCCGATCATCCGGTTTTCGACAGGGACGGAAACAACCTCTGGGTCGAAGCTCCGATCTCGTTCACCCAAGCGGCCCTCGGGGCGCAGATCGAGGTCCCGACCCTGGACGGAACCGCCCTCGTAACGGTACCACCAGGCACGCAGACGGGGACGGTCTTCAGGCTCAAGGGGAGAGGCATGCCGGATCTCCGAGGATATTCAGACGGAGACGAGTTCGTCAAAGTGAACATCGTGACCCCTTCGAAGTTGACTCCTCAACAGAAGGAGCTGATGAGGCAGTTCGGCGAATCGGCGGGGGACTATCAGAGGGGATCCACCAAGAAAGGCGTCTTTGGAAGGTTCAGAAGCGGGGAATGAGCAAAACATATTTATCCAGAGTGCGCCAGATATGCACCAGATGCAGGTAATCGGACTCCTGACAGAAGACCCAAAGACTTATTTTGAGACCATAGAGACTCTGAGAGAGCGGAACCTCAGGTTCGTTTCACTGGATTTCTACGATCCAGTACCTGCCAACGTCGGGGTCATCATCACTACCGATGCCGAGAAGGATAAGATAGACTTCGACAAGATAGTGACAGATGAAGACCCGGACTCCGCGGTCTCCAGGGCGAAGAGAATGCTGTTAGGCGAGAAGCCCGTGAAGGATTTGACGATCGGAATCGATCCAGGGATCCGGCCAGGCTTCGCGGCGATAGGGGACGGCGTTGTAATCTCCAGGTCCGTTGCGGAGTCGCCTGAAGCAGTCCGCACAATGGTCGACGAGCTACTGCAGGAGTATCCCTCGGCGAATGTTGTCGTCAGGATTGGCCATGGCGACAGGACGAACAGGAACAGGATTTTCAACAGACTCTGGGACGGCGGGCACCTTCTGGAGATCGTTGACGAGAGGAACACGACCAAGAGATCTCATACCCCTGACGAGGATGCGGCCGTCGAGATCGCGATGACCCCTGGCTACAAGCCCCGGAAGAGGCAGGAGGTAGAGCCGTGCGAGGGGGAGATAAGAAACATCCAGCGTATCAGCAGGCTCGAGAGCGAGGGATCTCTCACCGTCTCCAAAGAACTGGCCAAGAAGGTTGCTGTGGGCGAACTCACTCTCGATGATGCGATCGAGCTGCAGAAGAACGGGCAGAACGGCTGCGGCTAGAACAAGTGCTTCCCGGTGGTTCTCGCGCTGCCGCCCACGCCGCACACGATCGTCTCGATCCCCAGCTTCTTGATTCTCTGCTCAACTTCGCGGATATGCTTCGGTCTTGTGTTGACGTACACGGTTGCGCCCGTGTCTATCGAGAAGTAGGCTGGCAGACCTTCCGACCGCATCTTGCGTACCTCAAGGATGACCTTGACAGTCTCGGGCCTCCACAGGATCATCTCGTCAAGTCCAGTCATCGTGATGCCGTGGAGGATCAGCGAGTCTCTTTCGGCGAGGATCCCGATCTTGGCGATATCGCGCTTGCGGATCGCGCTCTCCATCTCCGCCAGCGCCCCGTGGATGTACGCGAGCCGAGAATGGAAGAACGGAGACCCCAGGACCGCCTTGTGGGCGCTCTCCGTGTACTTGAACGCGGGAATCAACGCAACGACAATGCCCATCTGAAAATCCTCTGACTCTATCTGCACGGAATATGACTCCCTATCTTCGTGGCCTGCCTTCCACCTTGAGAATGCGCCGGTGACAGATCGAGAAGCAGATCCCGCACCTCGCCTGGCTATCGCCGAGATCTCTTCAAGAGAGAGCCTCAGCCCAACAGCCTTGCATGATGAGACGGCGAGGGCCGCAAAGCCTGATGCAGAGGCCCCTAGCCCAACATTGGATGGGAAGTTGTTCTTGGAGACCATCTTGAACTTCATCCTCACGCCGCTTCTCTTGCGGACTTCATCAACGACCGCGAGCACGCGGTCCAATTCTCGACCGGTGAGATTGCGTCCATCGACCGATGCGGTGTCCTTCTTGAACCTGCCGAACTCGACGGTGGTGTGCGACACGGTCGGAGCGGTTGAGACCGAGATTGAATCGTGGAACGGGATCCTGAGTTCTTCGTCCTTCAACCCATGGTACTTTATCAGACCCTGGATCGGATGCGCTGTCGCGGAACCCTTCATGATAGAACCTCAGACATCGAACAGTATTGTGAGGCGTCCTTTGAGATCATCGAACTCCAACCTGTGATACGTTACTCCTTTTACCACGGACCGTTTCGTGTGCTTCTTCTCGTCGAACTTCTCACCTCGGATCACGGCTTCGAGCGTCTTCCCGTCGGTCTTGATCTCGAATTCGCCGAAAACCAGATCCTCGGTGTCATGCACAAACAAGAGCTCTTGGAGGAAATCCACCAGCAGCTGTTCTCTGGTGTCCCCGGACATGACCACCCTGAGCTCGCCCATAGACTCAACCTTGGATAGGTCAGTTATCTGGTCGAACATCGCGTATGCCGCGTTGCCGAACATCTCACCAAGGTCCTTTCCTTGGACCTCGACCATGGCATCTGCGGTGTGCTCCAGAAGCTTGTATCTCACGGCATCAAAAAGCCTGTCGAGAGTATATCAACTACGTGCTTTGATGGACATCGAGTAGTAGCTGCACAAGTGCCGGATCTTGCAGGCGCTGCACCTTGGTTTTCGTGCTTGGCAGACGGACCTTCCATGTTCTATCAGGTTGATGTGGAAGTTGTAGAATTCCTCCTGGGGAACGAGCTTGGCTAGCTCCTCCTGAGCCTTTTCCCGGGAGATCTTGTGACCGATGAGCCCCAACCGTTTCGTCACCCTGTGGATGTGCGTGTCGACTGGGAAAGCAGGCATCCTCAGTGCGAAAAGCAGTATTATCCCGCGGGTCTTCGGTCCCACGCCCTTCATCTGACTTAGCCATGAGTCCGCTTGAGAGGGGGTCATTTCGCGGAGGAAATCCAGGCGGAGTTCGCCCTTGGCCTTCTTAATGAATTCCAGCGCATTCAGGATCCTCGCTGCTTTCATGTCGGCGAGCCCTCCTGAGCGAATCAGTTCGGCTATCCTCTTGGGGCTCTCATCCATCACTTCCTCCCAGCGTGGATAGTTGCGCTTCAAGACCTGGAACGCCCTGTGGGAATTCTTGTCCGTAGTGTTCTGCGACAGAATCGTCTCGACGAGGGTGTCCACAGGGTCCTCCTCCCCTTCCATCTCCTTTCTGCCGTAGATATCCGTGAGAATGACATCAATCTTGGCGGCCCTCGCCCTCGTAACCTTGGTCTCTCGCAGCGAACAACCGGCCTGCGGAGCATGTTTCCTGCGCATCTGGCGGGTGAGACCGTTCCGCACACAAATACTATGCGCATTCGTGCTCGAATGTGTTGCCGGTGAAAGCTTTTATAGGGCTCAGCACTCTGTTTCGGCCGTGAACATCTGCATCATTGGGTGCGGGGCGATTGGCACGACGATCGCACGCGCCGTCGAAGACATGCCAGACATAAACATCGTATATCTGACTGACCGCTCCAAAGAATGCGCGACGAGGCTCCAGGAGAAGGTGAAGAAGGTCAGATACGTGCCCGACATCATCCCAATACTCAACGACATCAGGCTCGTCGTAGAGGCGGCCAGCCAGGACGCGGCAAGGTACTACGCCCCACTTGCACTGTCTGCCGGAGTCGATGTCCTCATGATGAGCGTCGGCGTTTTCCAGGACGAGGAGTTCCAGAAGGACGCTTTCAGATTGGCCAAGAGGAAGAGCGCGAAGATATACCTGCCAAGCGGCGCGATTGGAGGAATCGATGCGCTCGGCGCCGCGAGTCTCGAATCGATCGACGAAGTCACACTTACGACCACCAAGCCTCCGTCTGCGTTCGGCGCCAACCCGTATCTAGAGTCAAAGGGGATTCGCGCTTCTGAGCTCCGAGAGAGAACCGAGCTTTTCAATGGATCCGCGAGGGAGGCGGTCAAGCACTTCCCGCAGAACATCAATATCGCTGCCACCATCTCCTTGGCCGGGATAGGCTTCGAGAAGACGAGGATTCGCATCGTCTGCGACCCTCAGGTGCAGACCAACGAGCACCACCTCAAAGCGAAGGGCAAGTTCGGAGAGCTTGACGTGGTAACGAGGAACGTCCCTTCCCCGAGAAATCCTAAAACGAGCTACCTAGCGGCGCTCTCGGCGATATCTGCCATAAGGAAGATAACTGGAACCACGTGGGTCGGGGTCTAGCCAGCACCATCTCTTTATAGACTCATTCTCATTCTGCGGGCGACAGTGATCGCATGGCCGCCAGACAGAACAAGATCTTCTCAGCCTTGAAAGAAGATGTCGACGCCATCGTCCTAATGAACGGGACCGAGCCAAACATCGACCAGAGTTTCTTCTATGCGACGGGCATAATGAACGGCATCTTCGAAGGATGCGCGGCAATCATCTGGCCCAACAAGGTCGAGGTGCTCACGTCGTCCCTGGAAGAACTGAGCGCCAGACAGGCCGGTGTGCGCGCGGTCGTGTACAACACCGCAAAGGAAGAGACTGCCCTCTTGACGAAGAAACTGAAAGGGCTCAGGAGGGTAGGCATCAACTCCGACGAGCTGACTCACGCTAACTACAGAGTGATTCGGAAGTGCACAAAAGGCGCGAAGCTCGTGAACGTCTCAAAGGCAATACAAAAGGCTAGGATGCTGAAGGACCCCGACGAAATCGCCCGCATCAAGAAGGCGTGCCAAATAGCCTCCAACATCGCAGACGAAATCCCCGATTTCGTGCGAGCGGGGGTACTAGAGACCGAAGCAGCTGCCGATGTGAACTACCGGATGATGCGGCTGGGAGCCTCCGGTCCCTCTTTCGAGACAAACGCATCGTTCGGTCCAGCCACGGCCGAACCACACTATGTTCCGGGCGCGAAGAGGCTCAAGAAAGGGCAGCTGGCCTTGTTCGACTTTGGAGCAGTCTATCGACGCTATGTCTCAGACATAACCAGGACCTACGTGTGTTCCGCGGCCAACAGAAAGCAGAAGAGGATGTACGAAGTCGTCCTAGAGGCTCAGCTAGCTGCGATCGATTCAGTCAGAGGCGGCGTCTCAGGGAAGTCAGTCGACAAAGCTGCGAGAGACGTCATAGATATATCGGAGTTCAAGGGCAAGTTCATTCACGGCACCGGCCACGGCCTCGGGATGTCCGTCCATGACCCAGGCTCCATTTCTCGCCTCCGAAAGCAGGTGCTTGAGGAGGGCATGGTCATGACGATCGAGCCCGGCGTCTACTTGAAAGGCCTGGGAGGCGTCAGGATAGAAGACGACGTCCTTGTCACGAAGGGTGGCTGCAAGATTTTGACAACGGCATCGAAGGAGTTCGTCAGCCTCTAGAAGATCTCCAGCAGCCGAAGGTCGAACAGCGCTCTCGATGCCTCGTCTACGATGTAGATGAGCACGACCGCGATTAGTGAAATGACGATCGACGCGAGCCATTCCTCGGCGACAGCCAGTTCCTCGACCAGAATGAACCTCACGACGACTACGAGAAGAACGAACGCGACCAGCAAACCGAGGTCGCCGACATCGATGCTAGCCGCCGTATCCCTGAACGCTGGAATGATGAAGACCGCGACTAGGGAAACGACAAGAATCCTCGGGATCAAGGAGCCGCTTGCGGACCAATCCTGGCTCACGAGCGCTCCGCTGACATAGAAGATCACCGCGACAAGCACAATGGCTGCAATGAGCAGTATCAACGCTTCTAGGTTCATGCTCTAGCCTGATGATGAACGGCCATGTGATGACATATTACTTTCGTGTGGCGCCTCATCTCTTCCTAGGAATGGCGATGATCTCCCTGACACGGAAGTTGAAGAAGCCGTTGGAATGAGCCGGCCGAACGACGCACGCAGTATCGGCACCCCACCCCGTGCCCCCAACTGCGATGACCTCGACATCGCCGCACGGAATCGCACCGTTGTCCGCTGCCATGATGGTTATCTCGACAGCCACCTTCATGCCCTGGCCGAAGAGCGCCCTGAGAGCCTCCGCGATGGATTCGACTCTGGAAGCCCCGCCGATCTTCCTCGAGATCGAGCGCTCGACGCCCGACAACGCGTGGGTTGCGCACACGATCTTGCCGCCCGCTCCGATAATCTTCCGCTCGGTCTCCTTGGTCATCGCGCATTCGCCTTCTTTGTCAAACCCGCAGTGCTCGGTCACGACAACCACCAGAGCGCCGCTGCCCTTGAGCCTCGAAATGGCCTTCAGGCCCGTCTTGCCGCTGTCGCTTGCCACGACGACATGCTTGATGTCCCCTTCCTTGAGTCTGGCGGCCACGGCGTTCAGAACCTTGTCCGTGTTTTTCCCGCCTGGAGCATCGAGATAAAGGATATCCGATTTCGCCATTCTGTTCCCCGCCCAGAATACACTGGGGCAGATATTTGGCTTGCGTCTATCCTCTCGAGGAACCCAGCAAGTCTTATCTACGGAAATCAAGCTTAAGGCACGTGTGGCCATATTCTTCAACGAGGAGTTTCTGAGCCATGTGCAAGGACCATTCCATCCCGAGTCTCCTGAGAGGTTGCGAGGGATAATCCAGAAACTGAAGGAGCACGCCCTGTGGAAGGATGTGCGGGCTTCAAAGATCGGCGTCCCTGATCATCTGAAGCTGGTCCACGACGAAGACTACATCGATTTCATAAAGACCTGCGGGGAATGCGCGATCACACTCGACACCAGCGTTCACTACGAGACCTACGGGATCGCGGCGCTGTCTGCCGAGTGCGCAATCGATGCCGCAATGTGCTCCAAGGAGGAGCTGAGGCCGACCTTCGCCCTGACAAGGCCTCCAGGACATCACGCTGGAAGGGACTATGGGATGGGGTTCTGCTACTTCAACAACATATCCATAGCCGCAAAGTACCTCCAGCAGAACGGCGACAAGAAGATTGCGATAGTCGACATGGACGTCCACCACGGCAACGGCACACAGGAGATATTCACAAAAGATCCGACCGTGCTCTACATCTCTACCCATCAGATGGAGATATTCCCAGGGACTGGCCGAGTGGACTACGTGGGTGAAGGGGAAGGGCTCGGGTTCACGTTCAACATGCCCTTCCAATCAGGCTGCGGCGACTCCACATTCGACTTCGCCATGGCCGAAGTCATCGTGCCCATCGTCAAGGCGTTCAAGCCCGATGCGATCCTGGTCAGCTGGGGCGTTGACACCCACTACAAGGACATGCTAGCTTCCATGACCCTTTCCTCAGGGGGACATCTCAGGCAGGCACAGGAGCTGTTCAAGCTCGCGAAGATATGTAACAACAGGATCACATTCATGCTCGAAGGCGGATACCACGTGCCTGCCCTGTCCGAGGTGGTGGCGGGCGTCATAGGCAGCACGGAAGGGGTGGACGTGCCTCTAGAATTCACTGACATGAGCGACAACAGCTGCCTCGGGAGAGGGACTATCCTCCGATGCAAACAGGTGGCGTCGAAGTACTGGAAGTTATAGGACCTGATTCACTCTCCGCTGGTCCAATGTCTTCTCGTGCTCCTTCTTGATGT
>Ga0315291_10004444_pt1 | contig 17848 bp, 8 predicted proteins | sample YL17G12_20_MG_FD_203070 | JGI IMG/M metagenome (GOLD analysis project Ga0315291, IMG submission 203070) | Sediment microbial communities from Yellowstone Lake, YNP, Wyoming, USA - YL17G12_20 | ecosystem: Environmental > Aquatic > Freshwater > Lake > Sediment | place: USA: Wyoming | collected...
CACAACAAACCACAATGTCAAACGCATATATCACAATTACATGCCTACATACTGCCGCGCAAAACCACCCCCAACTCGTTGCAGCAAGGTTACTTACCCTCTATCAGGTCCCGGAACTTCGGACTAGCGTGGCGGGTTCTGTCAGGCAGTGTAAGTCGGCGGACGCGAGTCCGCTACACCGACGCCGGCCTCTGGCCAGTCTTGCCGGACGCGGATAGAATAGTTGCTGGCAAGGTGGCGTAGCTCAGCCGGTTCAGAGCGGCGGATTCATAACCCGCAGGTCGACGGTTCAAGTCCGTCCGCCACCATTTCCCCCGCGTATGCGGCGCAACATCGGGTACAACCGGGAGTAAAGCAGCCTCCCTGGTCCGCTCAAGTTGCACTCGTGCGGCCAGAGAGTCTGTAGCCCCATCTACAGGTTGCCGGTCAGCAGCGCGATGAACGGGTTAATGTCGCCGAAGTCGACGGTGCTGTCGGCGTTGATGTCGCCGTTTTGCCACGCGCAGCCCGGGTACGCAGCCTGCCACGCGGCCGGGTCGGCCAGGATCAGCACGAATGGGTTGATGTCGCCGAAGTCAATCGAACCGTCGCAGTTCAGATCGCCAGGCAGCACGTTGGACTCGACGTTCGTCAAGCTCAGCGCGCAATAGTCCCCGAATCCGTGCTCCGGGTTCGCACCGCGCACGCGGTAGAAGTAGTCGCCCGGCGTGCGTCCCGTGATCTCAAACGAGGTCCCGGTGATGTTGCTGCCCAGCGTGGCGATGCTGGCCCACGACGCGACCGGGTAGATGTCGTCCACGTAGAACCCTTGCCCCAGCGTGCTCGGGTCGCTGGTATACCGGAACCGCAGGTAGATCGACTGGCCGGTATACGGCGCGAGCGAGTACGTCTTCTGGACCCAGACGCTGCTTTGGCCCGTGAACTCTTCGAGCATGTCGTAGAGGCGCCCGTCGGTTGACACCTCCACGAACGCCATGTCGCGGCGAAGCTGCAGGTCGTGCCACACCCAGAAGCTGAGCTGGTCACCCGCCGCAACCGGCAGCGGGGCCGCGGTAGTCATGGCCGCGATCTGCGAGTTGCCCGACGGCGACGCAAAGCTGTGCGTGCCCATGTGGAAGCGGACCGTGCTGATCGTCATCCCCTGCATGACCCACGCAGCGCTGCCCGATTCGGCCCCATCGGTCAATGCAGTCAACCCCGTCAGCTCCTGGAGCGCGTAGTGGTCCGCCCCGGCGTCCGGATTCTGCTGCTGCCAGGAGACCGTGTAGTTGCCGTCCGCGTCGACCGCCGGCGTGGTCAGGAGCGGCGGCAAAACGTAGGGCGTGGTCTGACTGAGCACATTCGGCGCCTGCTGCAAGACGTACAGGGCGCCGAGCCAGTTTGAGTCCAGGATGGGCTGCAACTGGGACTCGGTCGGATGAAAGCTGTTCCCCATCTCGACCGTGTAGGGCAGGGTGTTTTGCCCAAACTCATAGTAGCCGTACCCGTACACCCAGTCGATCGTCTCGCCGACGGTCGCATAGTCGAGCGCCGACTGCATGGGCGTGTAGGTGCCGGTCCCGCCGTGCGTAATCTCTGTGGCCAGGTTCTGGCCGACAGAGGCCAGTAGGGCATTGTCCGGCGTGGTTGCGGCGCTGTAGCCCCACGGCCAGAGCACGAGCCGGCCGTACGTGTGGTACGTGAGGGCGATCGCGACCCTGTTGACCTCAAAGAGGCCCTGGATCGCCTGCGTCTCCAGCTCGGAAAACGGTGCTAGGCCGCAGTAGGCTTCCTGCGCGGGATCATGCGTAGTCAAGCCGGCCCCAACTGAGCCCCAGGCCCCGCCCTTGTCGCCGTTGACCGAGCCGTCGTAATTGCGGTTCAAGTCAACGCCGACCGTGCCGAACTGGGGGAAGACGTGCCGGTTCTTGCGCCAGTCGTGCCCCTGATCATGGCAGTAAACATAGCCGTCCGGATTCATGCACGGGATGACCCAGATGCGGCGGTTATCGACCAGGTCGGCAATCGACGGGTCCGAGCCGTAGTTCGAAGTCAGCCGCGTGGCGATTTCCAGCCCCATCTCGACGCTGGGCCACTCGCGGGCGTGGTGCAAGCCGACGAACACGACGCCGGGCTCGCCCTCGTCCACGCCGGGGTTGTCCGAGATCTCCAGGCACCAGATGTTGCGGCCCTCATAGGACAGGCCGAGCGAAGTGAGCTGCGCGATGGCTGGATAGCTCGTCGCCATCGTGCTGAGCAGGCTCTCGACCTGCGGGAACGTGTGGTAGACGGCCCGCACCTCGTCGGCCGCCTGCTCGACGTCCTCGATTACAGTCTCAAACGGGATGCCGGCCGCCTCCAACTGCCGGCGCTCGGGGCCGGTCACCACCAGGTCGAGCGAGCGACCGGCGTCGATCGTGCCGGCCACATCCCAGCTCGGCAGTGTTTGCAGGAGCCGGCCGCGTATTTCGGCATCGCTGACCCGGACACGCACGAGGCTCTTGGCCTGGCCTGCCGCCGCGCTGCCCCCGCCGTCGTCCCCAAACGAGGCCGCCGCCCCCAACAGCGCGACCGCGGTGATACCGAAGCAGACGGCGAGTGCGCGAAGTCCTGTGCTCACTGAAGTGTCTCCTTTCAACTGGGGCTGGCGCGTGGGTCCTCAGCGGGACGTCCGGGGCGGAGCCCGGACGCTACTAGCCGGTCAGCAGCGCGACGAATGGGTTGATGTCACCGAAGTCCGGATACAACCCGTCGCCGTTGATGTCGCCGTTCTCCGGCGGGCAGTTGCTGTACGTCGCCTGCCAGGCCGCGAAGTTCGACAGGTACAGCACAAACGGGTTGATGTCGCCGAAGTCCACGCTACCGTCGCAGTTCAGGTCGCCGGGAACGATGGAGGGCGGCACGTAGACTTGGCCGAGTGCGGTCCCGTACACGTGGAAAGTCCCAAGGCTGGGGTTGTTCGGGTCGAGCGGCGTGGTGACGTCGATCTGGCTCATCAGGGTGACGATACGGTTCTGAGCGGTCACGGTGCCGCCAAACTGGTCGGCGATCTGCGTACCCTGATCGGCCAGATTCTGGGTGCCATCGCAGGGCAGGCCGGCGCCTTGCAGCGCATAACACGGAACGCCGGTCGCGTGATAGGTCACGAGACCCTCCGAGTTCACCGGCACATCGACGAACGCGAAGTTCCCGGCGGTGATCGGGGCTGGCCCGATTGGCACGCCCGGATAGGCGTAGTGGACGGCGACGCCCGTCGCGTCCGCGGTCAGACTGCCGAAGATTCCCCAACTGAGGTACCAGTGCAGGTTGTCGGACAGGTACAGGTCGAAGTCGTAGAGCCAGATCTGGGCCGGGCTGTCAATCGAGTCGAGGTCGATGGTCACCGAGCCGGTGACCGCGGACGAGTCGGTGGCGCACTTGCCCGCCACGCACAGCTCGAAGTACAGGACCGACTGGCTGGGATCGATCGGCACGGCAAATGGCGTCGCGAAACCCGGCGTAGCAAGCAAAACGCCGACGGCCAGGATGCCCACAAGACGCAACATGGTCTGCTCCTTTCCTCAGGGGCCAGGACGTGATTAACCACCTATAGGTAGGTTAACGCGTTGCCCGCGAGGAGTCCAGGTATTCCGTCCCGCGGTCGCTGCCGCGTGACCCTGAGAGGGGGTATAATCTCGTGCCGTGGGCCTCCCCGGACCATTCGGGAGCCAGGTTGGCATGTCCAGACTGTGGCCGATCGTTTGCGTTCTGATCGTTGTCGCCGGCTCGGGCCAAGCGGCCCACGGTGGACAGCCATCGACGGCCGATTCCCCCCTGGTCCTTAAGATCACCCTGGAGGACGAGCCGATCACGCCGACCACGGTTCGCTTCATCCGCCGGGCCATCCAGCAAGCCGAAGAGGATGGCGCAGCGTGCCTGGTGATCGTCCTGGACACGCCCGGCGGACTGGTCGATTCGACGCGCAGCGTTGTCAAGGACATTCTGGCCAGCACCACGCCGGTCGCCGTCTACGTGTCACCATCGGGAGCGCGGGCGGCGTCGGCGGGCGTGTTCATCACGCTGGCCAGCCACATCGCCGCAATGGCCCCGGGCACGCACATCGGGGCCGCGCATCCCGTACAGCTCGGCGGGCTACCGATTGCACCGCCGGGATTGCCTCCCACGGGGCCGGAAGGCGAGGGCCAGGGCGAACGGCCAGGTCCCACAACCGCGGCTTCCAACCCGCTGGAAGCGAAGATCGTCAACGACACGGTCGCGTGGGCTCGCGCGCTGGCCCAGCTCCGTGGCCGCAACGAGGACTGGGCCGCGCGGGCCGTCGCCGAGAGTATCACCGTCACGGCCTCCGAGGCGGTCGCCGCGGGCGTCGTCGACCTGACGGCGGCGGACGTTAACAGCCTGCTCGCCCAACTCGACGGACGGGAGGTTCGGCTACCCCAGGGAGCTGCGACGCTGCACACGGCCGGGGCCACGGTCCGCACGCTGGAAATGTGGTGGGGCGAACGCGTGCTCAGCCTTATCTCCAACCCCACCGTCGCGTTCCTGCTGCTCGTGCTGGGCTTCTATGGCGTGCTCTTCGAGCTGTACACGCCGGGCTGGGGCGTGGCGGGCACGCTGGGGGTCATTTGCCTCGTAGTGGCCTTCTTCGGGCTGGCGGTCCTGCCCGTGAACTACGTCGGGCTGGCCCTGGTCCTCCTGGGCCTCGGCCTGTTCGCGGCGGAGGCGTTCGTGACGAGTCATGGTCTGGTCGCCCTGGGCGGTGCGGTCTGCCTGTTGCTGGGCGGCCTGATGCTCGTCGATTCGCCGATCGGCTTCATGCGTGTGTCGGCGGGAGTCGTCGTCCCCGTGGCTGCGGCGTCCGGGGCGATCTCCGCCTTCCTCGTGGGCTCGGTGATTCGGGCGCATCGGCGGCGAACACGTACCGGAGCGGAGGGGCTGCTTGCGGAACAGGCCGTCGCGCAGGAGGATTTCACGCTGCGGGCCGACCGCTACGTGGGCGTGGTGCTGGCCCACGGCGAGTTGTGGCACGCCGAGAGCCGCGGGCCGGTTTTGGCCGGTCAGATCGCGGAAGTGCAGGGCCTGCGGGGCCTTACGTTGGAAATCCGCGCGGCCGGCCCGCAAGGTGAATCGACGGCCGCGGCGGCGGCGCCGTAGTGCGCAGTACTTCAGGAGACCTCCAATGCAATACGTGGGACTGTTCGTCGGGCTCGTGGCGCTATATTTCCTGAGTTGCGTCCGCATCCTGCTCGAGTACGAGCGCGGGGTCATCTTCCGGCTCGGGCGGGTGCTGGGAAGACCCAAGGGGCCGGGGCTGATCATGGTCTTCTGGCCGGTCGACCGCCTGGTGCGGATCGGCCTCCGCATTCATGCCGAGGAGGTGCCGTTCCAGGACCTGATCACGCGCGACAACGTCTCGGTCAAGGTGAACGCAGTCGTGTATTTCCGGGTCGTGGACCCGCTGCGGGCCGTGCTCGAGGTCGAGAACTACCGCTACGCGACCAACCAGCTCTCGCAAACGACGCTGCGCAGCGTGGTCGGCCAGGCGGAATTGGACGAGCTCCTGTCCGAACGCGAAAAGATCAACCGCCGGCTCCAGGAAGTGCTCGATCGCCACACCGACCCGTGGGGCATCAAGGTCTCGCTGGTCGAGGTGAAGTACGTCGACCTGCCCGAGCACATGAAACGCGTTATGGCCAAGCAGGCCGAAAGCGAGCGGGAACGCCGGGCCAAGGTCATTCACGCCGACGGGGAATTCCAGGCCGCGGCGCGGCTGCGCGATGCGGCGGACGTCATCAAGGGCCATCCGATGGCGATGCAGATGCGCTACCTGCAAACCCTGGTCGAGCTCGGCGCCGAGCACAACACGACCATCGTCTTCCCAGTGCCCATCGAAATGATGCGCTTGTTCCTCAGCGGAGCACCGACCGGCGGCAAGAGCGAGTAACCCACGCTGCCCGATCGCAAACGCCGGGACGGTCGACCGGCGAATTGCCGCCCGGGCCCCACGTCGGTATACATACTCTCGCCCCTGAGCCTAGCGTAGCATCTCGGCAAGAAATGATCGTATCAAAGGCTGAGCCGCGGCCTTCAGGCCGCGCGGGACCACCGCGCGACATAAATGTCGCGGCTCCCATACGTCGCAGTTTCAATGAGACACTACACTAGTAAGGCCCCGGTTGAACACACCGCGTGTTCGCGCCCGATTTCACCAGAAATGGAGAAACGCATGCCTGCCCGCAAGCCGCTGATGTCCCCTGCCCGGCCCCATCGGCGGTTCGGTTTCCTGGCCGCTATTCCGGTGCTGGCCGCCCTGTGCGGCTGCGCAACTCCCGCCTCGGTCAGAGCGACGGCGTATGACATCCGCGTCCGGCTCGACCCGGCGACGCACCAGCTCCACGGGGAGACCGTGGTCACGCTGCGCCGCGAGCCGTCGCAGGGTTTAGGCTGTGCCCCGGTAACCATCGAATTCGCCCTGAACCGGGCACTGAAGGTCGAAAATCTGACGGGCCGCGGGGTGAACGTGCGCGAGCACACGCTCCGCGCGCCGCCCACGACCGCGCCAAGCAGCGCACCGGACAGGGCCGCCCTGCTGACGATTCACCGCCTGGTGCTGGACTCCGTGGGCCGGGAGCCCACGTTGACCTTCGAGTACAGCGGCGAGCTGATTCAGGACGTCCAGGCCGGCGAGAAGCACGGGCAGATTCATAACCTCATGATGGCGGCCCACATAAGCCCGGAAGGCATCTTCCTCGACGAAAACGGCGGCTGGTATCCGTCCGTCTATCACGATCCGGCCCATGCGCAGGGGGAGCTAGCGACTTATCATCTGACGGTCGACCCCGTCAGCGGCATGAAGCTCGTCGCCGGCGCGGACCCTGATGAGCAAGGCGCGCAGCGCAGCGGGCAGCTCGTCTGGAGCGGCAAGTATCCGATGCCCGGCCTGGCGCTCGTCGGTGGGGCGCATCAGGTCAAGGAGGAGGAAGCCGGCGCGATCCACCTCGCCTTGCATTACTCCGTGCCCACGGACGAACAGTCGCGGGCGACGATCGAGGCGAACACCGGCCTGTTCCTGGCCGCGGCGAAGGAATACCTGAAGCGCTACCCCCCGCTCATCGGCCCTTATCCGTTCGACAGCTACACCATCGTGGAGAACTTCTTCAGCTCCGGGTTCGCGTTCCCGGAGTTCACGCTGCTCAACCAGGTGCTGCTCCAGATGGGGCCGCGGGCCCTCATGCACGGCTACCTCGACCACGAAATGCTGCACTCGTGGTGGGGAAACACCATCTATGTCGATCCGGCCGATGGCGACTGGTGCGAAGCGATCACCAGCTACGCCGCGAATTACTACGGGTACGTGCTCGACGGCGATGAGCAGGGCGCCCGGAACCAACGCCGCAATTACTGCGTCGGCATCAGCCGTCTCAAGCCCGAGGAGAACAGACCGCTCGGCAATTTTAACCGCCCCGACGGGCCCAGCCGCGACATCGGCTACGGCAAGGGAGCGATGGTCTTTTACATGCTGGCCCGCCAGATCGGCCAGGACAACTTCTGGGCCGCGCTCCGCCGCCTCACGAACGAGTACACCGGCCGTTACGCCAACTGGCGCACGCTCCAGGGGCTTTTTGAACAGCAAAGCGGCACGAAACTCGACGCGTTCTTCCGGCAGTGGGTCCGCGACCCCCAGACGCCGCGCGTCGAGCTGCAAACCGCGACGTGGCGCGAGCGTGACCACACGCTGGACGTGACGCTCGCGCAAAGTCCCACCGCCTTCGCGCTGGCCGTACCGCTGCGCGTGGTGTATGAGGATGGGACCCGCTTCGACCGAGGCGTAGAATTCGACACGCCCACGGCGACGGTCCACCTGCGTCTGGACCGGCCCCCGAGCTCGGTGGTGCTGGACGCCGACTATCAGGTCCTGCGCAGGCTGAGCCCCGCGGAGATCATCCCCAGCAGCGGCACCACGCGCGCCGCGCGCCAGTTGCTCGTGACCACCTCCGGCGAGCCCGTGTCCAAGTTTTTTCAGCGCGTGATCGAGGACTTCAGCGGCGAGCCGGGGACGAAAGAGGTCACGCAGCGCACGGCAAGCGACGTAACCGCCGCGGACCTCGCCCAGCAGTCGGTGCTGATCCTGGGCGACGCGGTGCACAGCGCTGCGGTGCAGGCGCTGCTCGTCCGGACGAATTGCCCGATCCGCTTCCACGATTCCGGCTTCGAGATCGGCGGCATGAGCTACGACAAGCCGGAGCAGGCAGTCCTGTGCACGGTGCACCACCCGGACCTCCCGGAGGGCGGGATCACGCTCTACTACGGCAACAGCGAAGCCGCCTTGGGCCGCTCGGACCTGCTGCTCTTCTACCGCGATAGCCTGGTGATCTTCGAGACCACGGACCGCGAGGTGGACGGCAGCCTGAAGTACGACTCGCGCGTGGTCGGCCGACAGGATTTTGAATCCCCCCAGTCGATCGCGGTCGCTCGGTGAGCGTGCCAAACTGGGCAAATGGGGAAAGGCCGCGCCTCAGGTCAGAAACCGAGGCGCGGCCTTGTGAGAGCGTCACCCAAGCCGCCGGGGCAAGCCCCGGCGGTTCATCATGCGACTAACGCCGCCGTAGCAGGCCAACTAGGGCCAGCAATAGCAGCGACGCCGGTTCCGGCGTGATCACGCCTTGCACGAACGACACCTGCGCAAAGCCGTTCTCCGTCATGAACCCTTCAAACAGGTCACCCGGAGTTACGCTCGCGTCCAGGTACGTCGTGCCCAGGGGGTTGGCCGTATGCAGTGCTAGCGAGGCCAGGACAATTCCCGAGCCCCACACCACGTCCGGCGGCGGAACCAAACCCGCCAGGCCGTCGCCATCCGGCGCATACGCCGGAGTGAACAGCGGTCCAATCACCGGCGGCCCGGTCAACGCGGCGGGATTACCCGTGAGGCCCAGATCCAGGCCCCAGCCGATGATCGCGTCGGACTCCGGGATGTTGGCGACGATGTTGACCGTCGCGTCTCCACTGGGGAGCCAGACCTGCGCCGGCGGGTAGAACGAAACCACAATACCCGCCAGGGCCGGACTGACCAGCAGTCCGATTAACAAGGCGGTACACCAACGAATCCTCATTCTCCATCCTCCTCACTTACGTAGGGGTTAGTCCAAACCGTTTTCCGTTTCTACAAGCTGTGAACCGGGCCTCCGCCGGCCGTCGGTGACGGCCGGCGGAGCCGGGGAAATCAATTACTTGAGGACAGCCTTCTTGGCCGGCTTCGGCATGGGCTTGGGCTTGGGCGCCACGAAGTCCTTGCCGTTGGCCATCTTGTAGCACATACGCCACGCCTGGTAGTCGACCAGCGTGACGCAGCCATCAAGGTCCATGTCCGCGGCCGCGTTGTACTTCGGATCGCCGACACAGGTGCCGAATGCGTCGAGGAACATCCAGTAGTCGTCGAGATCGACGCCACCGTCGTTATCCAGGTCGCCGCAAGTCTGGCACGTATCGGGGATGCCGTCGTGGTTCCAGTCGCTGACGCACTCCGGCGGGAAGCACGGGATGCCCGGGGTGGCGCAGAAGCCGCCCCACTGGACGCCGATATCGCACTCATCCGGGATGCCGTTGCCGTTGCAGTCGTTTGCGAGCGGACCGCAGGAGATCTCGGCGCGGAGCAGCCAATTGCACGGATAACCGATGTCGGTCATGTTGTACAGCGAGGCCCCAAAGACAACAGGATTAAACGGAACCGTGTTGAACACGATCCACGCCTGGTTGTACTGCGGGCCATTCTCGTCCATCGGGCTGGGGTAGCCACTGGTCGTGACCACCGAGGCGCCGACGAAGAAGCTGCCGCTGACCGTCTGGTTAATCGCGATGGTCTGCAACTCGTCGGAGTCGATGCTGCCACCGCTAACGGTGCCAGTCGACTCGCCCATGAACACCGCATCGGTCGGATTGCCATCACCATTCGGATCGGTCCAGACGTACACACGGACCGGCTGGCCCGCGCTAACGCCTGAGGAGCCCGGATAGAGCGGCGTACCGAAGCAGGTCTTGATGCCCAAGACGGTGCACGTCGGGTCCGGGGTGGTGAAGTGCGCCATCCAGCACAGCTCACCGCCGGCGGTCAGGCCGAGCGAGTTCTCGCTCGAGCCGTCGTCCCACGACAACTCTTCACGAGCCTTATCGGCAAGCTGGCACTCGTCTGGGATGCCATCACCCTGGCAGTCGCAAGCGCCGTTCGCGATGTCGCACTCGTCCGGGATGCCGTTGTTGTTGCAATCCTGGCTGGTGCCGTTCGCGATGTCGCACTCGTCCGGAACGGTGTTGTCGTTGCAATCCTGGCTGGTGCCGTCGCGGATATCGCACTCATCCGGAACGGTGTTGCCGTTGCAATCCTGGCTCGAGCCGCTGGCGATATCGCAATCGTCCGGCCGGCCATTGGGCTGGCAATCCGGCTCCAGATCGACGCACTCATCCGGGATGCCGTTCGGCTGGCAGTCCTGGCTGCAATCCGGACCTTCGCAGTTACCCATAGGCGGGGGCACGTCGCAGAAATCCGGGATGCCGTTGTTGTTGCAGTCACCGCCGCCCGGTGCGCCGCCACCACCAACCCGCAGGATGAACACGGTCGTCGGATAGCCGAGCGCGCTCATCGGATACAGGTTCGTGGTGATGCTGTACGGATCGAACGGGATGCTGTTGAAGGTCAGGAAGCCCTGATCCACCAACGTTTGGCCGTCGTCATCGGCGGTGGCCGGATAGCCGCTCGTCGTGACCACGGAGCAACCGATGAAGAAGCTGTTGCTGACCGAGACCGGACCGATCGCGACCGGCTGCACCACGTCGGTGTCGATGCTGCCGGCATCGACGGCGCCGGCACCCTCACCGAGGAACACCGCATCAACCGGGCTGCCGTCGCCGTTCGGATCGCTCCAAACGTAGACGCGGATCGCCTGGCCAGGCGTGACGCCGGCCATGCCGGGGTACAGCGCCGAGCCGAACGTGCAGCTAATGCCCGACACGCTGCCCGTGCCGGTGAAGTGGTTCATCCAGCACAGCTCGCCACCGGCGGTCAGACCCCAGTTGTTCTCGCTGGTGCCGTCGTCGATCTGCAGTTGCAGACCGCCGCCGCCGAGCTGGCAATCATCCGGGATGCCATCAGGCTGGCAGTCCTGGCTGGTGCCGTCGGCGATGTCGCACTCGTCCAGCCTCCAGTTCTCGTTGCAGTCGCTGCACCACGGCTCACCCGTGCACCATGCGATGTCGCAGATGTCCGGGACGCCGTTGAAGTTGCAGTCCTCGAGCACCTCGCACTCATCCGGGATGCCGTTCCCGTTGCAGTCGGTGCTCGTCTGGCTGACGATGTCACAGAAGTCGTCGATGCCGTTGCCGTTGCAGTCGAGCCCGCTGCACTCCGTGAACGGGCCGGCCCAGTAGCCGAAGCAGGTCGACGGCAGCTCTTGCGTGCAGGTGCCATCGCCCCAGCAGCAAGCGCCGTACACTTCCATGACGTTGACCGTGTAGTCCTCGACTTCGCCGTAGCTCGTCGCAAAGCACGGATTCGGGTTCGCGTTCGCGTAGTCGATGCGGATACGCATCCGCGCCAGACCCGGCAGCGCCGACATGGGCGGTACAATCGTAAAGACGTACGGCCCAACGCCCGGAACCGTCCCGATGACTTCGGACGCATCCCAGACGTAGTCGTGGTTGTAGTCAATCCACACGCGGCAGTAGTCCGACGTCCAGATCGGGTTGCCGTTGGTCACGGTCAGCGTCGTCGCCGAACCGTACGCGAGGATCGCCGGCCCGAGGGCCGTGTAGTCGCCGTACATGGTGCACGGCGTCGGGTTGTCGATCACGTCGACTTGCACGCGCGAGATGTACTCGTCGCAGCCGCCCGAACCCGGGCAGTAGAACGGCACGCACACCACATTATCGCACGAGACGTAGTCACCCTGGTAGATGCCGCCCAGCCCCGCGCAACCGGACGGATTGATCTCGATGCAGGTGCCATTCTGCAGGCAGCAGGCACCGGTCGGAACCGGGGCACAGGTCAGCGACGCGGTGTAATCCTTGTCGCACGGCCAGTCAGACCAGGCCGACGGACCCGCCCAGAACCAGTACGTCACGCCCGCACTGCCTTCGAGCGTCAGGGACGCCGTCTGGCACTCGCCGGCCGTCGCGCTGGCCAGGATCGAGTAGCTCGAGCAATCGTTGGGACCCGCACCCTGGATGATGAAGATCAACAGCGGAACTTGCGACTCCGCCGTCCAGGTCAGGTACTGCGCCTGGGGCAGCGTGAGCTGGTACCAGTCGGTGTCACGCAGGCTCGTGTTCGCCCACAGGGTACCGCAGATCACGTCGCCGCAGGCAATCGGCGCGAACATTGGCGGCGAGATGTTGCAGCCGCCATCGAGGTCCGCACCGCACGGCTCAGGCTCCGGATATCCTTCCGGCGGGCACACCACGTAGCACGGGCACTCGAAGCACTGGTGGCCCAGACCCAGCCACTCGCCGTCGATGCAATCGGCAGCGCTGGGCACCATGTCGCAGCCACCGGCGAAGTAGCAGCACGCACCGTCGGTCGGCGGGTTGCAGTTGCCGGTGCACGTGATGCCGGTCGGCTGCACGTAGCAGTTCGTGCCACTGATGCCGTCGAGGCCGATCAGCGTGCCAAAGCCGTCGTAGATGTAGTAATACGGCTCATACGGCCAGCCGCCATACGGATAGTAGATTGTCTGGATCGTGTCGAGGTTCGCGGCCATGAAGTAGAACGACAGCGGACCGGTGCCACTCGGCAGCGTGATCTGGCTCAACACGGTGATGCCATTGACCAGCACGTCCAGCGTGTTGCCGTTCCAGCCGTCGCCGTAGCAGTCCTTCAGGTCGATGCGGTGCTCGCAATCGGCCGGGCACACCCACTCGGGGCAGGTCTGGCCCGGGAAGAAGCGGCCGCTGATCGCATCGCAGTCGGCCTCAAAGCCGGTGAACACGCAGACCAGGTTCAGGTCGCAGCACGCGCCACGGATACCGCACACGGGCGTCAGGTCGGCGCACAGCGTGTCGGGCGTGAAGCGCAGCGGCGGCATGCACTGACCCCATTCGACGTAGTCAATGCAATCGCCGTTGTAGTCGTTGCAGCAAGCGCCGAAGATCTGCGGGCAATCGCCGCTGGTGATGCACAGCGCCAGGTTGGTACCGAGCTGGCTGAAGGTGCTGCCCGACTGCTGGTACGCGCTGAAGTCGCCGAACGGCGAATTCATCCACAGGAACGCGCAGTCCGCCGGATTGGCCTGGCTCTGGATCGAGACCCAGCCATTGGGTAGCACGCAGCACGGCTGCAGCGCGTCCACGCTGAAGTAGTACAGCTCGGCCCAGCTAAACGGACCGTGATCCGCGATCGTGGGCGCCACCAGGTACGAGCACACCTGCGTGCCCGGATACCCGGCGTTGTCCTGATAGAAGCCGATGTCGAACGTCATGCCGGTCGGATCGCACAGTAGCCAACCAGAGTAGGGGTCGAAGAACAGGCTGAGGCCCCACCAATGGAGGTCGCCGATCTTGTCCGGCAGATTGAAGAAGTTCTCGTAGCACTTGTAGGAGAACTGTGTCGTCACCGCACTGGTGTAGGCACCCCAAGAACCGCTCTGCTCCGACGGGTTCTGCCCGTACATCAAGCCTTCGGGGAGGCACTCCTCCCCTGGCGGCGGCAGCCACCCGGTGAAGGTCACCGTGTAGGGACCAAAGGCACAGGAGTTGTCGCCCAGCAACGGCCAATAGTACGTGCCGGCCGGCAGGTTGGCCCAGTTCAGGGTCCAGTTGCCATCACCACACGAGCTGTTCTCCCAGCTCGAGGCGAAGATCCAGGCCCCGGAGCACGGGCAGGTCGTGTCCATCACGATGTACGCGTTGCAGAAGGCGGGCGACGTGCCGCAGTACTTGACCACGACGTTCAGCATCTCGTACGTGGTGAACTTGTACCACGCCTCGTTGTAGTAACCGCCACTGAGCGCCGCGCAGTCCTCGGACGCGCCCGTGTTGTCGTCATAGAACGTGACCGGGCTGGCCTCGTACAGGTCGAAATAGTACGCGTTGGCACAGTCATCGTTCGACGGCGCCCGCGAGGACTGCTGATGCGCGGTCGGCGCACCCGCGGACACGATCGAGGTTTGCCCAATCGTCGCCTCTGACTTCAACGCCACCGGCGAAGGCGCTAGCGCCGGTGTCGCACTGAGTAACGCGTTGGGCGTCGCCGATTGCGGCGTCTTCGGCGTCACGACACTTTGGGCTACTCCGCTGGGGACCGCCACCGCGTCCGCGATGGGCGCATGCCCCGCCGCCATCGACAGCGCGGCCGTCCCACCGACGGCCACCGCGCTCCGGGCGTCGCGGAGACCCTGACCTGGCACCGTTGCGGCGACCAGCATCAGGTTCGTACACAGGAGTACGAGCCCTAACTCCACGATTCTTCTCTTCCTCATGCCCTGCCTCCTCTACAAAAACGAAAACTGTTATGGAGCACACGCTCCATAAGCAAGAGATGCTCGCGGTGCGCGCGGGTTACGACACCCGCTACCCGCACCGAACATACGCTCAGTGATTCGAGACATGCGCTCCTTCCCCAGCACTTCTTCCAGCCTGCCACTGCGAGATTGGGCGCCTCAGGAGAACTACCTCTCTCAACTTCACATTCCCGTTGCCCGTAACATACACGAGCGGCCCCGGCCCTGTCAACAATAAAAACCCTTTACGATGTAGCAATATCGCAACGTCCCCCGGGCCGTCAGACGGAGGCGAATATCGCTAACATACGCCATCTACGGGACTTACGTTCCAATCCGTCGGCTGGAACCCTTGGGCCTCGCGATCGCATGCGCTCCCGCGGGCCACCCGCACCGCCCCGTAGCGTCGGCCCCCCCGTGGCCGACGGCGAAGATGGAGGGTCGCCGCCCTTCGACGTCGGCCACGGGGGGCCGACGCTACATTGCCAGCGCAAGAGGAAAGGCCGCGCCTTGGCTTGGAAGCCGAAGCGCGGCCTTGTGAGAGCGTCACCCAAGCCGCCAGGGCGAGCCCTGGCGGTTCATCATGCGACTAGCGCCGCCGCAACAGCCCGAGCAGGGCCAGCAGCAGCAGCGACGCCGGCTCCGGCGTCACCGTCACTGACCCTTGCACGAACGTCACGTCCGCGAAGTAGCATTCCCCGAGTTCACTACAGCACATGAACCCTTCCGTCAGGTCACCCGGGGTTATGCTCGCGTCCAGGTACGTCGTGCCCAGGCTGTCCAGCGACAGCAAGATCGTCGCCAGCAGCACACCGGGGCCGGAGACCGTCCCGGGTGGCGGCACCAGGCCGGCTAGCCCGTCGCCATCCGGCGTGTAGACCGGGTCAAACAGCGGCCCAATCACCGGCGGCCCGGATTGCGACACGCTCGTCCCGGTGAGGCCCAAATCCAGGCCCCAACCGATGAGCGGATCCCCGATGTCCGCGACGATGTCCACCGTCGTGCTGCCGGCTGAAAGCAGGACCGTCTGGCTCGGCGGGTTAAACGATACAACAATACCCGCCAGCGCCGGACTGGCCAGCAGCCCGATTAACAAAACCCTACCTGCTACCTTCATTCTCCATCCTCCTCACAAGAACTCTCGGTCATCCAAAAGCGATTATGGTTCACGAACCGGGCATCCGCCGGCCGCCGATAACGGCCGGCGGAGCCCGGGGAAATCAATTACTTGAGGACAGCCTTCTTGGCCGGCTTCGGCATGGGCTTGGGCTTGGGCGCCACGAAGTCCTTGCCGGTGGCCATCTTGTAGCACATACGCCACGCGCAGTAGTCGACCAGCGTGACGCAGTCATCGCCGTCCAGGTCTGCGGCCGGGTTGTACTTCGGATGGCCCACGCAAGTGCCGAAGGCGTCAAGGAACACCCAGTAATCGTCGAGATCGACGTCACCGTCGTTGTCCAGGTCGCCGCAAATCTCGCAGGTATCCGGCACACCGTTGTGGTCCCAGTCGCTAACGCACGCATCCGGGAAGCAGGGCGCCGGACCAGCGCAATAGCCGTCCCACTGGACGCCGATGTCGCACTCATCCGGGATGCCGTTCTGGTTGCAGTCGTTCGGCGGTGCGCCGCACGTGCCTTCAACGAGGAACGGGAAGTCCTGCGGATAGGTGACGTCCAGCGCCGCGCCCCAAGCGCTGCTTGAGGCCAGCCACTGCAACGCATTCGCGCCCGGGCTGCCGGTCTGACCCAGGAGGGTCACGGGCGGAGCCCACGGACCGGACGCGCCGCTGCCGGCGAACGAGTAGTCGACCCAGTACGTACCCGGCGCGAGCTGCACGTCGACCGCGCACACACACGTCTGAATGTGACGCGTGCAGTCGATGGTCGGCAGCGTGCGGAAGATGCTCGCCGCGGTGCAACTGACCAGCCGGTTGGTCGTCAGGTCGCCCCAGATCACCGTGCCACCCGCGTTCGGCGGCCCGTCCCAGATCTGCATCACCACCGACGTGATCGTCGGCGGCGTCGAGCCAGTCTGGTACGTGTAGACCGTGATCGTGTCAATGTGGCACGCCGTGGACAGGGCGAAGTCATCCGCAACCCGGTTGCCGGCCGACTGTTGCGCACCAAAGCCGTAGATCGTCAGGCCGAGCGTGTCCTGCAACAGGCTGACCTCGCCGGTGCAGCCGGGGCCCGTGGCCAGTGGACCGTTGTCGTACAACACGGCCCGCTGCTGGAGCTGGCAACCGTCGGGGATGCCGTCGCCCTGGCAGTCGCAGGCACCGGCGGCAATGTCGCACTCATCCGGGATGCCGTTCGGCTGGCAATCCTGGCTCGCGCCGCTGGCGATGTCGCACTCATCCGGGACGCCGTTCGGCTGGCAATCCTGACTCGTGCCATCAGCGATGTCGCACTCATCCGGGATGGCGTTGCCGTTGCAATCCTGGCTCGTGCCAGCGGCGATGTCGCAATCGTCCGGCCGGTCGTTGCCGTTGCAATCCGGCTCGCACTCATCCGGGACGCCGTTCGGCTGGCAGTCCTGGCTGCAATCCGGACCCACGCAGTTACCCATCGGAGGGGGCACGTCGCAGAAGTCCGGAATGCCGTTCCCGTTGCAGTCGCCGCCGCCGCCGCCACCGCTGCCGACCCGCAGAATGAACACGGTCATCGGATAGCCGAGCGCGGTCATCGGGTACAGGCTGGTGGTCAGGTCGGTCGGATCGAACGGGATGACGTTGAAGGCCAGGAAGCCCTGATCGACTTGCGTCTGACCATCGTCATCCGCCGTCCCCGGGTAGCCACCCGCCGGGCTGTTGACCGAGCAACCGATGAAGAAGCTGCCCGAGACCGCGATGGGGGTCGCGAGCGTCACCGGCTGCACAACGTCGGTGTCGATGCTGCCAGCGTCCACGTAACCGGTGGTTTCACCGAGGAAATCGGCGCCCGAGGGGACGCCGTTACCGTCGGAATCGCCCCAGACGTAGACCCGGAACGGCTGCCCAGGCGTAACGCCGGCGGAGCCGGGGAAGGCCGGCGAGCCAAACGTGGCACTGATGGCCGACACGTTGCCCGTGCCGGTGAAGTGGTTGATCCAGCACATCTCACCACCGGCCGTCAGGCCCCAGTTGTTCTCGCTGGTCCCGTCGTCAATCTGCAGCGACAGGCCGCCGCCGCCAAGCTGGCACTCATCGGGGATGCCATCCGGCTGGCAATCCGCACTGACCAGGCCGTTGCCGTCCGGGTCAGTCGGATCGACGTCGCACTCGTCCGGAATCCCGTTCTCGTTGCAATCCTGAGAAGTGCCGTCCGCGATGTCGCAGAAGTCCTGGATGCCGTTGGCATTGCAATCGGCCCAGGGCTGGCACTCATCCGGAACGCCGTTGCTGTCGCAGT
>Ga0315291_10004446_pt1 | contig 17848 bp, 12 predicted proteins | sample YL17G12_20_MG_FD_203070 | JGI IMG/M metagenome (GOLD analysis project Ga0315291, IMG submission 203070) | Sediment microbial communities from Yellowstone Lake, YNP, Wyoming, USA - YL17G12_20 | ecosystem: Environmental > Aquatic > Freshwater > Lake > Sediment | place: USA: Wyoming | collected...
AGCAAAGACATGAGGATCACGACGCCCAACACCAGCGTGGTTCGGCGTCGTCCTGCAGCAGCCATGGTCACCAGGATCATCAAGAGGAACGCCAGCGGCAGCCACCGCAGTCCGTTTTGGGGGAGCGGCAAATTCGGCTGCGATCCCGGCGGCGCCACGGTGCGAACGCCGGTGGTGACGCTTACCGTAGCTTGCGACGCGTTTACTCCGTCAAGGGTAAGGGACGCAGGTGTAACGGAGCACGTGGCTTCGTGCGGTGCGCCGGTGCACGCAAGCGTTACTTTGCTGGTAAATCCGGCCGCCGGCGTAATCGCGAGAGCGACATTTGCCGTGCTCCCCGCGATGACCGAGACCGCCTTGGGATCGACGGAGAGGGCATAGTCTCCTGTTACACCGGATGTGCCACCGGACAAGGGCACACTGTGCGGGCTGCCCAGGGCATTGTCTGTGATCGTGACGGTCCCGCTCTTGGGCCCCGGCGTGGTGGGGGAAAACGTCACGTCAATGGTGCACTTTTCTCCTACCCCTAGCGTACCCGCCGAGCAGTTGTCAGTTTCTGAAAATTCACCATTGATCGCGACGCTCGTTATGCTCAAAGGCGAGTCGCCATTGCTGGTGACGGTGATGGTCTGCGGGCTGCTCGTGGTGCCCACATCCTGCGCGGTAAAGCTCAATGCCGCCGGGGAGAGAACAATGTCCGGGCCCACGATCACCTTGGAGGCGAAGGCATCACAATTCCCGCCAGATTCGGGCTGAAAGACTCCGAGGGTGGTCGGGAATCCCCCCGGGCTCGGCGGATTACTCTCGCACGTTTCACCTGCCACGTAAGCGCTCCCAAATAGGTCCACCCCGATGCCAGTAGCGGTGTCGGTGTTCGGTCCACCCAGGTAGCTCGAGTACACGAGAGCCGTCCCCGCCAAATTCATTTGGAAGACGAAAGCATCACTGTTACCCCCGCCGTAGTCGGGCTGGAACGCTCCGGCCAGTGTCGGAAAATCCAACGAATTCGTGAAGCCCGTGACATACGCATTGTTATTGGGGTCCAGGTCGATGTCAGCGCCTGAATCGGCGCCGGTCCCGCCCAGATAGGTGGCATAAATGCGGGAGGCGACACCCGCTTGAGTTGTATCCAGCTTGGTTACGAAAACGTCCCCGTCGCACTGTCCCAAGACGTTGAGGGCACAGGTTGGTTGAAGAACCCCAGCGCTGACCGGGAAGTTCGTCGACGACGTCTGTCCAGTTAAGTAAACGTTAGCGGCCGCGTCCAGGGCTATGCCGTTGGCTTGGTCACCGTCGCTTCCGCCCAGGAAGGTCGAGTAGGCCAAGGCCGTCCCCGTGCCGTTGATTTTGGTCAGAAAAGCATCCCCTCCGCCCGCAAGGGCGAGCTGGAGTGCGCTGGCGGTGGTAGGGAAGTCGGCTGAAACCGTGAGTCCAGTCACATAGGCGTTCCCCGCGGAATCTGCGGCGATGGCTGTCCCGCGCTCCACCGAGCTGCCACCCAGGTATGTGGAGTAAACTAGCGCCACGCCAAAGGGATCTACCTTGCTCACGAAGGCGTTGATGTTTGCCGGGGCCACTGCCTGAAATGCGCCTGGCGTGATCGGGAAATTGGTGGCAGCGGTATTGCCCGTGACGAATGCGCTGCCGCCGTTGTCGACTGCGATGCCAGCGCCTTCGTCGTTGCCGAAGGCGCCCAGGTAAGTGGAATATACCAACGCCGATCCGGAAGAATTCAGCTTCAAGACGAATGCATCCGACTGGGGTGTTAGCGGAATGCCGTCAATGATGACCGTGGCGTCACAAATCCCGTCGTCCCCGCAAAGCGTGTCAAAGGCGCCGAGCGTAACCGGGAAGTCGGCTGAATTAGTCGTCCCTACAACATAGGCAATCCCGAAGCTGTCCACGGCGATGGCATTGGCCCTTTCGTTGCCGAGGGCGCCTCCAATAAAAGTCGAATAGGCTAGTGCAGACCCATCCGCGGTGAGCTTAGTAATGAAAGCATCGTTGGGCAGCGCAGGGACAGCACCCCCGCCCAAGGCGGGCTGCAAGGCATGAGCGGTCGGAAAGTTCCTTGAATCGGTCTGTCCGACCAAGTAGGCGCTCCCGTGGCTGTCGACGGCGAGTGCCTTGGCGGAGTCAATGTCGCTGCCTCCAAGGTAAGTCGAGTAGGAGAGCACGGGGTCGATGATCAGCGGACGCGATGTGTCGTAAGGGCCGACGGCAAAAGCCACTTCGAATTTTGGATTTTCGATCCCGGCAGGCCGGGACAGGCCTTCGGATTTTGGATCGGCCATGCGCAAAACGTATCGAGCGTCCACGGGTTCTCGGTTGTCTCCCGCTGTCAACTGTCGACTATCAACTGTCAACTGCTCTTGATAAACAACGGGCTTGTGGAAGCGCAGTTCGCTGCCATCAATTCCAATCACCAGATCGCCGTTGGCATCGATTGCGATTTTGGATTTTAGATTTTGGATTTTGGATTGCCGATTTTCGGTTTTCGAGCTTCCAGTTTCGAATGCAAGGCGGATGGCGCGCGGGTCAGCGCCGGGCGCGACTGTGAAGTCGTATTCGAGTTGGCGCTGGCTGCCGTAATAGACCAGATCGATGCCGGGATAAACGTTGTGAGCTGCAACCTTCCGGAAGTTGGGAATTCCTGTCTGCCATTTCTTAGAGTCCCGGCCGATGAAGTAATTGCTCTTGCCGGGGAGTTCCTCCACGCCACTCATTTCCGGGGTGGGATTTGCGCCGACCAGCCTCATACGGAGAATAGAAGGGGCCAGGGGCTGAGGGCCGGGGGCTGGGGTACCGAAGTTTGAATTTCCAGTTTCGAGTTTCGGTTCCAGGTTCGCGGACGCCTTGCGCAATCGCAGCACCGCCTCGTCGCCGGCGAGGAACAGCGTGTAACCCCGCGCTCGGGAGAGGAATTTGACCTGCGAGTCCGTCTGGCCGCGGTTGGGCTCGAAGTTCAACGGGAGCTGCCCGTAGGTCTCGATCACCCTGGCTCGCGTGGCCAGATTGGGTCCAGTTGCGGCCGCTGGCTCAGGCTTCGATCCTGCGGAAGCGGGCGCCGGGGCAGACGGATTCCGATGTGCTCCGGCACCGTGTGACTGTGCCAGGAGAATCCCAGCGGAGCCGATGATGGTTATTTGATATACCAGAAAGCCTGTAAAACCCACGAGAAGTCCGGAATATCTGTTCCGCGTCTTCCCCGGTCGTGCTGGCGACGAGAATACCCGCTGCATTCTCATATGGTTATCCAGTTTCCCTTCATAACTTGCCGACTTGTTCGGGGATTATAACATGGCCACCCGCGATTCAAAGCGAAATTTAGATAGGTCCATTCGCCAAGTGGTCAACTCCTGTCCCGGCAACAGCGAGTGCAGACGCCGCGCGGGAGCCTCCTGCGGGGCGCGGAGAGCGGCGCCGTGAGCGCAACCTGCCCGCGCTCGCCTGCCGGCAGCGGCGCACTTCGAGCTTTCTTCCCCTCATCGCAGCGCCTCGTCTCGCGTCTCCCGCGCCTTGGCCAGGAAGAGGATTCCCAGAAGGTAGACAACGGCAACAGAACTAGCCGCGCGAGCGACGGTTCCCAGGTAGGCGACCAGCGCCCCGGTCAGCAACGGTCCAGCCGCGGCCAGGATCCGCCCGGCGTTGAAGCAGAAGCCCGCTCCGGTGGCCCGGATGCGCGTGGGGAAGATCTCGGGGAGGTAGATGGGGAACCCGCTGAAAATCCCGTTGGAGAAGAATCCCAGCGCCGGAAGCAAGAGGATAGCAGTCGAGTAGGAAGAGGGAAAGAGGAAGGTCGCGGGCAAGGCTGCCGCCGAACCCACGAGCATGATCAGAAAAGCGCCGCGCCTTCCCAACCATTCGGCGAGTGGCGCGAAAACCAGGTAGCCCACAATTGCTCCGACATTCAGGCTCATGGTGGCGTAGCTGACGAGCCGCACGGTTGCGACCTCGTCCAAGTGACGGGGTTCGAGCAGTTCGCGAATGAGCGTGGGCGTCCAGTTGGTGGCCCCCCACAGGCCGAAGACCGCCACAAAAGCCAGCGCCGTGCCCACCAGCGTATCCCGGCGTGTCTGGGGTTCGAAAAGCTCCGCCAGCGTTGAGCGGTTTAACGTTCCTGCGGCCGTCTCCCGCCGGGTCTCAACCCAGCGGTCGGGTTCGCGTACCTTGAGGCGGACCAGCAGGGCAATCAAGGCCGGCGCCAAGCCAACAAAAAACATCACACGCCAGCTCTGCCCGGAAAGCAGGTGATAGAGAGCAGCGGCGAGGAAGTAGCCGGCCCCCCAGGCCGATTGCAGCAGGCCCGCGCCCTTCACGCGCAACGATTCCGGCCAGACCTCGGCGACCAGCGTCGCGCCCGCCGCCCACTCTCCGCCAATCCCTAGCGCTGTGAGGAAACGATAGACGGCCAATTCCGCCCACGAGTGCGAGAACCCCGCCAGGCCGGTAAAAATCGCGTAGATGAGGATGGTAATGACCAGGGTCCGCGCCCGTCCCAGGTAATCTGCCGCAATTCCGAAAGTCACGCCTCCCAACGCCCAGCCCACCATGAAAATCGCGAAGATGATTCCCCCGTACTTGGCGATGTTCTCAGGAGTGCCCTGGCTGCCCAGGAGTTGCCTCAGCGCGGGTGCCATCACCAGCGCGTAGATCGTGGCGTCCATGGAATCGAACACCCAGCCCAGCCATGCCACAATCAGCACCAGCCACTGGTATCTGGTGAGTTGGCGCCACGCCGAGGTCGAAGAGACTGGAGATGTCATTCGCTTCCCCCGGATGGTGATGGTATCGGCCAGAGCGAGTCGAGTGCCGGAAGGCGCGACGAGACGAAACGCATTCCAAAGTTTTGGAGAAGGACTTGGCCGGGCATGCCCGCCAAGCCCAGTAGGATTAGCAGCAGACCCATGAGGACCGAAAGCGCCAGTGCTCCCACCAGGATGGCGAGTGGAGTCCAGACCCAGGCCAAACCCACCAGCCGCAGCGTCATCACCACCAGCACTCCCACGATGATGGCGCCGGAAAAGAGCGCCACCAGGGCCGGGAAGAGAAATAACAGCACCGCCACGCCGATGGCCACTGACACGACCAGTCGCAACAGGAAATAGAGCGTGAAAGCCCCGGCTTCCTCCCGCAGCATCCCCGCGAGTTTCCGCCAGGCAGCGAGCAGCGGCAGCCTTTCGGCGTACATGATCGGCACAGCGAAATCATCCGTGAGGGTGATCAACAGTCCAGCCACCATGCCCACCAACACCTCGCCGAGGAAGATGCCAGCCAGCATAATGGAATAAACCAACGAATGATCACCGACTCCAGCTTCCGCCCGCAGATGGGGAAGGGCAAACAGCATGCCGGCCCCCAGCATGGTGCCCAAAGCGGCCAGTGCACCCAGGAGCCAGAAAAAATAGGACCGGGCCAGGGGGCCACGCTCGAGCCATCCGCGGCGAAACCTTATTTCCCCTTTCAGAATGGTTTCCACCAGGGCAAAGCGGCAGGTCGCGCGCACGTAGATAATCACCACACCCAGACTGACGGCCAGCGCGATGCTCAAAGAGAGGAGTCCCGGCAGGCGTGCCAAATACAACCGCAGTTGGACCAGTGTTTCCTGAAATCCGACGTCGCTGGGCAGCGCGCTCAAGCTCCAATGGAAGGCCGCGGAAGCTGTCCCCCCACCCAGAAAGAGGCAGACCGCGCTGAGCTTGAGCCAGCGACTGGCGTCAAGCGGATTGAAAAGGAGCTGGACGGTATCCAAAAAGGCATCGATCAATGCCTTTACAGGCGAGCTTCCACCTGGCGACACCACGCGCTCCATGCCGGCGGGACCCAGGTGCGGGACTCGGGAGGGGGTGATCACCCTCCCTCCCGCCAAATCCGAGAGAAGTGTTCCGGGAGCAGCGCAACAGACCGGTCGCCTCGTCGGCTTCGCACACGGGTGTCGCGTGCCCAGGGGGACCGTGAATCGGGTGTCAAGTGGAACATGCGCCGCTGCGTCTTTTTCCAGTTCGTCGGGGCTGGTATCCTCAGGCCCCCTTGGGCGGGGCGGGGTATTTCCCATTAGCCGCCGGCTGCCTTGACTTGATCGTGGAACTGCTGCCGCCATTCCTCGCGCTTCGCCAGGACATGCTTCTTGGCGTCCTCGAACGACGCGTACTCGCGTTTGCCCTTGAGGACATTGCAGGGTTGGCAGGCCGTGACGAGGTTGTCCATACTTCGACTGCCTCCCCGAGCGTGGGGATGAACGTGGTCGATGGTCATGACCAACCAATTCTCGTAGCGGTGCAGGCCGTCGAGGCCACAGTATTGGCACTTGAAATGGTCACGCTTGAAAACCTTCATGGCTTCCTCGCGCGTGAGGCGCGCGGGGGTCCCAAACAGGAATCTCGTAATGTGTTTGAGGGGCATGGCACCTCCTTCAGAAGCTTGTGCAATACATGGCGGGAACACCTCGGGCTAGACGATTTTATAGGACACGCAGGAACGTCGCAACGCGTCCTCTACGCGGGAGTATCTTAGCGCGGCCCAGGGCGTTTTGGTAGCGGAGCGACCATTTCCACGTTGCCTGAGGCGTATCGGTCAAGCCTCTTCGGGCGACCACTGGCCTCGAACGCCTGTGAGAATGGCTGATTCGCCTCCCGGCCTGAGGTATAGTGTCGAATCGAGAGTGGTCGGGAGGGAATGTCATGGGTCAGTTCAAAAGGCGAGAGTTCGTGAAGATCCTGGGCGGCGTTTGCGGTTCGAGCCTGCTGGCGCGGCGAGGCGTCGCCCTCGTGGAGCCCGCCTCGAAGGTGCTCCGTCACTTCAAGCTTGGTTCCATCAGCGACGAGTGGTCGCAGGATTTCGAAGCGGCGCTCAAGGGCATGAAGAGCCACGGCCTGCAATGGGTCGAGATTCGCACGCTCTGGAACATCTACAACACGGAGACCACCCCGGAGCAGCTTCGGCTGCTGAAAGAGCTGCTTGCGATGTATGAATTCAACGTCTCGGTGCTCGACACCGCCGTCTTCAAGTGCACTTTGCCCGGCTCGAAGCCCGTATCATCGGAGAAGGACCCCTATCCCTATTCGGGCCAGATGGACTTACTGAAGCGCGCCATGGAGCGCGCGCATGCACTCTCGACCGACAAGCTGCGCGTCTTCGCCTTCTGGCGCGTGGCCAGACCCGAGGAGTTGTTCCCGCGTATCGCCGAGGAACTATCGAAGGCGGCCGAGATCGCGCACGCCGCCGGTTTGCGGTTGGTCCTGGAGAACGAAAGCCTTTGCAACGTGGCGACGGGCGCCGAGCAGGGCCGAATGCTCAACCTCGTTCCGGCGCCCAACTTTGGCATGAACTGGGACATTGGCAACGGCTACTGGCAGGGCGAGACTTCCTTCCCCGATGGGTACGCAGCCCTCTCGAAGAAACGCATCTGGCATATGCACCTGAAAGATGTTCGCTGCGGGCCGGATTACACGAACTGCAACACGGCGATCGTGGGGACGGGCCAGGTTAAGCTGGTCGAGCAGTTGCGTGCGCTGGTGCGCGACGGCTATGACGGGACGATGTCGCTCGAACCCGAATACGAAGATAAGACAACCTCACACCTTGCCGCCACCCAGCGTTCGCTCGAAGCACTCCTCAAGACGATGGCTGCCGCGCTGACATGATGCGCGAGTAAGCGCACAGCGCCTGAACTGCCTTGAGTCGGGAGGACGAAGGAGACTGATTCACGGGATTTTCGGGAATGGAAGGCTAAGAGAGCCGGATTCCCTCTCCCGCCAGGGCGATGCTGTTGCGGGTGGTGTTCTTGACCAAGTACATCGCTTCGTCGGCCATGCGCAGGAGTTCGCGCCGCGTGCGGCCGTCGGCGGGAAATGACGCCACGCCGAAGCTGGCGGTCACCTTGATGTTCAGGTTCTCTTCGGTGAAGAAGGTCTTGGAGTTCAGCAGATCCTTGAGACGGCGAACCACCATCAGGGAGTTTTGCTTGGAAGTTTGCGGCAGCAGTATGACGAATTCGTCGCCGCCGTAACGGAAGGCGTAGTCGATCAGGCGCAGGTGACCCTTGATGATGTCGCCGATCATCCAGAGGAGTTTGGAGCCCACGAGGTGCCCGTGGGTGTCGTTGACCTGCTTGAAGTGATCAAGGTCGAGGAAGATGACGGAGAACTCGTACCCGTAGCGCGTGGAGCGGTAGATTTCCGCGTCCAGCACGAAGTTGAGATGCCGGGCGTTATAGAGTGCAGTGCAATCATCCGTGATAGTCAGTTCATGGATGCGCTGGATGTACCGGGCGTTTTCGAGAGCGATGGCGGCGTAGTCGGCCAGGCTCTTCAAGATGGGGATGTCTTCCTTACGGAAACTCTCCCGGCCCAGGCAGTTGACCAGTTCGATGACCCCGAGGATCTTCTCTCTGCCCTTGATCGGGACGCAGACCGCCGAGCGGGTATCGATCTGGGTGATTTCGTCGATGCGCGGGCTGAAGCGCGGGTCGCGTTTGACGTCCTCGACCAGGACGGGCTCACCATGCAGCGCCACCCAGCCGGCGATCCCCTCCCCGATTTTCAGCCGCACGTCCTTCAGTTTGTCAGCTCCGGCGCCGATGGCAATTTCAAACTGGAGTTCCTGCCCGCTCTCGTCCAGCATGAGCAGTGACCAGGTATCGGGCTGCAGGAGGTCGCTGATCTTTTCCATAACGGTCTGCAGGATCTTTTGCAGGTCTAGGGTGGAGGCAAGGGTCTTCCCGATATCGTGGAAGAGCGAAAGCCGCTCGATCTGGCGCTTCAGCTCAGCGATTTCTTCGTGCGGTTCCATGATCAACCTGAACCTTTATCCTCAAGAAACTAGCCAGTCACTTTTAAACCATTGCCCGCCCCTTTTCAATACCTTTTTACCTTCCCACTTTCTTGCACAGGGGCGGGTAACAATTTCCGGGGTCGGGCCGGCGAGAAAGTCTAACTCCTTTGAAATCATTTGACACTAATTGGCGCATGGAAATATCATCACTTTCGGTTCCCTTCGCCCAGGTCACGAGAGCAATCCCATGGCGTCTTTCGGCGAAAACCTGCAGCGCGAACGAGAGATGCGGGGCGTGACCCTGCAGGAGATCTCCGCTGCCACCAAGATTGGTGTGCGGTTCCTGAAGGCCCTGGAAGCTGAGGACTTCGGGCAGGTCCCGGGCGGAATTTTCACCCGCAGTTTCATACGGACTTATGCTAAATATCTTGGCCTCGACGAGGATCGCGTGCTGGCTGAGTACCAGCTCGTGGCCCAGCCAAAAGCCGATTTCGACCTGAACCGTATGACCTCGAGTAGGCTTTACGCCCCGCGACAAGGGTCGCGCGGGCCGCTGTTGGCTCTGTTCCTGGCCGCCGTCCTCATTGGCGGTGGCTATGGGGTGTTCCGGTACTCACATCGCGCCGCGGAGATAGCAAGCAGCGCTCGGCCGCCGGTACAGGCAACGCCGAACGCAGCGGCCCCCACCCCGCCGCCCCAACAGACTCTCGTACCTGCGCCCGCGTCTGATTCGACACAGCAAGCGGCGGACCAGACCGCTGCCATGGGTCAGGGGTCAGCCAGCGCGAGCACCACTCCTGCGGCCACGTCTGGCTCCCTTTCCGCGGCTCCGTCGACGACCGCGAGCCTCCCGGAGCCCGCGGGCGGCCTGGTCTTGCAGGTGGCTGCGACGGAACCCTCCTGGGTGGCCATCGAAGCCGACGGTAAGGTGGCCTTCCAGCGCATCCTGAGTCCCAGCGAAATCCAGACTTTCAAGGCCAGGGAGTCTTTCGACGTGACCACTGGAAACGCACTGGGTATCATTCTGACACTTAACGGCGAAACGTTGAAGCCCCTGGGCCGCCGGGGCGAAGTTAAGTCGATTCATCTGACGCACAAGGATGTGAAGAAAACTCTACCCTGAGGGGCCGACCATTACGGACCGACTGATCGATTCCCTGCGCGAGGGCAAGGCTCCGCAAATCATCCGCCGGAAGGGCGCCGAGGGGACTCTCGCGCTTCCCCTTGACGAAAAGATCGAGGTTCTCGTCTTTCTCGCCAGCGATAAGGACGAAACTATCCGCAACACGGCGTTCTATACGCTCCAGACGTGGAATGTCGCGGAGATCGTGCCGGTGCTTTCCAACCCCGCCACACCGCTCGAGGTCCTGGACTTTGCGGTGAACCACATGATCGCCGGGCGGAAGGAACTGGCTGGCGCTCTGCTCCAAAACCTCGCGCTTCCTGATGACCTGCGCGAGTGGGTCAAGCAGGCCACTGTCCTGGAGCAGCAAGCGACCTTGGTGGCGCCCACGCCCGCCCCCGCACCGGCGGAGCAAGCTCCTGGCGCGGAGAAGACTCAGGAACGCGTGACTCTCATGCAGCGGATCGGACGCATGAGCGCCGCGGAGAAGATCAAAACCGCCCTCACCGGCAACCAGGAGGAGCGGCTGCTGCTCATCCGGGACTCCAACAAAATTGTGGCGCGCGCGGTTCTCCAGTCGCCCAAGGTGTCCGACCAGGAAATTGAAAACATCGCGTCCATGACGAGCGTCACGGAGGAAGTACTCCGGCTGATCGCCACGAGCCGTAAATTCATGAAGAGTTACGCGGTCATGCGCCAGCTCGTCAACAACCCTCGCTCACCTATCGACGTCACTCTGCGGATGTTGAATCGCATGAACGAGCGTGACCTGAAGGGGTTGATGCTCAACAAGAACGTCGCCGAGGTTCTCCGCAGCATGGCCTTAAAGATGGTCAAGCAAAGGGAAGAGGCGACCAAGCCCAAGCTGCCCGGCAAGAAGCACTAGTAAACCATCTTCATAACCGCTGTTATCCGATAGAGACCTTACGCTTCGTACGAAACGGCGGCGGAGTGACTCGGCGGGGCAGTGGGCGGTTCATGGAGCGCCTCCTGCGACGCGCGGCAGGAGGACATCCAGAAGCCGCGCGAGGTTGCGCGTCGCTCCTTCTCCGACTTTCCATTCGTACACCTGCCCTCATTACTTCCCAGCGATCCTCGAGATGAAGAGCTGGATAAAGCGCTCGGCGTCCGACTCAACGGCGACGTGGACGTTGGGCTGCACCTTCTCAATCCCGTCGATGGTGTAATGGTCGCCGCGCAGAACCTTTCGGTCCGAAGAATTGTGCCGGCTGGCAACTGTCTCGCCTCGCGCGTGCTCCCCGCGCGTCTCGACGTCGACACGCATATCCCGGGTGGTAATCAGGCTGCGGTCAATCGCCGCGCCGACGGCCAGGGGATCATGCATCGGTGTCCCCTCCGCTCCCAGCCTACCTGCCAGGTCCACCATGAAGCTCAGGACGCCAACCGCGAAGTCGTTCTCGCGGCCGTGAGTCTTCGCAAGCTGCTCCAGATTCGCGCGCGTAAATAGCGTCTTCTCGGTAACGTTCAGGCCGACCATGGTCAATGGCCAGCCGGCCTCGAAGACGGCTTGGGCCGCCTCCGGATCATTGTAAATGTTGGCCTCGGCTGCTGCCGTCGCGTTGCCTCCGGAGATCGACCCGCCCATCAGGACTATTTCTTTGACGAGTGGAACAATCGAGGGATCCTTCGAAATCGCAAGGGCAATGTTCGTCAGCGGCCCGACCGGCACCAGCGTGATCTCGTGCGGGTATTGGTGAACAAGCTCGATGATGAGGTCGGGCGCAAAGCGCGCGTCCGCGCTGCAGGCCGGCGCGGGGAGTTCAACGTCGCCCAGCCCGTTCTTCCCGTGAAAGAACTCCGCGGTGACGAGTTTCTGGGCAAGCGGGCGTTCGGCGCCGCGGGCGACGATGATGTCGCATCGTCCGGCGAGCGAAACCAACTTCAGCGCGTTCTCGAGGCCCTGGTCGACCACGACGTTCCCCGCCACGACGGTTAGAGCCTTCACGTCGAGTTCCGGCGAATTCAGCGCCAACAGAATCGCCATGGCATCATCGGCCCCGGGGTCCGTGTCGATGATGACCTTGCGCGATGCCGGAGATGCCCCGAAAGATGATTCAGCGGAAAAAAGTAGAAGCCCTGTCAGGATTGCTGCACGTGCGAACCTCGTCATGAAAGCCTCCAGTTGCTCAGGCCCGCCTGGCAATGCGAACGGACAATCTGCGAATCCCCTCCCGGAAAACCTCGGGCGGCGGCAACAGACTGATCACAAGAAATCCGTTCGAGGAGAAGTCATAGAAGTGACCCGGGTGCACGAAGACGGCATCGCGCGACAACAGTTCGATGGCACAATCCTCATCAGCCTGTGTCGCTGGCACTTTCAGAACTGCGTACCACCCGCCCTCGGTCCTCAGACGGCTGATGGGCAGGCTCGGCGAAAGGTGGGCATCCAGCCAGTTGAGATTCGTCCGGGTGCGCTCCAGGATTTGCGGCTGGAGGTCGCGCCGCGACTCGAGCATGACGGGCAAGGCATTGGCCAGCGGCGAGCTCACCGAAAGGTACGTGTCCGCGATGATTTCGAGCCGAGCCTGCGCCTGCCGGAGCGTCTCCGCCGGGCCATTGACGACCACCCACGCCAGTTTCATCTGGGGTAAGGCGGAAATCTTGGAGAGGCCGCTCAGGGTAAAGGTGAGCACGTCTGAAACCCCCGCGTGGCTCCCCATGCGCCCGTCGTCGGGCGCGAAAGCGTAGTCGGCGAAAACTTCATCCACGACGAGCGCAAGTTCAGAATCCCGGCAATACTTGAGCAAAGACTGCAACTCATCACGGGTGACGAACGAGCCTGTGGGGTTGTTGGGATGGACCACCAGAATCGCACGCGCCTTACGTGTGGTCGAATTGAGGCTGGAGGCGAGCCTTTCGAGGTCGATGCGCCAGCCGTCGTGGTAGGCGAGGGGATAGGGAATGAGGTCAAGGTCGTTGAGGCCTGCCAGGAAATCAAAGAGCGGGTAGCTGGGACGAGGAACAAGAATGGCGTCGCCGGAATTTGCCAGCAAGCGAAACACATACGAATAAGCTTCACTCGTACTCGTAGTCAGAAAGATTTGCGCGGGGTCGAGGTGGATGCTGCGCTCGGCATAGTAGCTCGCGACAGCCTGCCGCGCATGGAGTAATCCGCGCGGGTCGGGCTCGTAGATCATCGAGCGCGGGTCCGCCAGCGCGCGCAAAATTTCTCCGGCGTCGAAGTCGAAGCCGCAGCGCGTGGGGTTGGATTCGGTCAAGTCCAGAACCTGCACCCCTTGCTGGTGGTGCTCCTCCAGCAGTTTGGAAAGACGATTGGGGGTAAGGGACCAGCCTGTGCGCAATGCAAACATGGGTGCTGGCAAGAATGCCCTCGAGCTCGCGATTTGGCAAGAGTGACGTGGAGCTCCGGGCTTCAGCTCGGCACAAGGCGGGCCTATGGCCGCCGCAAGCGGAGGCAGGCAATTTCCGGTGGGCAACCGAAACGGACCGGCACGAGGACCTTGCCGATGCCACGGCTTACATAGATCTGCGTGCCGTTGAGCTGATTCCAGCCTTCGACGAAGCGTGTGCCCAGCTTGGAGCGGCCATAGACCGAACCGACCAGGGGAAGGCGTACTTGCCCGCCGTGAGTGTGGCCGGAAAGGACGAAGTCAATCCCGTGCTCCGCGGCCTGGCGAATCCCCACCGGGTTGTGGCAGAGCAGGATCTTGGGGTCGCGCGCGGGCACCGATCGCAGCGCCGCCGCCAGGTCGTCGGCACTCCACCACAGATCATCCACGCCAAGGACCCAGAGAGTCGCGGACCGTGCGCGCAATGCGAAGTGGGAGTTGCGCAGCACGCGGATGCGCTGCGCGCGCAGGGCGCGTGTGATTTCATCGGCATCGACCTGGAAGTCGTGATTGCCCAGAACCGCAAACACCCCCAGCCGCGCCCGCACCCTGCCCAGCGCGCGAGCCACGGGCCAGATGTAAGAAGGGGAAAGCGTGACGTAATCGCCCGTCAGCGCGACTACATCGGGTCGCAACAGGTTGGCCAGGTGAACGGCGCGCTCGACGTCTTCGAGTGGCGTGAAAAGGCTGTGGTGGATGTCGGTGAGGTGGACGATCCTCAGGCCATTGTGGGCCGGAGGAAGACGCGGCAGCCAGATGTCGGTCTCGGTGATTTCCGGGTCGGGAGAAACGCCCGGCGGCGGGAGTTCGGATTCCCGGCTGTTCAACGCGAGAGTAATCAGGCCACGCCGCCGGAGAAATCGACGTGCGCTTAGAGTCCTTGCCAAACAAAAACCTTACGTTTCACCATCCGGTTTTGGGGACTGCACGCCGGCAAGCTGCTCGGGCCGCTGGCCCCAAGCGCCAGCGATTAGCTCCTGCTCTTTTGCGCCAAAACCTCGGAGAAAATAGGGATCATCTGACCGTGGATAAGACCATTCGAAACGAAGATTTCACCGGTCTGAAGCCGGAACGAACCACCGGCGAGGTCGGTGACCTTTCCTCCGGCCTCCGCGACCAGCAGCGTTCCCGCGGCCATATCCCAGGGGTTGAGTTTCAACTCCCAGAAACCATCGAAGCGTCCCGCTGCCACATAACAGAGGTCCAGCGCGGCCGACCCGGGACGCCGGACGCCGTGGGAAAGGACTGTGAAGCGGAAGAAGAGCTGTGCGTTCAGGTCGTGGTTGGAATCGAAGGGCGGAAAGCCGGTGGCCAGCAGGCTCTCGGAGAGGGTCGCATTCTTCGATACGGAAATTCGTTTGCCGTTCAGAAACGCTCCCGCGCCTCGCTCGACGGTGTAGAGTTCCTCGCGCGTCGGATCATAGACGACCCCGGCGATCACTTCGCCGCGGTGCGCCAATCCCAGCGTGACGCAAAAGACCGGAAACGCGTGGGCGAAATTCGTGGTGCCGTCCAGTGGGTCCACGTACCAGCAGTAATCCGACTCAATCCTCTGCCCGCCGCCTTCCTCACCCACGACCGCGTGCCCGGGAAAGTGCTTGTGGAGCCGGTCAACGATCAGAGCCTCGGAGCAGCGGTCAGCCTCTGTAACGAGATTCGAAGGGCCCTTGTAGGAAATCTCCAGCGGCGTCTTGAAGTATTCAGCGAGCAGGGCGCCCGCTTCGCGGGCGATGTCGATCGCAGTTTCGAGATAGTTCACCATGGCTAGAATTGATCCGTCAGTGCATTAAATCATTGAGGAATGGGCTCGTTCGAAGGATCCTCGGTCCTCTCGATGAATCAATAATTCACTGAGTCAGTGGCTCAGTCACGATCTTCGTTTGTCCTTCACCTTCCGCCCAGACGGCCCCGTCCGCGAAGTATTCCTTCTTCCAGATTGGGACGCTCTGCTTCAGCCGGTCGATGGCATATTGGCAGGCTTCGAACGCCCCGCGGCGGTGCGCGGAGGTGACGATAATGGCGACGCTGGTCTCCCCGATTTCGAGCCGTCCCAGGCGGTGAATCATTCCAATATGATCGATTGCGAATTTCTGCTTTGCATCGTCTCCTATTTCTTCCATTTTGCGAACGGCCATCGGCTCATACGCTTCGTACTCCAGGTAAAGCGTCTTGCGGCCGCGAAAATGATTGCGGACGATGCCCTCAAACACCACGACCGCGCCGTCTGCGGGAGCCTTCAGTTGGCGGGCGAGTTCATCAGTGGGGATAGGTTCGCGAGTGATGCGAAAGAAATCGGCTTCCGACCCGCCGCTCACTGGAGGCATGAACGCCACCTCGTCGCCGTCACGCAAGATTCGCGACCGGTCGGCGATTTCCTGGTTCACGGCGGTGAGGAGTGACCCCGCCATTTCGCTCAACCGGGGAAAGCGGGTTTCGTAGCGCCCCAGGAGGTCGCCAAGGCTTTCGCCCGGAGCAACCTCCAGTTGCTCCTGCTCGAACCCCGTCAAATCGTGGGCAAGCCCGAAAAAAAGGACGCTGACTCTCATGCGCATTCGGCGTGCACTCGACAGGGCGCCGAGATCCCCTGGAGGGACTTCTCGCCTTATTTAGCGGGCACCGACGCCTGACTTTTCATTCAGACTTTCGATGGCCCGCATCAAAGTCGCTGTTCCGCGGTCGATGACAACCTGAACCTGACGAAGTTGCTGGTTGGCCGCGGCCCAATCCTTCCGAGCCGCAGCCTCGCGAACCCCCGGCAAAACTACCGCAGAGTATCCAGTATACACGCCCGGTGCGTAGAAGGCGTGGCGAAACCAGGCACGCCCCGGCAGGCCGTCTGGCAGCAGAAAACTACGCTCCACCTGCATCAATGCCTGATTCACGGCCGCCAGAGGCCCACTCTTTTCTGTCCCCATCGCACTCACGACACTGAGCTTCTGGGCCAGTTTCTGGGCCGTCGCGGCGAACTGGCTCGCAGAGCTCTTTGCCTCGTCAAACTGCAACTTGCCCGCTCCGTCAGTCTTCTTGCTCTCTTCTTCGAGGTCGCTGAGATAGGTCTGAAGAGCTTTGCCGTAATCGTCGTAATCAAAGGGCAGGATATCCGCGTTGGCCAGGCGCAGGGCGAGCAATCCGTAAACCTGCGCCGCGGCAACGCTGTAGCGGAAACTCGGATCTCCGAAGTTCTGCATCCAGTTGAAGTTGTCGTAAGTGGAGTGGTAGACACCGTACGGGCCACCAAAGCTGATGTCGAGCGAAGGCACGCCCAGGTGCTGAAGGAACGGGGTATAGTCCGAGCCGCTGCCCAGGTCACCCACTCGTGCCTCTCCCGATTGCGCCACGGGCGGCGTGTTCAAAACCACGTAGGGTATTCCCCCCTCGCGCCGCACACTCTGAGCCTCCTGCGACCAAACAGCGAAAAGAGGGCGGCCCGTGGCCGGGTCTGTTACGTCGTGCGTGACTTCCCGAATAAGCCGGCTCAGGGAAGGCACGGCTGAGGCGCCGAAGTGGGTGCCGGAAACCCCGCTGTCCATGTTCAAATACGCGACGGCGTGACGGCTCAGCGTCTCCGCGTGCTCTTCCACCCATTCGGTGGACCCAATCAGGCCGAATTCCTCCGCGTCCCAACTTGCCAGGATAATCGTGCGCTGTGGCTTCCATCCCTGTTTTACGAGCTGCCCCAGGCCCCGGCCTACCGCCAGCAGCGGCGCGGTTCCGCTGTTCGGGTCCACCGCGCCATACGTCCAGGCGTCGCGGTGATTTCCGAGCACGACCCACGCGTCCGGTTCGGACGTTCCGGGGATGCGCGCCGTGACGTCCCAAATCGCTCGTGTTTGAAAATCCACGTCAAGTTTCAAATGCACCTTTGAGGCGCCGGGTCCAACGTGGTAAGTGAACGGGAGCGCGCCTTGCCAGGTACGTGGCGCCACTGGCCCGCCCAGGTTCTCCAGGATCGGTGAAGCGTCCTCGTAGGATATGGGTGTGGTCGGAATTCGCGGCAGCGTCGGTGCGTCCTTCAGGGCAAGCCGCTTCGCGCCTTTTGTGGCCGCGACATCGGGAGTCAGTGGATCGCCGGCGTATTCGGTCAGGTAGAGAATGGAGCCGCGCTGCACGGCTGTTGCCGGGCGCCACGGCCCGCGAGGGTAGACGTCACCTTGCCGGTAACCGTCGTCCGCCGGATCGGAATAGATGAGCACGCCCGCCGCGTGGTTTTGCTGCGCCACATAAGCCTTCACGCCGCGGAAACACTTGCCGTAGCGGACCAGGACAATGTTCCCCGTGACGTCGATCCCCAGTTCATTCAGGCGGTCGTAGTCCTCAGGCATGCCGTAGTTGGCGTAAACCACGCGCGCGGTGACGTCCCCGGAAGGCGAATAGGCGTTGAATGCCGGAACCACGCGGGTGCCATTCGAGTCTTTGTCCTGTGCCTGGCCGCCTTCGGGGGTCGGCCCTTGGCGTTTGAAAGGCTCGACCAGATCCACTTTCACTTCCCGGGGCATGGGCAGCAACACTCGGTATTCCACGATTTCCGCATCCAGACCTGCCGCGCGAAACTGCTCGAGCACGAATTGTGCGGTCTTGTAAT
>Ga0315291_10004447_pt1 | contig 17843 bp, 14 predicted proteins | sample YL17G12_20_MG_FD_203070 | JGI IMG/M metagenome (GOLD analysis project Ga0315291, IMG submission 203070) | Sediment microbial communities from Yellowstone Lake, YNP, Wyoming, USA - YL17G12_20 | ecosystem: Environmental > Aquatic > Freshwater > Lake > Sediment | place: USA: Wyoming | collected...
AAAAGTTCTTGCCAGAGCTTCCACTAAAAGAAAGCTGTTTAGATCTGGCATTTGAGCAACGACCTGATTACCATGCATCACGTAAGGAATTGGAAGCTCAAACCCGCCGTGTAGATATCGCAAGGGCCGGGCATTTGCCCACCATTAGCCTGTTTGGCTCTTATGGCAGACGGTGGGCAGAGGAACCAAGTGAGCAACCTTCAGGAACAAAAGATGATGAAGATATTGGGCGAGTTGGCATCGTCGCAGAAATTCCATTGTTCGAAGGCGGTAGAATCCGCGCGCGTATCCGAGAAGAAACAGCAAAACTTGCCGCCGCCCAAGAACGGCTACGCAAAATTGAATTACAAATACGTCTTGAAGTTGAAACAGCATTATTAAATACAACCTCTGCTTTTGAACGAGTGCAGACAACAGAGAAAGCTATTGAACAAGCACGAGAAAGCCTAAGGATTGAACGTGAAAAATACGAACTGGGCAAGGGTGCAATACTTGATGTTTTGGACGCACAATCAGCCTTGCTTGAAGCTGAAACTAATTACTATCGTGGGCTGACAGATTTTAATATCGCCAAAGTTCAAATCAAGCTGGCAATGGGAGAGGATATTAAATGAAAACAATAAAAATTGCTTATAAAACAGCCCTATTTGCTGCATTTATAGTCGTGTTGTTGCCAACTGGGTGTAGCCATAAAGAACAAGACTCCCAGTCCCGAAAGAAAACGCCGGTGGTAGCTGTGGAGATAGTAAACAAGGGTGAGTTAGTTCGCACTTTGGATTTGACCGGTGAGGTCGTGCCCGTTGAAGAGATACAAATTAGTTCCACCGTGGAGGGTCCTATTGGGTTCTGTCCCTGGCGCGAGGGAGACCGCGTGGAAATAGGCGCGAAACTTGTAGAGATTGACAGGGAATTGTATCGCACTGAAGTCAAAGCTGCGGAAGCAGCGCTTGAGGTGACAAAGGCGAAACTTGCCGATATGAAGGCAGGAACGCGTCCCGAAGAAATCTCCAAAGCCGAACAGAACGTTCGGGAATTGGACGAAAGCGCTCAATTCGCCCAATCCGATATGGATAGAATCGCCAAACTGGTTGAAAGCGGTTCGCTGCCCGGGGAGGAACTTGAAAAGGCAAAAGTTAACCATATTGGGGCGCAATCGAAACTTGCCGCCGCCAAACGGCAACTGGAAATGCTGGAGGTGGGCTTCACAAAAACGGCCATTGCCGTTCAGGAAGCATCGGTCAAGGAATCCGCGGCAAGGTTGGAACTTGCAAAAGCGCGTCTTGCCGAATGTGTCATTAATGCTCCCTTTGCGGGAACTATCACAAGGGTGTATATCCGCAAGGGGGACATGGCGGCTATGAAAATGCCATTGATGGAAATGGCCGATTTCTCTTCGCTGGTGATTCGCTGTGCTATTCCGGAAACCCATGCCTCGCAGGTTCGCGTGGGGATGGCCGCACAGGCGCAATTGGACGCGATGCCAGGAAAACCGAAACCAGCCGAAATCTCGCGGGTATATCCTTCGCTTGATCCGCAGACGAGAACCCGCACTATTGAGTTGACCATTCGGGAAAAGGTCGATCTTGCTCCCGGCATGTTCGGACGCGTTAGTGTGATTTTAGAGTCGGTTCCGGACGCCATAACTGTGCCAGTGCAAGCGGTCATCGTCACGCCTGCCGGTGGGAAGGTAGCCTTTGTTGCCGTTGAGGGCAAGGCCGTGCAGCGAAAAATCCAGACCGGCATCGAAGAAGGCGACCGCGTCCAGATTCTTTCCGGTCTGAAACCGGGCGAAAAAGTTATTGTATCTGGACAGGAAAATCTCAAGGACGGCGTGGAAATCCGCCTCCCCGCCCCACCTGCCGAGGGACAATCCAAGAGTAAACCTGACGAAAAATCTCCCGAAGGCAAGCCGAGCAAGGCCGGGGAGGACGGCAAATGAAACTGACGCAATACTCCGTTAATCGCCGTCTGGCCACGAGCGCCATTGTCGCGGCTCTTTTAGTTCTGGGTCTTTATGGGTTGTGGCGGCTGCCCGTGGACTTCCTGCCGAATATCACCTACCCGATGATCAAAGTGCATATCTGGTGGCGCGGTGCCACTCCCGATGAGATTGATAAAAACATCGCTGATCCCATTGAACGCCAGATGGCAACCGTGGATGATTTGGATTACCTCGAATCCTCATCCATCGAAGGTATGTACACCTTGCAAGCCAACTTCCAATACGGTGTGGATGTGGACGTGGCGTATCAGGACGCGCTGGCGGCGATGGCGCGCGTGGCGCGAGAATTGCCAAAAGATATTGACCCACCCATTGTGATCAAAGCGGACCCCTCGCAGCTGCCCGTCGTCCAACTGACCATAAGTAGCGATCAATGGGACCTGACAAAACTCCGCACCTGGACGGATGAATGGCTTCAGGATCAGCTGCTGGCTGTGCCCGGTGTGGCGGGGACGGAAATCGTCGGCGGACTAAAACGGGAAATACGCGTCCATCTCGATCCCGAATCGCTGGAGAAATACGGGCTGACCCTTTCGGGCGTTCTGAAACGTCTCCGCGAGGAAAACATCGAACAGTTTGGCGGGCGCGTGACTGTGGGACCGAAGGAAATCATCGCGCGCACAATGGGCGAGTATAAATCGCTGGACGAGATTCGCAATGTCCTCTTGATTCGCGACGGGCAGAAAAAGGTTTCCCTGCGCGATGTTGCAGAGGTGCTGGACTCTCACGAGGAAGCGCGCGTTATCACTCGGCTGGATGGCAAGCCGTGCGTGAAACTCTCCGTGCTCAAGCAGGCAACCGCCAACACGGTTGAAGTGGCAAAGGGCGTCAACCGGCGCATCGCAGAACTTCAGCCCCAGCTGCCGGGGGGCGTCCGGTTGGGCATGGTGGAAAATCAGGCCGATTATGTCGAATCCGCCCTGAATGGCGTGCGCAATTCAGCCATCGAAGCGGCCATCCTCGTGATCATTATTATCTATTTGTTTCTCGGCTCCTGGCGTCAGGTGCTGGTTATGGGATTAGCCCTGCCTCTGACCATGATCATTAATTTCGGGCTGATGAAGATTGCCGGGTTCTCTCTGAATATCTTCTCTCTGGGCGGACTGGTAATCGCCATTGGCGTCTTGTTGTGCAATTCCATTGTTGTGATTGAGAACATCGCACGATGGCGCCGCGATGATATGATGAAAGCGTCTCATGGAGAGAATCCGACGCCCATGAATTTGCTCGCCGTGAACTCCACGTCGGAGGTCGGCTCAGCGGTTGCCGCCGCCACGCTCTCCTTTCTGGCCCTGTTCATCCCCTTTCTGCTCGTTCCGGGACTGGTCAGCCTCCTCTTCAAAGAATTGATCCTTGTCATCGCCGGAATTGTCATTATCAGTCTCGTCGTGGCACTTTCCGTCACGCCGATGCTGGTGACGATATTCTCCGGTCAGGATGCCGCGCAAAAAGGCAGGATAAGGCGGTTCGATATATTCTTTGAAAGGGTCACGGCGTTATATGGCTGGATTCTGGACAAGGTATTAAAGATGCGGGGAATCGTTGTTCCCGCCTTCATCGCCCTTCTGCTGCTTGCATTTCTTCTCCTGGGGCGTCTGGGCAGCGAGTTCCTGCCTCAAATGGACGATGGACGCATCATGGTCAAGGTCAAGTTGCCGACAGGCGCATCCTTGTCCCAGACGGATGAAATCCTTAAAAAAATCGAAAAAAACATTGGAGACGACAAACGCATAGAGAGTCTGTTCACACTTTCCGGCGGCAAGGTTTGGGGACTCTATACCTACGAAATCGCCAACGAGGGAGAACTGAATATCCAATTGGTTCCCCGTTCCCGCCGCAAGTTAAGCACCAGCGGGTATATCGAATATCTGCGCCCGATTATCGGCAAAGTTCAGGTCCCCGGCGGCCAGGCGATGGTCATGCAGATGAAACTCAAGGGCATCCGAAAGTTGGGCGAAGCCGACATTGAGGTGAAAATAAAAGGTCAGGATATCGCCACACTCTACGATTTAGCCCGGCAGACCGCCGCAAGCATGAACGAGCTGGCTCACTTTACGAACGTCTATGTCTCGATGGATATGACCAAGCCCGAATATCAGGTACAGGTGGATCGTCAGAAGGCGGCTGAACTGGGAGTCTCCATCGGCGATATCGCCGACACGATGCGTTCCCTGATCACAGGCGCGGTCGCCACTCGCTTCCGCGATGGAGACGAATATTATAACATCCGCGTGATGATTCCTGAATCGAAGGTCGTCAGCCGCCGCGACGTGGAATATCTGCCCCTCAAAAGTGCGCAGGGCGGTTATGTGAGGCTCAAGGATATGGCGGAGGTCAGACAGGCAGTCGGCCCCGTTGAGATTGTGCGCGAAGATCAGATCAAGGAGGTCATCGTCCGAGGCGACGCTGCCGGCGTCAGCGTCGGACAGGCCCTTTCCGAGCTCAAGACATCTCTTGTCAAAAAGTCGTTCCCTGCCGGATACGAGTTTTCCTTCGGGGGACAGGCGCAAATGATGAGCGATATGAAACGGACGGTATTGGGTGTTCTTGTCTTTGCCGTCTTCTTCTCCTTTATTGTCCTGTGTGTGCAATTCAACAGTCTGAAACTGCCCGCCCTCATCCTCGGCAGCATACCCTTCTGCCTTGCGGGTTGCGTTCTCATCATGCTTGTAATCGGACTGCCCCTCGGAGCGACCGTTATTATCGGCGTGCTGGTAGTCGGCGCCGCCACCGTGAACGATGGCGTTCTTCTCCTCGAATTTGCCGGCGAATTGCAAAAGAAAGAAAATATCACAGCCTACCAGGCTGTTTTAAAATCGGCCATGTTGCGCCTTCGTCCGATTGTCATGACAACCGTCAGCACCATGATCGGCTTCATCCCGCTGGCGCTGGCCATCGAGGAAGGCGGCGACATGCTCCAGCCCATGGCAACCGCCGCGATTGGCGGCCTGTTCATGGAAATGATTGTCGCGCTCATTTTCATGCCCTGTCTTTATGTATTCTTTTCAAAAGCCGGTTCCGCTGGCAGGACACCGGATATTCTTTCAAAGGAGACGTAACATGAAAAATGCCAAAATCGTAATGGGCTGCCTGTTGATGCTTGTCATCGCGGCAGCAAACATAACAGCTTTTGGCCAAACGACGCCGACCCTCGCCCGATTCGATGAGGATGTAGCGCAATGCCGCCGAGTCGTCCGCGATTACTGCGCCATTGTTCAGCAGATGATGCAGGAGCCGCGGATGGATCAGGCCAAACAGGAAAAAGGGCTTGCCCTGCTGCGGGATGCTCGCGCTCAATGGGTTCGGATTCAAGAACAATACAAATCCAACCCGCCCCGCGAATACGCCGCCGATGCCCAGTTCAAGGCGCGCCTTCAGGATTTCGCCAACGCCCTCGAAGATATGGAGAAGGCGCTGGCTGCGGGCGATGCGCGGCGCTCCTTCATTGCATGCGGGTTCGGCTGCGGTCTGTTCGTATCCATGCACGAGGAGAACGGCTTGGCCTATGCCCTGGATGCCTTGTTTCATTTGCGCAAGACCGCCAAAACAACACAGGCTCTCATAAAAACGCGCGGACTCGACGGGGTTCGTCCCATGATACCGGCGCTTATACAAAAGTTCGAACAGGCGCTTCACGCCCCTGCCCCATGGCCGGAAAGCGACGAACGGATGAAACCATATCGGGAGGCAATGAGCGATTTCTCCAAGGACCTTGATGAATTATCCGCCGCCGTTGCCGAGGAAGATGCTAAAAAAGTCAGCGCCATACTTTCACAGTTGACCAACATGATCAATCGCCCCTATACATTGGCATTGTAGTTATTAAACGTATTAAGAGGCAAATTTTTCTAAGAGGAATTTGAAAAATGAACAAATTACAAGAAATAGCAGAAGTTTATCAAAGAACTCTAAAACTAAAAACATTCCCTGTAGGTCTAAAACTTTGCAAAAACACTGAAGAATTAAGTAAAGGGAAAATTCCCATTGAAAAGCTTACGTTATGCCAAATGGTAAAATTATCTTCTCAGGGAAAATGGCAACTTTCTTGTCCAAAGGATAAGATGGGCTGTTTTACAGCTCAACTCATACTCGGCTTCAGACCACAAACAGAAAAAGATGTTGAGCACCATATAAAACAGTTTACTGATGACAGAGAAATTGCAGAAAGCATTCTCAGGGTTAAACCGAAATTTGAAGCAGGTGAAATAGAAGGCATTCTGGTCGGACCGTTAGAAAATTTTGAACCAGATATTGTAGTTCTAATTATAGATAGCGCACAAGCCCTTCCCTTAATTGAAGCATATGGCTCAGCGACTGGCAAAGACCTTTCCTTTAGAAATGGGACAAGTTCTGCCTTATGTTCCTATGGTGTTGTTGTTTCCCATCAGACACAATTACCAAATTTGGCAATTCCTTGTGTTGGAGCTAAGCGATACGGATTATTTCAGGATTATGAGCTTATATTCACAATACCCAATAAATATATAGAAGTAATAGCTGATGCACTCTTAGAACTGGAAAGAACGGGCAGGCTTCATCTCCCGGTTGTAAATGGATTTTTATCTCCAACAAAACCCGTTAATTACTTATTGGGATGATAATTGTCCTGAAAAAAGCTTAATTTTTTAAAGAGAGAGTATCAATGTGTCAATATTGTGGAGGTACGGGTTTATGTTATTATTTTCTTATAACCGCTTTATATTGGTGTTACAAAAAGATAAAACTCATTATTAACAAAAAACGAAAAGGAGTAAAGAATGAAAAATAATGTAGTAAAATTGTTGATTGTTATCTTCTTAATTATTGTCATCATAATTGTAATCATTGTGAAAAACAATATGAAGAAGGATGTTGCCCAAAAAACTTCCACCGAAGAAATGAAAAGTAAACAAATTGTTTCTACTATTGAGTCAGCACCGGATAAATCACAACAAGAAGAAGATAAAAAATCAGTTAAAATTGAAGATGATTCCTCTTCTCCTTCAGAGGAAAAAGCAATCTCTGAAGCAGATAAAAACAATTCTATCAAATCCCAAATTCAACCCGAAACAAAAGAAGAAAAAGAGAAGCAAGAAATTGATAAAGATACTGTCGCCATAATCAACGATTTTAAAATTACCAAGTCTTATCTCAATGAGAAAATTAAAATATTACCTGACCAATTGAAAAGTACCTATAAAAATGACAAAGAAGGCTTATTAGAACAGCTCATAATAAGAGAGGTTTTATTTCAAGATGCGGAAAAGAAGGGATTTACGAAAGATTTAGATAACATACAAGATTTAGAACAGAAAAAAGATAAGGCAATAAACAATTTTATTGCAGACCTTACTCAAAAAATTGAAATATCTGAGGAAGAGATTGAAGACCAGTATCAAGACCGCATTAGTGAAATGAAGGGTGCAAGTTTTGATGAAGTAAAATCTGATTTGCGGAATTATTTAATTCAACAAAAGAAAACGGAGATGATAAATCAATATATCGAAGAGCTAAAAAACAATGCTAAAATTATTAAAAATGACCGATGGATAGCTGAACAACAAGCCTTAAAGCCATCTAATCCTCTTGATACTGCTTTAAAAAATGGAAAACCAACTATCTTAGACCTCGGAGCAGGGAAATGTATTCCCTGCAAGATGATGGCGCCTATTTTAGAAGAATTGAAAAAGGAATATGCCGAGCGTCTTGATGTTGAGTTTATAGATGTATGGCAAAATCCCGGAGCGGGAAAAGAATTTGATATAAAAATAATTCCTACACAGATCTTTTATAATAACGAAGGAAAGGAAATTTTTCGCCACGAAGGTTTTTTTTCAAAAGAAGATATTTTAAATAAATGGAAAGAATTGGGTATAAAATTTTAATAAATTAAATAATAATGAAGGGATGATACCATGAAAAAAATCAAAAAAATGCTTTGTTTGGCAGTAGTATTAGGATTATGTTTAACCACAGTATATGGGGAAAAAGAAACTAAGGCAAAATCATCAACTAAAGATGAAGATACGCAAAATTTAAAATCACAGTTTGTAAATGATAAATATCCGGATTTAACATCCGGGATATTATGTTATGCAAAATTGAGGGATTTGCCTGAAAATACTCTTTTATCATTTAGTGATTTAAAAATAACCGTTGAAGACTTGGAAAATGAATTATCAAATTCTAATTTTAAAAAAGATGAAGTAGAAAAAAATAAATTTTTCTTATTAGAACAAATTGCTACTAACAAAATACTTCTACAACTTGCTATAAATATGGCAAAAGAAAAGAATGAAAAATCCAATAAATCAGATGAGGAACTAATAAAAGGATATTTTGATCAAATCTTAAGCGGGATTGAAGTCACAGATAAAGAAATATCCGATTTTTATGAAAATAATAAAGATATGTGTGGTGGGGCGTCATTATCACAAATAAAAAATGATTTAAAACAATATGTGTTAGGACAAAAAAAACAGGAAAAAGCAATGGAACATATTCGCACAATCGGGCAAAAAAATTCTATTATTGTATCTTCATCATGGGTTCAAAAGCAATCTGCTTTAGCGAAGGATAATCCTGTTGACAAGTTGCGTTCAAGCGGAAAGCCATCGCTTGTTGATTTTGGATCAACCGGATGCAAGCCATGCGATATGATGGCGCCTATTCTTGAAACTTTAAAGAAAAAATATGAAGGCAAGGCGAATGTTCTTTTTGTTCATGTCGGTCAACATCAGATTCTTGCTGGGAGATATGGTATTCAATCAATTCCTGTTCAAATATTTTTTGACAAAAATGGCAAAGAAATATTTAGACACACGGGTTTTTTCCCTCAGGCTGAAGTTGAAAAAAAGATGAAAGAATTAGGAGTTGAATAAATTATGCAGGAATTATTCACTACTTTAACAAGAGCAGTAGAAGGTGGAACAACAATTGCAATATTGGCATCTTTCATCTGGGGAATATTAAGTATCTTATTAAGCCCCTGTCATCTGGCAAGTATACCTTTAATAGTGGGCTTCATAAGTGGTCAGGAAGTAATGTCTACTAAAAGAGCCTTTGGATTATCTGCCCTGTTTTCTTTAGGTATTCTGATTACTATTGCCACCATAGGAATAATTACGGGACTAATGGGAAGGATGTTAGGAGATATCGGCTCGTATGGGAACTATATAGTAGCCGTAATATTTTTTATCACAATACCCTTTTTAGGAAATTTAGGTCAACCAACTGCAAAGAAAAAGGGGGCGATAGCCGCATTTATGTTAGGACTTGCCTTTGGACTTGCTTTAGGACCCTGCACCTTTGCTTATATGGCTCCTATTTTAGGAATTGTATTCACAGTTGCCGCAACACAATTTATTTATGCAGTTATTTTGCTTCTAATGTATGGTATAGGACACTGTTCAGTAATAGTGGTTGCAGGGACATTTACTGAAGTTGTGCAAAATTATTTAAATTGGAATGTCAAATCAAAGGGTATTTCAATTGTTAAAAAAATCTGTGGTGTGTTAGTCATCTTAGGGGGAATTTATCTCATCTGGTCTGCCTAAGAATCCTCTACATTAAATTCTTGAAAACCGTAAAAGAATGTGTCTAATTTTTACCATCCTTACAATAAATAATTGATTAATCCCGTCTGATATTCACGGATTTTTAAGAAAAAGAATTTTTAAACAAACGCTTTCTAATTTATAAAGGAGAGTTATAGTTATGAAGAAATTACTAATCTTAGGTGTTGGTTGTCCCAAATGTAAAAAATTAACCGAATTAGTAGAACAGGCGGCAAAATCACTCGGCATCGAATATGAGATTGAAAAGGTGACTGATATCAAAAGAATAACGAGTTTTGGTGTAATGATGACACCCGCATTGGTCGTGGATGGGGAAGTAAAAATTTCAGGCAAAATCCCCAGCATCGAAGAAATAAAAAAACTTATAGCATAAAAATTCGTCTAATAATATATAAGGAATTTATGAATGTTTAAAAACTCATAAGGATGAGATTGCTTCGTCGCTGCCGTTCCTCGCAATGACACATTTGTAGCGGTCGCATTTATGCGACGATAGTCGTTTGATAAATCAAACCGCTACAGTGTCATTGCGAACCGTTTTATCGTGAAGCAATCTCGTCTCTTTCATTGGTTATTAAACAATCACACAAGAAAGTAATTTTAAGTACAAATTTCAAAGATAAACAATACATTCCGTTTTTAACTCACTACAAAGGAGAAAAATTATGAGATTCAAAACTATCTTATTATTAATATTAACTATTTTTGCTTATACCTGGATTTTAGATATTCGGGCATCTGAACCATCCGATAATGAACAGAAAAAAAACACTGACTTAAATGTAAACAATCAAATCAACAAAGAAAATACCAGTAAAGAACCTCAAAAATCCTCAGATAAATCAACACAAGAAACTACTGATAAGACCTTTACTCAACCAGGTAACAGCGCTCAAAAAAAACCTGAACGAAAAATCATCGCCTACTATTTTTATGGCAACGTTCGCTGTGCCTCCTGCAAAAAAATTGAAGCTTATTCTTATGAAGCCATTCAGAGCGCTTTCAAAGACGAAATTAAAAATGGCTTATTGGAATGGAAAACGGTCAATATTGACAAACCTGAAAATAAACACTTCATAGATGACTATGAACTCTACACAAGGTCATTGGTTGTTGTTGAATTCAAAAATGATAAACAAACCAAATGGAAAAATCTCGATATGGTATGGGAACTCCTCAAAAATAAAAACGCCTTTATTGAGTACGTCCAAAAAGAAACAAAAGAATTTCTAAAAGAGGAATCGAAATGAGTTCTTTCTTCATCGGCATTGTTACTGCACTATGGCTCGGTATCCTGACCTCTATCAGTCCTTGTCCCCTTGCTACAAATATCGCCGCCATCTCTTACATTGGAAGAAACGTCAGCAGTGTACACAAAATTCTTCTCTCCGGATTACTCTACACAATCGGCAGAATGCTAATTTATCAATTACTCGGAATTTTAATTGTTCTAAGTATGCTATCTATTCCAAGAGTCTCAATGTTTCTACAAAATGACATTAATAAAATTCTGGGACCCATTTTACTCATCGTCGGAATTTTACTCTTAGACCTTATTCCCATTACCTTTTCAGGACCAACAATCAGTGAAAAATTACAGAAACGGCTCGGCAATAGTGGTATTTATGGGGCAGGATTACTTGGAATCATCTTCGCATTAGCCTTTTGTCCTATCTCAGCCGCCCTCTTTTTTGGGAGTCTCATTCCACTTTCTTTAAAACACAAATCAAGTTTTATTCTCCCAGCTTTATATGGTGTTGGCACAGCCCTTCCTGTAATAGTTTTTGCTTTTCTATTATCATTTGCTACACAATATGTCGGAAAAGTCTTCAACAAACTCACACAGATTGAATCCTGGGCAAGGAAAATTACTGGTGGATTATTTGTCATTATCGGAATTTATTACTGCCTGAGATTCATTATCAAAATTTTGTGAAGCAAGTGTTTTTTTCTATGTTCTCTGCAGTTAAGTATTTCGTCTTTTTGTAATATAAAACACTTTCTTTTTTAAATTTTATGTCGATTATTTAAATAGAACATATAATTGAAATAATTAAGTTAAAAGGCTTTTATAAAATGGGTCACATTCAGAGAATCGAAGAAAGACTCTTCAAAGAAATTGATGTGAACTACTCCTTTGTTGAAGGAGACGAATCTGAATCCGCAGATTCTTATCATTCCAAAAGCATTAACATCAATCGATTCGGTCTCTGCTTGCCATTAAAAAAACCAGTAAAAGCAGATAGTATTATCCAGATAAGTATTCAACTCCCCCATCAAAAAGAAGGAATGATGATGCTTGGTAAAGTTATATGGTGTAAACAAATTGACAAAGACCATTATATCGCAGGAATCAGATTCACTGGAGCCTTGCCCGGTATGCTAAGCGATATAGTTGAGATTGATGATCAATTTGAATAATTTGAATTCTCTGATATATATTTACAATCAATTATTTCTCTCAAATTAACCTTATTTCTTGACCACCCCCAATTATAGGTTATCATAAACCCCGATTATTAATTAGTAAAAAGGTAAATGATAAATGGAAGACAAAGACAACACGATACCTGCAAAAACAAATACCGAAGAAGGTGAAGAAAAAAAATATGCTCATATAAGACGACACACTCGTTATAACGTCGGGATAAAAGTTAGTTATATGATTATAACCGATTTCACATCCACGCCTTATATGTATGGCACAACAAAAACCCTAAATTTAAGCGAAGGCGGTATGTGCGTCCAGATTGATTATAAAACAAAAGTCCCCATAATGATACAACTCAATCTCCAGGTCCCACAGATAAAATATCCTCTCAGTGTCTTAGGCAAAGTTGTCTGGTGTAAAGAAGATTTACACGGGAAATACATTGTGGGAATAAGATTCGTAGGATTACTCCCAAAAGACTGGGAAAAAATCCTCGAAATCGCCGCTAAATCCACTCCAGAAATCCAAGAGTAACAATTTGAGAGCTCTGAAATACTTCAGTTGTAGCGGTCGGATTTATCCGACTTGTGTATTTCGTGCGATAAATCGCACCGCTACAGTTGGCTTTGGTTAGTTTTCCAGAGATCTCAATTAAACACCTTGGAGTGCGTAAGCCATATTTATGCCTAATAAAACTTGTCCCCGTGAAAACGGGAAGCGGTAGTATGACTACCAAAGAAAAAAATAGTAGGGACAGAACACTGTTCTGTCCCTACATAGCTAATTTTCAAACATCCTCATAAATAAAAAACCCCGAACTATTATTCTAATTCGGGGTTATAACATTAAATTACTTTTAGATACTTCAAACTATTAGTATATTGTCCAATCTCCAACAGGAAGTGATGTGATATATACGTCTATTTCTTTTAAGATTGTTCCCTGATTGGGATAATTGAGTGGTGGATTAGTAATGTTATCATCATACTTCTGGAAGAAAGAAGGGGGACTATTGTGCGACACATCATAGAAGCTAAATCTTAATCCTATAGCACCAGTAGCTATAGCTGCCTGAGCGCTATCATATAAACGAACTAAAGAGGAAACCGCTGCAGCAGGAAGGTCTCCATACACTCCCGATTTCACCTCATTCATAAGTGTCGTATAACCGCTTCCTATATCCACCTCAACATTACAATTAATCCAGCCACGCGAACCATCACCGTCATGACCACCAAAAATAATTATGTCATAGATTGTGGCCGAAGTAAAAGTATATTCTACTACCAATACGGGAACACCTCCATCAGAATCAGCTGCAATAACTGTTAAACCGCCTGTATCCCAAGTTCCATTTGTTAAATTTGCCACACCACCAACTGTGGCACCGTGGAAACCACCTGATGTAACTGTTCCAACCACTCCATTAATCATATCCGAATTTGAAACATGGAATTTTAGATTAGTGTCACCGTTAGGATATTGACCACCAATATATTGATATTCCGTGACCAATGCAGCAAAAGCGGTTACCACACTAAACGCCAAAATAACAAATAAAGCGATAAATTTTTTCATTAACAAATCTCCTCCTTTCATAAAATTATTCCTGAAACACATACCCATCTTAATCAAACCCGATAACACAAGATATGTGTTTCAGCTATTAATTAATATTCACGAATACATATACCAAATCATTATTCCTTCTGTCAACAGAAATTTTATTAAAATGACCAATTATTTTTAATATTTAATACCTGATAAAAACCAAATATTAGACCATACAATAGACCAGTTTACAATAATTTCATTCAAAACATCTAATATTGAGATCTCTGAAATACTAACTAAATAGCCACGAAATTTCACAAAATCACACGAAATATTCCTAAAATTCCCCTCTTGAGAGGGGTAAGGGGTGTGTAGATCAAATATTTCAGAAGTCTCAAATTGAGCCCTCTGAAATACTACGAGATTCTTCGCTTCGCTCAGAATGACATTGCCTGCAGTGTCATTCTGAGGAGGCGAAGCCGACGAATCAATCTCGTTTTTAAGTTACTATTGTTAGTTTTTCAGAGATTTCAAATTGAGCCCTCTGAAATACTACAAGTTTGGTAGTTGTAATCTTTAGACTCCATAGGAGTCGCACAATTATAGCCTCCAGCGGAAGCTGGGGGTAAAAGATGTAGTTAATCGTTTTATTATTAAAGCACCGTTAGGTGCGAAACAATACCGAACTTTGATTAATTTGTGTCACTCCTAACGGAGTTCAGATAGTTAATATGTTTTTAATTACTATAATCCCCCTGCTTCCACAGGGGGCTACGAATGTTTCGTCCCTATGGGACTTAACTATCAGTTGTGAGGTTATTCAAGTTTGTAGTCTCTTTCCTGATTAAAAATGTCAGGGATAAGGCTTTAGCAGGAAAAATCATCCTCACTAAAGTGAGGGACTACAAACGAACCATATTGTGTCATTCCGATCCTGAAACAAGTTCAGGATGACAGAAAAAACAATCTTGTTTTTAAAGTATTTCAGAGGTCACAAATTTAGAAAAGTATTAGAGTTTTAGAAATTAAAATAGATTTGTTAAGAATCCGTTAAATTTTATTATGCTTCCTCATTGTATAAGAAAAAATTTATTAACGGGGTGAAAATAAGCTTGACATAAAAGTAAAAATAGGCGATTAAAAACATATTGGTTTTCCTTAATCATCCAAAATTAAAAGGAAAGATTTTTGTCAACCTTTAACTAATCATAAAATAACTCAAAAATTTTCAGTCTTAATTCAGTGAAAATTATCTTGACAAAAAGCAAAAAATTAATGATATTTAAATGTTAAATCATAATAAATATATATTTCTATAAAACAAAATTATAAAATGAAAGGAGGTTTTGTAAGTATGAAAAAATTACTTCTCTTGCTTATTGTTATCTTCATAACAACGTTCCTTCCAGCAGCGATTGTCATCAATGAATTTATGTATGATATGGATGGAACAGATGCGGGTGAATACATCGAACTCTATAACACAAGCTCCTCTCCTGAAGACATTAGTGGTTGGCAAGTACTATTAGTCAACGGTGCAGCTGGAACTGCATATAATACTATTACTATTCCTGCTTTGACTACTCTTCTTGGTAATGATTATTATGTTATTGGCAACCAAACTACTATCAATGCTGTTTGGCCCGGTGTGGTTGATTTAAATATCAATCTTGACAATATTTTACAAAATGGTTCGCCAGATGCAATCGTTCTCAAAAACGGTAGTGCTACTCTTATAGATGCTGTGAACTATGAAGGTGATGCAGTTTTCGTTGTCGGAGCTGAAACGCCGAATGCCATATCAGAGGGCGGGACAGGAAGCATTAGGACTCGTGCCATTGCAACAACCAGAGTTGGAAGTATCGGTCGTCTTCCGGATGGTGCTGATACTAATGTTAACTTAGAAGATTTCCATCCAATCGTAGCTTCACCCGGTTCTGCGAACACAGGAATTTCTTTACCCTTCTCGGATAACTTCGACGGTGGTGCCAATGCTGCATGGATGGCGGGTTTTGTGCAGATTCGTGTGGTTAATCCAGCTTCTACAGGACCTATGGTCGCCTCACCTCAAGGTGGAGATGCTCTTGAAGTTGTTGATGTTACAGGAGGTGGCGACACAGCCTATCTTGGAGGTGCATTCAAACTAATAAACGTAGAAGGCTATATTTGGATTCCTGCAGATGCTGCCAATGGCTGGACCACAGGTTTAGGAATTGCAACAAAGTGTGAACCTAACTGGTTCAGTGATGCCATCGGAAATGGATTAGAGAAAGGATTTTATCTTGATTACCAGAACGGTGCTTTAGGTGGAACCCTTAAAGGAGGGACATATCCTGCTCATTCTGGCTCTGCAGACCTAATTGCAGTCAATACCTCAGCTACTCTTAATACAGGATTAGTCACTGGGACTGTAGCTACTACATTAGGAACCACGACTTCAGTTAGCAAAGGTGCTTGGAACACATTCCGTATCGGATGTGATACGAATTCGAATCTTGTGTATGCCTATATTAATGGTGTTGAAATTTTTAGAGGCGCATTACCTGCTGGATATAATCTAACTGCAGGTGGTGTCGTAGTTGGTTTCCGTGAATCACACGCTGGTACACCAGTTGCTGGTGAAGGAACATGGATTGATGCTCTTATGATTGATACGAATACGTCTGTTTCAGATTGGTCAATCTATTAATATTTTTGGAGTGTAGAAATATAAAAGGCGGGATTTCTCCCGCCTTTTTTTATTTGTATCTGTTTTATAACTGAATAGAGACTTCTGAAAAACTGGTTAAAACGTGTCATTCCGATCCTGAAACAAGTTCAGGATGACATTACTTGTTTCGGAATCTCAAATGGGATGCTGAAACAAGTTAAGTATGACAGACGAAATAGTCTCGATTTTTGACTCTTTAAACAATCACTTTATAAACAAAATCGAGCGAACTAAGTCGTTGTTGTTGCAACTTCTTCTTTCTTCTTCGGTTTTTCGGGAAGTCCTTCTTTACTCATTATATAAACGATGGCTGTAGCAATAAATATCGATGAATATGTCCCAAACACAGTTCCTATTAGCAAGGTTATCGCAAATCCGAATAGAACCTCTCCTCCAAAGAAACTAAAGATAATTAAGACAAATATCGTCGTAAGACCCGTAATAATAGTTCGTGAGAGCGTTTCATTCATACTAATATTGAGAAGTTCCCTGAATGGTTTACCCCGCATCCCTCTGAGATTTTCCCTGATTCTGTCAAAAACAACAATTGTATCATTTACGGAATAACCCATTATAGTAAGTATCGCCGCAACAATGTTTAGAGACATATCTATCTTCAATAACGTAATCAATCCAAGTGTGATAATAATATCGTGGAGTAATGATGCCACAGCCCCGACACTAAAATGATAAGACCGGAATCGTAATAATATATAAATAAAGATACACAATGATGCCCAGAATATAGACGTAATTGCCCTCCAGATAAGTTCCTTACCAACTTCAGGTCCGACTAAATCCGAGCCTAATATCTCTGGTTTATAATCACCGAATTTATTCTTAATAATATCTTCAATTTTTGCTATCGATCCTGGCAAATCCTGCCCCATCATCTTTTGTCTGATAATGAACCGTCCTTTATCGCTTCCCACACGTTGCACAACAGCTTGCTTAATATTATTGTCTTCCAATGTCTTCCGCAATACTCCTACATCCATTGGTTTATCAAATTGAACCTCAGACAGAACTCCTCCTTCAAACTCTATTCCGTAATTTAAGCCCTTCGTTGCAAACGTGAATATGGAAATAACAGTAAGAGTAATGGAAAAAATAAATGCAATGTATCTATTTTTCATAAAATTAAAATTCACGCCTTGCAACCAGTGCATATAACCTACATTCAATGTATTCTTTTTTGTTAAATACCAATCAGTGATAACTCTTGTCACAAAAACGGCGGTGAATAAGTTAGCAATAAGACCAAAGGTAAGAGTTAAGGCAAATCCCTGAATTGGACCAGTTCCAAATTGTAGAAGAACCAATGCCGTGATAATCGTGGTCATATTCGAGTCGAAAATCGTTACAAATGCCCTCGTATAACCCTGTGCTACAGCTATCTTTAACGATTTCCCAGCTCGTAATTCCTCTCTGATTCTCTCAAGAATCAAAACATTAGCGTCGACTGACATTCCTATGGTAAGAGCAATTCCCGCAATACCGGGCAATGTAAGTGTTGCTCTCAAAGCCGCAAGAGCCGCAATCAGAAGGAGCATGTTCAAAAGAAGTGCTATATTCGCAATGACCCCACCA
>Ga0315291_10004448_pt1 | contig 17840 bp, 21 predicted proteins | sample YL17G12_20_MG_FD_203070 | JGI IMG/M metagenome (GOLD analysis project Ga0315291, IMG submission 203070) | Sediment microbial communities from Yellowstone Lake, YNP, Wyoming, USA - YL17G12_20 | ecosystem: Environmental > Aquatic > Freshwater > Lake > Sediment | place: USA: Wyoming | collected...
CAAGCCGCAAGTGCCGCCCTGGCCGCGGTAGGACAGCGAGCCCCGACGGGAGAAGGACATCACTACCTCGTTCTCCGGTCTCTCGTCCACACGGTCAGCCTTGACCCCGACACCATCCGCAAGCTAGACACCCTGCGGAAGAGGCGCCACATTGCGACCTACACCCGCGCAGGGACGGTCTCCGACCAGGAGGCGCGGGACGCAGTCGCCTTGATCGAAGCGGTCTGCGCCGATGTCGAGACGTGGCTCAAGAAGGCTCACCCTGAACTCCTTGCAGACTGAGGCAGAGAGCTGAGACTCGTGCGCCACTCAAGAAGCCGAGGCCGACCACCGGAGCGACCGACGCCTCGCGGGAGGAGGTATGCGATTCTGTTCTCCGGTCTAGCTTCCGCCTCCGATCCGGATCCGGAAGACGATGCGCCACTGGCCGTCCGGCCCGCAGTACCAGGACCATCCGCTACCTGGCGTCCCGTAGTACCACTTGCCCATCCGGGAGGCCCCGGCCCCGAGGAACGGCGGGAAGCGGGGGCGTAGGGGCGTGTCATACGACATCCGGCGATCCAGGAATGCGCGCCGCGTTTCCTCTCTTGCCCTGTACAACCGCCGGCCTCCGCCGAGGCACCGCCAGTGTTTCGCGCTCTTGCCCGCCGGCGGTCGTCCAAGAGGCAGACCGCTCGACAGATGCGCCGCCGGTCCACGACGAACGCGCAGCCCGGCCGGTGAGTGACATCGAAACCCGACCCTGGCACCGGCGGAAGCTCAGGAAGGTCTCCCATCGGCTTCATCTCGGCATACCCCTCGGTCTTCATCGTCCCCTCACAGGCCCGGTCTACAATGTCCGGACTCTTGAACCAGGTGGAGGTCTCCATGATGCATAGGCAGACGAGTTCAGATGAGGTGAGGGTGACGGGGGAAGGTCGACGAGGAGCAGGAGGCGCGATGGGGCGCCGCCCCGGCCGGTGGGTCTCGCTCGGCCTGACCGCGCTCGTCCTCGCGGCTGCGGGGATGGCGGTCGGAGTGTCTGGTCTCCTGGGACTCGATCGCGTCGACGCCCAGACGGCGACGGCGGCCCTCGTCGTCGAACGGCCGTTGGCCCCTGTCGCGGCCACGAGGAATCACGACCCGTACCCGCTCGTCGTCGCTGACGAGGAAGGCGTGGTGCGGTTCTCCGCCGCCGAGTTCGCGGACGGCGTCGCGCACGACTACGCCTTCATGGTCGACGGTCGCGCCGTCGAGTTCTTCGTCATCCAGGACACGGACGGCGTGATCCGGGCCGCGTACAACGCCTGCGACGTCTGCTATCGGGCGAAGCTCGGGTACCGCCAGGACGGCCGGGTGATGGTCTGCAACAACTGCGGCAACCGCTTCCCGATCGAGCAGATCAACGTGGTCCGCGGCGGCTGCAATCCTGCCCCGCTTGAGCGTCAGCTCGACGGCGATGCCGTCGTGATCAAGGCCGCAGACCTCGCCGCTGGTCTCTACTACTTCTAGGGTGAGCGGCGGCTCGCGATCCTCTCCTGCGCGCCTTCGATGCGCGGAGAGACGCGCGTCCCGGCGCTATGACGGCCGATTGCCTCCCCCGGTCCGCCGGCCTAGGATGATCTGACCGTCTGCATATCAGGCTCGGTCGATGGAGGCCTCATGACCAAGGAACTAAGGGCGTACTGCGGGCTCGTCTGCACAAAGTGCCCAGCGTACATCGCGAAGAGGACGAACGACGACGCACTTCGAGCGAAGACGGCGAAGGAGTGGGCGGGGCCGGACTTCCCCATCAAGCCGGAGGAAGTGAACTGCGACGGCTGCGCGACGAAGAGAGGCACGCCCTGGAAGTTCTGCGCGACGTGCGAAGTGCGCGCCTGCGGGTCCAGACGGGGCGTCTCCACGTGCGCTAGCTGCGTCGACTACGGGTGCGGGAAGCTGGAGAAGCTTCTCGGCATGCTCGGTCCCGAAGCGCGGGCGAACCTCCAGGCCCTCCGCGAGGGCTAGCGCATCACAAGCGAGCGTCAGCCCCCGACACCGTGACGTCTCGGTGTTGTCGCCGCGCTTGAGCTCGGCTCGGTTTCCCTAGTCCTCTTTTCCTGGGCTGGCGCGATCAGCCAGATTCCCGCGCGAGAGAGACGCGAAGACGCCGACCAGGCAGAGCGCCGAGAAGACGGCGAAGGCGACGCGGGCGCTCTCAAGGAACCGGGGTGCGTTCACCTCGGTGATCGGGACCTTCCCCAGGAAGAGAGCGAGGAGGAGCATGGCGACCCCCATGCTCGCCATCTGGCCCATCGCGCGCATCGTGGCGAGGGTGCCCGAGGCAACGCCGTAGAGGCGGGATCCGACCGCGCTCATCACGGCGTTTGTGTTGGGAGACGAGAAGAGGCCGAAGGAAAGACCGAGCAACGCCAGGAGCGCCGCGACAAGGGGAAGGGGAGTCTCGGCCCGCAGGAACGCGAGGAACGCCAAGGCAACGACCGTCATTCCCATCCCGATTGAGGCGACGATCCGCGGCTGGATCCGGTCGGAGAGCCGGCCGGCAAGGGGGGAGAAGAGGGTCATCAGGACGGGCTGGGCGACGAGCACCAGGCCCGCGGCCTCGGGGCCCAGGCCGCGGTTGTACTGGAGGTAGAGGCTGATCAGGAATGCGACCGCGGCTGTTGCGGCGTAGTTGATGAGCGCCGCGAGGTTGGAGAGGGTGAACGTGCGGTTCGCCCTGAAGAGGCGGAGATCGACGAGAGGGCTTGGGCTCCGCAGCTCCCAGAGCCCGAATCCCACCAGGCCTGCCGCTCCCAGGAGGACGAGGAGGAAGCCGAGAGGATCGGGAAGCTCGCCGAATCCCGTCATGAGCGCGACGACCCCGGCGCCGTAGACAGCCGCCCCGAGGAGGTCGAACCGCTCCCCGCGGAACTCCGCCCACTCCTGGCGGACCTTCCACAGGATGAGGGCGAGGAGGAGAGCCCCGAGCGGGAGGTTGACCAGGAACAGGCTCCGCCAGCCGAGGCGATGGGTGAGCACCCCTCCGAGGACCGGGCCCAACGAGAGTCCGGTGTAGACCGCGGCCACGTTCCAGCCCAGGGCTCGGCCGCGCTCCTCCCGCGGAAAGGCGGACGTGACGAGGGCCATCGACGTGCTGAACAGCATCGCCGCGCCGGTCCCCTGGAGGATGCGGAACGCGATCAAGGCAGCGCTCGAGTGGGCGAGGGCGCACAAGAGCGACCCGAGCGCGTAGGTCGCCATGCCCACGGCGAAGGTGCGGCGGCGTCCGTGCAGGTCGGCGAGCCGGCCGAAGGGGAGGAGGCCGACCGCGGCGGCGAGGAGGTAGGAGGTGGCAATCCAGCCCATCGCCACGGCGCTCATCTGGAATTCCTGCCCGATCGTCGGGAGCGCGATGTTGACCGACGAGCCCATGAACGCGGCCTGGAAGGAGGCGAGCGAGGCGACGAGGAGGACGTAGCGCTTGTCAGCTGGCTCGGACATGGAGGGAGAAGGATAGCACGGAGAGGGAAGGAGGGGAGCCCGGCGGACTCGCAGGCACGAAGACGGCTCGCCCCTTCGCCGGCGGAGAGCCGTCAATCCTCTCTCACGAGAGCGGAAGGACGTACAGGAAGACCGCGGCGTAGTGGCACGCGCTCCCGGCGAGGACGAAGACGTGCCAGATAGCGTGGCCGTACGGGAGGCGCTTCCAGCCGTAGAAGGCGATCCCGCCCGTGTACGCGACCCCTCCGGCAAGGAGAAGGACGAGCCCTCCCACCGGGACGCGGCTCGTGAGCTCGCGTGAGGCGATGACGACCAGCCATCCCATGAGGACATAGGCAAGGACGGAGAGCCGGTGGAAGCGCCGGAAGACGGCCTTCAGGGTGATCCCGGCCGCGGCGATCCCCCAGACGACGCCGAGGAGGCTGAACCCCCAGGGCCCGCGCAGGGTCACCAGGAGGAAGGGGGTGTACGTCCCGGCGATCAAGAGGTAGATCGAGCCGTGGTCGAAGACGCGAAAGACGAGCTTCGCCTTTGGCGGGCGCAGGGCATGGTAGAGGGTCGAGGAGAGGTGGAGGAGGATGAGGCTCCCCCCGTAGACGCTCAGGCTGGCGATCCTCCACGGGTCGCCGCCGAGGGCAGCGTAGACGACCAGGACGACGGTCCCAGCGAGGCTGAGCGCGGTCCCGACGCCGTGGGTGATCGCGTTCGCGATCTCCTCCCCTAGGGTGTACTCGGGGAGGTTCGGCTTGACGCCGGCCTTCTCCGTCCTTTCCTCGCGCAAGGGGGTCGGCGCCTCAGACCGTCTCGAGATCGTACGCCTTCATGCCGAGGCCCAGGGCTGCGGCCGCGTCCACGTGCTCCTGGCCGTCGACGCCCAGGGCATCGGCGAGCGAGCGCGCTCCGGGCTTCAGGCCCCGGTCGGAGGCCAGAGAGTCCGGGAGCGGAAGGGCTCGGTTGACCAGGTCGAGGGTCGCCTGGTCGATCGCGACGATGTCTCGCGAGGCGAGGATGCCCTGATCCTGGACGAGCGGCGTGTCTGCCATCGGCATGCAGTCGCACTCCGGCTGCACCTCGAGCAGGAAGTTGAAGTAGAGGATCTTCCCGGCGGCGAAGGTGGAGAGGACGGCCATCGCCCCTTCGGCGAGGCCGGCCTGGAACTCGTCCTTCGTCCGCTTCTCGAGGCGGATCGCTCCCTCCGGGCAGACCCTCTCGCAGCGGCCGCAGCGCCAGCACTTCTTGTCGTCGACGACGAGGTTGCCGCCCGTCTCCGAGATCGCCTGCGTCGGGCAGACGTGGAGGCACTGCAGGCACATCGTGCACAGCGCGTGGTCGCGCTTGACGGACGACTGGCCCGCTGCGGCATGCAGGTGGCCGCGCGCCTTCTTCCAGTCGCCGCTTCGGTGCCGGCCCGCCGCTCCACCCATCGCCAGGTTCTTGATCGCCCCGCCGTACCCCGACTCGATGTGGCCCTTGCAGTGGCTGACGACAATCATCGCCGGGACGTCGTGGATGACCGAGGCGATCTGCACGGATCCCAGGACCTGTCCAGCCTTCACCTCGACGCTGTCGTTCCCGAGAAGCCCGTCGGCGAGGAGGACCGGGCACCCGACCGACTGCGGGTTGATCCCGTTCTGGTTCGCGATCTCGAGGTAGTCCCACCCGTTGATCCGCACGGTGTCGCAGATGAAGGGCTTCCCGCCTGCGGCCTTGACCGCGTCCGCGAGGACGCGCAGGAAGCGAGGCCGGACGACACGGTGCGCCCCCTCCGAGCCGAAGTGGGTCTTGATCGCGACGAGCTCGTCCTTGGCGACCGCGCTCCCGAAGTCGATCCGCTCGATCAGGCGCTCCAGGCCAGCGACCTGGCTTGCGCTGTAGTCCCAGCGCCGCGCGCGCGCTGTGGCGTGGTAGACAGGGCTCTTCATCTTCCCTCCTCCTCGACGCACCCGGCCCTCGGTGAGCCGATCGCGGTCTAGGGGAGCCTACCGCCTACCCGTCGGCGGATCAACCCGGCGCTGCGCGCGGGACGTCGGAGGACGGACGGCGACCCGAGCGATCTCTCGCTCGATCGCCTCGCGCACCTGGTCGAAGGTAGCTGGACCAAGGAAGGCCGGCCTTCCGTTCACGAAGACGCCGTCAGCGACGCCGTAGCGGGCGAGCGCCTCCTCGCCATCCGGGAGCTCGGTCACCGTCACCTTGCCGGTGAGCTTCCTCGCCGCTTTGCGCACGGAGAGGACGACCGAGGCGGCCACCGGGCAAAGGCGTGACCCGATCACGAGGATCTCGACCGGCGAGCCCTCAGGGGGCGGGATGCGGGGCTGGAGGGCCTCGACCCGGACCCTCTTCTGGGTGACTGGGAAGTAGAGAAGGGTCCCACCGGGGGCCTTCCGTAAGGTGCGGAACCCACGGGCGAGGAAGTGGCTGGCGTGCATGCTGTCCTCGATGTCAGTTCCCAGGACGAGGGCGCCCTTGTATCCGTCCTCGCGCAGGCCGTCGCCGAAGGCCTCGAAGAGGAGGTGCATGCAGCCCTTGCCACGGCGGGGGCGAGCCACCCACTCGCAGTAGATGTAGGCGACCCGCTCCTCGATCCGGAACGGGGTGAGGGCTCGCTCCGACGGGGCCCAGTAGAGGTGGCCCACCACCTCGCCGGTGTCGTCCTCCACGTGAAGCCCCTCCACGTGGTGGCCAAGGTTCTCAGCGAACCACGCGCGCGAGAGGGGGAGTGCGTCGGACCAGAAGAGAAACGGGGTCGTGCAAGGGTAGGCGGTCTTGGCGTCGGCGGGCTCGGTCAGGCGGCGGACCCTCACGGTCGACCTCCTTCCACCCCCCGGCTGAGGGGACGTTAGTCGGGCGGGAGCACTTCTGTCCAATCGCGAGGAGAGCGGAGGGAGGAGCGGGGGGACCTCAGTTGCCTGGGCCCGCCCCGTGGAAGGTGATCTCGGCGAAGCTCCCGATCGGCCGGTAGCCGATCCGCTCGTAGATGTGGTTCGAGATCGGGTTGGCGAGATCGGCAAACAGGGTGCAGAAGAGCCTCCCGGAATCGAGGAGCCTCTGGCTGAGTGAGGCGACGCAGGCGGTGGCGTACCCACGGCCGCGGAGCGCGGGCGGGGTGTAGACAAGGTTCACAGTGATCCCATGTCGAGTCGGGCGAGCCTTGGCGGCCATCGAGACGGGGTCCTGGTCCTCCCACACGAAGAGGTCGCCGTCCCGGATCTTCGCGAGAGCGAACTCCGCCGTCCCCTCGCTCTCTGCTTCGCCAAGGGCCTCGGCTTGAAAGGCCGCGATCCACCGCGTCGCCAGGGGGGCGTCCTCCTCTCGCGCCGGCCTGAGCCCCCCTGGTGCGAGCTCGAGCGGCGAGACATGGTCCAGGCGGTACGCCCGCTCCTCCCTCTTCGCCCTCGTCTCGTCGCCGGTCAGCTCGTGCCAGACTCGGGCGAAGCGCCACGCGGTCTCCTTGGGCCCGATCACGCCGGGAACGCACGAACCTCCCCGCCGCAGGTCGCGCGCGATCCGCTTCAGGGCAGCACCGGGCGCGCCGCCGGCGGCCGAGAGGATCACCTTGTACGGAGGCGTCATCACCGCGGCGGCGACGATCCCGCCCCACGTTTGGACCGTGGCGAAGTAGGGAGGGTGCTTGAACCGATCGGGGGTGTCGCGCACGCGGAGGGCGACCCCGAGGATCAGGTTGTTCTCCGCCTCTTTGGCCTCGAGCGTCCCTTGGGCCCGCGCGAGGAACCCCTCTGCCGTCGTGTGCCTCTCGAGCTTCATCCTGCCTTCTCCCCTTGGAGGGCAAGGGTACTCCTCTCTCAGGTGAGCGTCACGTCCTGCCATGAAGGGCGGGGACGAGCGTCGCACGGGAGAGGCCTCTCCTTGCCGTCGGCCTGCCGACGACTGGCTGTGCCCCCACGTGAGCGCTAGGATCTGCCCAACTTGAGACAGGCAGGAGGACGATGAACCGCCCCCACGGCGAGACCCCAAGCGCGCGGGCACCTGGCGAGCCGGGGCTCAGGACCGCGTTCCCGTACCTGATCGGTTTCGCTGCCTTCGGGCTCTCCGTGTCTGTCCTGGGGCCGACGCTTCCCGGGCTTGCCGCCCGCGCCGGGGTCCCCCTGTCTCAACTGGGCCTCCTGTTCACCGCCCGCGCCGTCGGAGGGATCCTCGGCGCCTTCGGGGGCGGAGCCTGGGTCGACCGCAGCGGGGGGACGAGGTCGGTCGCCTTCTCCCTCATGGCGGCGGCCGTCGTCACCGCAATGGGGCCGCTCGTTCCGAGCTTCGCCCTGTTTCTCGTGCTCTGGTTCGCTCAGGGGGTCGCGACGGGGGCGGTGAACGCCGGGTCAAACGCCCTCCTCCTGTGGTCCTACCCGAAAGAGCGCGTGGCCCCCTACGTGAGCGTGGCGCACTTCTGCTTCGGACTCGGCTCGACCTTGGCCCCCCTCCTGATCGTGCCGCTCCTGGGCCGCACCGACGGGATCCTTCTCGCCTACGCTGCGGCGGGACTCGTCCTCCTGCCCGGGTCCGCACTGCTCTGGCGCGCGCCGACTCCCCACGCTCCTGTCTTCAAGGCGCCGCTGGCGGCCGAGGGCGGGCCGAAGGAGGTCCCGATCCTGCTCGTCGGGATCTTCCTCCTCTTCACCATCGGAGTGGAGGTGGCCTTCGGAGGGTGGATCTTCTCCTATGCCCAAGGGATCGGCCTCGCGACCGCGGCGGTCGCCGCGTACCTGAATGCCGCGATGTGGGGGAGCTACACCGTGGCCCGGCTCCTGTCCGTCCCTCTCGCGATGAGGTACGCCCCACAGCGGCTCCTCGGTCTTGCGATGTTCGGGGGAACGGCAAGCCTGGGCCTCCTCTCGCTTCTCCCTGGGTCTTCACCCGCGCTGTGGGTCGGGACGATCGGGTTTGGCTTCTCGGTGGCGCTCGTCTTCCCGAACACGTTCACTCTTGCCGGCCGCCACGCCTCGCTGACGGGGCGGCGGACCGCGCTCCTGTTTGCGTTCGGCGGGGTCGGAGGGATGGCCTTGCCGGCTTTGCTGGGCGGGTTGTACGGCGCCGTTGGACCGCAGGCGACGATGCCCGCCCTCCTTGCGGCCTTCGCCCTCGGTGCGGCGGTGTTCGTGCTGATGGCTCGGCGCACGGGAGCCGGAGTTGCGGCGCGCAGCGGCTGACCCCGGCTACCTCGACGAGGCGACGAGGTCCGGGGCGAGGCGAGCGAGGGCAGCCGGAAGCTCTGCGAGGTCGTGGATCGTCGCGTGGAGTGCTCCTTCCCGCGACTCCGAACCGGCTTCGTTGAGCCAAACGGCACGGATTCCGCAGGCGTTGGCCCCGAGGACGTCGTTCTCCAGGCTGTCCCCGACCATCACCGCCTGCGCCGCGGAGAGACCGAGGTCGTGGAGGACGAAGCAGAAGAACCCCGGCTCGGGCTTCCTGTGTCCGATCATCCGGGACCCGTAGATCCTCTCGACCTGCCCTTCGAGGTCGACCCGGGCAAGGGCCTGGCGGATCTCGACCTCGCCGGAGGCCTGGGCGTTCGTGGCGAGAGCGATGACGAAGGTCAGCTTGAGGGCAGCGAGGACATCGCGAGCGTGGGGGATCGCCTCCACACGGGGCCAGCTCGACATGGGGCCGGAGGCGCCCGGAATCTCGCGCATCAGGGTGTTTCCCCAATCGAAGAGGAGGACAGGACGGACCCTCTGCACTTTCGTCATCCCCCCTCATTGATCGGAAGTGACCCCCGGCGCGTGCGTGACTTCGCATGATAGCACGCCAGGAAGCCGGCCCGAGCGACCCGCCCCCCCTTCGACGTCGCCGTGCGGGCTTCCCCCGACTCGGTGCACCGCGACCTCGATCTCCCCTTCCCACGCCCGCGCCACGGCCTCGCTCTGTTTCAGGTAGAGGGCCTCCTCGTTCGGCTGGGGCAACAGCAGGAAGAAGACGCGCCGCGTCCGGAAGGAGACCGCGCGGGAGGCTCCCGTCGCCGCAAGGCACCTCTCGGCGACGCGGCGGACGAAGGACGCTCGCTCCACTCGAGGGAAGTGTTGGTAGAGAAGGAGCGAGGGTCCAGTACGGTAGAGGGCCTCGACCTCGCGGAGGTACAGGTAGCGCGACGATCCGGAGCGGCCGTAGGGGACGGACGGGACCTCGACCCCGTTGTCCGGGTCGAGGAAGAGGAGGTCTCCCCTGCGGGCAAGGCGCCCGAGACGGGCGAAGTGGAGGGCTCGCCCCGCCGCGGCCTCCGGGAGGAGGTCCCGGAAGAAGCGCGCCCCGGGGAGGATGCCAGACTGCTCGACCGCGCGCAGGTTGCGCTGTCCCTCCCGAACGAGGTCCGCGAGGACCTCGAACAGCTGAGGGTCGTAGCGCTTCCAGCGCTCCGGCTGGTCGAGGTAGGCGACGCACCCGCCGTCCGAGCGGCCGTCGTTCGGCGTCCTCATCCAGCCGACCGTTGCGCGGACACCGTCCCCCGCGAGGATGCGGAGGAGTCCGTACTTGTGGTAGTCGTTCTCGTCCCCGACGTATTGATCCTTCACCGGAGAGCGAGCAGGGAGATCCGGAACGGATGCATCTCCGCGGTCATCACGCCGCCCAGGACGACCGGGTCCGCCTCGACGAACGCGCGCGCTTCCTCCGGGGACGCGGCGCGGAAGATGAGGACCCCGAACGCTCCGTCAACGCAAGGTCCGGCAACGATGACCCTTCCCTGCTCGGTCTCCTCCTTCAGGCGAGCGTAGTGCGCCCCGATGGCTGCCTTCTCCTCCGGCGTCGGTCTCGCGAACGCCTCGGGGCGAACGAGTCGGAGCAGGCAGACGAAGGCCGTCTCTTCCCGGGCCGCGGTGACGTCCCCTTCCATTCGATCACCCACCGCTTCGGCCTCCGACGCGACGCCCCACGCTCCTACCTTGTCCTCTCCAGCCAACACGTCGTGACGTACACCCGTGCGCTGTGACCCAGGTACCGAAGCGCGCGCTCCCTTCCGAAGCTCCGCGGGGAGACGGCCATCGCGAGATCGGGAAGGAGAACGACCTTCCCCTTCCGCTGCAGTTTGCGGGCGAGGCGGATGTCTTCCCCCTCGTCCGGGCAGGTTCGCCCCCTGTGAAAGCCTCCGACGTCCTTGAACGCCTCCTTCCGCACCGCGAAGTTGGCCCCGCAGCACAGCGGTCGCCCCAAGAGCAGGTTCAGTCCCTGGAAGCCCGAGAAGATCGCCTGACCGGCGTCCATCCAAAGCCCTTCCCGAGTGAGGCGGATCGTCCCGAAGGAACAGACCACGGCGGGATCACGGAACGGGGCGACCAGGCGCTCCAGCCAGTCTTCGGGAGGTACGGCGTCGGCGTCCGTCGTGGCGATGATCGCCCCCGTGGCGGCGTCAAAGCCTGCCTGGCGAGCGCGCCCCACTCCCGGATCGGGGAGGGAGACGACCCGCGCTCCCCAGGAGCGCCCGACCTCCGCGGTGCGGTCTCTCGATGCAGAATCGACGACGATGAGCTCGAAGTCGTCGAGCGTCTGCTCGCGCAGGCGTGCGAGGCACTGCGGAAGGAGTTCCTGCTCGTTCCGCGCCGGGACCACGACCGAGATGCTCGTCCCGCTCGAAGGCCGTTCAGCGTTCATCCTTGTCCTCCCCGTGCCGCGTGACGCTGGGCGTAGAATCGCCGCGCCTTGGCGCGGTTCCCGCAGTCGGCCATGTCGCACCAGCGGCGGCTCCGGTTCCGGCTCTGGTCGAGGAAGAGCCAGGCGCAGTCCTCCGCGGCGCACTGGTGGAGACGGGAGAGATCCTCCGGCGAGGAGAGGACCTCCGCAGCGGATCGAGCGACGGGCCACAGGACCCGCTCCAGAGGGACGTCGTCTTCCGGCCAGTCGAGGGCAAGGTCGTCCGGAGAGGGCTGGAGGAGAAGGCGCGACAGGGCCTGGGAGAGCACGACGTTCAGGAGACGAAGGTCGCTCGCGCGCGGAGGACGGCGCTCGATCGCTGCCACGGAAAGGCGGAAGATCGCCTCACGCAGCTCGACCGCACGGCGGAGGGCTTCCTCCCCGGCCACCGGGCTCTTTCGCTCCGTGGCGAGGAGGCGGGAGGCGACCTCCTGGCTGATCGCGCCGGCGTGCTCTCCCCAAGCGACAAGGGCGCGGTAGCTCGTGAGGCGCTCCCCCTCAGTTTCTGGTCGGTGTCGGTCGACGGTGTTTGTGAAGTCGAGGCAAAGCCGCCCGCCGACGAGGTTCAGACTCCGAATCGAAGGCTCGCTCACATCCATCCTTCTCCAGCTTCCCTCCCTTTCTAGAAGGTTACGCCCGCCCGGTCAAGGCCCCTCAGGACGGCACAGAGCTCTCCCCCGCCAGGAGGGCCTTTCGTGCCGGCCGGCTCCTCAGGTTCAGCCAGACGTTCCGCAGGAGCTCGCCGAGGGAGAGGGCGGCGACGCCCACGAAGAGCCCCGTCGCCTTCCCCCAGGCGACTCCGATCGCGAGGAGCCCGACGTCGACCACGAGGAAGAGGATAACCGCCTCGGTGAGCGCCCGCGTCCTCCTGCTGTGCAAGAGGATTCCCTGGGACAGGCTCTGCGTCACGCTCAGAGCGGGGAGGATAAGGGCCAGCCAGACGCTCTGCCGGGCCAGCTCAGCGAGTGGGGCGGAGAGACCCGTCATCTGTCCGAACCAGAACCCAGCGAGGGGCGTGGCCGCGAAGAGGAGGAGGAGGAGGGTCGTCGCCCCGGCGAGGACGAACGAGAACCGGCGCAACTTGCGGAGCGCCTCCGGCCGGTCGACCAGGGAGATCACCGTCTCGTTGTAGCCGACGCCGAAGCTCCGGACGAGAAAGACGAGGCTCGTCACGACGGACCAGACGGCGAGGGAGTCGATCGCCCGCGGCATCCGGGAGAGGCTTCCGCTCACGATCGGACGGGAGATGAGGTTGATGAGCGACGTGAGCGAGAGGGGGATGTAGAAGCGGAGGAAGGCGCGCAGGGTGAGAGCCGGGTCGACCGCGACTGCCGGCCGGATCATGTCCCGCAGGACCGGCCGGACGCGGATCCCGGCGTAGACCGCCTCCGCGACCACTCCAGTCACGATCGCCGCGCTCGCGACGACGATTCCCGGGACCGAGCCCAGGAAGTAGCCGATGGCGAGGACCGCGCCGTCCACGGCGAGCCGGATCAGGGTTCCCAGGCCCACGGCGAGGGAGTGCCCCGCGCGAATGAGAACCCCCTGGTTGAACCGGCGGTAGGCGATGGACCACGTCCAGGGGAGGACGATCTGGAGGCCGATCCGTCCCGGCTCCAGGATCTCCGGCGGGACGCCCATCAGGCCCGTGGCGAACACGTCGTACAGCGGGGTGAAGGCGACGAGGAAGTGGAGGACGGTGAGCCCTCCCCCCAGGACGTGCATGAACCTTCGGATCTTCTGGTACGAGGCCCAGTCCTTCGACAGCGCGGTCGATGCGGAGAGGAGCATGATGATCGGAGCCTCCACGAGGAAGGCGAGGGGGAGGACGAGCCCGCCGTAGGCGGCGAGGTGGACCTCGGGGTCGGCGAGGCGAGCGATGATCGCCGTCACGGCTGGGCCCTCGAGCGCCATCAGGAGCCAACTCGCGGCGAGGGGCCACCAGGTCCGGACGATCTCCCAATAGGAGAGGGGGCTCGTGGTAGGTGTCGTGGAGGCGGCCTGCGTTCGCGACATCGCGGCTGGAGATCTTCGATCCGCCGTACCTTCCGGTCAAGCGCCCAGGCTGATGCAACCGCCGGGTTCGGGTAGAATGCCCCTCGCTGGCCAGACTGGGGGATTGGCAAACCATGGGACCCTTCCACATGCCTTGGATGACGTTTCTCGCTCTCCTCGTGGTCTTGGGGAGTCTCGTCCTTGCGATCGTGTGGGCCCTCTTCTCCCGCCCCACGGAGGACGAGTGAGCGAGACAGCAATCTACATCCTCGTCCTCGTTCTCTACATGGGGTTCCTCGTCGCGATCGGTGTTCTCACCTCGCGGAGGACGAAGAGCGTCGAGGACTTCTACATCGGCGGGCGGAGGGTCGGCCCGTGGGTGACCGCTCTCTCCTACGTCGCCGCCTACTTCTCCACCGTCCTCATCGTCGGCGGGGGCGGGTTCGGCTACGCCTACGGCCTCTCCACGCTCTGGATTGGAGCGGCGAACGTCCTTGTCGGATGCACCCTCGCTTGGATCCTCCTCGGCCGAAGGGTCCGCCAGTTCACGGCACGCCTCAAGACGATGACGGTGCCCGGCTTCCTCGCCCAGCGCTTTCAGGCCCGGGAGGCGCGGGTCCTCTCCGCCCTCGTCATCTCGGCGTTCCTCGTCGTGTACAACGTGAGCGTCCTCGTCGGGATGGGGCGGATCTTCGAGGTCCTGATGGGGATCCCCTATGAGGCGGGCGTCGTCCTCTCGGGCGCGATCATCACCCTGTACGTGGTCCTCGGAGGATACCTCGCCGTCGTCTGGACGAGCTTCTTCCAGGCCTGGGTCATGGGGATTGGCCTGATCCTCCTCGCCGTGGCAGCGCTCCGGGCCGTCGGCGGTCTCTCGACCGCCGTGGTCAAGCTCGCCGAGATCGACCCGGGCCTGGTCGGAACCCCGGGCGTGTGGGGGATCGCCGGCCTCGTCTCCTACTGCCTGATCGTCAGTTTCGGCGCGTGGGGGATGCCGCAGCTCGTCGTCCGCTTCTACTCGATCAAGAACGTGCGCGTCCTGCGGGTGGGAACAGTCGTCGCCACGGTCGGGGCGATGATGGCCCTTCTCCCGTACTTGAGCGGGGCGATCGCTCGCGTCCTCTACCCGAACCTCGCGAACCCCGACCTCGCTGTCCCGACTCTGACGAAGGGAGTCCTCTCCCCGTGGGGCGGGGCGATCTTCCTCGCTGGCGCCCTCGCTGCCGGGATGTCCACCTTCGCTTCGGTCCTCATCATCACCTCGAGCGCGGTCGTGCGGGACTTCTACCAGAAGGGTCTGGGGAAGCCCCTCTCTGACGAGCACGTCTTCAGCTACAGCCGGACGGCGAGCCTTCTCCTCGGCCTCGTCTCCCTCCTCCTTGCCCTTCGGCCCCCGACCCTTGTCCTCGTGATGACCGCCTTCTCCTGGGCGGCGATCGCCTCCACCTGTCTCTGGCCGCTTGTCCTTGGGATCTACTGGAAGGGGGCGACCCGCTGGGGCGCCCTCGCCTCGATGGTGGGCGGTCTCACGGTCTCCCTCGTCTGGATGGGGCTTCGCTCCCCGTTCGGCGTGCACGGGTTCATCCCCGGTGTGGCAACAAGCCTCTTGCTGTTCCTCGTGGTGAGCGCTCTGACCCGGAAGCTTCCTGCGGACCACCTGGCCCGCGTGTGGGGGGAGAAGGGCTAGAACTCGGCGCCGTTCGCCGATCCTGCACCGGCTTGACAGGGCGGCGTACGTAAGATAGGGAACACCTCGTTGTGGGCAGTCGCAGCAGTCGTTTCCAGGAGTTGGAGTCCGCATTATTGGGTTTCCGCTCACGGACTCTCTGTCTCGATGAGACGTCCAGCAAGAAGGAGGAGAGCAGGCTATGGCAGGGCGTGAGACCGGCACCGTCAAGGGGTTCAACGACAGCAAGGGGTGCGGCTTCATCTCCCGGGACCAGGGGGAGGGCGTCTTCGTCCACTTCAGCGTGATCCGCGGCGAGGGATATCGCTCTCTCGATGAGGGGGAGCGCGTGGAGTTCACCGTGACCCAGGGGCCGAAGGGGCCGCAGGCCCAGGACGTCGTCGCCGTCCTAGTCGGTCGATGATCGGGTGCGGCGCGCCGAAGGGGCGCCGCACCTTCCTCCTTCTGGTCTTCCCATCGAGCGTGCTGCGTCCTTGCCTTGTCGACCGATCTCTGCTAGTGTGATACACATCACGTCGGGGGTCTAGAGGAGGGTCGGTCATGCGGTGGATCTGGGTGGGGTGGGTGCGCTGGGTCGTCCTGTTTCTCGCGCTCGCCGCGTCGGTCGCCTCGGCACAGACCTGCACGACGCAGGCGTGCGCTTTCGTTGCCGGGGTTCCCTACTTGATCCCCACCGGTTCGGCGATCGCTTCGTTCGATGGAGTCGTCGGACCGGAGTGGTCCGGCGCGTTCGACAAGCCGACCGCGGTCTGGATCGATGGCAGACGCCTTCCGATCGACCTCTACCTCGTCCAGGACGGTGAGTACCTTTTCCTGGCGGTCCGCGTGGCACCGAAGGAGCGCTACAAGGAGACGCTCCGCGTGTCGATCCACTTCGGGAACGATGACACGAACCCCTCTGGCCCAGGGGACAACCTCATCCTTCTCGCTGAGAACCTCGGCCAGGGCGGCGTCGACTACCACTACGAGGGGTACGACAAGCGGGCCCTTGACGCGTCGCAGGATGCCTGGGGCGTCGGCCACTGGGACCCCTACGCGCGAGCGTACGAGTTCGAGGCGCGGGTCAAGCTCGCCTCTGGCGATCCGCAGGACATGGCATTCCACGCGGGAGTTCCGTTCATCATCGTCGTTGGCCTCGAGACGGTGGGTCGCGACGGCAAGGTGACCAGCGAGCTCAAGACCCCGAATCTGCTGATGACGATCTGACCATGAGCCTTCGCCAGAGCCTGCTCATGCTGGTCCTGCTGGTAGGCCTTCCGAGCGCTGTCTGGGCTGCGGGAGGGCCGCAGGTGGTCGTCTTCTACGAGGAGGGGTGCCCGGACTGCCACAGGATGGAGAGCGTCCTCGAGGAGATCCTTCCTCTCCACCCCGAGCTCGAGGTTGCTCGCTACGAGACGACCCAGCCCGGGGTCTCTGACCTGTGGTGGAAGGTCGCCGCGGCGTACGGCCTCGTCCCGACCCAAGTCCCGATGATCTTCGTGGGGGGGCAGGCGATCGTTGGCGCCGGACGGACCGAAGAGCTCCGCCTGCGGGCGGCGGTGGACGCCTGCGCCGCCTCGCCCTGCAGCTCTCCCCTCGACCTTGCGGAGAAGCCCTCCTTCCCCTGGACGCTCGTCCTCGTCCTGGGCGGCGCGCTCCTTCTCACCCTCCTCTTGATCGCTCTCTCCTAGGTTCGAACGCCCGACGAGAGAGCTCGACGCCCCCTGCTCCGATGGGATGGCATTCGCTCGGCCATCTCGGCGGCGTCCGGCGTCTCCCCGCAGTGAGAAGGGCCTCTCGTGCGCGTTCAGTCCCAACGCTTACGCAAGAGCTCGGCGATGTCGAGCGTGGGCCGAGGGGGGAAGGAGGGGTCGCCTTCTGGACCAGGACTTGCGTCCGGATCGACTCCGTCCCGGTCCATCGTCTCCAGGACGCCGGGCGTGAGGAACCGGGAGGGCTGCGCGAAGACGTGGGCGTCGCCGAGGGCGTAGCGCCGGTGGTAGTAGCGGAGAGGCCAGAGGACGTACAGGAAGTCCTTGGCGCGCGTGAGGGCGACGTAGGTGAGGCGCAGCTCCTCCTCGATCTCCTCGCTCGAGCCGGTGGCGAGGTCGGAGGGGAGGAACCCATCGGCGGCGTGGATCAGCTGGACGGTCTTCCATTCGCACCCCTTGGCGGAGTGGATCGTGGAGAGGACGAGCCAGTCCTCGTCCTTTCGGGGGGGGGCCGGCGAGGTCCGCGGTGGAGGCCGGCGGGTCGAGCTGCAGATCGACGAGGAACTTTGCCCGCGAGCGGTACCCATCCGCGATCCGCTCCAGGCTGTCCAAGTCGCGCGCCCGCGCGCCGGGATTCTCGTAGGTCCGTTCCAGGAAAGGCTGATAGAAGCGGCGGATCCGCTCGACCTGCGCCGCTGGAGGGATGGATCCCTTCCCGAGGAGATCGTCGAACAGCCCGGCGAGGGCGCCGATCCCCTCGCGGGCGGCCGGGGGTGCAGCGAAGTCGCGGAGGGAGCGCGGGTCGAACCGATGCTCGGCGACGTGGCCGAGGGCGCGTGCGGCGGTCGATGGGCCCACGCCGTCCAGGATCTGCAGTGCCCGGAACCAGGCCATCTCGTCGCGCGGGTTCTCCAGGATGCGCAGGAAGGCGACGAGGTCCTTCACGTGCGCTGCCTCGAGGAAGCGCAGCCCGCCGTACTTCTGGTAGGGGATCCCGCGCCGCGTGAGCTCGATCTCCAGGGAGTCGGAGAGGTGGCCAGCGCGGAAGAGGACCGCCTGCTCGCGGAGCGGGATCCCCGCCTCATAGTGCTCGAGGACGTGGGCGATCACGCGCTCGTCCTGATCGCGCTCGTCGCGGCAGGTGACGAGCCTCGGTCGGGTGCCCTCCCGGCGCTCCGACCAGAGGTCCTTCGTGTATCGCTCCTTCGCCTGAGCGATGACGCGGTTCGTCGTCTCCAGAATCGGTGCGACCGAGCGGTAGTTCTGCTCCAGGGTGACGAGGGTCGTCCCTGGGAAGCGCTGGGGGAAGTCGAGCATGTTGCGTACGGTCGCTGCGCGGAAGCCGTAGATGCTCTGGGCGTCGTCCCCAACGA
>Ga0315291_10004449_pt1 | contig 17840 bp, 11 predicted proteins | sample YL17G12_20_MG_FD_203070 | JGI IMG/M metagenome (GOLD analysis project Ga0315291, IMG submission 203070) | Sediment microbial communities from Yellowstone Lake, YNP, Wyoming, USA - YL17G12_20 | ecosystem: Environmental > Aquatic > Freshwater > Lake > Sediment | place: USA: Wyoming | collected...
TAGTTTTAAATGAGGGGGACCGTGTTTCTGCCGATGCCGTTCTTCTCTCCTGCGGCAATCTTAAGGTGGATGAGTCCATGCTCACGGGAGAATCGGTACCTGTGCGCAAGATGGTAGAGGAGGATGAGACGGAGATGGGTCATCCGGGCGGCGAGGACCTTCCATTTGTTTATTCCGGCACGCTTGTCGTGCAGGGGCGAGGCATTGCGCGAGTTCTGGCGACGGGTATCCATACAGAGATGGGGAAGATTGGCAAGGTGTTGCAGTCGCTTGGGACAGAGGAGACCCAACTGCAGAAAGAGACTAACCGGATGGTGCGCAAACTTGCCATGCTCGGGCTTTCCTTATGTGTTCTGGTGGTGATTATTTATGGTCTGACCCGCGCTGACTGGAAGCACGGGCTTCTTGCCGGCATTACCCTTGCGATGGCAACTCTGCCGGAGGAGTTCCCCGTTGTTCTGACGATATTTCTTGCGCTGGGTGCGTGGCGTATGTCCCGGGAGCGCATCCTCACGCGCCGCATGCCCGCTATTGAGGCGCTCGGTTCGGCAACGGTTTTGTGTGTGGACAAGACAGGCACGCTTACCCTTAATTGCATGACCGTCAGCAGGATTTTCGCCAGGGGGCACTTTTTTGACGTGTCAGGACACGGAAAGAGACCCCTCCCCGAGATATTTCACGAGATGGTTGAGTTCAGCATCCTTGGGAGCCAGCGCGACCCCTTTGACCCGATGGAGAAGGCGATAAAGCAGTTCGGTGAGCGTTTCCTTGCCAGGACGGAACATATTCATCATGACTGGACGCTGGTGCATGAATATCCGCTTTCACGGGAGCTGCTCGCCCTCTCGCATGTGTGGCGTTCGCCGGACGGTGTGGATTATGTCATTGCCGCCAAGGGCGCGCCGGAGGCGATTGCCGACCTGTGCCATTTTGACGAGAAACAGTGGGAGGAGCTCAACCGGAATATCACCATCATGGCGGATGAAGGACTGCGGGTTCTGGGTGTGGCGAAGGCGCGTTTTCAGAAGCCAGCCCTGCCGGACGGACAGCATGATTTCACCTTCACATTCCTCGGGCTGGTGGGACTTACGGACCCGGTGCGTCCCAACGTTTCTGACGCCATCAAGGAATGCCACTTTGCGGGCATCGAGGTTATGATGATAACGGGGGATTATCCCGGCACGGCTCAGAACATTGCCCGCCAGATTGGCATGACCCCATGGGAGAAGACCATTACCGGTCCTGAGATGGAATTGATGACAGATGAGGAGTTGCGGGAGCGCATCCGTAAGGTGAACATTTTTGCGCGGGTTGTGCCGGAGCAGAAATTACGCATTGTGAACGCCCTCAAGGCAAATGGCGAGATAGTGGCGATGACAGGAGATGGAGTGAATGATGCGCCGGCGTTGAAGGCGGCGCACATCGGGATTGCCATGGGCGGGCGCGGCGCCGATGTGGCGCGCGAGTCGGCGTCGCTTGTCCTTTTAGAGGATGATTTTTCTTCCATTGTCCGTGCGGTGAGGATGGGGCGGCGGATATTTGACAACATCAAGAAGGCAATAACATACATCTTTGCCATTCACGTGCCGATTGCGGGGATGTCTCTGATACCGGTTATTTTCCGATTACCGCTTGTCCTTCTGCCCGTCCATATTGTTTTTCTGGAGCTCATAATTGACCCTGCGTGTTCGGTTGTGTTTGAGGCGGAGCCTGCGGAGGATAAGTTGATGGAGCGCCCGCCCCGCAAGTCGACGGAGAGGCTGTTCAGTAAAAATGTCATGGTAATCGGGGCATTGCAGGGTTTGAGCGTGTTGTTGATGATACTACTTGTCTATGTCATCTCACTGTATCGCGCCCAGAGTGAGATGGAGGTGCGTGTCCTCACTTTCACCACATTGATTATTGCCAATCTGGGTTTGATACTGACGAACCGTTCCTGGTCGCGCACGATTTTGAAGATGCTGCGTGCGCCCAATGATGCCCTCTGGTGGGTGATCGGCGGTGCGGCGATATTTCTGGCGCTTGTCCTGTATGTCCCCTTCCTGAGGAATCTCTTTCGCTTTAGTTATATGCATGCCGTGGATATTTTCATCTGTCTGGGCGCAGGCGTGATGAGTATTATCTGGTTTGAGGGGCTCAAGATATTTAGAGGCACTGGCAAAAGGAAAACCAGTTCACCATCCGACTCTCCAATTCTTCCTTGACGTATAGGCAGTGTGCTCTCATCCTTTTTTTCATCATGCGGCGGAAAGGAACAAGAGATCGGCAAAGGCTCCGGCGGTGGGTTCACGGGTTCATCGCCGTCATCGCTGTCTTCACGCTTTTATTTTCCCTTGCTATCGGGATTTTTGTTGCCTACGTCCGGACGCTTCCGCCAATTGAGCAGCTGGAGAATTATTCTCCACCGCAGGCGACCTCCCTTTTTGACCGGACGGGCAGGGTGAAGATTGCCACCATGGCTCAGCAGAATCGCGTGGTGGTGCCGCTTGACAAGATACCGCCCGTCCTCCGCCACGCCTTTATTTCCATTGAGGACAAGAGGTTTTACAGTCACATCGGCATAGACCCGTTCCGCATTGCCCGCGCCATGATGGTGAATCTTTCCCGCGGGCGTTTTGCCCAGGGTGCGAGCACCATTACTCAGCAGCTTCCGCGAAACCTTTTGAAGAGTGTTTCGCGCCGGAAGATATTCAGCCGGAAAATCAAGGAAACGCTTCTCGCATTCCAGATTGAGAGACGCTATTCTAAGGACCAGATTCTGGAATTTTATCTGAACCAGATTTATCTTGGGAACGGTGCGTATGGCGTTCAGGCGGCGGCGCGCACCTTTTTCAATAAGGATGTCTCGCGGCTTACGGTTGGCGAGTGTGCGGTGATTGCGGGCATTCCGCAGATGCCTTACCGTTACAGTCCGCTGAACAATCTTGGGGCGGCGACGAAACGCCGCAATATTATCCTGAACCTGATGGCTGAACAGGGGTTTATCACAAGGACGCAGTATGAGGATGCCATCAGCACTGGCATTCAGGTATCCCCGCCGCCTCCGGGGGTCAATCTTGCGCCCTATTTTGTGGATTATGTGCGTCGATATCTCACCGAAACGGGCGAGATGGATAATGAGGGTCTTTATCAGAACGGCTACACCATCTTTACAACTATTGACATGGATTTGCAGGGGATTGCCGATGAGGAGTTGCGGAAGGGGTTGCGCGCCATTGAGGTCATGCTTCATGAGAATGCGGTTCCGGGGCGCCTTGCTGAGGAGCAGATGAATTTTGGCGGCGGAGCGCCCGTCCAGCGGCAGAGAAGGCTCGCCCGCATCACCCGCGTCTTTTCCGATTCTCTCAATGTGGAGATAGGCGGGTATCTGGGCACCGTTTCCCTGAAGGATGCCCTGCCCTGCTACCAGCCGGAGCGGCTCCTGCGCACCGGTGAGTTGGCAGATATCATTATCACAAAGGTGGACAGGACGGGTCGCACCTTTTTTGCCGATTTTGCGGAGAAGAAACCGCTTCAGGGGGCTGTGGTAATTCTGGATGCCCGCACGGGATATATAATTGCCATGAGCGGCGGTGAGAATTTTTATGATTTTCAGAATAACGGGCAGTGGAACCGAGCGGAGCAGGGACCGGGTCGTCAGCCGGGTTCCGCCGCCAAGCCGTTTGTCTTTGCGGGTGCGCTTGAGTCCGGCAAGACGCTCGCCTCGTTTTATGACGACCGCCGGATTGTCTTCCCCGATGGCTACACGCCGCGCAATTATGAGAACCGCTATTTCGGGCTGACTCCCATCCAGACCGCCTTGGAACATTCGCGCAATGTGGTGACGGTTCTTCTATATCTGGATATGAAGCCCGCGCGCACCATGGCGTTCATAAGGAAGTTTGACTTTTTGTCCGAGCGCTCATCCTGGCAGTTCGGGCTTGACCCCACGGTCTGTCTCGGCTCCTTCAGCGCCACTCCCCTCTCCATGGCTGCCGCCTACACCCCCTTTGTGCACAGGGGCATCGGCGTCCGCCCCGTTGCGGTCAGAAAGGTGATGGACACTGAGCAGAAGGAGATATTGCGCCCCATACCGTTTGAGAGGGAGGTTGTCTCACCGCAGACTGCATATATGATGACTTATGCTATGGAGGGGGTTATAAAGCGCGGGACGGGGAGGAGTTTTGTCGGAGATGTCTTTGCCGGTCAGGACATGCCGGAGATGGCGGGCAAGACAGGCACCACAAATGATTGCATTGACGCATGGTTTATCGGCTATACGCCCGACCTCATTGTCTGTGTGTGGGTGGGATATGATGACAATCGTTCCCTTGGTGAAGGCATGACCGGGGGGCGGGTGGCGGGACCAATCTGGCGTGATATTATCCGGCGCGCTGTGCAGATTGAGCCATACCGGCAGAAGACATTTGCCGTGCCCGGAGGTCTTGAGTTTGCCGATGTCTGCAGTCACAGCGGTCAGCTGGCAAAAGACAGTTGCCGCTTGGATTCTGACAGCGAGGTTTATGACAAGATGCCTTTTCTGAAGGGGAGTGAGCCGACGCAATATTGCACATACCACTGAGAATTACAAATAGCGAATAGCGAATTACGAATGGGTGAATTTTATAATCCACAGATTTCGCAGAGTTACGCAGATGGAATTTATAAGAATGTTTCTCCATGCAAGTGAGACTATACAGCAGAAAGTTCAAGTATTATCCGATTAGACGCACCTTGCCTTCGGTAACTATTGCAAGTTTATTTTTCATGTCTATATCTTGCTCTTTTAACGTAGAGAGAAAGTTTAGCAGATATTTTAAAACTATAGAGGGATTCTTGCTTCTTAATCTTAATATCAAAGAACTAGCTCCAAAATTGCGATAAAGCTCGCCAAAATCCAAATCATACGTAATAATAATCCGTTCTTCTTTTAAGGCTATTTCGGCGATTTTCTCATCCTCGCAACCTTTACAACATTCGCGAATGCTCTTTACATCATATTTCAGCGCACGCAAACGAAATGTTATATCTGGAGATATATTTTCATCTATGAGCAGTTTCAAGTTTTATCTCCGCAATATGTCTGGCAGTATCTGAAGCAAATCGCATTGCAGCACGGATATCTTCTTCCGTTAAATCAGGATAGAACTTGATTATTTTTTTAACAGGTGTGCCTTCTGCAAGCAGATCAAGGACGACATAGAGCGGTATTCGGGTACCTTTAAATATAGGCTTCCCAAGTAGAATTTTGGGATTGATTTCAATCCTCGCATGGTAATTTGTCATTTATCGCCTCCGACATCTTCTAAATTGTAACATACTTAATACTCTTACTGAGCATCTCCCTACGTCAAGACCCAAGTTGGGCAAAGGTAAGGTGGATTCACCGGATTTTGGATGAGGGGCAGTGAGGGAAATTTTTTAAAAAGACGCCCCATCTCATGTCACCCATTACTTGCCTCCTTAGTCAGAAATACCTTGCGCCCGCCTGATTTATACAGACGAAATTAACAAGAATGTTTCGCCGCGCAAATCAGCGAAATCCGTGTCAAATTTATGATTTATTACTCTCATTTGCACGCTTCTTTTTGATCTTATAACGTGCGAGAAGCAACCATTGCGATCCAAGTACAACATGCCAACATTCACGAATTGTAAGGCTAGCAAAAAAGAATAGCAAAGAACCAATAATTAAATTATATTCTTTTTTACAATGTGTAGGCCCAATCTTTTCAAATATTCCTAATCCTGCTATACTCCACAAAACTAATGTGACTAGAATTAGAAGGATAGATGATTGATATGTGTATATGTATTCTTCAAAACCGCCTCGATGATGTTCAGTCAAATCCCCTATTTCTTCAGTTTCCAATAAGGCCTGTGCGTTTCCACCCCAGGCAAATGACAAACCAATGAAGATTCCTGCAAGAGGCAAAAGTAAATTAATTGCAGCTTCATTTAGAGGTATAGGAGTTAACCATGAAAATAAAACACCCATAAGAATATGGAATAGAATCCAAAGATCAAAGAAGCGTCGAATGCCAGGACCAGCTCCACTACCGCGGATTAGCCATATCCAATAATTCATTTGTTCGTTCCCAATAACTTTCGAATTTTTAAGTAATATTCTCGTATTTTTTTCAACAAGTTCATCTTTTGTTCATCTTTTGTTATTTCTTCTTCTGTTACTATAGCTGGATTACCTGTAAGGTGTTTTACTACTCCTTTTTTACTTTCAGTAGTTTTAATTATAACCTGAGCATCATTACCTGCTGTAGCTGTAGCTCGTGCAAGTTCCTCTAATATCTCACGATTTAAATCTTCTCCATTTATTGAAGTTTTACCATTTTTTCCTGAGGTTTTCTGAAGCAGTTTTTGCATTGGTTTTTGAAAATCTTCATTAACATCCCATGGATTGGGTTCTCCAAATTCCATCGCAAATCTTGTAACTGCAAAGGCATTGCGAATATGTTGTATAAAATCTTCTGGATCATTTATCTCAGATATCTCAATTCTGTTTCTAAGTATAATATTATTTTTTCTTGAATTTAGCAATTTCTCTAATTGTTTTGCAAGCCCTTTTGGTGTAGGAGCCAATTGCTGTTTTTTCGCAATTGCCAGAAGTTGATGTTTTAATTCTAAAATTACATGTGTATATGGTGAGCTTTCAAAATCTTCTACTTTAAAGTTACCTTCTTTCTCATCATAAAGTTCAACAATTGATTTTGTCGTTCGCCCCAAAGCAAAATAAAGACCATCCTCTTTTAAATCCATAATGTTACCAATATGCCAAAAGAATCCTCTACGAAGTTCAGCAGAAGGTTTACATCTGATTATTGACTCGATTACCTCTGCAATAGATTTATTTTCATCAAATATTGTTGTCTGATTAGATTGAATTAATTTAATTCGAAACAAGTGAAAATTTAGCATTTTACTATCCTTACGAAATTAGTTCATAATTACCGAATTACTTTATATAGTTCCACATAAAACCATCGTAGACAGCATTTTGATTCTGTATAAGATACAATAATGCACTTCTAAATTATTTTTCATTTAAAGGCAAGCAATTTTTAAAGTTCCAGTAATAGCATTCTTAAATAGTCTATTTAAGATGGACAGGTCGGACTTGTCAGACATGGGGGATAATAAAACAATGAAAATATCGTATAATTCTCTGTGGCTCCGTGTGAAATGTTTATTTGCTGTCAATTGTCAATTTCTTCATGTATCTGGTGCAGGAGGGATTCTATCCTTGTTGCCTGTGCAATGGTTTTATCATAATGAAATTTCAGGACGGGGAGGAGGCGGATGACGACATGCTGGCTGAGGGCGCGGCGGATGAAGCGCCCGGCTGAATTGAGCGCCGCCATGACCTCCTTTATGTGCTCTTCGGAATCATCGTGGGTTGTTACATAGATATCGGCGTTTCGGACATCCCCGCTGAGATGCACGTCCATGACGGAGATGAAATTCAACCTGGGGTCTTTGACCTCCTGAAGGAGGATGACCGCCAGCTCTTTCTTGAGCAGTTGCTCCAAGCGCCTGATGCGTTCAGGAATCATTTTTTTCTCCGTTCAAATCATAGGATTAATATTATTTCACGCAGAGCACGCAGAAAACGCAGAGTGAAAAACCACATTATTTTTCCTCCAGCACGCGACGATAGGCGTCTTTGATGCGCCTTATCATGAGCGAAATATCGAATTCGGCGAGGACTCGTTCCCTTGCCTGCTCGCCAAGACGCCGCCGCAGGGCGTCGTCATTGAGGAGGGTGTTCAGGGCGGAGGCGAGTTTGGATGGCGACCCGCAAGGCACGATTATACCCGTCCTGCCATCCTGATTCACAAAAGGCACACCTGTTTTCAGGTCGCAGCTCACAACTGGCACGCCGCACGCCATCGCCTCCAGCTGCACAAGTCCATACGCCTCGCTCCTGAGATATGAGGGAAGGCAGAAGACATCAGCGGCATGATAGTATGCCGGCAGTTCCTCATCTTTCACCGCGCCGGTGAGAGTGACCCTGTCCATGACCTTGAAGAGGCGAATCTGTTTCCGGATGGCGTTCTCCTCCGAGCCGGAGCCGACGATGAAGAGGTGGGCAGCGACCAGAGGCATTGCCTGGATGAGGAAGTGGAGACCCTTGTAATAGCGCAGGCGTCCAACGAACAGGATGATTGGTTCACCCCGTGCGCTTTTTCTGATTTCCTCGGAGCGCGCCTGAATGACGGGCGTTTTTTCAAACCGCGCCGTGTCTATGCCAAGCGGGACCGGTGTGCATTTTTCCCTCACGCGCGAGAGATATGGGGATGAATCGACATAGTTGGGTGAGGTGGGGAGGATAATGTCCGCCTTTTTCAGGAAGCGCCGGAGGAGGAGCCCGTATGCGAACATTGCCCAGGTCTGGCGCACAACGTCGCTGTGATAGGTGACAATGACCCTTCCCTCTGGTTTAGCGAGGAGATAGGCGATGTCGCCGGTCGGGTTGGGGCAGTGAAAGTGGAGGATGTCTGCGGCATAGGTTTTAAGGAGACGCGGGAGGGTTGGGCAGATGGGCGCTGAGGCGATGCGTCCGAGAGATGCCGCCTTGATGACGGGGATGCCCTGAATCTCCCTGATTTCCGTTCTGGGTCGGGTATTTGCCACAAGGACACGCACCTCAAATTCATCCTTTGTCCCCTGTGCCACCTCGTTTATGTGTTTTTCAATCCCGCCGATGACGGGCGGATAATAATCCTTGTAGATATGAAGAACAGAAGGCATGGCGAACCTTATAAATTGACAATTGACAATTGACAATTGACAATTATGTTATTATTAAAATTCATCATTTCATGTCGTATATTCTGCGGTAGATGGGGAGATATGTGTCCCATGAGAAGAAGCGCAGGGCGGTGACGCGACACTGCTCCCTGAGACCTGGTCCATAACTCTTCACGAGTGACAGGAGTCGCCGGATGCCCTGGCGGATATCCTCCCTGTCATCAGGTTCCACACATTCCCCCACGGAGAAGCGTTTAATGATGAATTCGGTGTCGCCGATGCCACTGAAGGCGAGGACGGGCAACCCGCAGGAGAGATATTCGGCAAATTTCACGGGCGAGGCGACACGGCTGACGACTGAGGGGTGACGCACAAGCAAACCCGCATCACATGCCATGAGATAATCAGGCACCTGTGAGAATGGGGCGCGCACAAGCGAGACGTCGGTCATATCCAGCCCGCGCCTTTTTGCATAATCCCGCATCGTGTCCGCCTCGGGAGTCAGGATGAGCATCCGGGCATCCGGTTGTTCCTCACGGAGGATGCTGAACAGTTTCACCGCACGCTCCAGCACCTGATAGGGGACAAAGCAGCCGATAGAATAGACAATGGCGAAATTATCGCCCAAGCCGAGGCTGGTGCGCATGGTCTGGCGACGGGTCTCGTCATAGTTGAAACGCTCCGGGTCAATACAGCATGGGGTGATGTAGATAAGACTGCGCGGGACGATTTGCTGGAGGTGGCGCTTGAAGGGGCGTGAGAGGGCAATGACGGTGTCCGCCCTCCGCAGGATAAGTTTCTCCACCCATTTCCAGAAGCGGTATCGCAGGTCGCCCCTGTCCCATCTGCGGGCAAGCATGAGCTCTTCGGGGAGAATTCCCCGCGGGTCAAAGATAAGTCGAACGTGAAAAACCAGCTGATAGAACAGTCCGATGAATGCGGGGACATAACTCCGCGCGTGGATGATACGGCACTTTCGCGAAAAAACCAGCCACCCTGTCATGAAAAAGAAACGCATATAGTCATAAAGAAAGAAGAGCGCCCGCAGGGGCGATAAGCCTGAATTGCCTGTCTCCACGCGGAGATAAGGCGGGAGTGTTTTGCGGAAGAAGACCAGTTCCACGCCCGCCACTTCCAGTTCCCGGTGGAGAGATTCCCTCTCTCGCCTTTTTTTCAGGTCTTTGCCCCTTTCACCGGAGACGAGTGTGATTTTATATCCCTCTGATGCGAGCCTTTTCAGAGGGACGACCACCTGTGAAAGGAGGATGCCCTGGGTCAGGATGCTGGTGTAGTTGAGATAAAGTATGCGGTCTTTTTTCATATCCGCCACGGCGGATCTCCAGCTTTTCTTCCGATACACAGGGATTTGTTAACTATGTTCCTGCGGTTTGGTTGACTCCCCTTTATTTTTCCCATTCTTCAAAGTGGGGAAATCCGTCAGTTCATAGTTTGATGCGATAAAGCGCTCCAGGGCATCCATGACCTTGGGGTCGAAATGCGTGCCTGAGTTTTGTTTGCACTCATTCAGCGCCTCTGAGAAATTTAAGGGTATGTTATAGGGGCGCTTGGAGGTCATGGCGTCAAAGGCATCCGCCACGGTGAGGATGCGCGACTCTAAGGGTATATCTTCGCCTTTAAGTCCATCCGGGTAGCCTGTGCCGTCAAAGTGTTCATGATGTCCCCGTATGATGGGCAGGATGTAATGCAGGTAGGTGATGGGTTTTAATATCTTTTCTCCCATGAGGACATGCTCCTGCACCGTGTGATATTCCGTGTCAGAGAGTTGGGATGGTTTGGAGATGAGGCGTTCCTTGACGCCGATTTTGCCGATATCGTGGACTTCTGCGGCAGTGACAATGCGCTGGCATTGTTGTTCATCGAGGTTGAGTTCATGGGCGATGCCGAGGGCGTATTGGCTGGTGCGCTGGGTGTGTCCCATAGTGTCGGGGTCTTTGGCTTCGATGGCGTTTATGAGGGCGAGGATTGCCTCATGATAAGAGCGTTGGACATCTTCATAGAGGCGGGCGTTATCGAGCGCCACAGCGATCTGGTTTGCCATTGCCGTGAAGAGTTCGAGGTCCTGGTTATTGAAGCAGGCGGGGTGGGAGCGGTTATCACAATACAGGACGCCAATAACATCCCCTTTGGACACGAGAGGTGCGCACATGATACTGCGGAGTTTGAGGTTGACCACACTATCCGCCTTATCAAAGCGGTTATCTGCGGCGGCGTCAGCCAGGAGAACGCTGACCTTTTTTTTAACGGTGAATTGAAAGATGCTCCGGCTGACCTCAAATCCGCTTTGTTCATCCGGATTTCGCGCGCTCAGGAATTTTGCGTTGAATAACTTGTCATCCTCAGACCTGGAGAAGAGGCAGAAACGCTCCACGTCATTGAAGATTTCATAGATATGTTTTTCCATCATGGTGAAGAGGTCATAGGTCACCAGGATAGAAGTCAAGTCACGAGAGAGGTTATAGATTGTGGATAAGTGATTAATGAGTTTATGGATTTTGGAGGCTTCTTTGCTCTCTTCCGTTTGAGGCTTATGAATCGCCTTTCCTGACAGGCGAGCGCTCCGCTTGCCGGTGATTTTTGCTGTCATTTCGGAGAGTTTTGTCCCCATATCTTCCACGGGGACCTGGGCAGTGATGATGGGGCGGTCATCCTTCCACTCCACGCGGCTTGTATCGGAGCCCTCCAAAACGCTCAGGCGGCTGTTGCCGACAATGATGGCATCGCCCGGCGTGAGGCATTTGCGCGTTATGCGTTCGCCATTGATGAAGGAGCCGTTTGTGGAATTTTTATCCGCAAAGACCCAGCCCTCATTCTCGAAGAGGATTTCGGCGTGGATGCGCGATACCTTGGGGTCATTCAAGACGATATCGCATGTGGTGTCTCGACCGATTGTGAATTTCCGGCGGGTAAGGCTCCACCATCTTTGCTTTCCCTTACTGGTTTGATAAAGGAGTCTCATAAGAAGTCAGACCTTTCAGACCTTTCGGACATTTCGGACGATGTTGGACTCACGAACTCACAGTAGTGTTGCCTTTTTAATGCGTTTCAGGTTAAAGACCTTATAAGAGTCGTGTTTTTCGCAGAAGGCATAGACCTTGTCATTATCAAGCGACTCCGGCGCAATGATTTCGGATATCTGTTTTGTGTTTGTGGTGAGGTAGTCAATCTCCAGATGGAAGTCATGTTCCATGGCGAACTCCAGCATGTCCTTGATATTGGCATAGTCGGTTGCCGGGTTGGAGCCGGCGAAGGAATACTTTGTGGGCATGCGGGGTATGGTAGTGGCGAGCAGGCTGGAGAGTTGTTTTTTGTATTTGCTTGTCACGGCGGCGATTTTTTTGTTGAGCGCCCTTTGAAAATGCTTGGTGAAGTTTTTGGAGAGCTCCTCGGCGTAGAAATTAATCTGGTAGTAGGTTGAGGGGTCGGGTTTCAGGTGTTCTATCAGGGGCGCCACCCTGTCCTCGGTGAGACTGGAGCCAAATACCTCCTCAATGGATAGTATGAAGCGGAGTGAGGCGATAAGGTAATACAGGTCTTCCCTGGTGAGAGTCAGGTGGAATTTCTGGTCAGTGGTGACGTGCACGCGTTCGGAATCCAGCTGTGGCATGAATCCGAGCCTCTGGAGGTCCTTGGCAAGTTTCCTTACATCCACATTCGGGTTTAAGAGGACAACCTTTTTGTCTATTATGTCCTTGATGGCGTCCTGGATTTTCTTGTGTGAACGCAGGTCTTCAAGCAGTATGGGGTCATCCACGCGGATGTAACCGCCGGAGAAGCCCATGTAAACCTCGCCGTGCTTTTCACTGCATTCATTGATGAGATGTTTGACGGTTTCCGGCAAGCCGGGTCGGCATGCCCCGTCCAGGAATTTGAGGACTTCATCTCCGCGCAGACCCTTATCCATGCCCTCCCGGAGGGAGTCGCGGGTGATGGAGAGGGTGCTCATGACATCGATATTCTTGATGTCGGCGAATTCATTCAATTGATAGAAGGTTCTCAGGTTGAGGTCGGGAGGTGTGATGACATCGAGGTTGGGCTGGACGACGAAGTGCTGGATTTCATATTTCATGGGCTGTATGCCTTCGCGTTGTTTCTTTTTGAAGAGAGAGGCGGGGTCAAAGGGGTCTTCCTTTTCGATAATGTGCCTGCCCAGTTCTGTGAGTCTGAAGTAGAATTCGATTTCAAGAGCCTTCTGGTGCTTCCGTTTGATTTTTTTCTGTCCAATCTGGGGGATATTGAGTGTGCGGTTGCCGAGGCGTTTAACATCATCCTGGGAGCGAAGACCCAGTGTGACAAGTCCCATCCAGTACATCGTCTCGGCGATGACTGATTCCGCGATGAAGTGGTTCGGGCGATTGTATTTTTCCATAACAAGGTTTGAGCCGCGGTTTGGTATATTGATTTCTATCTGGGGCAGGAGACCCTCCGCGAAGGAGCTGAAATGCATCCAGCGCCGATGGGGGATGTTGGCGATATTTTTCAGGATAATCTTGCGCAGTTCGGAGATGTTTATGAGATTGTTGGGGAACATCTCGGCATGAACCGTGTCCCCCTCGATATATTCCTCATTCCACTCATTGGTTTCGAGCCAGAACTGGTATATGTCGCGGTAGCACTGCTGGGAGTCTTCAAGCCAGTTAATGAAGTTGGTGGTGACCTTCCAGACGCCGCTCACGCCTAAGATGAATTTCTTGATGATACAGAAGAGGGCGAGGAAGGAGATGTATTTGATGGTTTTATTGACGGACAGGAAGGGGAGTATCTTTTTCAGGTCATTCTTGCCGATGCCGCCGTTTGAGAGGGTTTTGACAACGCCGCGGTTCACGTAGCTGGCGAAGATGACGAGGTCGCGGGGGAGGAAGTTGGAATTGTCGAGGATGATGGTCGGCGGCGGCTCCTCACTGACAAGGCTTACCGTGTCCAGTTCATTCAGGTTGCGGTTATCCGGCTGGTAATCATGGGAGATGATGAACTCTATGTCCCGTGGTATCATGAGGAGGTTATTGTATTTATTCGGGTCGGGCACGGCGGTGAAGATGAGACCGCTCGAGGCGAGGAGGTTGTTGACGAAGTCCGCCTTGGAGTGGTCGTAGCGTTTTTGATATCCCGTCGCAAGGAGGTCGCGGTAGATGCAGACCCCCTTTTTGTTAAGGAGGGTTTCAAAGATAATTTTCTCCTGGCTGGGCAGCAAGGCGACGTATTGTTTCAGATGGGCGGGGTTAAGGAGGAAATTACGTATCAGGAGGAGGAGGTAATTTTTCTTATTGGAGGCGGGTTTGAGTTTCAGACCGTCAGTGACCATGGAGCGGAGTTGCTGAGAAGAGCGGTCTTTGAGAAAGTTGCCGAGATATCCCTCCCAGTAGGCGGGGAGTTCTATTAAGCGGAGATAAGGTTCCGGGACGCCCACCATTCCAGCCGTCGCTATCGCTTTGGCGGAGTCGGCGAGGGCGCCAACCTCTTCGGTTCTCAGGTCCTCAAAGAAGACAAAGCCCTTTTCAGTCAGGGAATCCACATGAGTTTTGAGTATCTGATGGTTACCCTGGAAGCAGCGCCGCGCCACCTCATCCTCTTCCAGGTCGCCGCCGTGGATGGTGAGGAAGTAGATGAGATTTTTTTCATCCCTTGAGAGTTTTTCAAATGTGTGGCGGAAATATTGTTCAATCTGGAGGCGGAAATAGAGGTGCTCCATCAGTTCTTTCTGGCGGACTTTTTCACTCATGCCCTTTTCGGGGAAGGGCGGTGACTGAATCTCCCAGAATTCCCGTATTTTTTCCAGCACGGAATAACTAAGGGTTTTGAGGATGCTCATCAGTTTCATGGAAATCTCAACTCCCTGGACTCTTCATTTTTTATCCAGAGTTATGGCTACATAGTGCATTATTGAGGCGATATAGTGCAACAACAATTATTCCCGGCTCAGTTTTTCAGTCAGGTCCTCCATGCTTTCCAAAGATATTATGCGGTATCGATATCCCTGTTCTGTGAGGAACAGTTGGCGATTAGCGGCGAACTCCTGGTCCTTGGAGCCTTTTGTTACAAGGGAATAGAAGAAGGCGAAGTTGTCTTCCGCCTTCGGGCGGAGGATGCGTCCGAGCCTTTGCGCCTCCTCCTGGCGGCTGCCAAATGTCCCGGAGACCTGGATTGCCACATTGGCGTCGGGCAGGTCGACGGCGAAGTTGGCGACCTTTGAGACGATGAGACGTTTAAGTTTGCCGGTTTTGAATTCGCCATAGATGCGCTCTCTTTCTTTGTTGGGTGTCTTGCCGGTGATGATGGGGGCGACGAACCGTTTGGCAATGATATCCAGCTGGTCGAGGTATTGACCGATTATCAGGATATTATCCTCTTTGTGGTGGGCGATGAGCTCATTGGCAACTTCAATCTTTGCGGGGTTTTCCGAGGCGATGCGGAACTTTGCCTTGGAGTCCGCCACGGCGTATTTGAGGCGGTCTGCCTCCGGCAGGGGGATACGGATTTCCGTGCATAGCGCCTTGGCGATCCACCCTTGTTTTTCCAGCACCTTCCATGGGACATCGAACTTTTTGGGGCCTATGAGGCTGAAGACGTCATCCTCTTTTTTGTCCTCGCGCACCAGTGTTGCCGTCAGACCGAGGCGTCTTTTTCCCTGGATTTCCGCCACGGCGCGGAAGACGGGCGCAGGCAGGAGGTGAACCTCGTCGTAAATGATAAGCCCCCAACTCTGGAGATTGAAGAGATTCATGTGGATGAAATCCTCGTCCTTTTTGCGGCGATAGGTGAGAATCTGGTATGTGGTGATGGTAATGGGTTTTATATTTTTGAATTCGCCACTGTATTCGCCGATGTTTGCAGGGGACAGGTCTGTTTTATCGAGGATTTCATCGCGCCACTGGCGCAGGGCTGTGATGTTTGTGCATAGGACGAGGGTGTGTTGCTTGAGGCGCGATATGACGGCGATGCCGATTATGGTTTTACCCGCGCCGCAGGGCAGGACGAGGACGCCGCTGCCGCCCCGGCTTGTCCCTCCCGCATAGAAGATGTCCATGGCATCCTGCTGATACATCCTTAGTGTGAATGGGAGATTAGAGTGGGTGACGCTCAGGAGATTGATATCCAGGTGTTCACCCTCCACATATCCCGCGAGGTCTTCCACAGGAAAGCCGATTTTGATGAGCGCCTGTTTCAGCCTCCCTCTCATGCCCTTTTTGATTATGATATTATTCTTGTCTAACTTTGCCTCTATGAAGGGTTCCATCACCTTGTTGTAGGTGAGTTCTGTGATGAGAGCCTCATCGAGGGAGAGGAGGAGTAAATTATCCGATGCCTCATGTTTCAGGAGTTTCAGCCTGCCGTAACGCTGGACATAATCCTTGATGTCCTGGATGATATTCTGAGGCACATCATACTTGGAAAATTCTAACAGGGAGTTGATGATTTCATCCGCAGTCATGCCGGCGGAGGCGGCGTTCCACAGGGAGAGGGGCGAGATGCGATAGGTGTGGAAATGTTCAGGGCTTTTCAGAAGCTCGGCGAAGAGCGCAAGGGCATCCCGCGCCTCCTCAAAGCGGGGATTATCCGTTTCAAGGAGGATACTGCGGTCTGCCTGAACGACCACGGGGTTTTGAGGATTAAAGCTCATACCGCTCTTTTTTATGTCCGCCTGAGGCGGACTGACAGTTTGATGCCATGCACCCGGATTCAACCTTCGTAGCCATGCTCTGTTGCGTCGGCGATTTCGGCGAAGCAGGCTGTTGAAAATAATGAAGTTGCCACAAAGGGAGACTTTACCACATGTTAAAATCACCACAAATTACTATAGTGGCGGGATATTTGTCAATATCGAAATAATATATATCACTGCATAGGTGCAGGGGACGCATAGAATATCATTTTTCAACCAGATGGTAAATTTCGCAGGTGGAACCGCCCGGCACTTTTTTGAAATAACGCTTCAGGAGCAGTCTGAGCGAGGGGTGTTGCAATGGCGCCATCACGGCAATATGCGTTACGCCCATTTTTTTTATTTCACGGAGTATATCTTCCGGTGCGACATTCTGCGTCTCCCACCAGTTAAATTGAAACAATCCCGCCTGAATGAAACGCCGCCTGAGCCACCGTCCGGTGGATAAAATCTCAATATCATAAAGGAAAATCCTGCCGTTGGGAGGGACAGAATTATTCAGGAAACGTCCGACACTATTCTTTTCCTGGACAAGGGTATAGGGAACAAGCGTTTGCCGCGAGAGGGCTGTCCAGGGATATTCTGCCGACTCCAATATGCGGAGGTAGTAGTTTCTCCCCGCCATGATAAGGAGGAATGCTGTCCCCGCAATCATGACAAGCCGTGTCGCCGCCTTGTGTTTTTTTGCAAGATTTGTTATAATATACGCTGGAGCAAGTGCAAAAAGGGCATAAAATCCCTGAAACCACCGCACCTGCATATTGCTGCCATAATATAGCAGAAAAACCTCCATCAGGAAGAGGATGCCCCACGGGAGACGGTCTTTTTTCAACAGGAGCGACCTCGCAAAGAGTATAGGGATGAGCACAAATGCAATGATGGGCATATAGGAAGCATCCCATGCGAGGAGGGGAATGATTCCCTCCATCCTGACCCACGTTTGCTCCATTATATCAGGTGTGGGCAGACCATGCATATTGTGCAGTATGCGCGCCGATTGGATGAGGTCAGGGTGCGTCGGGAAGAGTTTCAGGAAGAATGGGTAAACGGGATTTAGCGTCAGGAGGGCATTTTTTATCATCCACGGCAGGAGGGGCAAAAAGACGCCCGCTCCGTAAGCGATAAGGTTGCGGAGAGGCTTTTTGTGTGTTAGAAGGGAGGTCAGGATGGCGAGTGGGAATATCACGAATGCCGCAATGCCCATGAGGAGTTTTACCGCCACCGCCCCTCCCGCGCATATCCCTGCGAGGAGCAGCCAGGGTTGCTCCCAACCATCCCGCCAGTGGAGGAGCGCAAGAAGCGCCGCTATAAGAAAAGCCCCGGTGGAAAGGTCAACAAGCGATGTTGGCGCCCATTGCATAACGAGCGGCATCGAGATAAATAAAAACGCGGCAATGAGCCCCGCGCCCCGTCCCGC
>Ga0315291_10004450_pt1 | contig 17840 bp, 18 predicted proteins | sample YL17G12_20_MG_FD_203070 | JGI IMG/M metagenome (GOLD analysis project Ga0315291, IMG submission 203070) | Sediment microbial communities from Yellowstone Lake, YNP, Wyoming, USA - YL17G12_20 | ecosystem: Environmental > Aquatic > Freshwater > Lake > Sediment | place: USA: Wyoming | collected...
GGCGGGCAAGACGGTCGGTCTCACGAACGGAGTCTTCGATATCCTCCATGCCGGACATGTGGCATATCTTGAGGCGGCGCGCTCGCGGTGCAATGTCCTTGTGGTGAGTATCAACACCGACCGCTCTGTGAAAAGGTATAAAGACCCCGGACGCCCCCTCGTCCCGCAGGAACAGCGCGCCCGCGTGATTGCCGCTCTCGCCTGCGTGGATTATGTTACGTTCCACGGCGAGCGCCGCATGAGAAAGACCCTCGAAATCCTCCGCCCCACTTATTATATAAAGGGGGGCGATTACACGCCGGAGCGGCTCACCTCGCGGGATGTCGTGGAGAAATATGGCGGCGAGGTCGTGATTTTGCCTGCCACGGCGGGCATCTCCACAACGGCAATCATAAACCGCGTCCTTGAGGCATACTGCCCGAAACCGGTGTCTCTTCAGACAGCGCCGCCCCGCCCCGCTCCCGCCATCTTCCTCGACCGCGATGGCGTCATCAATGCCGAGAGGGGATATATCACCAGACCTGAGGATTTTGAACTCCTGCCGGGGGCGATAGAGGGACTCCGCCGCTTCCAGCGCGCCGGTTATTTCATCATCATCATTACAAACCAGGGCGGAATAAACTTGGGTTATTACACGAGAGATGATTTTTACAGCGTCAACCTGCACATGTTGAGAATCCTCGGCGGTGCAGGCATCGGGATTGACAAGATTTACTTCTGCCCCCACACCGTCAAAGAAAAGTGCCCCTGCCGCAAGCCAAAGATTGGCATGATACGCCGTGCGCAGAAGGACCTCCCTATCATCATGGAAAAGAGCCTCCTCGTGGGCGACAAGGAGACGGACATCCTTGCCGGCAAGAAAGCGGGGCTGAAGACCTGCCTCATCACTGGAGGTGGTGCGGAAGTGATGCGCAACATCCATCCTGATTTCACCGCCCCCGACCTCCTCACCGCCGCCCGACACTTCCTCGGAAAAAGAACCCGGAAGATAGGGTAAGGATATTTCGCGCAGCCGCTCATTAAGATCTTGTTGATGCCCCAAAAGTGTGTATTTTATAAATTAAGGTAAATTAACACATACATTTAAAATTTGTATATTTTTGCGAAGATCTGACCCTTAAATTGCCCGTAGTCGGCGAGGAATTCAATCTAAAGAAAGTAAACGAAAAGAGGAACTTTATCGGTGAGTCATAAGGAATATAAGGTTTATCTTTTCTATAAACCGGATATGGAGCCTCTCAAATACACAGCTCTGATGCTCGAAATAGCCAAGAAATTAATTCCATATTATGGTAAGAAACAGCCAGTCCTTGCGCCAGGCAAATATCTTGACATAGATTATCTTTTAGAATACTGGATAGATTATTGCCAGTAGCCGTTTGAGACATATAAGTTAAAGGAATAAATTGGAGAAATGGCCATGTCTCGTAAATCATTTGTCGTCCCAGTAGAGCCGGAAATCCTTATATGGGCAAGAACAAGTATTGGGATGGATGAAAAGGATGTTGCAAAAAAAATAAAAGGGATAACGGGAGAGACAGTAAAGAATTGGGAGAAGAGGTTAGGAAAACCAACATTTCTGCAAATAGAGAGGTTAGCGTTTATTTACAAGCGACCTTTAGCAGTATTTTTACTGTCAAAACCACCTGAAGAACCACAGTTACCCACGGATTACAGGACAGCAGACTCCGTAAAACATAAACCCCTTACCTCTCGCACCTTATTAGTAATCAGGAAAGCACGAAGATTACAGCAATCTGCATTGGAACTAAATAAGGAATTAGACCGACCAGTAACGCCATTCCCAATTAAAGCGACCTTATCAGATAAGCCGGAAATAGTTGCACAAAAAATTAGAGAAAAAATTGTCCCCGCGAGTTTGAATATTTCTATTCTCAAAAATAGTGAGGAAGCGTTTGAATTATGGAAAAGTATTCTTGAGGATAACGGTGTTTTTATATTTCAAATTAATATTCAACAACGTGAAATAAAAGGGTTTTCAATTACAGAAGGAACAATACCGGCTATTACAGTAAATAAAAATGACGAGTGGAACTCAAAAATATTCTCCTTATTTCATGAACTGGCTCATATTCTTTTGAATAAAAGTGGCATCTGTGATATGATAGAAGATGATTATTCACCCGAAATAGAGAAATTCTGTAATCATTTTGCCGGTACTTTTTTAGTGCCTTCTAATAATCTCCTCGCCCATATATTAGTCAGACAAAATAATTCCGGCAAATGGGATAATAAGACCCTAAATATAATTGCAAGTCAATTTAGGACAAGTAAAGAGGTAATTTTAAGACGTCTATTGGTTTTAAAGAAAACCACAAATGATTTTTACAAGCAATGGAGGGAGAAATATATAAAGGACTATCGTCCTTTCGGTAAAAGAAAAAAAGATAGTTCAATAAAAGCACGCATACAAGAGAGAGGAAAGAAATATGTTTCAATGGTCTTTACCGCTTATGAACATGCAAAAATCAGCCCATTGGATACCGCGGACTATCTTGGAGTAAAGATCAACCAAATCCCCGAAGTGCACGAAATGATTTCAAAATAGAAAAAGAATGCAACAGCAACTATCCATCATCAAATTATATTGTATTGATACATCCGCCTTAATTGATTTAGAAAGACATTACCCGAAAATCCAAACAGCATTTAAAGCAATATGGGAAGAGATTGAACAACTTATAAAAGAAGGGAGTATATTTACCATTGAAACCGTTCAAGAAGAGATAGAAAAATATCAGGGAAAAGAAGTATTTCTAAAGAAATGGATATTTAAGCATAGAAGACAATTCATTATACAAATAGATTCTCAAATTTGGAAAATAGGTCAAAAAATAACGGCTGAACATCCTGAGATACTTGATAAAAAGAAGATAGAGACTGGTGAAAATCAAGCAGACCCCTTTTTGATTGCATTAGCTATATCAAAAGTAACGACTATTATTACAAATGAAAATAAAGATAAACCCAATAAAATACCTTTAGTAGCCGCTCATTATGGAGTTAAATCTATTGACCTTTTTGAATTTTTTGGAGAACGAGACTTGAAGTTTGTTAAGGAATAATTATGGAACTTAATGAATTCCAGAAAAGGACATTAGAACAGGTTCGTTGAGGGGTCTAACCTTTATAAAAATCTATACAATTTCATCGTGTGCATCAGTGTCATATTAATAGGATGCAATGCATGTCGCAGTGACAAAGTAATCTGCCTTTAGGTTTATCTCGCAATGTGTGTTAATTTTCCGCCCCTGGGATAAAGGTGATAATGTAATATGGAATCTCTAAAAATAGTTCACCCCAGGCGAAGAGCCGCTTGTAACACCGGGAAAAAAATTGGTCAATATGGCATCTACCTATGTTCCCAGAACTTCCCATGGTTAATTCACTCGAGAGATATTATTTTTTAATCTCTCTTATTGACTTTTTACATTTTTTTAGTCCGAGTATTCAATAGTGTGTGCAGTAAAATAATGTTTTAAAGGAGGTGAAACGAAATGAGGATACTGTTTCTGGCTTTACTATCTGTTACTCTCCTGGCGGGATGTGTCTATATTCCCGGAAAAACCGACCTCGGCGCTGTGGCAAAAGATACAGGGATGAAAAATATAACAACTGGTGACGGGACATTTGAAAACTATACAGCCACCGGTCATTTCACTGGAACCGAAGTGGGAATCGCCCTGGGAATCCCGGGTATTGGAAAGCTTATGGAGCTTTACCCCCAGCAGAGTAATGAGAAATTGCTTGAGCATATTGCCAAAGATGCAAAGGATGGCGGCGCCAACGCCATGATTAATGTCACACCCCATAAGGAAATGTATACCGGCTTCCCGCTCTTCATCATTGGCATTTATGTGGACGGCTGTCAGGGCACGGGCATAAGCACCAAGTAACCCCTTGCATTCACATGGCACAGAGAAGACAAATCATAATCTTCTCTGTGCCCTTTTATTTGCCGGCAGCAAGAGCCCCAATAAAATCTTATTGATGCCCCTCCGGTGTTATTGTATTGAAAAAATAGTAAATTAATGTATACATATAAATTTTATAGAATTTTATAGGGGTCTGACCCTCTATTTGACCCCTCTATTTGACTCATTTTCAGGAGGCATGATATGAAAAAACGGATGGGCGTGATTTTGATTACCATGATTCTGATGTCAATCTCGTTTTCTCTTTCCGCGCAAAATTTTGACTGCGGAAGCAATGGGAACTATGGTCCGCTGGTCATCCCCGCCACATCGGGGACGGTTACCCTCGCTCTGCCGGGGGACGGGATTTTTCACTGCACAATGGTCAGTGTGGAGGAAGGCGCCACGTTAATGTTTGCGCGGAATTCCTTGAATACCCCCGTGTATATTCTTTCCAAAGGGGATATTGAGATTGGGGGGACGATCGATATTTCCGGCAAATCCGGCACGGCCACTCCACCCAAGGGCGGAGAAGGTGGTCCGGGCGGCTTTGACGGCGGAATGCCGGGCGTTTTTGGCACCGTTTCACCGGGGGATGGCCAGGGACCGGGCGGCGGAAAGGGCGGCACCATGGGACAACCTACTTCTGCAGGCGTGGCAGGCGGCGGCGCCTACAGTACACTGCCCTGGTATACCTTTCCCCAGAATCAGAGCAATTATGGCAAGGTTCACGGCAGTCCGCTGTTGGCGCCCTTGCTTGGAGGCTCAGGAGGAGGCGGCGCGGTGGGAAGAAGCGCCACGGAAAACGGCATTGGCGGAGGCGGTGGCGGTGGCGCCATTCTACTTGCCTCCAACACAAAGGTCATCCTGAATGCCCCGGGCAAAATCATCTCCCGCGGCGGAGACAATCCTCCCTATTCCTCCGGCGGTCAGGGCAGTGGCGGCGGCATCCGGATTGTGGCGCCGGAAGTCAAGGGCAATGGTTCGCTCGATGTGTCCGGAGGAAGCGCGCCGTTCGATTACAGCAATTCCGTCGGCGGAAGCGGCCGGATTCGTATTGATACTTATTTCCGCTCCGAACTACAATTGAGTTATGCTCCCAATTCGACCTACACTCGCGCCTTTGGTTCCTTCATGTCGGTTTTTCCGCCAAACAATCCCCGTCTGGATATTATCAAGGCGGCCGGGACTGACATTCCGGAAGGAACGGGCAATTCCGTCCAGATTCTGATGCCTTTTGACAGCCCCACGGAACAGATAGTCCGGGTGCAGGCACGCAACTATTTTGGCAAGGTGCCTATCACCGTTGCCCTGATTCCTGATACCGGCAGCACCATCACCTACGACGACGAAATTGATATGGATTCCGGCAATCCTGCCTATGTGGATGTCACAACCCAGATGCCGAAAAATGTCCAGATTCATATCTACGCCTGGACGCGATAACGGAGCACTTTATCAAAAGGGAGGCTCGAGCATGAAGATAAAGATCATCCTGACGCTTGCGGCGGTTCTCTTCTGTCTCTTCTTTCTGCCTAAAGCGTCCGCCCAGTTGTTATGGATTATTGACGGCAATCCCCCCTGGGATCAGGATGGCGACGGGGTCCCGGACATCGAGGAAACCAAGTTGGGACTTGATCCTTTGAAGGCCGATACGGACGGCGATGGCATAAGCGATGGCGATGAGGATTATGACGACGATGGCTTGAGCAACAGGGGCGAGTTCATTATGAAGACCGAACCGACCAATCCTGATACGGACGGCGATACAATTCTCGACGGCGATGAGGATGCCGACTGGGACGGACTTCCCGACAGCGATGAAGTCCGATTGGGAACCGATCCTTTCTCAGCGGACACGGACAATGACCAATGGCCCGACGGAACTGAGGTGGAACTGGGGAGCAGTCCGATCTTCTGGAAGTCGCGTCCGAAGTTGATGAGCGTGGCCGCACCGCCGCTCTCTTTGATACTTCCGGGGACAGGCGATGTCGGCGGCCTTCAGCCCAATACGACTATCGCCGCTCCACCCCTTACATTCATACTGCCGGCAAGCGGGGGGGCGGGTGGGCTGGCGGCTAATACCACAGTCGCCCAACCACCCGTGGGTCTGTTTTTGCCCTGAAGCGAAAACATCGAAAATCATAGAGGGTCAGACCCCTATAAAAATGTATAAAATTCCAGCTTAATGGGGTCAAAATCTACCTAAATAAGTTTTTAAAGGTTTCGCAAACACTCCTTTTTCTCCCGCCTTCGCTGGCAGTAGCCCGCTTCAGCGGGCAGAGGCCAGTTGACCCCTGCTTATCATGAATGCCCCACAAATATTAATCAATTACCGGATTGCTCGGAAAAGCAGGTCAAGGATATGATAGACAGGGACGGGCTTTGAGATGTTTTTATCAGCCACGGCGCGTGCCGCCTTTTTCAAGCTTTGCTCACAGGTGGGACAGGCGGTCACCACCATCTCCGCTCCGGTAGCCACAGCCTCTTCCATTCTGGCCTGACCCATCCGGTCGGAAATTTCCACGTCCCAAGTGAGAATGCCCCCCCCGCCGCCGCAACACCGCGATGTATCCTTCGCATGTTTCATCTCAATAATTTCGCACCCGATTTTCTTCAGGATTTCGCGGGGCTCCCTGACGATTTTCGCTCCTCGCGAAAGATCGCAAGGGTCGTGATAGGTAACCTTCGCATTCAGGGGTTTGATGATTTTTTCGGGAGTGAGGCGATCATTTATCTCCTGGAGGACATGCCTGACCTCGCGTCCGTAAATCTTCTCCAGATGAACCTTGCAACCCGGACAGAAGGTCAGTATCGGCTCGCTGTTAACGGGGAATGCTTTTTTCAGACGCTCGGTCTGTTCCTCGCGCTCTGCCTCAAATCCCATGACTTCCAGAGGAAATCCGCAGCACACCTCGCGGACGATGCGTGGCGATACCCCGAGCGTTTTCAGCAGGCGGATGTTCTTTTTGGTGCTGTTGGTGCGGGAGAGATGCTGGCAACCGATAAACAGGGAAATGTCTCCCTCCTGTTCGGGAAACTCCACTTCGAGGTCAGCGAAGATGTTACCCGTCTCGCGGATATTTTTCGCCACAGACTTCTGCGCCTCGACCGCCCTGCCCCGCTTGACCAGTTCCCGCCGCGCCGCAAGCACCACATCCGGGCATTTCGTTTTTCCCGGACAGCGACGCCAGCAATCTCGGCACTGTGTGCACTGGAAAATCCGGTTCACGAGGTCATCGTCCGGCTCGAGTTCGCCCGTGATGAGTCCGTATGCCATGGTGATGCGGCCGCGCGGGGAGCCGGTGTCCCAGCCCACGTCCAGAAACACCGGGCAGACATTTTTGCAGAATCCGCACATGGTGCAATTGAATGTTTCCCGTTTCAGTTTTTCGAGGTCGGTAAATTTCGCGCTCATTCAGCCACCTCATTTTTTCCGGCAAACTTAACAGGGTAACGGAGATTGTGGAGAAAACTTTTTTCCCAGTCGAAGATTTTATAGGGATTGAGAATATTTTTCGGGTCGAGGGTGCGCTTGATGGCGCGCATGAAGGGGATGGAGTCGGCGCGCTCCTTGTGGAAATATTCCGCCTTGCTGATGGCGATGCCATGCTCACCGGTTACCGTCCCGCCGAGAGCCAGCACAAGGTCGTAGATTTCCCGCACCGCCTTTTCCGCCTGAAGCCAGTGGTCCGGATTCTCCGGATCGAGCAGCACCTTTGTGTGAAGATTGCCGTCCCCCGCATGACCATAGGGAGGAATGTATATGTCGTATTTGTCCTGTATTTCAAGGAAGCCCTTCACTGCCTCCGGGACTTTTGAGATTGGCACAGCCATGTCGTCCGCCAGCATGATCGTGGCAAATTCCGGCTTCAAAATGGAAAGCGAGGCGAGCAGCTGCTTGCGCCCCTTCCACAAGTTCTCGATGCGCTCAGGGTCTTCGGTGTAATCCATGAAGAAGGCGCCGTTTTTCTCGCAGATTTCCCGCACCTTCCTGATTTCATCCTTCACCGCCTCGGGATGCCCGTCGCAGGCAATGAGGAGAAAGCCGCCGCACTCCGGCAATCCCAGCCCCGTGGCTTTGTTCACCGCCTTGACGCAGATGTCGCTCATGAGTTCCAGTTGCGCCGGAAATATCGGCACGGCGATGATATCCGCCACGGTCTGGCCGGCTTCCACCAGTTCACGGAATGCCGCCGTGCAGACCGCCGTTTTTTCGGGAAGCGGGGCAAGTTTCAGCGTGATTTCAGTGATGATTCCCAGCGTGCCTTCCATGCCCACAAGGAGTTTTTCCATCTGGTAGCCACTGGCATTTTTCAGAGTTCGGGTGCCGTAACGGACGATTTCGCCCGTGGGCATGACGACCTGCATACCGAGGACATAATCCCGCGTGGCGCCGTATTTGAGCGCCTTGTCGCCGGAGGCATTGGTCGCCACCATGCCCCCGATGGTCGCCGCCTCACTGCTTGCCGGACCGGGGATAAAGAAGCGATAATTTTTCAGCGCCTCGTTCAGGTTATCGCATACGACACCCGGCTCAACCACGCAGAGCAGGTCGCCGGGATTAATCTCTTTGATTTGATTCATTCCCTGGAGGTCGAGGACGATGCCGCCCGCAATGGGGATACTATGACCGCAAAGCGCCGTGCCCGCCCCGCGCGGGACGATGGCGAAGTCACGCTCATTCGCCAGCTTGACGATTTGCGAAATCTGTTCCGGCGTTTCGGGTCGGACCACGGCATCCGGGATATTCCGGTGCATGCCGGCATCAAACCCATAGACATAGAGGTCGGCTTTGGAAGTCCTGACATGCTCTGCGCCCACAATCTCCCGTATAGCGCTGATGCTTTCAGGTCCCGCTCGTTTTTCAATAATCTTCATAACAACCCCCATGAATGTACACATTGACTATACTTATCATATAAAGAAGATTGCTTTATCCATCCGTTACCTATTAGTCAGTTTCTCAGTTATATTTGGCACGGTGAGACTGCCATCCATGAGAAACAGCGCCCGCGCATCCATACTCCATTTTTACTGTGGCGCGGGCATGTTGGGCAACAGACAGCGGACATTCAGGATTTCTCTGTTATTCTATCCACCCAATAATTTGGTGTTCGATGCTGATGCGCTATAGCGATGATGAAAATATGATCCTTTTCAATCGAATAAAGGATTTTATAGGGGAATTTATGAACAAGATATTTCCTTATTTCTCCTGCTTCCAAAGACCATGCCTTTGGATATTCCACAATTCTCTTGACGGATTTTTTAATCTCTTCCTTAAATCTAATGCCCAGTCCCAGATATTCAAGTTCATAAAATTCTACGGCGTCTTCAAGTTCAAGCTTTGCAAGTTCATTGAAGATGACTTTCATCTATATCTTTTCCCCAAAGACCTCTTCATAGGGAATACCCTTCAGTTTTCCGCCTCGATAGGCGGCGAGACGTTTTTCCGCCTCAACAGCCCAAATCTCGTCGATTTCCTTGTCCGGTTCATCAAGGCTCATTAAGAGTCCTTCAACAACGACAATCCGTTCCTGCGGTTTCAATTGCAGGGCTTTTTCCAATACAGTCTTGCTGGAGTCCATCGCGTTACCTCCATTTTCCCTGAGTCGCGGGAGGAATTTCTTTATAAACAATCCATTAAGAGATAAATAACACATAGGGAAATACGAAGTCAAGTTGGTTTCATGCATTGCCGGGATGGACACACTGAAACTATTATGACAGCTTTTAACGGGCAATATTCGGCACGGTGAGGCTGCCATCCATGAGAAACAGCGCGCGCGCCTCAGCGCCTTTTAAATCAAGGGCGGTATCGAGGGCGACCTGAAGACTTGAAAAGGGTCGGATGAAGATTTTCTGCAGGACCTCCGGTGCAAGGTCGGTCACAGCCCAGACCTCAGCCCAAAGCCCAATCTCCGCCATCTTGGCTGCCTTGTGCCAGCCGAGTTTATACTCGCCCTCAATCTTCGCCATCACCTCCCGCGGCGAGGCGCATGAGGAAAGCAATTGATAGAATGCGTCATCGCCGATTCCCGTGCGGCACTTGGAAACCAGAATCAGTATCCCGCCCTCCCTCAGCGCCAGTTTCCCATTATCCAGCGCCTTCTGGGACTGGTATAGATCCACATCCATCGGATAAGACGCAACAGAAACGACGATATCCTCCTTGCGGGGAATGTCCACCACGAACACGCGATTTGCCGCCTCCACCGCCGCATTCAGGGAGACCACAATGTCTCCCGCCGTGGCGGCGTAAATCCTCCGCTCGCTGTCCAGCACGACCTGAATGGAAAATATCTTTTTGTCCTTAAGAGTTTTGAGAGCGTCAATCATGTCCTCATGCACCGGATTGCCTTTCAGCGCCAGGGCTTTCGCTCTGTGACGGAGAGCGTATTTGTGGTTCATGGTGATGGTCTCATAGGAGGCGAGACCGGGCAGGAAGGATTTCCGCCCGCCGGTGTATCCCGCAAAGTAGTGCGGTTCAACTGAGCCGATGATTACAATGCGCTCCGCCTCCAGCGCCCGTTTGTTCACCCGCATCTCCGTCCCGTTCGAGGATGTCCCGATGAACTCCATCTCGTCCGCCTTTTTTGCGTCATGGACGAAAATCCGATTCTTCCGGCGGAGAGGCTCAAGGTATTTTCCAAAAATGAACCGGAACTCCTCCTCCGTTGGCGCCCGGTGCGCGCCCGTGGCGATGATGAAGTCGCAATTCCTGTCCCTGATGTCATCCCAGATGATGTCCACGACTCTGGATGTGGGCGTGGGGCGGGTGCCGTCATTCACGATGAAGAGCGTTTTGCCTTTTCCCGTCAAGAATTCTGAAAATGTTGGACTGTTCTGGGGATGAGCGAGGGCGGAGCGAAGCGTCTCCCCTTCATCCCCGCATTCCACCGGATTGGGATGGATGATGCCGGCTATGCGGTCATCCGCCACCCTTGCCATAATTTCTTCCTGACCATAAGGAACGCAAATATCCATTATTCATTCTCGAAATGGTGCGCCGCAAAAATCACTTGATTTTACCCGGAGTCATACTTTTGATTTTATCCCGCAGTGGGGGTGAATATTATTTCTCCGCCTCGCGGATAATTGCCAGCGCCTCTTCGGGGGTCTTTGCCTGTATGACCTTCCCACGGAGGTCTTTGCTCCTGAAGAGCCGCGCAATCTGCGCCAGAACTCCAAGATAATCTTTCCGAACTGAGCGGGAACCGAGAATGATGAAGAGCAGGGTTGCCTTTTTCCCACCCACATCGTATGCGACACCCGTATGCGACACACCGAGCGCGCCCACAAGTGGCGCCGGGTCGGGCAGGATGCCATGCGGGATGGCAACACCATTACCAAGCATGGTGGATTGCTCCTGTGCCTCACGTTGCCTTATGGCGGTCATGGCATCATCATAACTGACCACCTTCGAAGCCACCTGCGGCAGCGCCCTCACGCACCCCTCAATCGCCGCCCATTTCTCCACCTCGTCAAGAGGACACAGTATGGCGCCCTTCTCCAGAAGGTCACTCAAGAGTTTCACGGACTTTTCACCTTCCCGCTTTCACCTGACTATAATAAGAAATGTTACACTTATGGCTGAACGGCGTCAATACTCAAAAATAACCCTTTACAAGACCGCCCCCTCCGGTCTTTTTTCCCCTAATAGTGTTGAGCGGAAGGGAAGTGAGACATGGACAAAAATCGGCGCAATGAAAAAACGGTAAGGCTCTGCACCGCAAAAGACCTTGTGGAACTCACCCTTATCAAGGAGGCGCTGGAAGAGATTGGCATTGATTGTCTTGAGGTGCCTTCTGTGGATGCCGCATATGATGACATCTTTGTGCCAGCCAGGGGATATGCGGATATTCATGTCTTTGAATCAGACCGCCAGACCGCCTTTGAGGTTATTGCCTCTCTGGAACAGGGAAAAATGGACGAGCCGGAGGGAGAAGAGGAGGAAGAATAATCAGGCGCAACGCCGTTTAATCTCTAACCGCTATTCTCCCCAAACTATTTGACCTGTTTTGTCTGCGTCCCGCCTATTACACTCTCCATTGGATTTTCCGCAAGGGGATTTTTCTCCGACGCCATTTCAAGAAATCTCCGATAGACATCCTTCCAGCCGGGGTAATCGTCTCCGCCAAGAATGTGCGGATGCCAGAGGAGGCAGAAGACGCCCCTGTGCCGTTCCACCTGAGCGAGTAACGCCTGCATCCGTTCAAGCGCCTCCTCCGGATTTGTCCTGAGATAGTGAATGAATGTGCTGTCCATGGCGGTGAGAGGAATTTCCACAAGAGAGAGAGGTTTTCCCCTTTCGGTGTCAAAACAATGGAATGGGCGGCATGTCCCGCACTGGAACCCCGGAGACTCCGCAAAGCCGAGTGTGGTGTCAAATGGAATGGCAAGCGCCTCCAGTTGCCTCCATGTATCAGGCACGCGAATGCCAAGATAATGCTGTCGGCTCCCGATGGGGAAGTTTCGCGTAACAGAGATGAAATGCGCCAGCTCCCGCGCAAACGCTTCACTGCCTGAGAGGGCTTTCCCCCCACGGAAAAGTGAGTGATGGGCGGAGAGGCTGAAATGGATGCCAATGCCGCAATCATTATCCCGGAGTTCCCTGAGCAGGCGGCGGATGGGGGCGCTCCCGATGGCATAGCCACGGTCAAGGGGATGAGAGCCGCCGCTCATGAAAAAGTAATCTGCCCGCACACCGAATTGACGGTCCAGTTTTAAGAGTTCGGGAAATGTCCAATATGGGTCTTGAGAGATTCCAAGGAGGCAGGAAATAGCGCGCCCCAGATTCCCCTTTGCGGACGGAAGCCCCCGCCATGTGTATTTCCACGGCGCATCCACATCATGGGTTACATACAGGGCGAATGGGCGTCCGCCCCAGGGCTCGCGTGGATGAAACTCAGGCAGGAGGCGTTTGAGCCACGAGGCAAACAGGTCTGCATACTCATCCGCCAGCGGGCGCTCAAGGAGGTGTGCATGGGTGAGAAGGGACGTCTCCGCGGGAAATCTCTTATATCTGTCACGTTCCGTGATGAGTAATTCCTCATAACGGGTCAGGAGGAAAAAGATGCCGGCGATAAGGTCGATATGGGATGTGATTGAGACGTCTCCGCCTGAGGCGGATTCCATCACCCAGTCGCCCGGTTCAGGTTTCTTGCCATACAGGATAGGGAGTTCGTTCCAGTGTTCAAGGGGGAGGCAGGGCAGGGATTGAGGTTTCATATAATGCGCCCAGAAGAGACCCGATTCACTGATGTGAATGTTTGTGGGACATGCGGCTGGGCGCTCAGGACCATAGGAGACGAGCACATCCGCATCGGGCACGCCTTCAGGCAGGCTCGCATAGCTCAGGAATTGGCAGGACTCAATTCCCAGAGTTTCCGCCATCCAGCCGAACACATACCTGATGTGTTGAGCGAATCCGGTATTGGAATATAAAACAGCGAGTCTCATAGTTCAGAATCTCCAGCCAGAGAGGTTGAAAAGTTAACAGGATTTACAAGAGTTATATTCATGTTAATCTTGTATATCATGTCAAAATTAAAAGTATACTTATAAAAATTTTCTGATGAATTCCACGGTGCGTCCGGCGCTGCCACAATTTTTACGCGCTGTCAGGGCGGCGATTTCCCCGAGACGCCGCCGCTCGTCCTCGTCACCGAGAAGTTGTTCCATCTGGGAAACGAGGTCTTTTGCGGACACCTGGATTCCCCCCCCGCCCTCCTGAAAAATTTTCAGAATCTCCGGCTGTTTATGCATGTGGGGACCGTAAAGCACCGGTATGCTGTGCACCGCCGCCTCAAGGAGGTTGTGTCCGCCGACGGGGACAAAGCTTCCCCCCACAATGGCGAATTGTCCCAATCCGTAGAGTCCGGCGAGCGCACCGATAGTGTCCACAAGGATGACCTCAGGGTTTTCCACAGTCGGCTCGGTGAATCGCGAGAAGCGGATTCCCCGCTCCCCAAGCTGGCGCGCCACGCCCTCAAAGCGTTCCGGGTGTCGGGGCGCAATGATAAGTCTGACATCCGGGTTCTCCCGCCGCACCACCTCCCATGCGTTCAGGATAATATCCTCCTCGCCTGAATGTGTGCTTCCCACAACAATAACAGGCGCATTGTGGGGTAATTTCAGGCGCGCAAGAAGTTCAGCCCGCTCCTTTTCCGTGATGGGGGAACCGGAAGAGTCTAATTTGCAGTTCCCTGTGACAGAGATGCACTCCGGGCGTCCGAGGAGGGCGGTGAATTTCTCCCTGTCCCGTTCCGTCTGGACGCAGGCGGCGGTGATGGCATCAAATGTGCCACTGAAAAGGCTCCTTACCTTACTCCAGTGCGCAAAGGAGCGCTCGGATAGTTTGCCGTTGGCGAGGAATATTTTCACACCGCGCGCGGCAGCCGAGCGCAGAAAATTAGGCCATATCTCCGTCTCCATGAAGATGTAAACCTTCGGGTCGAAATAGGTGAGAAAACGGTTCACCACAGGTGAAAAATCGATGGGGTAATAAATGAACTCCCGCGCCTCTTTCAGCATCGCCCGCGCCTTTTTCTGACCGGTCTCCGTGACCGTGGAGACCACAATGCGGGCATCCGGCTCTATCTTTATCCATTCTGCAAGAACCGCCTTGCCCGCCACCACCTCGCCCACAGAGACGGCATGCAGCCAGAGCCGCCGCCCCGGGGCATCATGAGGCCATGGCTTTGAGGCAAGTCCAACCCCAAGCATCCCCCTTGTGCTCTCGCGATATTTCTTCCTGAAGATTATCTTGTAAAGATATGGAGGGAGAAAAAACGGGGCGGCGAGGAGATAAAAAACATCCGTTGCATAAACCATCTTGAACGCCTCTATGAATGATTCCGGCTTACTAATGTTGCCTTTCAGGATGCGGCGCTCCCGAAGGGCGCCTCGAAGAGTTTTGTGTACCGCGCCCCATCAGGATGGAGCTCGCTCCTGAACAGGATGACACGGTCAATCATGCACTCACCCACAAAACGGGATTTGTGAATCTCCACAATCTTCATCATGGCGGCAGTTCCGCGCAGACTCTTAATCCTTGCCAGTGTGAGATGCGGGTGAAAAGGACGAATTTCCCTCTCAAATCCCAATGGCAGAAGGCCCTCTTCAATCTTTGCCTGAAGGGCGCAGGATTCCTCATCGCCATCTTTAACGCCCACCCAGAGGACGCGCGGCTGTCGGGCGCTCGGAAAAACGCCCAGGTTGCGCACCTTCAGGAGAAACGGCTTCGTTCTGATTGCAGACCGCTTTAACACATCCGCAATCCTCTCCACCATCGTCTCCTCAATATTTCCCAGAAACTTGAGGGTGAGATGGATACTTTCAGCCCTCGCCCAGGAAGGGGCGGCGGGGGTGAACTGAACGCCCTTTTTCAGGTCCACGATAAGCCCTTCCAGATTCTTGCGCACATCGTCCGACAATTCCAGCGCAATGAAGGAACGGAGCATTAGATTATCCTTTCACATTGCATAAAACACGCAGTTATTACATAATGTCTTCAAAGGGTGGGGGCAATGAAAAAGTGAAAAAACTCTTGATACGCTTACAAGCGGCGGGGTATGCAAAAGATTGGTTGTTTGATAGACGGTTTTTTTAATCAGAAAAAATTGCGCCGAAGTGGCGGAATTGGCAGACGCGCTGGGTTCAGGGTCCAGTGGGGGAAACCCTGTCCGGGTTCAAGTCCCGGCTTCGGCACCAGTCATATATCCCGCAAATCCTTCCTTTAATGGGGTTTGCGGGATTTTTTACCACAAAGCCTCAATCCGCCTCAGGTGGACACAAAGATTAAAAGGAAACGCCCTTCGTGCCTTGGTGGTAAATTATTTCCCGCAATGAGATATATTTTTGTTGTTGACATGAATCGGCATGTAAGAATATTTACTATCAAAAATTAAATAAAAGACCCTGCAAGCATTCCCGTTGTCCGTTCCTGTTGTAACGCTCTTATCGCTCTCAAGGAGGTGGTTGCCGTGGTTGTCCGCAGGTTTTCTGTCAAGCAGGTTGTGGAGAAGACAGGGCTTGAAGAAAGCGAAGTCCGTTTTTACGAAACAACCTTCCGTGAATTTCTTTCCTTCACCCGCCTTGAACCTGACCACAATGAATTCAATGAAGACCAGATTGATATCCTGATTCGCATTAAAGACCTCACCCAGAAGCGAGGCTTTTCGGTTGATGAGGTGAAACGTGAGCTGAAAAGCCTTCTTAAAAAGGGCAGTGAAAAAAGCGCGCCGGCGCGCCCCGAAAGCTATGCCCGCGTCATCGCCGTCACCAGCGGGAAGGGGGGCGTTGGAAAAACCACGCTGGTGGTGAACCTCGCTGTCGCCCTTGCCCTCAAGAGAAAAAAGGTGGCAATCTTTGACGCCGACCTCGGACTCGCCAATGTCCATATCCTCATGGGCGTCAAACCACAGTTCAACCTTTCCCACTTAATCCAGGACGGTTTTGCCTTAGAGGATGTCATCGCCACGGGACCGCTGGGCATCCAGATTCTCTCCGGCGGGCAGGGCATCCGCGAGCTGGCAAATCTGCGGGAGGAGGAGCGCCGCACCCTGCTTCGGCAGCTGGACAAGCTGGAGCGCACCGTTGAATATCTCCTTGTGGACACGGGCGCCGGTATTTCGGAAAACGTCCTCCGTTTCGCCTCCTTCGCGGATGAAATCATCGTCATCACCACGCCAAATGTTGTAGCCGCGGCGGATGCCTATTCCATCATCAAAATCCTCCTCAGCATGGAGCCTAATGCCAAAATCGGTCTCGTCACAAACGAGGTCGGGAATATGTATCATAGCAAGAACGTCTTTAACCGTATCAATACGACAACGGAAAAATATCTGGATTATTCCCTTGGCGACCTGGGATATATTGAGTCAGATGAATATGTCAGGGCGGCAAACCAGTTGCGCAAGCCGCTCCTGCTCTCCTTCCCCGATTCCTCTGCCGCGTTCTCCATTAAGAGAATCACCGAAACCATCCTGAATGATAAAGTGTTTGTTAATATGCGCAAGGAGTCATCCTTCCAGGACCTGATGGGCGCGGTGAGGAGAACAATGGCAGGGGCGGTCGCCGACGCTCCATAGCTCTGGCGACGGAGCGGGGTGTGAGGGGTTGTCAGTCCGCCTCAGGCGGATTCAGTTATCTAAGGAGATGACATGGAGGAGAAAAACAATGGAAGTGAATGTCATTGAACTGGTGGACAGACCGGAAGCAGGACCAACGCAGGCGGAGTTCACGGCAGAATCCTCCGACCCTGTCGCCTTTTTCCACCTGCGGGAAAATCCCTTTCTGGATAATGTCAATCCGGAGTTCTTCTTCCGCACAGAGGCTCACGAGGATGCCTATCTCAAGATGAAAAAGTGCATAGAGGATAATATTGCGCTTGGACTCATCTCCGCACAGAGCGGCACCGGCAAAACGCTTCTCACCCAGATTCTCCTTCAGGAGTTAGACAAATCAAGATACTGTCCCGCACTCATCCTTGCCTACCCGCGTTTCTCGCGTAGCGCACTGCTTCGGGAACTGGCTCAGGAAATGGAGATTGGAGACCTCTCCCCGCGCCTCACTCTTTATGCCCTCATGAATGTCGTGCAGGAAAGGATTTATCAACTCCATAAAGAGGGGGTTAAACCGGTCATCCTGATTGACGAGGTGCATTTCCTCAGCGGAGACACACTTCATCTCCTGCGAACCCTGAGCAATATCGAGACTGCGCGGGTGAAGCTGGTGACGATTCTCCTTTTTGGAGAGGAGTCCTTTCTTGAAAAGCTTGGCGACCCCAGATTCAAGGCAATACTCTCAAGGACATTCATCCGCGCGAATCTGCGCCCGCTTTTCGCCTCCGAGGTTGAGCAATATGTGAAGTTTCGATGCCTTGTGGCGGGCGGGCGG
>Ga0315291_10004451_pt1 | contig 17837 bp, 18 predicted proteins | sample YL17G12_20_MG_FD_203070 | JGI IMG/M metagenome (GOLD analysis project Ga0315291, IMG submission 203070) | Sediment microbial communities from Yellowstone Lake, YNP, Wyoming, USA - YL17G12_20 | ecosystem: Environmental > Aquatic > Freshwater > Lake > Sediment | place: USA: Wyoming | collected...
GTACGTCCTGCGCAGCAATACCGTGACGCAGATGGAGAACTGTCTAGCCGACATCTTTGGACTGGAGTCTACGCCAGCGGATCCCTTTGGCGTGGCTGTCCAGGAGACCCAGGAGGCCATCGACAAGATCCTGAGCGGCGAGCGCCCCTCCGTGGAACTGTCGCCGCAGGATGCCCTCGTGCGCAGGCGGCAGCACGAAATGGCGCGCGCGGCCAACCTGGCTTCGTACAGCAAGGGCAAAGAGCCCTACCGCCGTGTGCGCATCCATCAAAACCAGTGACACGGACATGAGCGGCTTTATCACCTTTGAAGGCCCAGATGGCAGCGGGAAGACCACGCAGATTCTGGCCCTCCACGAACGTCTGGTTCGCGAGGGGTTTGAAGTCTTGTGCGTGCGTGAACCCGGGGGCACAGCCATCGGCGATCAAATCCGGCTCATCCTCCACGACACCCGGAACGTGGAGCTGCGGCCCCACGCCGAGTTGCTGCTCTACTCGGCGTCGCGGGCGCAATTGGTCGGCCAGGTGATCCGTCCGGCGCTCGAATCCGGCTGGCTGGTGTTGTGTGACCGTTTTGCCGAGTCGACCCTCGCCTACCAGGGCTACGGCCGGGGGCTGGATCTGCAGGCGCTGAAAGCGATCACGCAGTTCGCGACGGGAGGCCTGCGCCCGGACTTGATTGTCTATCTGGACATCGCGACCGAGGACGGGTTGCTGCGCAGGCAAAGCAGTGCGCGTGCGGGTCAGGGCGAGTGGAACCGCATGGATCAGCAGGACCTGGAGTTCTACCGACGGGTGCGGGCGGGCTATCTTGAGATGGCAGCACAGGATCCGCAGCGCTGGTTCTTGCTCGACGCGACGCTCCCGATCGCGTCGATCCAGGCGTCCATCTGGGAGAAGGTGGTTCTTTTCCTGAGGCAGCAGGGCAAGCCTGCCAGCAAGGGAGCCACGCCGCGGGACGTTGCGGACCAGGAGATTGGGAGAGGAGGCCAGCACACATGAAACTGATCATTGGCATCGTACACAGCGACGATGCCGACCCGCTGGTGCGAGTTCTCCAGCAAAGAGGCTATCGCTCGACGAGAATCAGCACCACCGGAGGGTTCTTGCGCGAAGGGAACGCCACGATTCTGATCGGTACCGAGCCTGAGCACGTGGGCGAGGTGCTTGGCATCATCCAGGAAAGCTGCCACGCCAGGACGCAATTCGTCAGCCCGCTACCTCCGGTGGCCGAGGCGGGCGAGCTGTACATCCCCAGGCCAGTGGAGGTGCAGGTAGGCGGAGCAACCGTTTTCGTGCTGAACGTGGAGCGCGCAGAGAGGTTCTAGAAGTCCTCGGCGGGACCTGGGCCGAGGTCGGGCACCGCCTTCTCGATGTCTTCGGGGGATTGCCCGGCTTCGAGGCGATCCACGAGCTCGTGGAACTCGTCTCCTACGTCTTCGCCCACCTCGCCGGCCATCTTTTTCATGTAGCGGGCCAGGCTGCGCGGGTCCTCTTCGTTCAGATCGCCAAGGGAGGCGCTGTCGGACAGAGCGTCCAGGCGCGCTTCTTCTGATTTGAGCGTGCGCACGCGAGAGACCAGCCGTTCGAGTTGGTCGTGTCCGCAATGAGTGCAGATCGGCCTGGCGGTCTCGAGATCGCTGAACTTGCGCAGGAACACGCTCACCCGGCGATGGCACTTACAGCAGCGATACTCATAGATCGGCATTCAGCCACCTCAACGCTCTCGGCAGATCAGGATTCGCACAGATTATACATTCGCTACGCCATAAGTTCAAACGTCGAGGAAGAGTCTGGAGCGGCCTCCCCGAAGGGTCACTCGACGAGGACTGACACATGGCATGACGCCACCCTTCGGGAAGGTCTTTCGACAAACAACAAGGACAGGAATGATGCCCATAGCCGAGAACACAAAGCCTGCGCCTGGCGACACCGCCGCGAGTACACCCAACCTGCGGCCTTTTCTGGAGCGCCCCAACCCACTGCTGGTGGTCATTTCGGGGCCTTCCGGAGTGGGCAAGGATGCCGTAGTCAGGCGCATGAAGGAGTTGAACTACCCGTTCTCCTTTGTGGTCACGGCCACCAGCCGGCCTGCGCGCCACGGCGAGCGACACGGAGTGGACTATTTCTTCGTCTCGAAGGAAGAGTTCGAGGACTTGATCCGGCGCGGGGAACTGATCGAGCACGCGCTGGTATACGGAGAATACAAGGGCATCCCCAAGGATCAGGTACGGAGCGCACTGGCCAGCGGCCAGGACGTCGTGATGCGCCTCGACGTGCAGGGCGCGGCCACCGCCCGTCGACTGGTGCCAGACGCGCTACTGATCTTCCTTCTTCCCGAGTCCGAAGGGGAACTGCTTGCCCGTCTGCGGCAGCGCAAGACCGAGACGGCCGCAAGCCTGAAGCGCCGCATCGATACGCTGCACGAGGAGCTACGGCGCATACCCGAATTCGACTATGTAGTGGTGAACCGCACGGGCCAACTGGATCGCACCGTGGAGCAGATTGCTGCCATCATCTCAGCGGAAAAGTGCCGCGCCAGGCAGCGCACGATCCGGCTGTGATGCAGGGCACGCTATGGGGCGAATTCTGCCACTCGCGCTGCTGCGGTGAGCGATTCGCCCGGGTTTGCAGGAGGGATAACTTGGATGGCAACCCCTACTGAAGGAATCCGTCATTCGGTCATTGCCGGGTCGTGGTACCCCGGGACGCCCAAGCAACTGCAGGGCATGATCCAGGGCTTTCTGGACCAGGTCGCGCCCCGGACCTTGGAGGGCAAGGTGGTCGGACTGATCTCGCCGCACGCTGGCTATGCGTATTCGGGCCCGGTCGCCGCCCATGCCTACGCGCAATTGCGCCCACAGGCCTTTACTCGCGTGGCCATCATCTCACCCATGCACCGCATGTACCCCGGTCGCTTTGCCACCACCAGCATGAGCACCTACGAGACCCCGCTGGGCCTGGTGCCGGTGGATGCCGAGTTGGTGCAGGCGGTCGAGGGTCTGATCGAACTGAACCGCGTGGCTGTGGATGAAGAGCACTCACTCGAGATCCAGCTGCCCTTCTTGCAGCACGTCCTGGGCGAGTTCCGTTTGACGCCGATCATGATGGGCGAGCAGGACTGGGCCTCGGACGTCGAGTTGGGCCATGCATTGGCCAAGGCCATTGGCAAGCAAAGCGTGCTGCTGGTGGCCAGCACCGACCTCTCGCACTTTCATCGCTACGAGCAGGCAGTGCACCTCGACCAAGTCGTGCTGGACCGCATCAGCGCGTTCGACCCCGAGGGGTTGGCGCGCGTGCTGGCGGCCCGCAAGGCCGAGGCCTGCGGCGGCGGCCCTGTGGCCGCAGTCATGGTGGCCGCCAGGGCGCTGGGCGCCAACCGTGCGGTGGTGCTCAAGTACATGAACTCGGGCGACGTGACGGGCGACCAGAGCAGCGTGGTTGGTTACGGCGCAGCTGCGCTGCTGCGTGCATAACTGAGCCGGAAGGCATTAGATTGAACTCTGCCGTGCTCTTTGCAGAAGTCGTTGTGCACTCTCCCCTGGGCCATAGCAGCACTTCGTCTGCACCCAGCGCGAGACATGAGCCAGAGCCATCCAGTCTCGGGCAGACGTTCCACTATTCTATTCCTGCCCATTGGCAGGCCAGCATCGTCCCTGGTCTGCTTGTCTGGGTGCCCTTCGGGCCACGCCAGTTGCCCGGCGTGGTCGTAGCCACGTCGGCGACCTCACCCGTGTCGGTCACGCGCGACATCCTGGGCATCGTCGACCCTCAGCCCGTGCTCACCCCCTACCAGCTCGAGCTGATGCGCTGGATCCAGCAGTACTATCGTGCGCCGCTACACGCGGTCGCCTGGAGCATGTTCCCCTCGGGCATCAGTTGGCAGGCCGAGACAATGCTGCACCTGGAAGAGGCTGCCGCAAACGCAACTGCCCCCAGCAAAGATGAGTACAGGATCCTCGCCCTGTTGCGCGAACGCGGCCCGCTTTCCCTGCGCCAGGCCGAACGTCAGCTCAAAATGCCGGGCTTTGGACGCGCCCTGGGTCACATGGTGCGCAAGGGCTGGGTGCGACGCGAGATCGAGGTGCGCGCTCCTCAGGTCAAGCCAAGGCTGGAGGCCGTCGTGCGTCTGTCGGCCATGCCTAGCGACGAGGCTCTGGCGGGCCTCAACCGGGCGCACAAGCAGCGCACCATCCTGGACTACCTGCGGCAGCAGGCGCAACAGGCCGGCGGACCGTCCGGCGTGGAGATCCCCCTGTCCGAACTTTGCCAGCGGTTCGCCACGACACGCGTCGTCGTGGACAGCCTGGCCAAACGCGGTTTGCTCCAGATCGGCCAGCGCGAGGTGCGCCGCGATCCACTGGCAGGCCGCCAGTTCGTGACCACGGAACCTCCCAAGCTTACCTCGGATCAGGAGGCCGCCTGGCAGCCCATCGCCAATGCGCTCGAGTCGACCCGGGGCCAGGTCTTCCTCCTGCACGGCGTGACGGGCAGTGGCAAGACCGAGATCTACCTGCGCGCTCTGGCCGACGTCTTGCGGCGTGGTGGGCAGGGCATCGTGCTGGTGCCCGAGATCGCTCTCACTCCGCAGACCATTCGGCGCTTTGCCGCACGCTTCCCAGGCCGCCTGGCCGTGCTGCACAGCCGGCTCACCGAAGGCGAACGTTACGACGAGTGGCGACGCATCCGCGCGGACCAAGCCGACGTGGTGATCGGCCCCCGCTCGGCCGTCTTTGCGCCGCTGCCACGTCTTGGGCTGATCGTGCTGGACGAAGAGCACGAGTGGACCTACAAGCAGCAGGACATCCCGCCGCTCTACCACGCGCGCGATGTGGCAGTCAAGCTGTCCGAGCTGACGGGCGCGCTGGTGATCCTGGGCAGCGCCACGCCGGACGTCGGCACGTATTACCATGCCCAACGCGGCGAATACACGCTTTTGCGGCTACCACAGCGCATCATGGGCCACCAGCGCAGCATCGAACAGCAGGCGCAGCAGTTCGGCATCGACGAGAGCCGCGAGCAGGTCAAGGCGCTGGGGCCGGGCTACGAAGACGCGCGCTACATGGACCTGCCCCCGGTGGAGGTGGTGGATCTACGCTCCGAGCTGCGTGCCGGCAACCGCAGCATGTTCAGCCGTGCGTTACAGGACGGCATGCGAGCCGTCTTGGCCGCCCACGAGCAAGTGATCCTCTTCCTCAACCGGCGTGGAACGGCCTCGTTCGTCATGTGTCGGGACTGCGGCCACGTGGTCAGGTGTCCGCGCTGCGAGGTGCCGCTCACGTTTCACGCCGAGGGGGAGGCACTGGTGTGCCATCACTGCAACCGGCGCGCGCCGGTGCCTGGCGTCTGCGCCCAGTGCGGCAGCAAGCGCATCAAGTTCTTTGGCGTGGGCACCGAGGCAGTGGTGCAGGCCGTGCACGAGCTGCTGCCCCAGGCGCGTGTGCTGCGCTGGGACCGCGACGTGACGGGCGGCAAGGGCGCGCACGAAGTCATCCTAGACCAGTTCATGCGCCACCAAGCCGACGTGCTGGTGGGCACGCAGATGATTGCCAAGGGGTTGGACCTGCCACTGGTCACGCTGGTAGGCGTAGTCACGGCCGACACGGCGCTGCAACTGCCAGACCCGCGCGCCGCCGAGCGCACCTTCCAGCTTCTGACGCAGGTGGCTGGGCGCGCCGGGCGCAGCATACTGGGCGGACGGGTGGTCATCCAGACCTACTTTCCGCAGCACTATGCCATCCAGGCCGCCAGCAGGCATGACTACGAAGGCTTTTACCAGCAGGAGATCGAGTTTCGCCGCCAGCAGCGTTACCCGCCCTTCAGCCGTCTGGTCAAGCTGCTCTTCACCAACCCCAACCCCCGCAAGTGCGCGGAGGAAGCGCATCGGCTGCACAGGCAGCTCGAGGCCGAGATCGCTCGCTGGGGTCTGCCCGGCCTGGACCTGATCGGCCCCGCCCCTTGCTTTGTGGCGCGCATCCGCGGCCAGTACCGCTGGCAGATCGTGCTACGCAGCCCCGACCCCATGTCTCTGCTGGCCGATCTGCCTCTGCCCCAGGGCTGGCATGTGGACGTGGATCCAAGCAGCCTGCTCTAGAAGCGAAAGAACCCCATGAACATCCGCAAGCATGGCATCGACTTGGTTGATGCTCGGGTGGTATTCGAAGCGGCTATGTTCGTGGCAGTGGCTGCGAAGCGTCCCCGGAGCGTGGCGCAGGGGGATGAGCGTGAGGACTATTCCAGCGGCGAATCAACGCGGCGTTGCGCATCTACGTGGAAGCGCACAAGGCCTGAGCAGGCAATGAACCTCCTCAACATTGCTTTGCTCAAGGTTAGTACTCCTCCGTATTAGGCTCAGGTTGCTTCGCTTCTTCCTGGGCCGCGAGTCTCCGCTGCCTGATGTGATGGGACAGCATGGCCAATTCGGCGGCCAGGTCCTCGCATTTGACCATCACGTGCGGCGGCACTTGCAGGCTGCACGGTGCAAAGTTCCAGATTACCGTGATGCCTCCCTCGACCATCGCGTCGGCTACCTGCTGGGCAGCCGTGACGGGCACCGCAATGATGCCCATCTGGATGTGCAAACGCTGTGCCAGATTGGGCAGCTTTTCCACCGGCAGCACCTGGCGCTCGCCGATCATCTGCCCGATCTTGGCCGGATCGCTGTCAAACAGGGCGATGATCTGAAGACGATAGCGGGCAAAGCCCTGGTAGAGGGCCAACGCCCGCCCCAGATTGCCCACGCCGACCAGGACCGCCTCTTTGTCATTGATCAGTCCGAGGAACTCTTCCAGTTGTGACGCCAGGGCCCTGGCGTCATAACCCACTCCCGGGAAGCCACATTCTGGTAGGTAACTCAGGTCCTTGCGCACCTGGGCGCCCGGAACTCCAGCGCTGCGCCCCAGGTCCTCGGACGAAACAAAGGAGCTGCTCTGCTCAACGGCCTGCAGCAGGCGGCGATAGTAGATCGGCAAGCGCCGCAGGCTGGGCACAGGGATTCCGAACTTGGCTTTCACGCTACCTCCAGGGTTAGTCCAAGTACATAGTTCGTGCTTTCTTGCACGAAAAGCATAGCCAGTTTGTCGCAAAAAGTCAACACCAGTGCATTTGCAGCGCGCGGGTTTCTCGCCCACAATATGGGGCGCACGCTGTGCAGCGCGAAAGGAGCGATGCCATGTTTCCGCTGCCCTACAGTCCCTCGCTGAACGTGATTCTGTACGTCCTCTTTGGGCTGGAGATTACACTCCTGGCCTCGGGGCTGGCCCTGGGAACGCTCAACGAGGAGAAGAGCTGCCGCCTGCCGCGACCCTTGCGCATGACCCTGTCCGCCGTTCTGGTCCTCTCCGCCTTGGTGGAATGGCGAGCCGGCAGCACGGGCACGGCGGTGCAAGACTTGGCGACCCGCATCTTTCTGGGAATGGCGGCGGGATTCGTTGGCGACCTGATTATGGCGCGCGTGATCCCCACTCCCAGCCGTCTGATCTTTGGCATGGGTGCCTTTGGCGTCGGCCACTGCTTCTACCTGGCCGCGCTGCTGGGGCTCTACCTCCAGTCCCGTTTCTCCGTCGCTTGGCCCCAGATTGCACTGTGGACCGGCGCGCTGGGGCTGTGCGCGTGGGCCTGGTATGCCAAGGTGCGCCGGCCCGGCGGCAGCAAGGGCCTCAACGCCGCCAGTCTGGTCTACGGATTGCTGATCGGAGCCGTGGCCGGGTTGGCGCTGGCCCTGGCATCGCACGACGGGCACTACCTGGGCCTGGCCGCGGGTGCGCTTCTGTTCCTGATCTCCGATTTCGTGCTGGGCAACTGGGTCATCCGCGGCCACCTGTGGACTTCGGTCAACGACGTGATCTGGGCCACCTACGTGAGCGGCCAACTGCTGATCGTGTATTCGGTAGCCGCCGCGCTGAACGCGTGGCGCTAACCAGGGCCCAAAAGGGCAATTTGGGCCTAGCGGACCATCCAGGTGTTTCTGTAGCAGAACATCAGGGGGCTGTGTGGCAAGCGGCGACAAGCGGTGCGAGGACTGTCTAAGCAAGGGAGGCACAATGTGCCAGGCAACCTGGGGCAAGAGCCGCGTGCATAGAGCGCTCCTGGCTCTGGCGCTCGCCATGCTGGCCATGGCCTTGGCGGGCTGTGGAGCCGCCAGCACTCGCAGCGAGTTTGCCGGGCCGGACTGGAGCCGCGGGGAGCTCATCGGCCACGCCGGAATCAACAACTGCCCCGCCATCGTCTGGCAGCCGGAGAGCAAAAGCACGCTTGTGGCCTGGCTGGCACAAGTCGAGGGTCAGTGGCGCCTGCAATGCGCGCGCATCGGCCCGCGGGGAGAAAGCGGTAGTGTCCAGACACTGAGTCTGGCCCTACGTCAACCCTCCTACCCCAGGCTCGTGCGGGACCAGCGGGGCGGTTACCACCTCTTCTGGCTGGACTCGGAAGCCGGTGGCAGCCTCGGCCTGTACCACACCCTGCTGTCGCCGGCGGGAGAGCTGCAGTCGGCACCCCAACGCGTTTCGCAAGCGCAGAGCGACGTGAGCGGCTACAGTTTGTCGGAAACGGAGCCCGGCGTGCTAGACGTCTTCTGGTCCAGCGGACCCACGCCCACCCTCTTTCATGCACGCGTGCAGGCCTTGGGTGAACTGCTGCTCGCTCCCCACCCCCTGCCGGCCGAAGGGGCGCACCCCGCAACAGCCTTCGACCGTCAGGGCATCGTACATCTCACCTGGCGCAGAACCCTGGCGCTGGGCGGCGACCAGATCCTTTACGCCACGTTCGATCCACAGACGCTTACGCTCAGTACGCCCAACCTGATAGCGACCGTGCCCACAGGCGTGGGCCTGGTGCTCTTTCCGCCCGAGATAGGTCTAGACCTGCAGCGCGTCTACATCTTCTGGTCGCAGGAACGTCGCGGGGGCGGACGCACTCCGGGCAGCGCTACCACCGACTTTCAGACTTTCCCGATCGGCCACCCAGAGGCGCACCAGGGCGCCAGGTTGGAGATTCCATCGGAACTCAGGCCCCAGTACCAGGTTACGACCGGAGCGTTCAACTACACGTCACTGGCGTACCTGGAGGAGCCTGCCCAGATGAGTGGCATCGAGAAAGAGGTGGAACGCGCCCGCAACCCTCCGCATCAGTTCGAACCGCTCACGGTGCGGGTGGGCGTCGAGGACACCTACATGCCTTATGTGGCGCTAGATCAACGCGAGGAACTCGGAGTCGTGGTGAGCTGTCTGATGGCAACACCGAAACGCCCGGGCGAGGGCACCGTTCAGATTGTGTTCTTTGTGATGAAGGACGGGCTGTGGAGGGGCATGGAAGTGGCAGGCATCACGCGCTCCGCATCCCTGCGCCCCGTTGTCGTGGTGGATGACCAGGGGGCCGTGCACCTGGCCTGGCTGGACACTGGCGGGTTCGGGCTGTACGACGTGTACTATGCCAGCACCGCTACCTCGGTGCGAGAGGCGGTAAACCGCATCACTGCTGCGGACGTCCTGGCGTCCCTGGCGGGCGGCACATGGAGCGCCGCGGCCGCGCTCTCCTTCTTCCCCATTCTGGTGCTGTGGCTCTTCGCGCCGGCCCTATGGCTGTTTGTCTTCTCTGTGGCCCGTCCCGACAGCGACCTGCGTACGCGGACAGGCTGGGTTGGTCTGGTGGTGGCCGTGCTGCTCTACGTGGTGTCCAAGGTCCTCCTGGTCCCGTCGTTTCTGGGCTACGCGCCATTTCTTGACATCGTCCCGCCCAGGCTCACGGACTGGATCCTGTACGGCCTACCCGTGCTGCTCGCGGCCATCGGACTGGCGGCGATGGGGGTGTATTCGCGGCGGTCGGATCGCAAGCTGGTGCTGGCCGCGTTTGCCCTGTTCGCAGCGACGGACTCGATTCTGTCGCTGATGCTCTACGTGCCAAACGTGATCGGAGGCTAGGACTCGCTCATTCAGTGTCTCCACCCCTCCACCGGTCCCACCACCTCACGCGCCGCGCGCAGGTTACCCAGCGGCGCAGTGATGGGCGTGACGCAACCCGTGCCGATGATCAAGCGTCGCCCGCCGGTCTGTGCGCGCGCCACCTCAACCTCAGCGCGCACCTGTTCGGGCGTGCCACGCAGCATGGTTTCCCACTGGCGCAGGCCGCCCACCAACGCGCCCGGGAAGCGCGTCAGCGCCTCCTGCAGCGAGGGCGGCGTCTCCTGGTCATGCCAGTTGATGGCCTGCGCCGGATAGTCGGCCACCACGTCGAACATGACGTTCTTGCCGTGCAGGTGAAGCAGGTTGAACCAGCAGCCTTTGGCCGCCCCGAGGATGCGCAGGTCGTAGGGGCGACCGAATTCGCGGTACTCGGCCTCACTGAGCAGGTCGTACGAGGCGTGCTGCAGCGCCAGGAAGATGCCCGCCATGCCCGTCTCGCGAGCGGCCTCGATGAAGCACAGCGTGGTCTCGGTGATGGCCTCCAGCCCAGCCTTGAGCGCGTCGGGGTGCTGGCGCAGGTCGGAGACGAGCCGCTCACCGGCCAGGTTCTTGGCCTGGGCCAGTGGATTGAAGATGGTGTGAATAAAGGGTACCTCATCCTTGACCCCTTGAGCGATAAGCCTCAGACAGCGCAGCGTCTCGCCCAGCATGCCCAGGCGCGGGTCCAGCACGCGCAGGCGCGTCCAGTCCTCGGGCCGCTGGATCAGGCGCGGCCCCCATTCGCGTGTGCCCTCCTCGTTGCCCACCCAGCGCGATGGCACACCCCAATCGGCCAGGCAGTAGTTGCTGGCGGGCATCACCTTGAGGAAATCCCAGTCGTAAGCTTTCTGCCACGTCAGCAGGTCGCGCGCCAGGTCCTCGGCGCGCTGGTCGTCGCCCGGCCAGTGCCGCCACAGGGATACCGCCAGCCGGTCGACAGGTGCGCCGGCGATGGTGGCTTCGAGTCGTTCGCGTTTGGTCATGGGGATCATGCAGAGCCCCCGCGGAATGAGTCAGTACTTGTCGTGCCCGACAATGCGGCACGAGCCGGCAATCGTCAAAGCTCCAACCTGCCTCGGCGCTTAAATTCCTCCACCTGCTGACAATGCTTCTTCTCGTCCCTCGCCTCTGCCGTCATCAGCGTTGCGATGGTGACTTCGAAGCCTTTGAAGCGCAGACCTCGATCTTTGCCAAAATCCTCGGCGGCGATGGTTTTCAGGCACTCGACCAGCTTGCGATGGGATTCCTCCACCAGGGCCAGCAACTCTGCCCAGTCGTCGCGCTTCCATTGTAGTACCAGGCGCGCATTGTAGGTCTGCCAGTCGTGGCCAAAGTAGGCGTAGAAGCTGGGTAGCTTGCCGGCGAGAATCGCCTGCGCGGCCTCGATGTTGGTGTAGTCCCAACCCACCAGGTGCGCCAGCAGGTCTCGCACAGACCACGTGCCTAGGAAAACCCTGTCTTGCTCCACCGTAGACAGCGCAGCGGCCGCGTTGAGAACCGTGCGGCGCGCCTCAATCAACTCGGCAATGACCTTCTCCTTCTTTGCCTCAGGTGTCATGCGCATGGCCCGTCCCCCTAACGCACTGCTCGACCGCCGTCTTGCTCATCCACTTGCACTCGCTCCTGGAGAGCGAGTGCGTTGACTGTCGCGGCTCCCTCGGCCGTATTGTCGAAGATGCACCAGACAGGGGCTACGCGCGCGGCGTCGGTCAACACCCTTGCCAATGCGTCCAGACGCTCGCCCTGATACGACGAGTAGTACGTGCGCGGCGAGCCGTGCAGACGGTAGTAGACCAAGCCGCCCCACCCGCCCGGCTGGCTGCCCAACTCCATTGGCGCCGGGTCGGCCGCCACGCGCGCCACCTGCAAGTCCGCCAAAAGCTGCTCGACCTCGGGCATGAACCAGCTAGCGTGGCGCGGCTCGCACACCAGGCTGCCTGTGAAACAGTCACGCACTGCCTCCAGCAGCACTCGGATCGTCTCGGGCCGGAACGCCAGGCTGGGCGGCAGTTGCAGCAAGAGAGGGCCCAGCTTTTCGCCCAGCACGCTGGCTTCCGCTAGGAAGCGCTTGAAGACCGCCACGTCCGCGAGGCGACTGACGTGCGTGAACTGCTTGGGCACCTTGACCGCAAAGCGAAAGCCCTCGGGCACGGAAGCTGCCCAACGCGCATAGGTGTCCGGTCGATGCGGGCGGTAGAAGGACGTGTTGATTTCTACGGCACTGAAACGCTCCGCGTAGCGCTGCAGATGGCTGCCCGCGACGGGAAAGTGCTCCCTGTGCATGCCGGGTATGCTCCAGCCGGCGCAGCCCACGTACACCCGGGCCTTCATGCAGGCACTCGTCCCCGCCGCACCTACGGCTGTGCTTTGACCTCGCCGGTGCGCGCGTCGAGCGTCACCTGGAAGGGGTACTTTTCCGGGTCGTAAGAGATGATCCAACGCATCCAGTTGACCGTCTTGCCGCTCATGTCCACGGTCTTGTTGTTGAACAGCACGTAGGAGATAGTTTTCGGTTTCACAGTGTATTTGGCGGTAAAGAGAGCATTAGCAGCCGTAGCAGCCTGCGTGCTGTCCACCTTCCAGTCGCTGGCAGTATAGGTGTCCTTGTATAGCTCAAGGTCCTTCTCCGAAAGGGTCTTCCCATCGGGCGTAGTCAGGGCGCTTTCGGTCTGGGGGTCGAGCACGCCACCCTGCGCGGCGATCTGCAACTTTTTCTGTGCAGCAGCCGAGACAAAGGTGTAGTTCCAGCGCTCGGCCTTGCCGTCACATGGCAGCGAGCCGCCGCCTGCGGCGATGTTGCCGCCGATCACAACATTCACGACCGCATCAGGCTGCCATTCCTTGGCGGCCTTGTCGACCAGCGGATACCATTCGAGCGCCGAACCAACGGACCCAGACGGGGCAGGCCCCGTGGGCTGAACCCCAGTCGCGGGTGTAGTCGCCCTCTGGGTGGGAGGAACGGCAGCAGGTGGCGTTGCTGTCGGCGCCGGGGTCGCCTTGGGGCCGCAGGCGCATAGCAACGCAAGCCCCATCAGCAGGCACGCGGCTCGCAGTCTCGGCAGGGTCGTCTCCATTCGCATCGCAGCAGTCTCCTCTCGTCGCAGGTATCGGGGGGGCATGACTCCTTGCTTCATTGTAGCACACAGGTGACTCGCGCTTCAAAAGCGCCATCTGCTGCCACCCCGAGTCACACACGGGGTGTTCAGTGCTGAGTGTGAAGAAGCGCGAGATACGCCAACACCACGGCGGCGCCTGCAATCAGCAACGCCCCGACCAGCATGGCCAGACCGCCCACAAACTTGACACAGCCTGAGGCCATGCTGCCCGCACCTTCTGAAGCCGTCTTGGTGCCCTTATTCAGCGCCAGCATGGCCCCAAACACGAGGGCTATACCTCCAGTCACCGCCAAGATGACCGAACTGCTGATCGGGTCAAGCACTTTCTGAACCAGTTGCCAGCCTGTCTGCATGATCCTCCGTTGCCCCTAAATGACCTGTTTCTCTCGATGCTCGCGCCCTTCGCGCAGGCGGGCGATGCCCAGCGAGGAGATGTCCACGTCCGAATGCCCATGCAAGATGAGCTGAGCCATGGCGCGACCGGTGGCGGGGCTCAGCATAAAGCCGTGGCCGCTAAAGCCGCCTGCGCAGAAAAAGCCCTCCACCTCGGGGAGCGGCCCCAGGATCGGGTTGTCGTCCGGAGTGACCTCGTACAGCCCGCCCCAGCCGTCCATGAAGCCCGCCTGCTCCAGCACAGGTGCACGCTGGATGGCCTTTTCCACCACTTGCGTCAGAAAATCCCACGATGCGTGCGTATTGAAGCTGGAGGGTTCCGCATCGTCCGTCATGCCCATCAGGATACCGGGGCCCTCCTTGCGAAAGTAAAAGCTGGGAGTGAAGTCGATCACCATCGGCAGCGGGTCGGGGATGGCGGGGAAGGGGGTCGTGACAAAAATCTGGCGGCGATAGGGCCGCACGGGCAGGTCGATGCCCGCCATGCGCCCCACGCTGGCCAGCCAGGGGCCCGCGCAGGCCACCACGACGCGCGTCGCAATCCTGCCCTTGTTTGTGACCACAGCAGACACGCGTCCCTGGGATAGCTCGATGCTCGTGGCAACGGTGTCCAGGCAAATCTCGACGCCCAGGCGGCGCGCACCCTTGGCCAATCCCTGCAGCACGCCGTGCGGATCAGCGTAGCCATCCGTGGGGCAGTAGGTGGCCAGCAGCACGTCGTCCACGTTCAGCGCGGGCACCAGATCCTTGACCTGCTGGGCCGTCAGGATATCCACCTGTAACCCGAGGCCGCGCTGCAGGGCTACGTTCTGTCGAAAGGAGGCCGCGTCGGCTGGCGTGGTGGCCAGGAACAGGTAGCCCCGCTGGCGAAACTCGGGATCGGCGTCCAGTTCGACCTGAAAGTTCTCAAAGAAGCGCACGCTCTCCATGGCAAGGCGGATGTTGACCTCGCTGGAGAACTGCTGACGGATGCCCCCGGCGCACTTGCCGGTGGAACCCAGGCCCAGCATCGCCTCGCGCTCGAGGACCACGATGTCCTTGCCGCCCAGCTTGGCCAGAAAGTAGGCGGTGCCGATGCCGATTACGCCACCGCCAATGATCACGACATCTGCTATGCTGCGCATCCGTATCCTCCTTGATAACGGAGTGCCACGTCGGTTGACAGTTGACGGTTGGCAGTGGGCAGTGGGCAGCGGCGTTTGGCTCCTAGCACGCTACTGCCAACCGGAAACTGTCAACTGCAAACCTACAGTTCTACTTTGGTGCCCAGTCCCTGCTTCTCTGCCGCCTGCAGCGCCAGGCGGGCTACGGCGGCGTCCTGAACTGCGTTGCCCACCGACTTGAAGAAGGTGACCTGGCGCTCGTTCTCGCGCCCCGCCTTGCGGCCTAGCACGATCTCGCCCAGCTCTGCGTGGATGCTCTGCTCGGTGATGAGGCCCTTGCGCAGCGGGATGATCAGGTCGCCCGCCTCGGCCAGGCACGCCGGGCGCGAGTCGACCACGATCCGGGCGCGCGCAACGGTCGCCTCGTCCACCTCCTGCATCTGGGGTGTGTACGCGCCGATGCCGTTGATGTGCACCCCGAGTTTCAGGTCCGCGTCGCGCAAGACGGGGGTGGTAGAAGTGGTGGCCGTGCACACGATATCCGCGTCGGCCACGGCCTCGGCGGACGAGCCGGACACCGCGATGTCTGTAGGAACGCGCCCGCCCCGCGCCTTCATCTCGGTCACGTACTCCTCAGCGCGGGCGCGCAGCGCGTCGTAGACATGCACGCGCGTGACCTGGCGCACTTCGCACACGCCCAGCAACTGAGTGCGGCCCTGCGTGCCCGCGCCCAGGATGGCCACGTGGGCCGCATTTCGACGGGCCAGCAGGTCGGTGGCGGCGCCCGCAGCCGCGCCCGTGCGCAACGCCGTCAGGTACGTGCCGTCCATGACGGCCATCGGCGCGCCTGTGGCCGCGTCCACGACCAGCACCAGCGCGTGGATGGTGGGCAGCCCCTGACGCGGATTGTTGGAGAAGACGGACACGACCTTGACCGTCAGCGAATCCATGTCCTCCAGGTAGGCGGGCATGAACAGGGTCACGCCCTCGTGCCTGGGCACCGGCAGTTGGGTGCGCAGCGGCACGTTGGCGTGGCCCGCCGAAAGCTGGGCAAAGGCGCTCTTGACCGCTTCGATGGCCTGTGCCATGGAGACGGCCTGTTGCACGTCCGCTCGCGTGAGCACGGTTAATTTCATTGGCGACTCCCAGATCGATGCTTCTGGAGTTCCGCAGTCCACGCACACCGAGCCAAAGCGCCAAGCCACAAAGCCTTCGTCTTCTTCGTGTCTTGGCGTCTTCGCGCCTTGGTGTTGGGCTTCTATGCTTCGCCCAGGTACGCCTTGCGCACGCGCTCGCTGCGCAGCAGCTCGCTGGAGGCGCCGGAGAGCGTGATCTGCCCCGTTTCCAGTACGTAGGCGCGGTGGGCCAGGCGCAACGCGGCGCGCGCGTTCTGCTCCACAAGCAGAATGGTGATACCCTGCCGGTTGATCTCGCGGATGGTATCAAAGATGGCGCGCACGAGCAAGGGTGCCAGCCCCAGCGAGGGCTCGTCGAGCATCAAGAGCTTGGGGCGGCTCATCAGCGCACGGCCGATGGCCAGCATCTGCTGCTCGCCGCCCGACAGGGTGCCCGCAATCTGTTTGTTGCGCTCCTTCAGGCGTGGGAAGAGACGAAAGACACGCTCGCGGCTCTCTTCGATGCCTTGCTTGTCGTTGCGGCTGTAGGCGCCCATGTTGAGGTTCTCCTGCACGGTCAGCGTCGAGAAGACCTTGCGCCCCTCCGGCGCGTGCGAGACGCCCAGGTTCACGATCTGGTGTGCGGGAAGGGTATGCAGCGGGGTATCCAGGAAGCGGATATCGCCCTGGCGCGGCCGCAGCAGGCCCGAGATGGTGCGCAGGGCCGTGCTCTTGCCGGCACCGTTGGCGCCCAGCAAGGTCACGATCTCACCTTGCTCCACGTCCAGGCTGATGCCTTTGAGGGCATGCACATTGCCATAGTAGACGTGCAGGTCGCGTAGCGTCAGGATGGCCATGCTCAGTCCTCTTCCTTGCCCAGGTAGGCCTCGATCACGCGCGGATTGGCCTGCACCTCGCCTGGCGTGCCCTCGGCGATCTTCTGCCCGTTGTCGAGCACCAGGACGCAGTCCGAGATCCCCATCACCACCCTCATGTCGTGCTCGATTAGCAGGATGGTGACGCCCAGGTCGCGGATCTGGCGGATGGACTGCATCAGTTCGGCGCTCTCCTGCTCGTTGAGGCCGGCGGCGGGTTCGTCCAGGATGAGCAGGCGCGGGTGCGTGGCGAGGGCGCGCGCGATCTCCAGGCGGCGCTGGCTGCCGTAGGGCAGGCTGCGTGCCAGTTCGTCGCGGCTGTCGTACAGACCCATGAAGCGCAACTGGTCTTCCGTCTCATGCTGGATGCGCGTTTCTTCTTCGCGCTGCTTGGCGTTACGGGCCAGCGCGCCCCACACCTCGACGTGCGTGCGACAGTGCAGGCCCGCCATCACATTCTCAGACACCGTCAAGTTGGGGAACAGCCGAATGGTCTGGAAGGTACGAGCAATGCCCAGCTCGGTGATGCGATGCGGCCGCATACCCACCAGGCTCTGTTCATGGAAGCGGATGCTGCCCGCGGTAGGAGGGTAAATGCCTGTGATCAGGTTGAAAACGGTCGTCTTGCCCGCGCCGTTCGGCCCGATCATGGCGAGAATCTGGCCCTCAACCAGGTCCAGGTCAAGCCCGACGACTGCTGATAGGCCGCCAAAGTTCTTGGTGAGACTGCGCATTTCCAAAAGGGCCATTCCTCAGTCCTCCACCTCTTCACCCCGAATCTCAAGCTTGGCCCGACGGCTGGGCCACAAGCCTTCGGGGCGCACGATCATCATCAGGATCATGAGCACGCCCAGCCAGGCATCGCGCCAGTTCTTGGCCGCGCGCACCAGCTCGGGCAGCACCACCATACCGGCCGTGCCGACCAGCACACCGGGCACCGAGCCCACGCCTCCCAGCACGACGATGCAGAACATGATCACAGACTCGATAAAGGTAAAGTTTTCGGGTGCAATGACCCGATAGCGGCTGGCATAGAGCACGCCGGCCAGGCCCGCCCAGGCCGAGCCGAGCACAAAGGCAATGAGCTTGACGCGGGTGGTATCCACGCCCATGGACTCAGCGGCCAGTTCGTCTTCGCGCACGTAGGTCCAGGCCCGCCCCAGCCGCGAGCGCTCCAGACGCCGGGCGGCGAACACGGTGAGAGCCACAAAGGCCAGCACCAGATAGTAGTAGTGCAGCGGTCGGGAGAACACAAAGCCAAAGAACGCCGGACGGGATATGCCAGACAGGCCGTTGGG
>Ga0315291_10004452_pt1 | contig 17837 bp, 16 predicted proteins | sample YL17G12_20_MG_FD_203070 | JGI IMG/M metagenome (GOLD analysis project Ga0315291, IMG submission 203070) | Sediment microbial communities from Yellowstone Lake, YNP, Wyoming, USA - YL17G12_20 | ecosystem: Environmental > Aquatic > Freshwater > Lake > Sediment | place: USA: Wyoming | collected...
GGATACGCCAGAAGGATTTCATCCATGTTCATGCCGTCCGCGAGGAGCCCCAGAACGATGGAGACGGGGATCCGCAGATTCCTTATGCAGGGGACGCCCCCCATACGATCAGGATCGGTCGTTATCCGTTCGAGCATCGTCAAGCCTCCTTATTCAATATATTCTTTTCGACTCAACCTCTTCAATGATCCGCCTCGCTCGACAGGCGGCGGCTCCGAGGCTCTGACCCCGCGCTCCACCGGAAGCTCGAAGCGCGCCATGTCCAGGAGGCGCCGCCGCTCGGGGCGTTCCGCCTCCCCGTCCCCGGGGTCGCCGCCCGGCGCCACGTCCATGCTCTCCGCCTCATCCACGGTGTCCAGGTCCATGACGGAGCGGATCCCCACCTCGTCCGCAGCGGGGCTGGATCCCAGGGAACGGAGGAGCGCCAGGACGGACCACCACCGCACCCGACGGGCAAAGGCTCCGCCCTGCACATCCTGCACGGTCTCCATGGCGTAAGTGAAGGCGCGGTCAAAAAGCGCGCGGTAGCCCGGCGAGAGCCGGTAGGGGCGCTCCCGCTCCTCTCGCTCAGGGAAGGGAGTGTCCGTCTCCATGAACTGCCGGATGTCCGCACGGCGTCGCTGCACGAACTGGCGGGCCAGACGGCGTCGATCGGTCTGCCGCGTCTCCTCCGCAAGGTCCCCGGTCAGGGACAGGAACGACGGGTCCAAGAGCCCCAGGAGGGAGTGGAACGCCTCCTCGTTCCCGCTGTGCGGTGTGGCCGTCACCAGGATGAGGTGCCGATCCCCCGCGGCGACCTGGCGCACGAGCTCGTGCCGCTGGTGGCGCGGCCCGCGCCCCTCGTACCCTGTCGCGCAGGTGTGCGCCTCGTCCACGATCACAAGCTCGGGGCATGCCCGGAGGAACTCCGCGCGCCGCCTCTCGCTCTTGATGAAGTCCAGGGAGACCACGGTGAAGGGGTAGCGCTCGAACAGGCTCTGCCCCACCGGGCAGGGGCGTTCGAGGAGGGAGGCCGTGCCGGGGAGCCGGGGAGCACTACCCACTCGCGCCCCCGGCCTTTTACCAGCGTGCCGACGCCGTGGCTTATACGGAGCGTCCGGAGTCTTTGGCCGACGGCAGGGTAGAGAGGAAGCGGAGCGCCATACGATAGCGTAGCGGGAACCCGCGGGACCGGCAAGGCTTGGAGGATTTGGGGAGGGTGGCCCGCATCGCTACTCTGAGGTCAATTGGCAATAAGTGCGGAGAATTAGCCTCTTGCACAAAACTAAAACGTGGCTTAAGATGTGTGCTAATGACGCGACGGGGCAGAACAATTTCCGGCCCCATATGGGACCGACTTTACGAATTGGCCTCCGCGAAGGAAGGTCACTTCACGACCGCCGAGGCGTCCAAGGCCGGCTACTCGCCTCAGCTTCTGCACCACTACCTTCGCCTCGGGCGGATCATCCGCGTCCGCCGTGGTATCTACCGCCTCGTCCACTTCCCGGCGGGTGAACACGAGGATCTTGTTGCCGTGTGGCTGTGGACGGAGCGGGCCGGTGTGTTCTCCTACGAAACGGCGCTTTCCCTATATGGGCTATCCGACGTCCTCCCCGCACGCGTGCACGTCACGCTCCCCGCATTGTGGACGAAGCGCCGGCTCCGTGTGCCCAAAGGCGTCCTCCTGCACTTTGATGACGTGGAGGACTCGGAGCGCACTTGGGTGGGGACGGTGCAGGTCACAACTGTCGCCCGCACTCTTATCGACTGCGCCACCGGGCGCGTACCGCCTGACCTTGTCCGCGACGCCTTTGAGGATGCAGCGAATCGCGGGCTCGTCGACCGCAATTCGCTGCCGGCCGTCGTCTCCTACCTCTCCCAATTCTTCTCGGCCTCGGGCAGCAGGTCCGGTCCGCGTTTCCGCTCATCGGCCAGACGCGCCCCGAAGCCCCAATGACCGCACACAGGTATAGGTCTCCGGAGGCCTTCAAGCAGGCACTGGAGCAACGGCTGCGGAGCGCTTCCAAGAGCGGCACCGACTTTGCCCGGCGGCGCCAGCTGCTGGTGTTCGCCCGTTTCCTCGCACGCGTCGCCCAGGTAATGGGCGACACGGCCATCTTGAAAGGCGGACTTGTCCTGGAGCTTCGTCTTAAGCGCGCCCGCACTACCAGGGATATCGACCTGCGCTTGGTCGGATCGCCTGACGATGTTCTCCATCGTCTCCAACAAGCCGGGCGGTTCGACCTCGGCGACTTCATGACATTCGAAGTGCGGCCCGACGTCGAGCACCCCGAGATCCAAAACGATGGGATGAAGCACGACGGCCTGCGCTACAGGACGGACGGCAAGCTCGCCGGCAAGCTCTACGGCCAGCCCTTCGGCGTAGACGTCGCATTCGCCGACCCCATCCTCGGCGAACCGGATGTCATCGTTACCGAGGACGTCTTGGCGTTCGCCGGCATCGCCCCTCCGTCAGTCCGTCTCTACCCAATCGAGTCCCACATTGCGGAAAAACTCCACGCGTACACGATGCCGCGCGGGCGGGAGAATTCGCGGGTGAAGGATTTTCCCGACCTGGCACTGCTGGCCAAGGTCCGCGAAATCCACGGCGGGCATCTACGCCAAGCTCTGGAACATACGTTCGCCTTTCGCTAAGCGCACCCATTGCCAACTTTTGTTCCCGCGCCCCCGGCATCGTGGGAAAAGGTTTACCTGCGAATGGCCGAAGAGGATGACCTTGAATGGCGGACTCTACCCGCACTCGTCACCGCAGTGAGGGTTTTTCTCGATCCGGTGTTGGGGAGCGCGGACGTGGGGACGTGGATTCCGAGTGCTTGGGACTGGATACGGAGGCACGAACGATGACCGACTCCGAACAGGTCCTTCCGGATGTCCGTACGGCGCCGCTGAACGAATTGGCGCGCCAGGCGTCGTCGATCGGCCTGCCGCGTCTCCTCCGCAAGGTCCCCGGTCGTTGATACCTCCGTCGGGGGAGGTTGTTTCGATGAAGAATTTCAAGTCTGGTCTTTGGCTCTCTTCTTGGACTTCCTGGATCAACGGTATGCGCCGGTCCTCTCCGCTTTGACATCCGCCGAGATCGACCAAGCGCCGGAGAATACGTCGGTCGGGGTATACTCTCCACGAATTATGAGAACGATGCCCTTCACATTGCCCTCGCCGATTCAGATATTCTACCCTCGGGAGGTTGTACATGAAGAAGAATGACATGAAGACGGTGGAAATGGTCCGAAAAATCCGTGACAAGTTTTTTCAGGAAACGGCAGGGAAATCCATCGCGGGAAAAATCGCCTATTTCAAGCTGAAGGCCGAAAAAGCGGAGAAAGCCTACCCTCTGCGGTGATCAAGGCGGGTGGAGCGACTGCAAGCTCAAGCTAGCGGAGGATGCGCAGCGCCTCGGCGGCCAGGCGGCCGAGCGCCCGTGGGTCTTCTACCAGGCGCCGGAGCGCCTGACCCCTCCGCGCCGATGATCCCGATCATCAGGTCCGAGGGAGAGATGTAGCAGAGCGAGAGCTCCACGTACATTTATGCATGAATATGCTACGATTGAGTAGAAACCATGAAAAGCACGGAGAAGCTCAAAAACGCCATGCTGGCGGGGAAGGTCTATCGACGCAAAGAACTCGCGCGCTTTTCGACGGCTGTGGACCGGGCCCTCAAGACGCTTGTGACCGCCGGCGAAGTTCAGAGGCTGGCGGGAGGGCTCTACTATCGTCCCCGTGCGAATCCGTTTGGTGTGACGCCTCCTGAAGACCGCGAGATCGCCCGTGCCTTCCTCAAGACCGATGATTTCCTGCTCACCTCGTACAACTACTTCAATCAGCTCGGTCTTGGCCTAGCCCAGGTCTACAATCACTACATGGTCTATAATCACAAACGGTCGGGTTCCTTCTTGCTCGGCGGGAAGCAGTTCAGGTTCCGCCTTGTTCCCGCCTACCCTCACGAACTCAGCAAGGAGTTCCTCCTCGTTGATCTGCTGAACAACCTGAAGCATCTGCCCGACAACACGGACCTTGTGATGCGGAACCTGAAGTCACGCCTGGGGGATTTCGACCGCCAGGCGGTACGAGAACAACTCACCCGGTACGGTCGTGCCGCGACACATGCGGCCCTCGAAGAAGCGTATGCCCCAATTCATCCATGAGCTGCGCAAAGGAGCGGAAGTCCCCGACCTTGGCAGCATCCGGCAAACCGAAGGATGCGGGTTCCACGCGTTCCAGGCTCGTGAGGATTCCGGTCTATTCTGCCAGTGCCCCTTCCCCGCGGGCGCGCTCAATAGCGCTTACAGCCACTTTTCGCTATACTTCCCGTATGGACGCCGACATCCGCTGGAAACAGAGACTCGCGAACTTCAGGAAGGCCTTTGGACGCCTTGACGACGCGGTCCTCCTGTCGCGGCAACGGGACTTGAGCGATCTGGAGCGTCAAGGTCTCATCCAGGATGGCGAGGTCTGGATGGAGATGCTCAGGAGCAGAAACCAGTCCTCCCACACGTACAATCCCGAAACGGCCGCGGAAATAGCCCGAGCGATCGATGCACGATATTGGGCCGCCTTCCGTCTCTTCCTCGACTCGATGGATGCTCGGGCGCAACGGACATGAAATACGGTATCCCCGAAAACGAATTGGAGAAAGTGGTGGGAACCATCTCGCGCGAATCGCGGGTGGAGGGCATCATCCTCTACGGTTCCCGAGCGAAGAAAACTTTCCGCCTCGGGTCCGATATCGATCTTTGCCTCGAAGCGCCTGGCCTCGACTCCCCAACGCTCCTGCGAATTGAAAACGAGCTCGACGACCTCCTCCTTCCCTGGAAGATCGACATCGCTATCCGGGATCGAATCAATGATCCCGACCTCCTCGAGCATATCGCGCGCGTAGGGAAGACGCTCTATCTACGGAAGACCGCTTCCTGAGGCCGTCACGCAAGCTTTCCGAACACGCTCGGGTACCGCTTGACGATGGCGGCCCAGTCGTCGTGATGCCCAAAGCGGATCACCATGTACCCGTGGTCCTCCATGCAGGTCGTCTGCCCCGCATCTCTTTCCGCGCGGCGGGGGTCGTCGTGCGGCGGGCCGTCCACATAGATCGCGGTCTGGTGGTCGCCGTACAGGAAGTCGGGCCGGGTGGAGCACTCCGCGACCAGGGGCTGCGCCGATGTGGGGAGCGCGAGCTCATGCCCGAGCATGAAGTCGAGCCAGCGCCGCTCGAGCCCGGAGCCGCACTGGCGGGACAGCCACTCGAAGTGCTCGCGCCTGCTGCGGGGTCCTGCAGAAGCCTGGACGCCCGCGGAGCGCAGCGCAAGGAGGGCGTCCTTGACCACGGCGCGGTCGAGCAGGCGATGGTCGGGCTGGTTGGTATAGCTCATGAGGCAGTCGTAGCAGGCCGCCTCGCAGTCTTCACGCGCGCGAGGCGCCCGCCGGAGGTCCGCGCCGGTCTCAGGGTCGTAGTGGAGGATGCGAAGGGCCTCGGTCGCCAGGCTGCCGAGCGCCTGGGGGTCCTCAACCAAACGCCGGAGCACGCCGGCCCCGCCTTCCGCCGCCTCGTAGAGCAGGATCTTCCTGCGGTCATCGGCCGACGGCAGCGGTTCCGCGGCAAGCTCGTCCTCCTCCAACTGGCATGTGGCGAGAAGTGCGTTCTTGAGCGCCGCCTGGAGTGTGGGCATGAACCGTTCAGCCCCATCCCCGCCCGGGAGCGCAGGCTCGAAAAGAAGAGCGTTCCTGTGATCCTCCACGTACGGCATGACCCGCGCCGTACGCTCGGACATCGGCGAGTCCTGGTCCTGCTCGTCCTGGTCGTTCCTGCCCCAGTACCCGCGCTCGATGTCCAGCGTGAAGCCGGGCGCCGTGTCCGCGCCCCGGCGCGACCAACCCCGGTTGATGCGCCACAGGGTGGCCGCGGGTCCGTAGGCCAGGCGCGCCAGCACCGACCCGTCCGCGGCCGTGGCCTCCGCGCGCCGCTCCATCCGCTCCCCCGCGTGCTCGGCAAAGCGGAGGACCGTGCGGATCTCGTACCCGAATCGCACGCGCTCCTCCTCGTCGCTGTTGATGCGGTCCACGCGCCGGGTGGACACGTTCTCCAGGCGGAAGAGAGAACGCTCGGTCTTGGGCAGAAGCGCCTCGCATTGCTCGCAGTTGTCCGGGCCCGGGCCATCGACGATGGGGTGCAGATACCCGCAGGCCTCGCAGATCTTTGCGCTCTGCAGCGCGACGAGCTCCGGGTCCTGGCGCAGGGGCATGATGACTCGATCGATCCGATAGCGCGCCCCTTCATGGTACAGGAAGGAGCGCGGTCCGAACTCGGAGATGGCGAGGAACCGCGGCCGGGAGATGAACTCATCGCGTCCCGTCCGGCGCCGCCGCGCTGGCACGTAGGCGGACAGAGGCAGGCGCGGGAAGCTGTACCCCGGCAGGAACCCCTCGCTCGCGAGGTAGCGATAGGTGTAGAAGTCCGCCTCCATCACGTTCTGCGCCTGCGCGAGGAGCCCGATCTGCTGCTCTGCCTCGGCGCGGAGGGCCCGGGCCTTCTGCTTGTCGCCCGCGGTTCGGGCCGCGTCCAGGATGACGCGGTTCTGCACCGCCTGCTGCCGCACCGCCGCGCGGTAGAGGGTGCGCCAACGGTCGCAGGCGCGATCGAACGCCTCAGGAACCCGGTCGAGCACCTCGCCGCACCACTCCTCGGTGAACCACGCCGCGCCGGCCAGGTCCGGCCGGATGGAGTCCACGATCCTGCGGGCCGCCGCCAGGGCTGAGCCGCGGTGGCGTTGCGCGAAGAGATCGTCGCGGACTCCCGGTAGGATCTCCAGGGTCGGGTCCTCCCCCTGGCAGTCGAGGATCGTGCTCAGGCTCCTGTCGAAATGGAACTGGGTGGCCGTGAGCCACAGGGAGTGCACGTGCGATCGCACAAGGTCCTCGTTGCCCAGGTCGATGCGCGGCGGCGTGACGCTTCCCGCCACCATCAGAAGCGGGCGGCGGAAGAAGTACTGGTCGTGAGAGCGGAACGTCGAGCAGTAGGAGAAGACCAGGGCCGGCTGCCCGCTCCTGCCGGCGCGGCCGGAGCGCTGCGCATAGTTGGCGGGGGTGGGCGGCACGTTCCGCATGTTCACCACGTTCAACCGCGCGATGTCCACGCCAAGCTCCATGGTGGCCGATGAGTACAGCACCGGGAGCTTGCCGGTCTTGAAGGCCTCCTCGCGCTCCTGGCGCAGCTCCGGCTGCACCTGCGCCGTATGCTCCCGCGCCTCCAGCCCCAAGGCCTCCTGCGCGACCTCGCTGTACAGGCGCACGAAGAAGGGGTTGGTCCGCCCGCCGCCCTCGGCCAGGCGCGGCATGCGGATGGGATCGCGGAGCGGGCTCTTCCCATCTCCGGCCTTCCAGATCAAAGCTCCGGCCGGCACCTGGTAGCCTGGAACGTCGTCGTCCTGGTGCACGGGCTCCACAAGGCCGTAGCGGCTGAGCGCCTTCAGGAGGTCCTTGATCACGACATCGGTTTCCTGCAGGGAGAGTTTGCCCGCGTGGGACGGAAACGTGGCCGGCCGCCTGAGGAGTTGGCCGAATCCGCTCCGGGCGCTCAGGCACACCGTGCCCTCTTCCTCGCGGGGCCGGCGTGACCGCGGAAACACTATCCTGCTTCGCTCCATGGTCTCGCTCTCGTCGATACCCCACGGCGATCCGAGACGTTGGTCGCTCTGGCTTTTGATCCGCTCCTGGGCCACGGTATCCAGAGCTTCGACCCTGATGGCAAGCTCCTGGCGCATGAACGCGAGGAGGATACGGCACAGCCGATCGCGCACCGCGGGCGTCGCGCTCACCAGGGCTTCGTGCTTATCCTGCCAGACCTCCGTGTCCGCGCACAGCTCGGACAGGGAGAGGTAGTCCACCGCGAGAAGCCCGCACTGCTCCAGGTTGGGCGCGGTGATGCGCCACCCGCGCTCCTGGTCGCGGTAGATGCGGTACGAGAGGGCGCCCCGGAGCGCAGCATCCGTGGCGACGGCAGCCGCGCCCTTGAGCCCGGGCTCGCGCGCGTAGTGCACGTCCGTGACTCCCATGCTCTTGAGGGCAAGGAACACCTGCTGCTCGAGCTCGTCGTGGCTCACGCCGTCGGGACCCGCCGTGGAGACGGCCCGGTAGAGCGCCGCGCGCAGGAGCCCCACCTCCACGAAGTCGTTGAAATGCCCGGCCTGGAGCGAGGCGTCCTGACGGTTGTCCGTGAAGGAGAGGAGCTTTTGCGCGTCCGCGGGAAGGGTGCCGTCGCGCTTCAGGTGGCGGATGACGGAGAGGCTCAGGATCGTGGTGGCCGTGCTCCGGCCCTCCGTGGCCAGGGTGGCGAGCTTGGTGTAGTCCCCCATGCGGGAGGAGCCGTAGCTCGCGCCGCAGCGCATGCAGAAATGAAACGGCGCCGGGATGAAGCTTGTCGCGATGCCCCCGGATGCTTCGACTCCATCCGTGCCCATGGTAGTCCGCTGCGGCAGGCTCTTCCTGTGGCGCGCCGTGACCTGCATGCCGCCCCTGCGTTCCTCCAGCCACTCCTCCGGTACGCGCTCCAGGATCGCCTCAGCATCGTCCGGCCAGGGATTGTCCGCGCTCACATAGAGGAATCCGGACTCGCGCTCGGAGCTCTCGTCCCGGGCAATGTCCCCGAGCGGACGCGGAACGGCTGTGCGGCTACCAATCCCTGTTTCGAGATGCACGCAGTAGTACTCCTGCCCGCACTCGCGACAGAACACGAGCGGCAGGAGGATACGCTCACGGTCGCCGGGCACGTACTTCTGCCCAAGGAGCGTAAGGTAGCGTACGTCTTCCGACTCAAGCGAGGCGTGCACCGTGTCCCCGCGGCTCATGAACTGGTGCAGCCGGAAGGCAAATGGCGGGAAGCCGGTCTCGGGGTCTGCCACTTCGGGGTTGTAACTCGCCAGGAGATGTCTCTCGATAGCCTTCCCGCAAGCCGTCTCGTCCGCGCCCGTTGCCTGGGCAAGGAGCGCCGCGGCGCCGCCCGCGCCGCTCAAGCTCCGCGGTTCGGTTCGGAGGAGGCGGCTGCCGCCCTTCTCCACAACGAGGCCGAGCTCCCCCTCGATCCAGCTCGAGAGCGGGTCGTCCAGGAATGCTGCGCAGGTCGCAAGCGGCTTCGCCGGCCCCTTTTCCACCCGCCGCCTCAGATCATCGCGAGCCTGCCCGCTCGTGAAGTCCCGCGTAGGCGTGGCGCGCGTGAGCGTTTCTCCCACCACGTGCTCCGGCTTCACCGCGGCGCCGAAGAGCTGGGTCGCCACGCGCGCCACCTCGTTCCGCTGCTCTTCCGCACTGCCCGGACCCGCAAGGGTCGCGGAGGTACCAACGCATTGAAGCTCCGCCACGCCAAAGGCCTCGCGCAACCGTCGCACGAGCATTGCCACGTCCGCGCCCTGGCGCCCCCGATACGTGTGGAGCTCGTCCAATACCATGAAGCGCAGGAGCTTGCCGTTTTGCACGAACGGGCGCTCCCGGGGCCGGGTGAGGATGAGCTCGAGCATGACGTAGTTGGTAAGGAGGATGTCCGGGGGGTTGGCCAGGATGCGCTGCCGCTCCTCCTCGCCCTCCTGCCCGGTATAGCGCTCGAAAGTAACCGGCGGCTTTTTCGACGGGAAGCCCCGTAAGAGAAACTTTTCCAGCTCCCCCTTCTGGCTGTTCGCCAATGCGTTCATGGGGTAGATCACGATAGCCCGCAGGCCCTTCCCTGACCCGCCCCGGAGCACATGGTCAACGATGGGCACCATGTAGGCCAGACTCTTCCCGGACCCGGTTCCGGTGGTGAGCACGTAGTTGTGCCCGCCCGCGGCGATCCGGATTGCCTCCTCCTGGTGGCGATGGAGGCGCAGCATCGTGCCTCCTCCCGACTCAGTCTTCCCCACGCGGAAGATGCCCCGACACTGCTCGTGGAGCACGCCGTCGGCCACGAGCTCGTCGATCGTGTGACCGCGCTCAAAGGAGGGGTTCAACTGGATAAGGGGATCCGGCCACAGCTCGCCGTCGTCGAGGTGCTGGTTTACCGCGGCGATGATCCTGTCGTCCCGGATCACGAAGAAGCTCTTGATATACTCTTCGTAGTCGCGGATGAGGTTGTTGCGAAGACCGAAGACATCCATGCGATCACCCCGCAGCTTTAGTACTCTTTGAATTGCCCCGATTTAGAATAGTCAACTGACGATGGAAACGAGCTTCCGAATACTTTGCCAGAGATCTATCCTATCACATCGGAAGGTGATGAAACAGTCGATGGAATGGAACCTCTGCACAATCCACACACCATCGCACTACCGACGGGCTCCTTCCCAATACTCCTGGCCGCACCCCACCATGTAGTGGTCCCCCGACGACCGCTCTCCGTCTCAACACCGAGACTCCCCGTTCCCTTTTTGGGGGGCGCGAAAGAAAAGAAAAGTCGTCACCTTCCCGACGCTTCAGACGCAGAACGTGCTCCGGTGCTCCACCACGATGCCGGATCGGTCAAGGGCATCAAGGGACCACGGATTGACTGACAGGAGTGAGCTGGGCGATCTCTCGAATCGACAGGTGTCGGCCGGCAGAAAGCCCCTCGAAGTAGGGCCTGCTCCGCATGCGGGGCAGGGACGCAAGAGGCCGTCGGCTCTGGCACTCATGGATTGAAGAATGGGATTATCCCGCGCTCTTCAACTCCTCCCTGAGGATGCGGCGAAGAGTTTCCACGTCCAACGGACGTCCGGACCTTCCCAGATGCGCGCGGAGGGCATCGTTCATCATGGTCTGGTAACCTCTGCCAGCGGCATCTGCACGGCTGCGGAACTCCTCCAGAATCTCATCATCTATGTAGATGCTGATTCTGGTTTTCCCCTTTTGAGGTATCACCGCACCCCGCTTCGCTTTGCTGAAGTCATATTCCTTCCTCATAGGCTTTTCTCTCCTTCCCGGTCGCGGCCCGGGCTGATATCAAGCGGATGGTTTCTCCGCGATGAGCGTAGACGGCGACAAGAATGCGACCGGCCGAATCCGTCCCTACGGACACAAACCGTTGCTCGCCTTGAGCTTCCGCATCCTCCCTTGTAAGAGCGTTGGGGTCAAAAAGCGCCGTTTCAGCATCGGAGAAGCGAATCCCGTGCTTCTTGTGATTCGGCCTTGCTTTCTGAGGATCCCATACAACCCGCATGCCATGAGCATATACATACATTATACATATATCAAGCCCTCCTCAGCAAATTGTGAACGAGAGCACCAACGGAGGAAAAACACGCTCGAAGGAATGTGTCCATCAGAATGGGCAGTTGGGAGATTTCGGCAGTCCATGCAGAGAGGATGTTTGGCAGGTCTTCAATCTTATCGCTGGAGAGATAGGTACGAAGCTCGTCCACTTGGGGGAGCAGAGTTGGACAGGCAGTCGGCACAGAGTCGACTGCCTCTTTTGTTTTTCCTATGACCCCAGAGGAGCCGGAATACCAAGAATCCTTCAAATCCCTCTTGCTGTCGCCTTCTTGATAGCCGTGTGCCTCGGACAGGCGCGTGTGATTGAGTTTTCGGATTCACCCAAACGTCATGACGGCTTCCGTGATGGTTGAGAAAACAGCCGTGAGCGCGAAAACGCTTTTCAAGCGCTCGACGGTTCATGCCATGACGCCGGCCAGCCTCTTGATCAACTTTCGCCGGGAAGCAGAGAGAGCGGCAAGAGCGTCTTTCGCATTCTCGAAAGCTTCTTTGACTGTCTCCGCTTCCGTGATGAGCTGGGGATCGAGGGGGGAAGTCACGATGTATCCGCCTTCCTCCGCTTCTTGAAGGTTAAGAACGATCTTGCCATCGCTCACTGTATATTGCTTCATCGCCATTATGATAAGCGGCAATTCACTCCTTCGTCAACGTTCCATTGCCATTGTACGGCAGGTCGCTCACATCATACTCGGCCTTGTTCTTCACGAGCTGGTAGTTCAGATAGTCGTCGCCGAAGGGCAGGGTGCCAATCCGCCTGTAACCGTTGCCATTCTGAGGGATGCCGAATCGGCCCAGGGCTTTCCGCACCGCCGCCCGGCTCGCACCGATCGGCCGGGCAAGCTCTCGGATCGACAGTTGCTGACCCGAGCAAAGCCCTTCCAGGTATGACTTGCTCCGTGGACGGAGCAGGGACGGAAGCGGAATGGCGCGCTCGTTCGCTTTCTGTTGGCCGGGGGAGCAAAGACTGAGTCGAACTGGCTCCCTTTGGCTGACGCCAAGGGGAGCCAGGTTACTGTCGCCTCATCAACAAGGTGACCTGCGGTCAGTCTGGGCATTCGCCGGAACGCCATCAACTGCAACCCTCTTGACGCCTCTGATATTTGGGAGAACCGCCAACGCTACACGACATGCAGTCAAGCTGGCCTGTGAATCGCGCCATATAATAGTATGTATTCAGGTATTGCTTTTCCACTTGCTTCTTGATATCATTTCATCGTGGGTAAGACCCGCTTTGGATGGGACGAAGAAAAGGACAGGCAGAATCAACTGAAGCATGGCATCTCTTTCGATCTGGCACAGTACGCCTTTGGCGATCCTGGCCGCGTCATAGCTGAGGATGTTGGCCACAGCCAGGCCGAAAAGCGGTATTACTGCGTAGGCAAAGTGGGTGACGGGATCTTGACGGTTCGTTTCACCTGCCGGAAGTACAGAATCCGGATCATAGGTGCAGGGTATTGGCGGAAAGGAAAAGAGATCTATGAGAAGAGCCACTGACTATACTGCAGAGCCCCTGGGGGAGATCAGGGTGATCGAGGATTTTCTGCCTCCTCCATCAGAACTTGTTTTCAGAGAAGATACAGTCAAGGTGACTCTTAGGCTGAGTCGGAGGAGCGTCGATTTCTTTAAGAAGCAGGCAAAGAAGCACGATACGCAATATCAAAGGATGATTCGACGCTTGCTCGATCTTTACGTCGCTAGACAGCAGCGATAGGACAGGCTACTAGTCTTCCTGTCGCGTGAGCATACCCTGGACGGCAACCGGACGGCTCTCGCGATCGCCGGGCTGACCCGGCTAGCAGAAGCTCCGTAGCATCGTGGCTGCAGCTGCAAGGTATCCTGAATCACGCATTCTGAGATGGGTGTTTGCCACCCGGCCGGAGGTTCGAGTCCGGCCGGCTGAGCAGGGACCGAGTCGAACTGGCTCTCCTTGGTGTAAACCTTGGAGAGCTAGTTGTGTCTTGGCGTGATTTCAAGGAGCGGACGAAATGGGCCGAAGAAGTTGGAGAAGAACCGCAGGATCACACCGCCTCGGGCGAAAAAACTACTGACTGCGCCACTCCATTCTTTCGTACACATCCTTCCGGTGACAAATACCCAGGATCAGGATGTCCACGCTTTCGATTTTCAGAACAATCCTGTAGTCCCCAACCCTCAGCTTTCTGTAGCCTTTCAAAGTTCTTCTCAACGGCTCCGAGTACTTCTCAGGGGATACCAAAAGCCTCCGCTCGATGGCGGTCTTGATTCGTTTCTGAATGGTCCGATTGAGTTTGGGAATATCCTTCGCTTTGACGTCAGGGTGATACCGGAGGTGGTAGGGCACCGCTATTACCAGACCTCGGCGTGCGTCAAGGTCCTGCGACTAGCCAGTGCCGCAACGCGCTCATCCGCGACGCGGACAAGGACAGCATCCTCATGTATTTCCAGAGCTTCCCGGACCAGGTCCCGGGTCACCATGGACAGGGACAATCCTCTCTCCTGAGCCATTCTCTTGATTAGGGAGTAAATCGGCTTCTCCAGAGCAACGTTGATGCGCGGGTTCTTGGTAGGCATTGCGACCCTCCAAATCCAAGTGTAACACTTCTGAGACACCCGGGCAAGAGCCCGACGAGAATCCACCCGAACGTACTCGCATCGGCCAAGGATTCCGCAGCCAGGTCAACCCGCCATGTACGGATCGAGGGCCGATCGATCCGAACCTTGACTCGGCGGGAGTATTGAACAGCCGAAGAGGTGATGACTCCGATGGCACCCCTATCAGGTTTTCGAGCGGAACGCGCGCCGAACTCGCGTGAGGGCCTTCCTCCGCCCCGGATCAGACGGCTGGGCAAGGTTCGCCACGACGATGGTGATCGGGGTCCGACTGCCGCGGAAGCTGAGGACATCGTTGAACAGCTTCTCTTCCTTCCGGAGCCGAACCAGGTCGGCAGCAAGTTGCTCTGCCGCGTCTCGCTCGCTGTCGTGGCGGACATTGACCACGACGAGCTGCGCGTGCTCGATGCCTGAGTATCGATCACTGGTCGCCCAATACTGCGTCGCCCTGGGCTGCGGGGCCTTCCGCGCCGCTGCGATGCCGGCGAGCAGGCTGGCGCGCAGGTCCTCCATGAGCTTCGGGCTCTTCCGGGCGAACTCGACAATAGGGCCGCCCACGATCTCGCCGAGGAGCTCTGGGACACCGTCGGGCTCGCACAGTAACCGCTCGATGGCATCCACCCTCCCGCGCTGCTCGAGAGCCCGGTCTCTCGTGCGCCGCACGAAGAGCCTCTCGCCGGCCGCCGGTGGGGGCGCCACAAATACCGAGAGGTCCACGTAGCCAAGCGGGTTGTTGCCTTCGAGAACCACGCCTTGCGAATAGTCCGCCATCAGTTCCGTCATGAAGAAGGCGTCCGAGCCAATGTCGCTCGCGGAGAAGATGAACAGGGCGGTGCCGCTCGCCCCTGCATCCCGATACCGCCGGAGCTCCGGGTGCGTCTTGGGGGCCGTCTCCCGGGCGTGTCGGCGCGTGTCGTCCCGGACACAGCGCGCAGCGATGAGAATCCTGCCGGTGGCGCCCAGCACCGACTCGATGAACGTTGTCTTGCCGCAACCTGGAGGTCCTGCCACGTGGACGATGGGGCGTTCTCTCATGACCTGGGCTCAGGGTCCGAGCGCTTGGCCACTTTGTGCGACCTCACAGCTCAAGGTCCCTTCCGAGAATCCTGGCGACGAGCCCTCCAGGAGGTTCACCCGCGACGAGCGCCTTCACCTTTTCGCGGGTCTCCGTGACGGTCCCGCTCTTCTCCGCGGCCTTCATCGTGCAGGAGTACGCCGCCCAGACGTCGGCGCCCGTGATCTCGTAACCGTAGCCTTGGACGAGCCAGTGGAGCGCTACCAGCCCGGCACCAACCGCGAAGGCCGGTTGCTGCTCGGCGAAATCCCGCGCAGCGCGGGTGAGCGTTTTCGGATCGCAGGGAGTGCGCCTCGCGAGTGCGAGCGCTTCATCATAGAGCCCGGCCTCCTTAGCAGCGGCGAACCACTTGCCCTCATCGCCCGGGGTTGCCCTCACCAGGTCGGCAAGGATCTGGCTCGCAGACTTGTGCGGGTATTGCCTTGCCACAGAACGGAAGGTCGCGAGGTAGGTGCCGCCGCGGTTCACCCGAAGGCCGTACTGCTCGTATGCCTCGTCGATCGACCCCGACGAGAGCAGAATCTCCTCGCATATCGCGTCGACCTCCCCGTCAGACGTCCATGGCCCGCGGCTCGATTCGGCGTATTGGATCGCCTCCGACTTCCTCCCCATGGCGGCGAGCGCCTTCACTGCCCAAATCTTGTATGGCCAGATGGTGTCGACCTGGAGGACGTCCACGATCTCCTCATAACGTTCCGCACGGTAGAGCGCGCTGAGGCAGGCGGCCGTTCCGTGGAAGTGGCCATGGAAGTCCTTGTCGGGGCTCAGCGCCATGCGTGTGATGCCAACCAGGCGCTCCGCCCAGGCCGAAGCGGCCTCCTTCGATGCGCAAAGCTCGCCCCAGAAATCGGCCAGCCTCTCGATGTACGGAATCTGGTCTTCCCCGTGCGCCTCCCACAGCCGCTCGAGCCACATCTCGCGCGTTTCGGGATCGGACGGAGCGCCGGCGATGATCGTAACCAGCTCGGCGACCGCGTTGTTTACGGCGGTCCCGATCGCGCCGGATGAGCTGTCGACCTGTTCCAGCGCAGGCGAGAGGCGCTCGAGCAGGGTCACGGCGCCTTCGGCCGCGAGGACCGGATCCGTCCGCGCAGCCTTCTTGATCTCGCTCACCGCCTGCTTGACACGCTGGATGGCCGGCTGGGACTTCCAGCCAAACGCGTGGCGTCGGAATCGTGCCTTGAACTCCCAGATGTGCCCGTCAGCCTTCGTCATACAGCGTGCTCCCGGGGTATTGATTTCGCCACAGAAGTCTCCCTCATAATCCGGCCTTGTCCAGCCGGTCGATCAGCGTGGGCTTGCGCGTGTGCCGGGCACGCACGAGTATTCGTTGATGAAGCTCGTTGGCGTGATCCGCGCCCGCGTCGAATACGAGCTCACGTAGTCTTGGTACTCGCTCATCTCGCTTCCCTGGAGGCCCGTCCCCCCCCCCGCGCACCGCTTCGCCTCCCTCCGCGACGCCTTCCTCGCGTTCTGCATCCGCGCTCGTTCCTCGATGGACGTCACTACCGCTGGCCGCGCCCTACCGACCGGGATTAGCCATGGCAGCTGCTATCTCCCCGGATAAAGCTAGACTTTCCAGGCAGCATGCGGCATCGTTGGTTGGGCAGTCGAATGCCTGTCACAATACGCGAGTCGAGCTCTTGGACCGAAGCTTCAGCGACCGCACGTATGCCCCAAGTGTCACTCTCTTTCGCTTGGCAGCGGCAAGTAGCGACCTACGCGCAAGGTGGATCTGCTGAAGAGCCTCGTCACCTGGAAACGCCTTGCGCATGTCTTCTTTCTTGTCCACGCTCGGCATCACCCGTCTCCCTTTTATCGCAAATCCCCCGGATCAGCCTTCTTAATCGACAAGACTCGCACACGTGAAGTTTGCCGTTGGATGCTCGATAGCGCCCCCCGATCGAGTGCTTCCCCATGCTTCTCCAAGGCGGTCAGCACGAGTGAGCCGATAGCTTCCGGTGTTACGTCTTGAGTGCGGACCTGAATGACACTGGGTCCGGCCTTCTGAGTCATGCTTAGCAAAACTCCGAAATCGAGGTCATGGGTGAGCACAACGTAGTTCCTCTCACGCGCCCACCTCAATATCTCCGAGTCAGGAGCCTTCATGTCACCTTCAACGCTCCAGTGGGTAGCGCTGATTCCGTGATCTGCAAGAAAGTTTACCCAGCGCGGCGGCAGATTCATGTCGATAAGGATCTTCATGAATTAGAGAGCGGTACTTCAACTTCCTCAGATCGCCAAGCAGCATACGAGAGAGCGGCTTGAATATCGTCTCCTTCAAGATAGGGGTATTCCTTAAGGATCTCTTCATGGGAATGACCAGAGGCGAGGAGCCCTACGATCGTGCCAACCGTCACTCGAAGGCCCCGAACGCACGGCTTCCCTCCCATTACTCGCGGATCTTGTGTGATCCTCTTTAGGTCCGGCATTGGCACCCTCCAACAGATCATAGTACATAAAAACCGCGCACGACTCAATGCCTACCAAGCACCGACGCTGCAAGCATACGATTGCAGACAGGGGACCTTGAATGACACGACTCCTCTCTTTGTTGATTCCGCCTCTTGACGTGAGAGAAGCAGATAGTGTCCTCGATCATTGAGACAATCGACAGTGTTCGCAACCCGGTCGCTGGTTCGAATCCGGCCGGGGGACCCCCAATCGGCATAGGGGCCGCAAGCGAGCACGGCTCACGCCCAGAACATCTTCCCCGGCGCCTCCTGCGTGATGACCTCCTTCAGCATCGCCACCGCCTTGGCGAGACCTTCATCGATGGACATCAGGGCGTCCTCGTGCTCGATGGAGATCACCGAGTCGTAGCCCACGATGCGCAGGGCGCTCACGATGTCCTTCCATGTCTTCTGGTCGTGGCCGTAGCCGATGGTGCGGAAGGTCCAGGACCGCCGAGGGATCTCGCCGTAGGGCTTGGCGTCGTTGCAGCCGTTGATCGCGACGTTCTGCGGGTCGAC
>Ga0315291_10004453_pt1 | contig 17834 bp, 9 predicted proteins | sample YL17G12_20_MG_FD_203070 | JGI IMG/M metagenome (GOLD analysis project Ga0315291, IMG submission 203070) | Sediment microbial communities from Yellowstone Lake, YNP, Wyoming, USA - YL17G12_20 | ecosystem: Environmental > Aquatic > Freshwater > Lake > Sediment | place: USA: Wyoming | collected...
CGAAGTCGAGGGGCGAGCGAAGTCGAGGGGCGAGCGAAGTCGAGGGGCGACGCGGAGGCCGTGTTGAGAGCCGTGATCACGTTGATACTTGCAGCAGGAGCGTTATCGCCCATGTCAACCAGCAGCGCGTTTGCCCAACAGAACGGCGGAGGGACGTTTTACGTGGCGCCCGCCGGCAATGACGCCTGGTCCGGCGCGCTGCCGGAAGCGAACGCCACGCACGATGACGGCCCGTTCGTCACCGCGGCTCGCGCGCGCGACGCCATCCGCGAGCTGAAGGCCCGCGCGGGCGGTGCGCCGCCTGCGGGCGGACTGGACCGGTCGGTGACGGTGTACCTGCGCGGCGGAACTTACTTTTTGTCCGAGCCACTGGCGCTGACGCCGCAGGATTCGGGAACGGCGGAATGCCCGGTCACCTATGCCGCTTATCCGGGGGAGCGGCCGGTGCTCAGCGGCGGGCGAGTGATCACAGGCTGGCGGCGCGGCGATGATGGCACCTGGGTGGCGCACATCCCCGAGGTGGCCGCGGGTAGGTGGTACTTCGAGCAGTTGTTCGTCAACGGCCGCCGCGCGACACGCGCGCGCTCGCCCAACCAGTTCTACCACTACATGGCGCGCCAGGTGCGGTACGCCGTCGATCCCTCAACCGGGCAGCCGGCCGACGTGGCCAGCCGCGCCTTCGTCGCGCGCCCGGGCGATATCAAGCCCTGGCCCAACTTGAGCGACGTCACCGTCGTCGCCTACCACTCCTGGGAGGTGTCGCGTCATCGCATCGCGTCCTTCGACCCGGCGACCAACACCGTGATCCTGAGCGGTCCCGCCGCCTGGCCTTTCCTGTCCTGGGGGCCGGTCCAGCGCTACCACGTCGAGGGGTTCCGCGAAGCGCTGGACGCGCCGGGCGAGTGGTTCCTCGACCGCGACGGCACGCTCTCCTACCTGCCGTTGCCCGGCGAGGATCCCTCGACCGCGGAAATCGTGGCGCCGGTAACGGAGCAGTTCGTCATCTTCGCGGGCGAGCCCGAGGCTGGGCGGCTGGTGGAGCACATCAGGCTGAGCGGGCTGGCCTTTCGCCACAGCCGGTACGTTCTGCCGCCCCAGGGACACAGCGACAGTCAGGCCGCGTACGCCATCCCCGCCGTGATCATGGCGGACGGCGCGCATGACGTGACCATCGAGGACTGCGAGATAGCTCACACCGGCATCTACGGCGCCTGGTTCCGCCGCGGCTGCCGTGATTGCCGCGTGTCGCGCTGCCACATTCACGATCTCGGCGCCGGCGGCGTGCGTATCGGCGAGGGCGCGATCCAGCCCGACCCCGCCAATCGCACGGAGCGCATCACCGTGGACAACAACATCATCCACTCGGGCGGGCGCATCTTCATGGGCGCGATCGGCGTGTGGATCGGCCACAGCCCCCACAACCGCGTGACGCATAACGACATCGGCGATTTCCGCTACACCGGCGTCTCCGTCGGCTGGCGCTGGGGTTATGACGAAAGCCTGGCCTACGACAACCACATCGACTTCAACCACATCCATCACATCGGCTGGGGCGTGCTGAGCGACATGGGCGGGGTCTATACTCTGGGCCCGTCGCCGGGCACGACGGTGAGCGGCAACGTCATTCACGACGTCTATTCCTACGACCGCTGCGGGCGCGGCGGCTGGGGGCTGTACAACGACGAGGGCAGCTCCGGCATCGTCATGGAGAACAACCTGGTCTATAACGTCAAGACCGGCGGCTACCACCAGCACTATGGCAAAGAAAACCTCATCCGCAACAACATCTTCGCCTTCAGCATGGACGGGCAACTGCAGCGCTCGCGCGTCGAGCCGCACCTCTCTTTCACCTTCGAGCGCAACATCGTCTATTGGGACGGCGGCGCCCTCTTTTCCGGTTCGTGGAAAGACGACAACGTCAAGCTGGAGCGCAATCTCTACTTCGACGACTCGGGCGCGCCGGTAACCTTCGAGGGCCTGAGCCTGGAGCAATGGCGCGCGCTGGGCAAGGATGCCGGCAGCCTGGTCGCCGACCCGAAGTTCGCGGACCCGCGCCACTTCGACTTCCGGCTGACGCCCGACTCGCCGGCGTCGAAGATCGGCTTCCAGCCTTTCGATTACAGCAAGGCCGGCGTTTACGGCGACCCGGCGTGGATCGCGCTCGCCAAGGCCGAGGCGTTCCCGCCGGTCGAGTTCGCCCCCGAGCCGCCGCCGCCGCCGGCGCTGACTTTCAGCGACGATTTCGAGGCGTCCCCCCTGGGCGCGCAGCCCCAGCTCGCGCAAACCTACGTTGAGGGGAAGGGCGACGGCATCTATGTGACCGACGAGGCCGCCGCCGGCGGCAAGCACAGCCTGAAGATCGTTGACGCGCCCGGCCTGCAGTTTCAGTACAACCCCCATTTCTTCTACACCCCCGGCCATACCGGCGGCGTTACGCGGTTTCGTTTCAAGATGCGCATCGAGGCGGGTGTGGTCATGTATCACGAGTGGCGCGACAGCGCCAGCCCCTATCGCGTCGGCCCCAGCCTGTGGGTGCGGGACGGGAAGCTGCGCGTCGGCGGTGAGAATCTGCTGGAATTGCCAGTCGGCGAGTGGGTGGGGTTCGAGGTGGTCGCCGGGGTGGGCGCCCAGTCAACCGGCACCTGGGATCTCACCGTGACCCTGCGCGGCCGGGAGCCGAGGATATTCCAGGGTTTGCCCAACGTCAGCCCCGAGTGGAAAGTCCTCGCCTGGCTCGGCTTCAGCAGCATGGCGACTGACGCGACGGTTTTCTACCTCGACGACTTCGAGCTGACCAACAACCTCGAACAGCGTGGGCGATGAACCGGCCTGTGCGTGAGGGACTGTCCCCGAATGGGGACTGTCCCCTTGCGGGCGGGTACAGTCCACGTAGGGACAGTCCCCGCCGCGTGCGGCGCTCGTTCATGCAGTACACATGTCCCCAGCACCTGTCCCATTCGCGCTTGGCAAGCGCAATGTGTCTCATTGCGATTTGACAAGGGCAACGTGTGTCATCCGAGACTGTGCAGGAATCGCTTGAGGGCCTGGCAAGGGGCCGTTGACCGATCGTCTAATAGGAACGACGTACATCGCCAGGCGCTACTCGGACCAGCCGGGCAGGGAGATGCTTGCCTGGTAGTTCGAGGAGTTGAAGAGGGGGTTTCGCACTGGCTTGTAGAGACGCCCTGACTTGGGGTTGTCGTGCTGGGTGTAGACCCACATCTCGTGGGGGTCCCAGACGACGATCTCGTCACGGCAGTCGCCCGTGATGTCGAGGACAGAATAGCACATGTCGGGGTGGCGGTCGGCGGGGAACTCGACGACGCGGCGGCCCCAGCCGTCGAAGAGGCCGCCCTCGTCCGCATTGACGGAAAGCACGAAGTACTCGCCCGGACGGCCGGTCCAGTTGACGGGCAGACACATGCTGCCGTACTGGCAGGGCTCGAAGTCGTGATAGATGTTGCCGTGGGCGTCGAAGAAATGGATGATCCCCTGGTTGCCCCAGTAGTTGATTGAGACCGTTTCCAGGCCCGGCAGGTCAGGCCGAAAGTCCGCGATGGCCGGGCTCTGCACGTGACCCAGCCGATGATGTTTGAGCACGTTGCCGCGCAGGTCCGCGAGAACCATCCCCTCGTCGCTTGCCGCGCACAGGAATACGGGCTCCGCGCCGCGGCGAAGCCTCACGATCGCCACCCCGTCTGCATGATCCTCCAGCGAGCGATCAAGGCTCCAGAGCAACTTGCCGTCGTGATCGAACAGCGAATAGCCAACAGCGACCTCGTCCTTGCCGTCGCGGTCTATGTCGCACGCGAACGGGTAATGGCCAGTCTTGCACGCGGCGTCCCACAAGATTTCGAGTCGATCGTCGAGCGCCCATACATGGTGGTAGCGGTTCTTGATGAGGATGTCACTGGGCCGGCCGGTGCCGCGCAGGTCGCAGAAGTAGATTGCATCGCCGAGGATGCGGGGAAACCGATCATAGGGGGCAGGCGTCGTCTTGGGAGTCTGCGGCGTCGGGGCCTTGTGTCTGGTCTTCCCAGTCGCGCCGTCGGCGATGATCAGTTCCTGGTTCATGCAGTAGACGACTTCGTTGCGGCCATCCCCATCCAGGTCGTGAATCTGAAATGCCACGTCGTTGGTCAGAGGCCACTTCCACAGGTCGGGCTCCCCGATCTGCCACAGGATCTTGCCGTCGAACGTCACGGCGGTCAGGCAACTCAACTCGCTGTTGCAGTCCTTGGGGCCGTGATGGACGACCTGACCGATGAGGACATCAACCTGCCCGTCGCCGTCCAGGTCGCCGAAGCGCACATTGCGCCCGGCCCCGAACCCTTCGGTGCTGATCTGTTTCCAGACCACGGGCTTCGGATTAGCCGCTTGAAGTGCGCGAAGTTCGCGCTCGCGCACGGCGATGTCTTCGTCCAGGCGTCGTTTGTCCTCAGCGCTCGTGATGAGTCTCAACTGCGAGTAGTGCGTGGGCACGTCCGCGGTCAAGCCGATCTTTCCCCGAAGAAAAGTGTCGTCCTCAGCCTCCAGCGCGGGACCGCCCAGCATTGCCGCGCGGATTCGAGGGCCCTCCAGGGTCACTTCGGCAACGAGGTACTGCCCTGGCGTCCAGGCAAACGGACTCTCCGCCAGGGTGCGCTCATCGGGTTTGTGGAAGGCCGTCTCATGGCGGACCATCTTGAGGACCGCCTTTGGTCCTTCCACGCCGAAGAAGTAGTAGCACCGGTCGTTGCGATAGCGGAACACGAGCCCGCTGCGGCCGTCCACGGTCTCCGGCGCGAAGCGCACGACCACGGTGTAGTCGGACCACAGCGCATCTCCCGCCACCAGCATGGGGTGTGTATGTTTGTCCGGGTTGCGGTACGTCTGGAGCATGACGGCCCGACCGTTCTCGCGGCATACCCGCCACGCCCGCTGCGATCCCACGCGCGAGGTGAAAGCCGACACCGCCCAGTTCCCCTTGGGCGCGCATTCGGGCAGGTAGTGGTGTTCGGCGAGGGCTCCGACCACGCTCGAGAACATCCCGACGCGCAGCCGGCTGAAGTCGTCGTCCAGCAGCACCAGCGACCCCTCATCTTCGCACCGCGCGGTCAGCGCGGCGGCCGAGCAGAGAAGCATGACTGCCGCGAGCGATAGCGTCACGTTCACTTCGTGTTCTCCTTTGCTACTCTGCGAAGTAGCGGAGCTTCTTCGCTACGAAGCACGAGCACGCTCCCAACCACGATGCCCCAGTCCTCGTCAGGGCTGCTGGGCGGCTTGCCGACGTCGGCCATGCCAGGCCCGCGAACGACGGCACCTGGGACGAGGGGCCCGCCCTCCCGCGGGTTGTACCAATACACCCGAAACCTGCCCTGAGGCAGCCGAAGGCGCAGGTTCGTCGCCGGCCAGGCGTAAACCGCGTAGACCTGGCCGGGCATTGCCAGGCACCAGGCGCCTTCACCCTCCACCAGACTGTCAGCGGAGTACATTTCGACGAAGGGGAGATGGTCTTGGAAGAACTCCAGCGCGCCGCGGGTCAGGTCCCACATCCGGTCGCGCGACCGCCAGTCCTCGCAAGAGAGATCGTCGTTTGGGTAGCCGTAGCCGAAGAGCCATTCGCAGCCCGCGCCGCCGGCCATCAGGTTGCCCCAGAGCGCATAGCGGCGGACGTCATCGTGGTGCGGATCGTCCGTGTCGGGCTTAACGCCCGTGTTGGCAGGACCAATCTCGTCGAGACAGACGAACCAGGGCCGCCCGGCTTGCGCGGACAGGCCAACCCACTTGAGCGTTTCCTCGTGCGTTCTCTGCATCTTCCCCATTTGCAGAGACGGGCCCTCCAGATGAGGCCAGCCCAGCAGCGGCTCATAGACTGCGGCAATCTGGCCGGGAAAGGTGTGAACCGCAATCGGGTGGTCGTAGGGATCGAGCGCCCGAATATACTCGGCGAACGCCTTCCGCTGCTCATCCGTGTTGGTGTTCTCCTCCCCCAAGTTCCAGACGAGCGCGAGGTGATGGGCGAAACGGGCGACCAGTTCTCGGTAGTAGAGCCTGCGCTGCGGGCCCAACTCGCCGCCGTCGAGGAGCTGGTCGTTCTCCTGTTCCTGGGTGACGACGTGGAGCATGATGCCTTTGCGGTCCATGTGCGAGAAGACGATCTCCCACTGGTCGAGCTTGCTGCAATCGAAGCGCATTCGCTCCTCGCTCGACGTCCACGGCCAGACGTCCTTGCCGTCGCCCCTTACGTTCATGGTGAGGAAGTAAACGCTGTTCATGCCCTTGCCGGCGAGATAGTTGAGGGCGCCGATGATGTTCTTGCCCTTGCTGCCGCGCCAGGTGGGATCGCCGGGCTGCCAGTCACCGGCGTGGGGGTCGTAGCGGTGGCTAGGGGGCGTCTGATCGAACTCGTGGTAGGCGAGGAAGTTCTCGGGGCTGTCCGCGCCGCCCTTGAGAAAGCACTCGCCGGTCTCGGCAAACTGTAGGTAGCGCTGGCCCACGTAGCGCAGCAGCCCCTTTCCGCGGTGGTCGCGCCCGGCCTTGTCGGTGGGGCCGATGGTGAATGAACCCTCGATGCTGTCGAAGGCGGTGGGATCGTCGGCGATGGCGATGCCCGGGCCGGCGCGGAAGGAGGCGCGATAGGTCCACGTGCCTTCCCGGTCGGGCACGAAGTGCACGCGCCAGATGCGACCGCTGTCGGCGCCCGATTCCGCGGCATTGCCATCGGCCGCATAGTAGCCGGGGACAAGGTAACGTCCGTCGCCGCACTTGAAGATGACGTCGAGGCGGTAATCGGTGAAGGGATTGGGCGCGGCGTCTTCGGCGGTCTCGGGACCGAAGAAGGAAAGGGTCACGGTGTGCCACTTCTTCAACTCGCCGGAGATCACCACTACTTCGGGGCGATACCCAGCCGCCCGGGCGACCATCGCCAGCGCCTGGTTCATCTTCGATGACCGATCGCCCGCTTCCAAATGCCAGTCACCCTGGGCGCAAACCAGGGCAAGATTCAGGCTGGGCATGATAGCGGCGCAGTTGCCGCGGGCGCCGACTGACATGACCGTGTCGGGAGGGGCGTCGGGCCAGGTCGGTGCCTCCGGATGCGGCCACCCCGTATCGTTGAACCACCAGTTAAAGCCGTAGATGCCCGGACCCTCTTTGGTTTGATCCGAGCCTCCGCCGTAGGAATCGATCGCCAGGTAATCGTCCGTGTCGGCCTGTTGGGTGCGAGGAAGATCCTTGGGAGTCTGCGGCCTCATGAACTCGTCGAAGTATCGGGCCGGCAGCACCTGCCGATCCCCCCACCGCCCTCGGTTGAGCCAAAACCAGGCGATGCGCGCGAAATCGCGCACCGAGGCGAAGAGCCGGCGGTTCTTCGCGCGCCACTCGAGACCATCTTCGAGCCCCAGGGCGCCGAGCCGGTTAGGGTGCTCGGCCACGCGCTTGGGATCGTCCTTGAACACCTTGTCGAAGAGGGTCTTCTGGTAGAGTTGGATCGCGTAGTCGTTGTAGGCCCAGGCTGCGCCAGGAGGTTCGGGCCGGGCGTAGCCGCTGGTCATGCTGCCCAGGTGGCGGAAGGTGATGCTTCGGTCCTTGGGCTTCAGGTCCCACCCGAAATCGGCAATGGGCTGGTCCACGTTGCGGACCAGCCCCTGCTCGACGGCAAAGAACAGCAGCGTACTGAGAACGGGCTTCGCCGAGGAGAACCAGTCGCCGCGCTGCGCCTGGTCCCCCCACGCCTTCACCACGCAGCCGTCCTTGATGACACACCCCCGGCCCCCCAGGAGCCGGGCGACTTCGTCCAGAGCGGTGCCATCCAGGCCGAGGCGGGCTGGATCGGCGTGTTCCCACGCCGCCCCGGGAAAGCCGCCGGCCCGGCCGGTTGCTGGCCGTTGGGATGAGCCGCAGGCCATCAGGACGCCCAGTCCTGTCAGCAGCACTATGCCACAAGGTCTCATGCCCGCCCTCCGCCCGGGGATTTTCGGCCACTCCAATCTCATGCGAAAGCGCCTATCGCCATAACGACTCTTGACTGCAACGCCTGCTATACCTTCTGACCGGCCGACGCGATCCACATGCGCGGCGCACGCGAGTCCAACCCCATCGGGCCGCCGCAGAGTGACGCTCCCGCGGCGTCGGATGACGAGGTAACGCGGCCGCTCGATTGGAGTGAACCCCATTGACTGGACGGTTTAGGGGGTCGAGATAGGTGCCCTCTGACGGGCTGTTTGTAGGTTGTGCTCGAACTCGACCGGGCTGAGGTAGCCGAGGGCCGAGTGGGGCCGTTCTCGGTTGTAGGCCTGCTCGATGAAGGTCGGGATCGAAGCCGCCGCTTCCCCGAAGTTACGGTACTGGGCGCGATTGTCACATTGCTTTGGGACTCATGTCAAGGCTGGAATCGAGTGTGGTTGTCAGCCATCATTGAGACAGCTCGCGGCGACCAGACGCAGTGATGCCGGACGCTACCGGCTCATACGAGTGCTTTCGCGCTCCAAACACTCGTATGCACGGAGGCCCCCAGCGCAAAGAGCATCGGTAGGAATGCTATCAGGGGCGGGGACTGATGTGGCGCAGATTACAAATCTGCGCTACCTACCCGCCCGGAAGGGGACAGTCCCCGCCCCGGGTCAGGATAGGTCACCTTCGCCATAGTCGATAGCCACCACTTCGTAGGCATCAAGGGTGGGCACGATGATACTGACCGCGCCGTCCTCGGCGACGAACTGCGCCTCCTCGTCGCGCCACAGCAGGCGGGCCGACCGCGCGCGCTCGCCTTCGCGCAGACGCACGGTGACCGTCTGCGGCCCAAGGGGCGTTATCTCCGTCGCCGGCGGACACCACAAGTCGGCGTTGGTGCAGTTCACGAGATGCACCAAGGCGCGCGAAGGGCTCTGTTGGCGGTACACGTGCACATCCACTACGCCAGGCCCGACGACCTGAACTGTCGGCGGGCCGCCGAGCGCCCAGCGTACCGCGTTTGCGAAAAGCCGGCGGTGATCGGGGTTGTTGCGCGGCAGGGCGCAGAGCCGATCCAGGTCACACGAGAGATAGACCACCCGCCCGCCGCCTGCCGTCTGCCGGCAGACTCCCAGCGGGGTCTGCGTGTGCGGCGTCCGGAAGAAGACGCGCTCGGGCGGCATGTGCGGCACATAGGGAACCAGGGACAGCGCCACGCGGGTGTTGGCCGCGAGGCTCACCGGGCACAAGTCCAGTTCGAGCGCGGAGATGACATTTGTCCCCTCGAACCCCCTGCCGATGGCCTCGCGCTCCTCCAGGCGCAAGTGGACCTGGGTGTGGCGATGCGGCGTCGGCGACAACGCGTTCACGCCGAACAGATCGGCAAGCGCGAAGTCGTCCCGCCGCACGCCCTGCTCGTCGTAGCGCGAAGTCTCGAACGTGGCGACCAGGCCTCCCCCGTCGGCGACGAACCGGCGCAAAGCCGCGCACTGCCCTTCAGAGAGACAGGCCTGATTGGGCAGCACGACGGCGCGATAGCCGACCAGGCGCGCGGGCGATAGGTCGTCGGCGTGCAGCATGTCGAATGGCAGACGCGCCCGCACCAGCGCGGCGTATGCGCCGCGCCACGGCTGGCTCACTAGCCGTTGGGCCTCTCCTTTGCCATATATGTCGAGCAGGCGTTGGTTGAAGACCAGAGCGATGTCCGCGCAGTTCCGGTTGTTGAGGTAGTAGTCGCGGTGGTGGTGCACCCAGTCGTAGAACCGCTCGACTGCGTCAAAGGGCCGCCGGTCCTCCCCGCAGGCGCCGATGACGTGGTACCACAGGCGCGAACTGCTGGCCGCGGCCTGGGCCATCATCAAGGTGTGCTCGGCGGCGGGCTGGGCGGAGATGCGGCCGATGCCGCCATAGACGCCGAAGAGGTGGATATGAGGCTTGGGGTGCATTACGGCGCGCAGGACCTTGCCGGTGGCGCCGATGCTCCACAGCGGCTCGCCGATGCCGCGGGCCTGTTGATCGGCGTCAATCACCTCGTGTGCATCGAACATGCGCCGCCAGTTGGCGCCGAAGTTGCTCAGGCCCTCGATTCCGCCGCCGACGTTGAGGATGACGATGGCCGAAGGCTTGAGATGCTTCGCGTGGTCGCGCCATTCCCTGGCCAGGCTGCTGATGCAGTCGGCATGCCATTCTAACCACGTCTGCCATGCGGGTGAGCCCCAGTCGTTGAGGTTTGGGGTCAAGCGGCCCGCAGCGGCCAGGCTGTCGCGGCACGCGCGGCAATGGCAAGGGCCAATGCCGCGGTCGGCGGGCTGCCAGGCGTTGAAGAAGAAGCCGTCCACATCGTAACGCTCCATGATCTCGCGGAACATCACGTGCGGAATCCACTCGCGGTAATAGGGCCCGTTGATACACATATGGTACAGGCGGCCCGAATACCCGGGGTCGTGGCCGGGGTCAACACGCGGCTGGCCGTGCTCGTCGGTCATGCACCAATCGGGGTGATTCATGGCGAAGCGCTCGTCCACCCGGCTGGGGGTGAAGCGTGCCAGCACGCGCAGGCCGAGGCCTCTTGCGGCGGCGACCAGCTCGCCCAGGAGGTCGCGATCGCCCAGCCAGGGGCTGCGCCAGTTGATCTCGTAGCGGCTGGGGTAATACGAGATGATCCCGCCGGCGTTGAGCGTGATCACGTCAATGTGCGTCCGGCGCCAGTAATCCTTCCATCGCTCCACGTCAATGCATGCGGGATCATGTTCCTGGAGGTTGAGCTGCCCCCACAGCATGCAGTCGTTCACCCACGACGCTTGCTCCTTGGGCATCGGTCAGGCCTCCTCTGCATGACGGTAACGACGATAGATCTCAGGCGTGGCCGCTCATCTCATCCTCGGTGCGGTAGATGTGGGCCGTCATGCGCGGCAGCTCAGCCATGTCAAACGGCGGTTGGAAGGACGTGGCCACCGCGACGTTGCGCGCGACCTCCTCCGGCCAGCGCAGGCCGAGGTTGGCGACGTGCACCCGGCTGTCGGACAGGAGGTACTTTAGCGCGACGTCATAGATGTCATGCGCTTGCTGCCACTCGGGCGCCAGGTACATAGCGATGCGCTGGAGCACCCCCGAGGTCAGCGGGCGCATGACCGCGACCCCCATGTCGGCGGATCGCGCGTCATTCAGCGCATGCTCGGCCGCCGATTGATAGATCAGGTTGTAGCGGAGCTGGGCCACGTCGAACAGTCCGCTGGCGATGAGCGGCCGGCCGGTCCACGGCTCCTCGGTTGTGAAGCCGATGAAGCGCACGAGTCCCCTGTCGCGCAGTGCCCCCAGCGCCTCCACGAGCCCGGCGCCCAGGATGTGCTCGACATCCGCCGGCTCGTACATTCCGCCGTGGAATTGAACGACGTCAATGACCTCAGTTCGCAGGCGGCGCAGCGACGCCTGCACGCTGGCGATGAGGTCTTGCGGCGACTTCCCGCGGTAGCCGACCTTGCTGGCGAGGACCACGCTGTCGCGCCGGCCGCGCAGCGCCTCGCCGATGATCGACTCGCTATTGCCGTCGCCATAGCTGGGCGCGGTGTCAATGTAGTTGATGCCTGCGTCGAGCGCGGCATGAACGGTACGGATGGCCACCACGCGGCCCTCAGGCGTGAACGGATTCCAGTTGCGCGCCTTGTTGACGCCGCCAAACGGGAATCCGCCCAGGCCGATACGGGTCACCTCCAGGCCGGTGCGACCAAGCCGAACGCGAGGGATCATCGCTTGCTGCTCCTTGTCGGGCGATACCGGCTGTCAACGGCGCGCGCGTTCCTCGGGCGGAATCCGCACCACCGCGCCGTCATCCTGCAGCCGCCGCTGAAGCATTGTGACGTCGAGGTCGGCGGGGCGGCAACCTGCGGCCACGCACAGCGCCGCGGCGGCGCCCGCCGCCTGCGAGATCGCCATGGCGGGCGCCATGCTGCGCGCCGATTGAAACGCCGGCTGGGAGGCGGAGATGCATCTCCCCGCCAGCAGCACGTTGCCAAGGTCGGCGGGCACCAGGCTGCGGTAAGGGATCTCGAACCCGAGATGGTCGAGGAAGTATCGCTTGCCGTAGTAGTTGGGGACGGGATTGGAGCTGACCGCCACCGCATCGGGCTGGGCGCGGCCGGACAAGGCGTCGTCTTCGGTGATGGTGTACAATCCGATGATGCGGCGGGTTTCGCGCACTCCGACGGTGGTGGCGGTTTGCACCAAAGCGGCGTCGGGATAATTCTCGCGCAGCTTCGCCACGTGGTCGGCGACTTCGCGGCGGGTGGCGATCTCCGCCCGCGTCAGATCCATCGTGTCGGCGCCGTCGGCCTCGCCGCGTCCCGGGCCCCAGATGGTGGTGATGCCGTTGCAGTAGAGCCGGCTCTCGCCCGGCGCCGGCTCGGGGATGCCGGTCACGCGATACATCAAGGACATGGGCATGAGGCGTTGGCCCACCTTCTGCGCCTGCTCGAAGCGCGCCCCGGCCCGAGCGGCCAGGTCGCCATCGCCGGTTGCGTCCACGTAGATGCGCCCCCGCACCGCGCTGCGCCCGCTCTTCGTTTCCACGATGGCGGAGGTCACGCTCGGCCCCTCGGCGAGCGCCTCGCTGAACGTGGCGTGCAACAGCAGCTTGACGCCGGCCTCGTGGAGCATCTCCAGCGCCACCCGCTTGAGCACCTCCGGGTCGAAGCTGACCGCGTACGGGCACTCGCCCGCGTGCAGCGCGCCGAAGTGGCCGTGGGCCGTCGTGGCGCACGCCCCGCCTTCAGCCAGCAGGCGGTCCACCAACTCCTGCGCAATCCCGCGCACGGTCTGGACGTGATCCGGTTGGTGCTCATTGCGAAAGCCATTGAAGCTCGTCATGAGGCCGGCGGTTGCCATGCCGCCCACAAAGCCGTAGCGTTCGACCAGCAGCGAGCTCGCCCCGGTGCGCGCCGATGCCAGGGCGGCGACGATGCCCGCGGGCCCGCCGCCGACCACCACGACATCGCGGTCGGCAACGACGGGCGTCTCGCGGGCGGGTTCGGTGACGGTCTTAGCAGAGGTCATGGGTCACGCTCTCCTGATCGCCCAGCCCAGATGTGTCCAGCCACAGATTCGGCGCGCGACACCGCGAAGTCCTGCGGGCTCCCCGGCCGGACGTGGGCTGTGGGTGGGCGCGGCCACGGCGCCATCTGTGGTCGTCAACCATTGCCGAGACCGCCGCCGCAGGCGCGTGAGAGTTCTTTCGCGCCTCAAACAGTCGTATGCACGGAAACCCGGCGCGGAGAGGAACACTGGGAACGCTGTCAGACTTTGCGGGGTGACACGAAGACGAGCAACGAGCGCAAGAACATGCAGACAGGATAACGGCTGGGGCGGCAGAAGTCAAGGTAAGCCGCTGCAACGAGGGCTGATGGCGGCACGGATGAGTCTTGGGACGCTACGGCCTGGCTCTACGCGACATAGGGGTTGGATGAAATGACTGACCAAGGAATCCGTGCAGGTTTCCCCTACGAATCGCAGTATGCGGATGTTTTGGGGTCAAGCATCCACTATGTTGACGAAGGCTCAGGTGATCCAATCCTGCTTGTCCATGGCACTCCTACCTGGTCCTACCTGTGGCGAAACGTCATCCCGCATCTGTCCTCCATTGCGCGGTGCATCGCCCCAGATCTCATTGGCATGGGCAGATCGGACAAGCCTGACATAGAGTACCGGTTCCTTGACCACGCGAGATACTTCGAGGGATTCATCGAAAAGCTGCAGTTGCAGAACATCACGCTGGTGATTCACGACTGGGGTTCTGCGCTCGGCTTCCACTACGCCATGCGCCACGAGGACAATGTCAAAGGATTGGCCTTCATGGAAGCGATCCTTGCTCCGGTGCGCAGTTGGGATGTGTTCCCGGCAGATCTGAGAGAAATGTACCAGACGTTCAGGATGCCGAAGGTCGGCTGGGAGATGATCGTCAATCGGAATGTGTTCGTCGAGAAAGTCCTGCCTGGAGCCGTGCTGCGTCGACTGACCGAAGAAGAAATGGACTATTACCGGGAACCGTTCAAGGATCGGGCCAGTCGTAAGCCTTTGTGGCGATGGCCCAATGAGGTGCCGGTGGCGGGAGAGCCAGCCGATGTCGCGCAGGCGGTTGAAACCTACAGCCACAGGCTCCGCGAGTCGGAACTGCCGAAGCTGTTGCTCTACGCCACGCCGGGGGCCATTCTCGGGGCGCCAATGGTGGACTGGTGCCGCAGGAAACTCAAGCATCTAAAGACCGTGCACGTCGGGCCCGGCATTCATTTCCTCCAAGAAGACAATCCGCATCTGATAGGCGCCGAACTTGCTGACTGGTATAGCAGCCTCGACTGAATGCGCCTGCACAAGTCGAAGTGCAGCAAACCTCGGCGGCAGCGCTTCCACGGCGGCAAACGGACGGGTCCGACACGGCCGCGCGGCTAAGTCAAAGACAAACGGACAGCTACCTTCTCCGGCTCTTCGGGTGCGGTCTCATCAGCCCTGGGCCGCGGCAACCGGTCACGGTGCGCCGGCCGTTGCCGCTTTGTGCCACTTCGGCTTGGACGTCGGGGTGGGCCGCTAGGCGCCTCGCTTCAATTCGAGTTTCGCCACTTTGCCAGTAGGCAGCTTGGGCAGTTGTTCCCGGAACTCGACCTCCTTTGGACACTTGAAAGCGGCGAGGTTCTCGCGGCAATAGGCTATGATCTCATCCGCCGAGCAGGCCTCTCCCGGGCGCAACGCGATAATCGCCTTTACTCGCTCGCCGCTATAGTCGTCCGGGACGCCGATAATCGCAGCGTCCACCACCTTGGGGTGGCGGTAAAGCAGTTCCTCGACTTCCCGTGGGTAGACGTTGAATCCGCTGACCAGCACCATTTCCTTCTTGCGGTCAACGATGTAGTAATATCCGTCCGCATCAACCTTCCCCAGATCCCCGGTATGAAACCACCCTGAACTCATAGCCGCCGCCGTCTCCTCGGGCATGTTGAGGTAGCCTGTGAAGACGTTAGGTCCGCGCACCACCAGCTCCCCAACTTCGCCCATGGGCATCTCAACGTCGTGATCGTCGAAGATCTTGACCTCCACCCCTTCGAGGGGCGGCCCGATGGAGCCGGGCTTTGTGTAGTATCCGGCGGCGTTGGTGCAGACGACCGGTGAGGTCTCAGTGAGCCCATATCCCTCCATTATCGTCACACCGTAACGCTCATCGAACCGCTCCAAGACCTTCACTGGCAGCGCCGCGGCCCCGGAAAAGGCGCCGCGCAGACTCGAGAGGTCGAATCCGCGATCCGTCTCCAGATTGTTCATCGCTATGTACATCGGCGGTGCGCCGTAGAAAACGGTCACTCGCATCCGCTCGATGGTGGAAAGCACGAGCTCCGCATCGAAGCGCTCGATGATGACCGCGGTGCCTCCAGCCAACATCGCCCCGCCGAGGGTTACGTTCATGCCATAGATATGGAACAGCGGGAGCACCAGCATGCTGGTGTCATCAGGCCCGAGCGCGCACCGGGGCAGGGTGAGGAACGGTTGGCAGTTGGAGACGAGGTTGTTGTGCGTCAGCATAGCGCCCTTGGGCCGCCCCGTGGTGCCCGAGGTGTAGGAGATCACCGCCACCTCCTCGGGATCGATTTCCACGCGCGGGCGCGTGTCTTGCTGACTCTCCAGAATCACGGCCAGCGGCACGACCGAATCGTCCGGCGCTTCCCGCGCCACGATCACGTGTTGCAGGGTAGGCACCTTCGACCTGATCGCTGCGGCAACCGGGTACAGTGGTGCATCGGTGATGATCGCCTTGATACCGGCGTCGTTGGCGATGTATTCCACCTCTGCGGCTTTGTACATGACGTTGAGCGGCACCAAGACCGCGCCCGTGCGTGCGATTCCGTAGTAGGCGTAAACGAAATCCAGCCGGTTGCCGATCTGCACGGCGACGCGATCACCCTTACCCACGCCCAGACCGACTAGCGCATTGGCGACGCGGTTGATGCGTCGGTCGAGTTCCGCGTAGGTCACATGGTCGCCCTCAAAATGCAGGGCAGTCTTGTCACGGTTGCTGCTCGCCTGACGTTCGACGAGGTCGCCCAGGTTCATCGTTTCCTCCTCGCAGCTCATTTCACAAAGCTTTAGCTACACCGCTGGCGAGAACTGACTATGAACTCCTGCTTCGTCGCCGGAGCTGTCCGTCCTGCACCCGCGGCGGCCCACTGGCCTTTCACACCTCCCGCCGCCGCACTAATCCACCGCGCAGGTGGCACTGGTGCGCGGGGCCGGCTGCCACCGGCTCATAAGAGTGCTTTCGCACCTCGAAAGCTCGCATGCATGTGCAACTCAGCGCAAAGGGCGTCAGTAGGAATGCTATCAGGGCTCGCGGGGGTGACACGAACACGAGCAATGAACGCCAGAACATGCGGACAGGATGACGCGTCCAGCAGGAGAAGTCAAGAATGTGTCGCTCAGGTTGAGGCTAACCAGGGGCCGGATGGATTTTGAGACCCCAGGGCCGATTACCAAGCGCACATTCGAGTGGAAGGGGAGTCGCGATGAGCGCGGTTCGCGTGGGATTGGTCGGCGCCTGCGTGATGGGGTCCCTACACGCAAGAGCGCTGTCTGCCGTACGCGAAGCGAAGCTTGTGGCGATTGCTGATCGGGACGAAGCGCGTGCCCGCTCCCTGGCAACTGACTTCGAAGCCGCTGCCTATGCCGACTACAAGGAGATGCTGGCGCGCGAGAGCCTGGATGCCGTCATCGTCGCCACCAGCGACGGAGCCCACCCGGATCCCTGTGTCGCCGCGGGGCGGCACCTGTGCGGCGGGCCTGTCGAAGGTCGCGCTTGATCGTACGCATATTCAGCCGAAACAACTGCGCGAGTTCATCCACCATCCAGCCCTCTGCTGCCCACAGTTGGGCAACGGCCCTTTGGCGTAGGGCGATCTCACGGCCTCTATCGCGCGAGACACATCAGAATGTCACCCCGGACGATGTCGAACAGCGGAGAGGAATCAGAAGGAATCAACTCCTTGGCATGGAACTTGCGCGTTGTCGGTAGCTTGGTAGTCAAGTCCGGTCTGCCGCGCTCGGGCTGCTGGGGGGGTACCCTCGTTGTCTTCTGCAGCGTCGCTGACTGCTGGGGTATGCGATGCATTCTCGTCATGGAAGGCGCTGTGCGCTTTCCTCTTCCTCTTCCTCTTCCTCTTCCTCTTTCACGCCTGCTGCCGCTGGGCTTGTCGTTTTTCATCTTCCGGTGCGGAATCCAACAGATGGGAGACGTAAGGTGAGCAATGGCATAGACTGGGGCAGGAACATTCATAGATTGACCGTCGTGGCGTTGGTGGCGGCATTGGCGTTGTCGCTGCTCGTGGGGCTGGCCGCTGCGCCGGCGCAAGCGCAGCGAACGGTTTCGATCCAGCCGCCGTCAACAGCGGTGGTGTCGGGCGCCACCTTCACCCTCACGGTGAACGTTGACGACGCAACGGGCGTTGCTGGCTTCCAATTCGACATTTCGTATAACGGCGGCTTGATGACGTTTGTGCCGCCGCCGCGGGCGGGCGCTCTGCTGGTCGGCAAGGGGTGGTCGGTTCTAGCCAGCCAGATGAACTCGAACCTGCTGCGGGTGCTGGGCTATAGCCCGAGCGCGACTGAATTGACCGGCGGGTCCGGCTCGCTCGTGGAGCTTGATTTTCACGCGATAGCAGTGGGCGCGACACCTGTCGCCTTCCAGAGCCTTCTGCTCGCTAACGGCTTGGGGAACCCAATTGCGGCGGTGGGAGCAGGCGGCAGCGTGACCGTGGCGACGGGGGTGGTGGCGAACGCCGGGCCGGACAAGGTGATTGCGTCGGGCGGCTCGACGACGTTAGAGGGATCGGCCTCGGGCGGGGTTGCGCCTTACGGCTACTCCTGGTCGCCGA
>Ga0315291_10004455_pt1 | contig 17832 bp, 16 predicted proteins | sample YL17G12_20_MG_FD_203070 | JGI IMG/M metagenome (GOLD analysis project Ga0315291, IMG submission 203070) | Sediment microbial communities from Yellowstone Lake, YNP, Wyoming, USA - YL17G12_20 | ecosystem: Environmental > Aquatic > Freshwater > Lake > Sediment | place: USA: Wyoming | collected...
CAGTAGCGAAAAATTAATCGGTTATTTCTTGAAAAAAGAAAAAGCCAAAGAATTATTAATTAAAGAACCGCCTCAGAATGTTCTTCGGGCCTTGAATTATTCAAGCGTCAGCGAAATGGTGGCGAAAGAAGATATTTTTGAGTTATTCGCCAGCCTTCGCTTTATTGAAAATAACGATTGGCTCAATAATATTTTTTTCAAACAGTATGAGAATTTAAAAGCCGAGGACTTCGAAGAGCGGGAAGTAGAAATTCGGGTTTTAAACCAAAAGTGGGCGAAAGCCGCCGAGGATTTTGTCAAAAAGAAATATCACAATATCAGTCATCTCAAAGAATTCGGCATTATTTTTGTCATCCCGGTTTCTTTGAATATCCCCGGTGAAATTCTGAGAATGATTTCTTTGGTTTTGCATTATTATTACGAAGTGAAATTTTATTCCGATATTTTGAGGAATTTTGCCAAAGAAAGTGATTTTGCTTTGAAACTCATCGCTATCTTGAAAGGAGATTTATTGGATGAAAGATTACTCAAATCGGAAAAACTTCAATGGATGATTATTCAGCAGTATTTGGCAAAAAACGACGAGAACGATTGGCGGCTTTTTGAACCCCATATTAACCCCGAGGCGATTCACTGGCGCAAGGCCGAAAGAGACATTGTGAAATTGGGGGAAGTGCTCAACGGCCTTGAGGAAGATTTCACATTTTGGGAAAACGTCAACTGGGTCGGCGATTATTTTAAAGTTGATTCTAATAATGAGATTTTGGTTAGTTTTAATTTAGTGGATATGGTGATGTCGCTGGTTAAAGAGAAAGAGATGGTTAAGTACCTATATCACCATCAAGAAGCGCTTTGGAATAAAATTTTTATTGAATATTTCGGCGAAGAGAAACTTGAAAAACAGATTAAAAACAATCTTTTAAAAGGGTATATCCAGTTATGATTTTCAAACGTCGAAAACAACTAGTTCCCTTTCTAACCGCCGTCGCTTTTCTTTTATTGCAGGCGATTCTCGAATATCTATTATTTGTGGTTTTGATAATTTCTGATTGGGATATGGCGGCCTGGTTCGGCGAGAGGGCCAATTTGAATTATGCTTTAAAAGTTAGTTTTGTTGCTGGAATTTTTATGGTTTTTTTCGCTATCTGGTTTGCTAAAAAATTCTACCGTGAAAAATAACGGCGAAAATTTTTAGGGGGCTTTTAGCCCCTATTTTTTAAATTTGGGGATATCGGCCCTTTATTTTTCCCAAAAATTTGCTATAATTGAAGCGAGGGAAGAAGACAAAAATTTTATTTTTGGCTTCTGACCGAGGGACATTACATCCGTTGTAGGCGGATATAATTAAAATGAGGGAGAAAAACGAAAATTTATTTTCGTTTTTTGACCGAGCGAGATTACATCCGCGAAGCGGATATAATTAAAATAAGAAATGTCTAAAAAATCCAATAAAAAAGCGCTTAAATCGGCTAAAGAGGAAGCGGTTTCGGTGGATTCACCGAAGCCGTCTTCGCCTTCTTATGAAGCAAAGGATATTTTTGTTTTGAAGGGTCTGGAACCGGTCAGAAAGAGGCCGGCGATGTATATCGGCTCAACCGGAATCGACGGTTTGCATCACTTAGTTTATGAAGTGGTTGATAATGCCATTGATGAAGCGATGGCCGGATATGCCAAAAACATTGAAGTCAGGGTTTATGACGAACATCAGGTTTCGGTTCAGGACGATGGCCGCGGCATTCCGGTTGAAATTCATCCCCAAACAAAAAAATCTTCTCTTGAAACGGTGATGACCATGCTTCATGCCGGCGCCAAATTCGGGAGCGGCTCTTATAAAGTTTCCGGCGGGCTTCATGGTGTCGGTGTCTCGGTGGTTAACGCCTTATCGTGCTTTATGCGTGCTGAAGTTTGTCGCGAGGGATTAAAATATGCGCAAGAATACAAAAGGGGGAAACCAAGAGGCGCGGTTAAAAAGATTGGTTCATGCCTGATGAGCGGAACTAAAGTTGTTTTTCAACCAGATCCTGAAATTTTTGCCGACGAAAACGGCAAGATGCCGGAATACGAGTTCAAAAAAGTTGCCGATCATTTAAGGGAACAAGCTTTTTTAACTCAAGGGGTGAGAATTCGATTGATTGATGCGAGGGCCGAAAAAGAAAATGTCGCTGATTTCTATTTTGAAGGCGGCATTATCTCCTTTATTAAATATTTAGTGGAGGGCGAGAAGTTGATTCAAGACAATATTTTTTATGTCAACAAAAGTTATGAGAAAGTGATGGTGGAAATCAGTTTTGTTTACACCGAAGACATTCAGGGATTAGAGCTTGCTTTTGCCAATAACATTCGAACGGCTGAAGGCGGAATGCATTTAACCGGTTTTAGGACCGCCTTAACCAGAGTTTTAAATGATTATACGAGACGCGAGGAATATCTTAAAGAAGGTGAAGAGGGGTTAATCGGCGACGACGCGAGAGAGGGAATGGCGGCGGTGATTTCGGTAAAATTGCCGGAACCGCAGTTTGAGGGTCAAACTAAGGCAAAACTCGGTAATCCCGAAGCACGCACAGCCGTGGAAACGGTTTTAGGCGAGAGTTTGAAGGATTTTTTGGAAAAAAACCCCCATGATGCCAAAAAAATTATTGAAAAATGTCTGTTAGCGGCCAAGGCGAGAAAAGCCGCTAAAGCCGCCAAAGAAACGGTTTTAAGAAAAGGTATTTTAGAGGGTTTGACTTTGCCGGGAAAATTAACGGATTGCGCCAGCCGCAATCCCGAAGAATCGGAATTGTTTATTGTTGAAGGTGATTCCGCCGGCGGCTCGGCCAAACAAGGTCGGGATCGGCGCTTTCAGGCAATTTTGCCTCTTAAAGGAAAAATTTTGAATGTCGAAAAATCGCGTTTGAGCAAAATTATCGAATCCAAAGAAATTAAATCTTTAATTATTGCCTTGGGTACGGCCATTGCCGAAGAATTTGATATCAAAAAACTTCGCTATCACAAAGTTATTTTAATGACCGATGCCGATGTCGACGGCTCGCATATTCGTTCTTTGCTTTTAACTCTTTTTTTCCGCTTTTTGCCTGAAGTCATCACCCAGAATCATCTTTATATCGCCCAGCCGCCGCTTTATCGAATTCAGAAAGGCAAGGAAATTTTTTATTCTTATAATGATGCAGAAAAGGACGCGATTTTGAAAAAATTAGGGGCCGGGAAAGAAGTTGTTAATGTTAATGTTCAGCGCTATAAAGGTTTGGGCGAGATGAACCCCGAACAACTTTGGGAAACGACCATGGATCCGGAGCGCCGCATTTTAAAAATAGTGATCGTTGAAGACGCCGAAGAAGCGGATAAACTTTTTGATACTTTAATGGGCGACGAAGTCGGGCCGCGGCGTCAATTTATTCAGGTTCACGCCAAAGCGGTGCGCAACCTTGACATTTAGCGGTAAAATTTTTATTCTAAGACTATGTTAAATAAAATCAAAAATTTTTTAAAAGAAGTAAAATTGGAATTTAAGCACGTTAATTGGCTGACCAAAAAAGAAACCATTCAATACACTTTGATTGTTATTGGTCTTTCATTGGGAGTGGCGATTTTTTTGGGATTTTTTGATTTCGTTTTTAATTTTCTGCTTACCAAATTCGTTGTCTAAAAATGTCTAAACAAAAAGAATTACAAGAGAAGAAATGGTACGCCATCCACACTTATTCCGGCTACGAAGATGCGGTGGCGCGGTATTTAAAGCAAAGAGTGGAATCATTGGATATGCAGGATAAAATTTTCAATGTCATTGTTCCCAAAGAGAAGAAAATAAAAATCAAAGGCGGCCGACGTTATATAACCGAAGAAAAGATTTATCAAGGTTATGTTTTGGTGGAAATGATTTTAAATGACGATTCTTGGTATGTGGTTCGCAATACACCGCGAGTAACCGGTTTTATCGGTGCTGATTCCACCACTCCCAATCCTTTGTCGAATGAAGAAGTAGAGGAGATTATGAAACGGATGGGCCAAGAAGAGCCGAAATACAAAATTGACTTAAAAGCCGGCGATGTCGTGAAAATTACCGACGGGCCATTTAAAGATTTTGACGGGAAAGTAAGCGAATTTGATGAGGAAATGGGCAAGGTTAAAGTTTTGGTTTCAATTTTCGGTCGCGAGACGCCGGTCGAGTTAGATTTTTTACAAGTGAAAAAAATCTAAACCATTCGAATTTTAAATTAGATGGCAAAAAAAATCAAAACAATTTTAAAATTACAAATTCCGGCTGGTTCGGCAACCCCGGCGCCGCCGGTTGGTCCGACTTTGGGGCAGCACGGATTGAACATCGCTGAATTTTGCTCCAAGTTTAATGAGACAACCAAAAATCAGGCAGGCGACATCATTCCGGTGGAAATCACTATTTACGAAGACCGCACTTACGATTTTAAATTAAAGACGCCGCCAGCTTCTGATTTATTGAGGAAGGCCGCTGGCATTCAAAAAGGCTCAGGTGAGCCGCATAAAAATAAAGTCGGCAAAGTGACTCACGCCCAAGTCAGAGAGATTGCCGAAAAGAAAATGGCCGATTTAAACGCGGACAATATCGAAGCGGCGATGAAAATGGTGGAGGGGACAGCCCGAAGCATGGGGATTGAAGTGATTGATTAAAAAAAGGAGCCGCTCCGGCTCTTTTTTGTTTGACAGAGCGACGGCCTCGTGATAGATTGAAAGAGGTTTTTTTAAAAATGAAAGGAGAGTTTTATGGAAAAAGAAGAAGTTTTTAGCAAAGGTAAATTCATTTTAATTGAGGGTCTGAACGGCTCTGGGAAAACCACTCAGGCCCAAAAATTAGCCGAAAGATTGAATTCCAGCGGCATTAAGACGCTTTTTAATCATGAGCCGACCAATGGCGATTTTGGCAAAATCATCCGCCAAGTGATCGAGAAAAAAATGGTTGACCGCGACCTGTTAAAAAGAGTTTTGAGAGCGGTGAATGAATATTTGGGAGATAAAGAGGCAATCAGCACCCGCCAATTTAACGGTCAGCTCAGTGCTATTTTACAAACTCTAAAACGGCATTCTCGTTTAAGCGAGAAAGAAAAGCAAGTTCTTTTTATCGCTGATCGGCTTGATGATATTTTAAATATCATTTTGCCGAATCTTAAAATCGGAACTTGGATGGTTTAGGATCGCTACGACCTTTCTTGCTATTTTCATGGGATGTCCAACGGCGTCAAATTCGAAAAATTAAAGGAACTTCATCGCGAGGGATTGAACGACTGTTATCTTGCTCCTGATATTTTATTTTATTATTGGGTTCCGGTGGAAGTCGGGCTCAAACGATTATTAGCCTCGGCTAAAATCATTGACTTTTATGAAAACGAAGAGAATTTAAAGAGAATCGAATTGGCGGCGAAAAAAATTTTGGGTTTTGAAACGAATAACCCTTCACCTCACCACCCTCTTATAAGCGAAATTTCTCTTTATGGCCAAAGTCGGAAAGTTTTTCTCATCAACGCCGAACCAACAATTGAGGAAGTCGCTGATGAAACTTGGCAATATGTCCGAGAAGCCTTTAATCTCTAAAAGAAAAATTTGCAATCACACCAGCGTCGGTGTTATTTTGAAGGATTCGACCGGCCGCATTTTGCTGATTGACCGGAAAATTTTTCCTTTGTTCTTCGCCTCGCCAGCCGGCCATTTAAAAGACGGAGAAAATCCGGAAATTGGGGCCAAGAGGGAAGTGGAAGAAGAGGTGGGGCTGGTCATTTCCAATTTGAAACTGGCATTGAATGAGCGATTTGAGAATCCTTGTTGCCGCGAAGACGGCAATTGGCATGAGTGGTGGGTTTATGAAGCCGATTACGAAGGGGAACTGAAGCCTTCCGAAAGAGAAACTAAAAAAGTCGGCTGGTGCAGTATCGCAGAAATAGAAAAATTAAGCGAAGAAGGCAAACTTGAACCGGTTTGGCAGGAGATTTTCCAGAAATTAAAAATTCTCTGGAGTTAAACGAATGCCCTGTTTTTCAAGACAGGGCATTTTTATTTACTTTTCGATGATTTTATTTTATAATTGGTAGTGCTTCTTCATTAACTAATCACAAAATTAAAAGATTCAATGTTTTTTTACAGCAAAGAGCCAATTAAAAAAATTGTTTTTTGTTCCAGCCAGCGATTTCGGCGGGAAATGCTTCAATTTATAAAAGAATTGAAAGAAATTATCAAAAAAAGCAAGACTCCTTTGATTATTCTGGAGCCGGATTTTGACGAACTGCCGGAAGAACTTTTGGGTATGTCGGAAAAAGACCGCTTGAAAAACGAAGAATACCGAAAGCAAATAATTTGGGACGCTTCCAATCATCTTTTCAGCCGCGTGAAAAAGGCCGATATCGTTTTTATTTTCAATAAAGACGGCTATGTCGGCGTTAATACCAGCGGCGAACTTTTTGCGGCGGCTGTTTTGAATAAAAAAATCTATGCTCTCGAGGAAAAAGTGATGATGGGTAAATACCCCGATGATTTATACGAAGAACCTTTTGTTTCTTTTTTGATTTTTGGCGTTACGCCGACGCCAAAAGAATTTTTTGAAAAAATCAGCCAAGAAAAATAATTTTATGCTCCGCTATATTCCTACAATCGGCTTGGAGATACACATCGAATTAAAAACACGGACAAAAATGTTTTGCGTTTGTTTGAATGATTCGGAAGAAAAACATCCCAATGTTAATGTCTGTCCGGTTTGTTTGGCTCATCCCGGAACGCTGCCGGTTATTAACGAAGAGGCTTTAAAATCGGTTTTAAAATTAGGTCTGGCTTTAAATGCTGAAATATCCGATGTCTCAAAATTCGACCGCAAAAATTATTTTTATCCGGATTTACCGAAAGGTTATCAGATATCGCAGTACGACCAGCCGCTGGTTCGAGGCGGGTATCTCGAAATTTATTTGAGCGACAAAAAAAGCGATGAGTTAGCGCCACTTAAAAAAATTCGCATTCAGCGCATTCATTTGGAAGAGGATACCGGGAAATTAATTCATTCTGATGACGGCAAGAATTCTTTTGTTGATTTTAATCGGGCTGGCGTGCCCCTGGCTGAATTAGTGACTGAGCCGGATATTAGTTCGGCGCTTGAGGCGCGGCGATTTACTGAAGAATTACGCTCGATTTTGAGATATTTGGGAATTGCCAACGCCGATATGGAAAAAGGCGAACTGCGCTGCGAGGTCAATATTTCTTTAAATAAAGAAGGAGAAAAAGAGTTGGGGACTAAAGTAGAAATTAAAAATCTTAATTCTTTTCGAGCGGTTGAAGGAGCTATTGAATACGAAGTTAAGAGGCAATCCGAGATTTTAGAAGAAGGCGGGAAAATTATTCAAGAAACGCGCGGCTGGGATGAGAGTAAAGGCGCGACCGTTTCCCAACGTCAAAAAGAAGAAGCGCACGATTACCGCTATTTTCCCGAGCCCGATTTATTGCCATTAAAACCTAAAGAACTTTTTGATTTGGAGGAGTTAAAACGCGAAATACCGGAATTGCCAAATGACAAGCGTTTGCGTTTTATGAAAGAATTTGGTTTGAAATTCGGCGAAGTTGATTCATTGGTGGCCGAACCCTCGGTAGCTCGATATTTTGAAGAGATTGTTTCGGAATTAGATGCTTTCGAAAAGACAACTGATAAAAGACGCGAAAAAAGAATTAAATTGGCTTATAATTATTTCACCAGCGATTTGAAAGGCTTGATGACTGAGGCTGGAATAAAAATTGAAGAACTGAAAATTTCACCGCATCATTTTGCTCATCTGGTGGATTTTGTCGACAAAAATATGATTTCTTCGGCTGCCGCCAAATCGGTATTAAAAGAAATTTTTGAAAGGGGTATTGATCCCGAATCAATTATTAAAGAAAAAAATCTTTTTCAAATATCCGATTCCAAAGATTTAGAAGAAGTGTTGAATAATGTGATTAAAAATAATCCCCAAGTAGTCAGCGATTATAAAAAGGGCAAGGAAAATGCCTTGCAGTTCTTAGTGGGCGAGGTGATGAAGGAAACAAAAGGCAGGGCCAATCCGACCGTGGTTTCAGAGCAGGTGAAAGCTCTATTGACAAAATAGAGTAAAATATGCTATAATGTAATATAACAGGTTAATCGACACAAAAAGTCGAAATTAAAAAAGGAGAAATGATATGGAAAAATTTGAACAACCTCAGCCAAAAAATCTAGACGAGGAAATCGCTCGTCTCGAACAGGAGGTGGCGAATACAGAAAAAACCCTCAAGGACAATCCGGATTACGGACATCCGGAATTGCTGAGAACGGATTTGCACCGTGCCAAACAGAAGCTTTACGAATTGTATAAGGCCAAAGAAGAGCAGGAACAGTAAAAGGAAGCCCCTTTCTTCTACCGAGAAGAAGGGGCTTTAAAATTTTTATTAACCAGTTTTTCAGCCTGGCGTTGATTGGAAACCCAATGAATTTCTTTGTCGTGCTTGAACCAGGTCATCTGACGTTTGGCATAACGCCAGATTTCTTTTTTTAACTTTTCAATCATTTCTTCTTTGGTGATTTTTTTGCGAAGATGCAGACTAATCCAGCGGTATTCCAGTCCGAAATTGAAAAGTTGTTGCCAACCAACTCCCTTTTTATGAAGTTTTCTTACTTCCTCTATCATTTCCTGTTTCAATCTTTGAAGAAGCCGTTTTTCAATCAATTTTTTTAATTCTTTCGGTTCTTTTTTGAGGCCGATTTTTAAAACCTCATAATTTCTTTGTTTTTGAATTGGTGGAACCGGTTTTTTAGAAATCATCACAATTTCCAAGGCGCGGATTAACCGGCGCCGGTTGTTTTTATCAATATTTTTGGCTCGATTTGGGTCCAAATTTTTTAATTTTTGGAATAATTTTTCCGTTGTTAATTTTTCTAATTTTCGGCGAAGAGAAAGAGACGGTTTAATTTTGGGAAAAACAAAATTATCAACGATGGCATCGATATAAAAGCCCGTGCCGCCGCAGATAATCGGCACTTTGCCTTTTTTAAGGATTTTCTCAATCGCTTTTTTCGCCAGTTTTTGATATTGAGCAACAGTAAAGGTTCTTTTCGGCGAAGCAACATCGAGAAGATGATGAACCACCCCTTTATAAATATAAGGACGTCCGACGTCCTTAGAGACGTCGGACGTCCTAAATATTGAATCCTTCGGCACCTTGCCGGTTCCGATATCCATTCCTTTATAAACTTGTCGCGAATCAGCAGAAATTATTTCCGCGCCCTTTATTCCGTATTTTTTGGCTTGTTTCGAACCAAGTTGAAGGGCAATTTGTACGGCCAAATCCGATTTGCCAGAAGCAGTTGGCCCCAAAATAATAATAATTTTTGGTTTTTCTTTTTTGGTTTCCATATTTTAGATTATAATCCAAGCATAACAGAAAGAGGACATCGCACGATGTCCTCTTTAGTCATTCTTTATTTCTTCAATTTGTTTTCGATTCGTTCAATCAAATTTTTTCTTTTCTCCGGGTCTAACATTCTTTCACCAAAACCCCTGATATCCATCACCTTTCCGTCTTTAATTTTTACTATTAACTCTCTCGGGTTCCGCGGATTCAAATCAACCCGGTCGACCGTCGGAGGAATGTTATCGAATTTATTGCCCTGGTAATTAGTGTAGAAATATTCGATTCCAGCCAACTTCTCGGATTTGAGACGATTGATGGCCTCAGGTGAAACCGGACTCTCCGCATGTTCCATACTTTCGAGAGGCGTCGCCTCTGTCGGCGGCTTTTCGGTTGTATTTTTTTTCTTTGGTGGAAATAAATTACTGTTTTTTTTCTCAAACATATTTTTGAATATATAAACCCCCACACCAAAATTTTGGTGTGGGGGTGAATTAAATAATTGGTAAAAGATTCCGACCTTTTTCAATAAATTTTTCAATCTCGATGAATTCAATATTTTTTTTGCCGCGTTCGCGGACAGCTAAATTATTGGAATTCATTTCTTTGTCGCCAATAACGATGATATAAGGTATTTTTTCAAGCTCGGCCTCGCGGATTCTTTTGCTGATAGTGGCGTTTGAATCGTCAATTTCAACCCGGAAGTTATTTTCTTGGAAAATTTTGGCGATTTTTTCCGCGTATTTTTTATGTTTTTCGGATACTGGCAAAAGTTTAATTTGGACCGGCGCCAGCCAAAAAGGAAAGGCGCCGGCATAATGTTCGATAAGCGCTCCGAAAAATCTTTCCAAGGAGCCCATCAAAGCCCGGTGAATCATATAGGGCTGATGAAATTTTCCGTCCTGACCGACATATTCCATTTTGAAACGTTCGGGCATGTTAAAGTCAAATTGGATGGTGGTGCACTGCCATTCGCGACCCAAAGCGTCTTTGATTTTAATGTCAATTTTTGGGCCGTAAAAAACGCCGCCGGCTTTGTCGATATTGTAAGAAAGTTTGGCTTTACGAAGAGCCGCCTCGAGGGCTCTTGTTGCGGCTAGCCATTTTTTATTGTCACCGACTGCCTTTTCTGGTTTGGTGGCGAGATAGATGTTGAATTTCTCAAAGCCGAAACTGCGAAGAATATAAAGAGAAAAATTCAAAACTTTTTTGATTTCTTCGGGCATTTGTTCCGGAGTGCAGATTAAATGGGCGTCGTCTTGAGTGAATCCCCGAACTCTCAAAAGTCCGTGCAGCACCCCGGTTTTTTCATAACGATAAACCGTTCCCAACTCCGCCCAGCGCAGAGGCAACTCGCGGTAAGAATGCATTTTATTTTTGTAAATTAAAATGTGGAATGGGCAGTTCATCGGTTTAATAAAATATTCATCTTCGTCAATTGGCATTGGGCTATACATATTTTCTTTGTAAAAATCCAAGTGGCCGCTGATTTTCCAGAGATCGGACTTGCCGATATGGGGCGTGAAGACAATCTCATAACCATTTTTGTAATGGGCTTTTCGCCAGAAATCTTCCATCACAACGCGGATTCTGGAGCCTTTCGGATGCCAATAGACCAAACCCGGTCCGAATTCTTCGTGAATGCTGAATAAATCTAAATCCTGGCCGAGTTTGCGATGGTCGCGCTTCCGGGCCTCCTCGATCATTTTCATATGTTCTTCCAGTTCTTCTTTCGTATCGAAAGCCAAGCCGTAGATTCTGGTGAGCATCGGATTTTTTTCGCTACCGCGCCAATAGGCACCAGCGATTTTTTCCAATTTAAAAGCATCTGGTTTTATTTCGCTGGTGTTTTTAATGTGAGGGCCGGCGCATAAATCAATAAAATTGCCGGATTCGTAAAGAGACGCCTTGGTCGCTTTTTTTCTGGTTTTTTCGCCAGCTTCAGTCGTGCCGAATTTTTCCAAATCTTTGGCCAGTTCCACTTTAAACGGCTGATTTAATTTTTTGAAAAGTTTTTCCGCTTCAGCGAAAGAAACCAGCTTCTTTTTGAAAGGGATGTTCTTTTTAATTAATTCGCGCATCCGTTTTTCTATTGCCGGCAAATCAGCTTCGTTGATCGTGGACTCACGCTGACTTGACGCAGACTCACGCGGAATTTTTGTCCGCGTAGTTCCGCGTTCTTTTCCGCGTAGTTCTGCGCTAAAGTCAAAATCATAATAAAAGCCGTTTTCAATGGTCGGCCCGATGCCTAATTTGGCTTTGGGAAATTTTTCCAAAATTGCCATTGCCATCAAATGACTAAGGGAATGTCGGATTTTTTCAATTTTGTGAACTAAAACTCCACTATATCGTTCAGGAAGGTTTTGTTTAATATTTTTTATCATTATTATTTAACAATGCTGACTTCTTCGCAGATAATTTTTAGGCCGTTGTAATTTGTGTCGAGGCGGCCCTCGACTACTATTATATTATCTTTTTGCCAAATTGTTAATGTTTTTTCCAGGGTGTTGGGGAAAACCGTGATTTCGATGATGCCGTTCAAATCTTCCAGTTTTGCCATGAGCATCGGCTTGCCAGTTCTAGTTAAAATCTTTTTTATATCGTTCACCAGGCCAACGACTTTGACTCTTTTGTTCAGCATTTTTTCGGAAAGGTCGGAAATAGTTAATTTGGTTATTTGAGCAATTTTTTCTTTGTAAGGCTTTAAGGGGTGGGCGGAAAGATAAAGCCCCAGAAGTTCTCTTTCCCATTTTAATTTTTCTTCTTGAGACATCAGCTCGGCTTTTTTCAATCGCAAAGGGGAAAAACTCATTTCTTTGGCGAAAAGATTGATTTGAGGGCTTAAGTCCGCTTTTTTGACATCCTGATTATAGCGGAGCAATTCGTCAAGATTAAAGAGCAGTTCGCCGCGCTCAGCCAAATTATCAAAAACTCCGGCTTTAATCAAACTTTCCAAAGATTTTTTGTTCAAATCTTTATGGCTGATTCTTTTTAGAAAATCTTCGATGTTTTTGAAAGGACCGTTGTTTTTCCTTTCTCTGATGATTTCATAAACGATGTTTTGGCCGACATTTTTAATGGGTAAGAGCCCGAAGCGGATGGCGTTTTTATCCGGCACGACGCTGTATTTTTCAAAACTTTCATTGATATCCGGCGCTAAAACCTCAATTTTCATTTTCCGGCATTCAGTAATCAGTTCGGCGGTTCGCTCCACTTCCACTGCCTCGTTATTCATCACGGCGGTCATAAATTCAAGCGGATAATGACTTTTTAAATAGGCCGTGCGATAGGCAATTTGAGCATAAGAAGCGCTGTGGCTTCGGTTAAAGCCGTATTCGGCAAACGGCTCGATGAATTCCCAGATTTTTTCGGCAATTGAAGTTTTGATACCGTTTTTTTCCATGCCGGCAATCATTTTCGCTTTTTGGGCTTCCATCAAAGAACGGATTTTTTTGCCCACCGCCCGGCGCAGAATATCGGCCTCGCTCAGGGTAAAACCAGCGAGGTCTCTGGCAATATGAAGCAGTTGTTCCTGATAAATTGCCACGCCGTAAGTTTTCTTCAAAATCGGTTCAAGTTTCGGATGAAGATAAGTGATTTTTTCTTTCCCATGTTTTCTTAAAATGTAGTGGGGGATAAGTTCCATCGGTCCTGGCCGGAAAAGCGATATCATCGCGATAATGTCTTCCAATTCCGTCGGTTTCAACTCTTTTAGATAACGTCGCATGCCACCTCCTTCAAGTTGGAAGACGCCAACTGTTTCCCCTGATTGAAACAACTTAAAAGTTTTTTCGTCTCTGTCCGGCAAGTTGGAGAGGTCAACTTTTTCCCTGAGATTTTCTTCAATTATTTTTAGGGAATCCTCGATAATTGTCAGGTTTCTCAAACCCAAAAGATCCATTTTTAAGAGTCCAATCATCTCCATCGCGTACATATCGTATTGGGTAATGATGATATTTTCGTCTTGCGGCGCTCGTTGCAAGGGGACGTAATCAACAAGCGGCTCTTTAGTGATAATGACGCCGCAGGCGTGAATCGAAGCATGCCGTGCCACGCCCTCTAATTTTTTTGCCGCATCAATCAATTTTTTAACATCCTGATCCCTTTCATAAAGAGTTCTTAATTCAATCACGGTATTAAGCGCGCTATCAAGCGAGGCATTAAAGGGAATAAGTTTGGCGATGGTGTCGCAGAAACTGTAGCTTAAACCTAAAGCTCGGCCGCTGTCTCGAACTGCCGCTCGCGCAGCCATTGTTCCGAAAGTGATGATTTGGGCAACGCGGTCTTCGCCGTATTTTTTTCTCAAATATTCGACCACTTCATCCCGCCGCGTATCGGCAAAATCCAGGTCAATATCAGGCATCTGAATTCTCTCGGGATTCAAAAATCTTTCAAAAAGCAAATCGTATTTCAAAGGATCAATATCAGTGATGTTTAATAAATAGGAAACCAAAGAGCCGGCGGCTGAGCCGCGGCCCGGGCCAACAATAATCCCTTCTGATTTCGCCCAATTGACGAAATCCTGAACAAGCAAGAAATAGCCGGTAAAGCCGGTTTTTTTAATAACCTCAAGTTCGTAATTAAGCCTATTGATAATTTCCTGATTAACTTTATCAGCGTAGCGTTTTTTTAAGCCCTCCTTAGAGAGTTTTTCCAAATATGTTTCCAGCGTCTCGCCAAGCGGCACTTCAAAATGGGGGAGCGCGATTTTAGTAAAATCAAGTTTCAAATCGCAGGCCTCAACTATTTTCTGGGTGTTTTCAATGGCTTCGGGCATATCTTTGAAAAGTTCAACCATTCTTTCAGTTGGGCAGAGAGAAAAATCATCGGCTTTTAAAGTCAAGCGGTCTTCTTCGAAAATCTTATTTCCGGTTTGAACGGCCAACAAGATGTCGTGGGCTTCGGCGTCCTCGGGTTTTAAATAATGCGTGTCATAAGTGGCGACAATCGGCACTTGGAATTTTTTGCCGAGTTCATAAAGTCCTCTTTTGACAATTTCGCTTTCTTTGATTTTCGGATGATAATTGATTTCAAGATAAAAGTTTTCGCCGAAAATATCCAGATACTCTTTCAATTTTTCTTCGGCGGTCTCAAGGCGGTTGGCTAAAATCAGCTTAGAGAGTTCGCCGGTCAAGCATCCCGATAAAACAATTAATCCTTCGTGATGGTCGCGAAGGAGTTCTTTGTCAATTCGCGGCTTGTAATAAAATCCTTCCAAATTGGCTTTAGTGACCAACTGGAGAAGGTTTTGGTAGCCGGTGAAATTTTTTGCCAAAAGGGTGATGTGATATCTTTTGTCGTCGATTTTCGGCCGTTTTTGAAGTCGGCTCTCGATTGCCAAATAAGCCTCAACGCCGATAATCGGTTTGATGCCGGCGCTGGTTGCTTTTTTGTAAAATTCCGGGATGCCGTACATTGAGCCGTGGTCAGTCAAAGCCAAAGAATCAAAACCCAATTCTTTGGCTCTTTCAATCAATTCGTCAATTTTTGCCAAGCCGTCCAAAAGACTGTAATGACTATGAACATGAAGATGAGTGAATTTCATAAAAAACAAAATATATAAGCATTTTATCACAGAGAAAAATGTTGAGCAATATTAATAAGTTGCTTTTGTTATAAAATTTATTAAAATTATATAAGATTGATATTCCGGGATAGTTCAGCGGTAGAACGCCTCGCTGTTAAGGAGATGGTTGTAGGTTCTCCGCCAAAGGCGGATCAGCCTCTGGCTGAGAATCCTGCCCGTGGATTTTAAAATTAAATTATACAGAGCCCTGAGCTCCGGCGTAGCTCAGTGGTAGAGCGGATCCCTGTTAAGGATACGGTCGTAGGTTCGAATCCTACCGCCGGAGCTCAGGGCTCTGTGAAAAGAAATTAATGTATTACGTATATGTAATTCAAAGTCTTAGCCACGGAACGCGATATGTCGGAAGCGCAAAAAATATTACAAAAAGAATTCAAGAACATAATAATGGTTTATGTCGTTATACAAGCGGCCGTAAGCCGTGGAAATTAGTTTTTACAAAAGAACATACTACTCGCAGTGAAGCAATGAGGCGTGAAAAATTTTTAAAGACTGGGCAGGGCAGAAAATGGTTGGACGAAATTTTAAATAATTGAGGTTCTCCGCCAAAGGCGGATCAGTCTCTGGCTGAGAATCCTGCCCGCGGAGCATAATAAGACAAAGACGCTCACGGAGAGCGTCTTTGTCTATTCTATTTAAAAGTTATTAGGAGAGATGTTTGGAAATAAGTTTTGTCATTTCAAACATATTAACAACTTCTTTCCCGCCAAATACTTTTTTCAAACTTTCGTCAGCATTGATATTTCGTTTGTTCTTTGAGTCCTGAAGGTCATGTTCTTTGATATACGCCCAAAGCTTTTTAACAACCTCTGATCTGGGCATTGGGCCCTTGCCAACTATTACCGCTAGCTCCGCACTGATATTCATCGGCTTCATAAACGCAGAATTGCTTTTTTGTTCCATAAAATTGTTTATTAATTTATTCGGATGAGACCTTTAATATTAACGAACCCTTATTATAAAGGATTATACTATAAATAATAGTAGAAAACAACTCTCTAGCTTACATTATAAAGGTCTTGAGAAATAGTGAGTAGCGGGGTGGGGTAACCTTCAAACCAGTGCCAAGAGTTGGCTTACTTGGTTAATAATCAGTTCAGGAGCAGGGCAAGCTTTCTCCCGCTCAAATGTTCGAAAGCTGTCCCGCCAAGGGAGCCAAATTTTAAAACCAAATTTCCTTAGGTTGACTCCGTTAGAAATTTGCGATTCCCAAACAAAGCTTTCTTAGAATTCTAGAATAATTTTGATTGGCTATCGCAAAAGAGTGCTTCGGCGCTCTTTTGCCGCGATAAATCATGGCAAACTTCTAACGGGGTTGACTAATTGGTTTTTCAATGTTAACATTGTTTACATAAGATAGTTGCCTAATGAAAACTTAGTCGAGTTTCGTCGGAAAACTAAACTTTAGGATAAAACCTTAAAACATTAATTAAATTAATTTTATAACCATGGAAGGAACAATAAAGAATCTTAATGAAAAAGGATTCGGATTCATTACCATCGAAGGTGAAGAAAAAGATTTGTTTTTTCACAGGAATGAACTTAAGGGCGTAACTTTCGAGGATTTGAAGATTGGAGACAAGGTGTCTTTTGAAAAAGCTGATTCTCCAAAAGGACCCAACGCAAAAAACGTAGCCCGCATTTAAGAATTAATTCAGTGAAGTCAGGTAGATGAAAATCAAGCCTATTTTCAGGCTCGATTTTTTGGTTAGTTGTTGGCGATGTTCAATTTTCCGTATGCGTTAAAATAGTTTATATTGATAATATGCTTATTGATGATGTGAAAATACGCGTAATAGCTGGAAGTGGCGGAAGAGGAGCCGTGTCTTTTAATAAAAATTTAATGTCCTTGGGTCCGGTGGGCGGCAGCGGCGGCAGCGGCGGCAGTATTTATGTTGAAGGAGTTTCTGATTTGAGCGCGTTAAATCAATTCCGTTTTAAAAAAGAAATTAAAGCCAAAGACGGGCAGGATGGCCGTTCGCAATTTCGTGACGGCAACAACGCGGAGGACATAGTTTTACTCGTTCCCGTCGGAACAGTAGTACATAATTTAAAAATAAATGAAGACCTTGAAATAACAAAAATTGGCCAGCGAATATTAATTGTCCGAGGCGGACGCGGCGGAAGGGGGAATTTTCATTTTCGTTCAGCCACCAATACAACGCCGAAAGAATTTGAATACGGGAGGCCGGGAGAATCGTTGGAAATTCGTCTTGAATTAAAATTGATTGCCGATGTGGGATTTGTAGGAATGCCCAATGTCGGGAAATCAACTTTGCTTAACGAGCTGACCAATGCCAAGAGCAAGGTGGCAAATTATCCGTTCACGACTCTGGAGCCGAATTTGGGCGCGTATTATGATTTAATACTCGCCGATATTCCCGGTCTTATTGAGGGCGCGTCAAAGGGCAAGGGTCTCGGCATTAAATTTTTACGGCATATAGAGCGAACGAAGACACTGTTTCATTTTGTTGCCGCAGATTCTGTTGATCCGGTGGTTGATTACAAAACAGTCCGCGGCGAGTTGGGGACATACAATAAATTGCTTCTGGAAAAACCAGAATATGTATTAGTAAGCAAAAAAGATATAGTTTCACCCGACATTGTCAGCGAAGCCGTAAAAAAACTCAAAAAATTAAATAAAAATGTAACGTTGATTTCCATATTTGACTGGGATAGCCTTGAGCTTGTCAAAAAAATACTCAACAATTTAATTTCGGAAAAGCAGAGTTAAAATTATAATTCTAATGTCGCCTGCCCCGTAGTGTCCGCCTCAGGCGGACTACTTCTGGGGTTCACAATGCGGAGCCAGCGTGCACGAACAGAGGTCAGAACCTCTGTTTTTGTTTTGATATTAAATTTTTAATTTGTTATAATTAATA
>Ga0315291_10004458_pt1 | contig 17825 bp, 17 predicted proteins | sample YL17G12_20_MG_FD_203070 | JGI IMG/M metagenome (GOLD analysis project Ga0315291, IMG submission 203070) | Sediment microbial communities from Yellowstone Lake, YNP, Wyoming, USA - YL17G12_20 | ecosystem: Environmental > Aquatic > Freshwater > Lake > Sediment | place: USA: Wyoming | collected...
CAGGCGATTCAATTCATTGAAGATAACCTGTTTAATAAGGATTTAACAGTCTATAAGGTTGCAGACTATACCGGCGTAAGTGTAAAAGTATTGGATGAGATATTCGCTGGATATGAATTACCACCTCCTTGTAGATATATAGCATTGCGTCGTGCTGAAGAAGCAGAAAAAGAGATTATTAATCTTCATAAAAATTGTGAATTAATCAAATCAGCATATATTGCAAAAAAATGCGGTTACAAAAATATGTCAAATATGAATTATTCAATTAAAAGCGTAACAGAAATGAATTATAAAAAATTCAGATCTATGGTTATTGCTAATTTTACGTCAGGTAAAACACACTTCATGAAAAATAAATTGTTATGGAAAAATTAACAGAAAAATTAACAGAAGATTTAACAGAAGATTTAACACCGATTGATCATTTTTTTCTTGGAGATTATTGAATTTTGATTATTTTGTATGGTGGATTGATTACGTGAGAGCGTTTTTAAGGTGAAAAAGGACACACTAAAATACATCGGGCTTGGATTAATTGCGATTGTATTGCTTGCCGTTAATGTGAATTTAATTAGAAATATGTTTTTTATAAAAAGAGATCCTAACATTAAAGTGGGGATTAATCCTTCAAATGAACAGATAAAATTATTTATTGATTCAATTTATAAACAAATCAATGTACAAATATTTTTTGATTCTTTAGAATATAATAGACGTATTATTACACAAAACGAAGATACAATAGGTTACGCATATATTGTTAATGAACCGATACCATGTTTATCCTGTAGCAATATAAATTTTTTGCTAATTGTTGAAAATGATTATGATATTGTAAACGTTATTTTATTAAGGGAGATTTATGAAGATTTTAAAAAGATTTCAAAGAATGATTTCGAAAATTTTTTAAAAAATATTATAGGTAGAAATTTGCTTAAAAGCGATTTTTCTAAAATATTATTACCTTCAATCCCGAAAAAGCATGCGAAATATTTTCTTGAAAATATAAAGAAATTACAAATACAATCCAAATTGCTAAATAAATATGGTAAAACTTATTAAATATTTATTAATTTAAATAGTAAAATCATTATGAAGAAATTAATTTACTTAATTATTATACTTGATTTTATTTTTCTTGCCATCTTTTATTTGACTTATTTTCATTCATTACCTTATAAAGGAAATAAAAAACAAGAAACGAAAACAGTCAAATCTTATTATGATGATACTATTTCATTGCCATTCTATTACGGTGATAAAATAAAAAATCATGTATTAAAATCAATAAATTCAAAAAATATAAATATTACTAATAAGAATAGAAATTTTAAGTTCATAACAATTTTAGAAATTGACAGTATAATTAATCTTAATCCATATAATCTTAATTTCTTTATTGAAACAAGAAAAATATTAACGGATAAAAAATTAGAATTTATAGTTCTGTTTTTTGGAAAACTGAACAAAAAAAATATACCAATGTTAAACGAATTATCGAAAATGTATAATTTTTCAGTCGCAGAGATAGATTCATTTGATTTGAAAACATATTATAACTTAACCCAAAGTAAAAACGGATTTAGAGTTTTACTTGATAGTGATAACCGAGTCAGAATGTTTACTAATGAAGTTGCCAGCCAAATCGAGAATGTTATTCAAAAAGAGCTTAAAAAGGAAGGAAATATTACTAAATGAACTACAAAAACAAAATAATTATAATAACAAAGTACACGTATTTAATTATTATTATACTTGCAATTTTCATTTTAGCTTCTTGTTCGAGCAAAAAATCAGAAAATGTTGAAAGTATTAAGGGTAAATATAACTCTTATCCGATAAAAAGCCTTAATAAAGAAGTATTTATTGGTGTTGACGACCATTTTGGCAAAGATTATTTGTCATCAATTTTTAATATCGCAGTTGGCATTAATGATGAAATAATAGTATTTGATCAAAATGCTCGGTGTTTTTTTATCATTGATAAAAATAAAAATCTTTTAAAGAAATTTGGACAGTCCGGTCAAGGACCCGGTGAATTTAATTGGAATATAGAATTTTCAATAGGAAATGATGGTGATATTTACGTTCTGGATAAATTTAATGTTAGAATGTCAATATTTGATAATAATGGTAAATTGAAAAACATTTTTAGAATTGATAAGCTTTTTTATTATAGCTTATTTACCGTTACACAAAAGAGAGAGATAGTATTGAATAATCCAAGCAATGGTTATTATATATCTGTTTTTTCGGATAACGGTAAATTGTTAAAAACAATTGGAAAAATATTAGAAATAAACAATAAAATTCCACAATATAATACTGAATTGGCAACCGGGCTTCCGTATTATGATGAAAATCAGGAAATTTATTATGTATTTTTGTATCATTATAATTATATATTACTATTTGACAAAAATGGAAATTTGATAAGAAAATATGATACAGCCCAAATTTTTCCGGAGATTAAAAAATTTCTTGATAATCCCAGATGGATTCCACCTGAGAAAGATACGAGAATACGTAAGCCATCATATTTTTCATCCGTAACAATTCAAAATGATACATTTTATTTTTGTGTGTTGGATAGGAAGAATCCTGATGATAATACAATTCATACATCACTGAAATATTTCTTATATCGTACCGATAAAGATATGAATATAACTGCCAAATACTCATTTTTGGAAAGAAAAATAGAAAGATTACCAGATGGAAGAACCACTACAATAATAGACGATCAACGCTTCGCAGTATCAAGAGATGGCAATACTGTCTATATTACAGATAAATTTATTTGTGAAATATGGAAATATAATATTGGTTTAAAGTAACTATAATTCACATTATAATTTGTAGGAGGATTTTATGAAAAGGTTACTGTATTTATTGTTTGTTTCGGTACTGATGTTTGGCAATGGCTTTGCAATTTATCAGCTTACTTTTGCTATAGAAGCTGAATATGGATTTACATACTGTTGTAAAGAAGAACCGGCGCCGGATGGATGGTGTAAAAGTTGGGGAAAGAACGATTATTGTTGTGAAACAGACTGTGAATTACCAAAACCATTCCAAGATATGTATTGTGATGGACAATGTTATGAATTAAATGGTTATTGTTATGATTACGATTATGAAATTCCAGTGATAAACAATAATTGTATAAGTGGTCATTGGTGGAATTGCTTTTGGATGTCATAAACATTTGGTGTATGACATAAAAAGAGAGCAGATTAATATACTATGCTTTATTTTTAATTTTGGTTCTTCTCCGAATATTATGCTATAATTTCCTCTATCCCAAGTTCTCCAGAGACAAACTTGGGATTGAGGAAAAATACAACATTTTTCACTGTGGCAAATAGACGGTTACCGAAGTTCCTTTTTGGGGAATGCTGGCGACTTCAATTTTGCCGTTGTGCATTTGGATGATTTGCTGGGTAACAGCGAGACCGATTCCGGTGCCGGTTGTTTTTAACGTGAAGAAGATTTCGAAAATTTCCGGGAGGTATTCCGGCTCGATGCCGATACCGTGTAATATTCTGGGACACAATACTAATTTCTTTCTTATTCTTTTATTTGAGAGTAGGGTTTTTGGTTTATCGGGCGGTTAATGATCCGCCCTTTTTTATTACCGCAATTGAGAGACATACTACGTAATTCTTTATCAAGTAACCGACAATACCCTGAAATAAAGAAAAAGTACTGTTTATTACACAAACGTCAGCATCTGGTGTGCATTTATCAACCGTTCCTTCACCGATAAGCCGTACGGGCAGTGTTTATCGCAGTAGCCCGGGCAGGTACTGCACGGCAGGTGTTTTCGGGCATCGTCAATTACTGCATACTCCTGCATCGCAATTTTTTCTTCATGATAATTGGCAAAATAGCTTTCCATCCGCAGAATATCATTCACTGCGACACCGAACGGGCAATGCGTCTGGCATATCCCGCAGGAATGCCGGCAGTATTTATTATCATTGATGCGTGAATAATGATTCAATGCCTCTGCATCATCAGGAGAGAATTTTCCGCCGGATACGGTAATATATTGATTGGCGTTGTCAAAACTCCGCATACTCATAATAATAGTGCTGACGTCCTTATTTTGCAGAATCCAGCGGATAGCGGCACCGGCAAACTCCTCGGTTGTCAAATGATGTTCCGCCTGAAACTGTGCAATTTTCTGGCTGGTCTCATTCTGCATTTCCTGACGCTGCTCCCGTGTTAAATTCCGAATTTGAACCGGATGGCTTGCCGCAAGCGCTTTCATAATCACAGTGCCGATATTTTTCTTTTTGGCATTCTGCAGAATCTCCGCCGCTTTCTCCTGCATAAAATTATATACCAGCAGTATCACATCAAATCTGCCGTCTTCAATGGCGCAATTGCACACCTCTGCCATTGTCGTATCGTGCTCCGAGATACCCAAAAATCGTGCTTTCCCATCGGCTTTCAGCTTTTGAAACGCACTGTGAAATGCCGGCAGTAAGATAAGTTCTTTGCTCCGGGAATCGTGCGCCATCAGTATATCAACGTAATTCGTTTGAAGGCGGGCAAGGCACTTGTTGAAGCGGTCAATCAGCCCTTCTTCGGTATCGGTTGGTCGGAGCGCTAATTTTGTCGTCAGGAAAAAATCTTTGCGGCGCTTCTTCGCAATCTGCCCGACAAGCTCCTCAATCCTGCCATTGGAATACCGCTCGGCCGCATCTACGTAATTGACCCCGCAGTCAATAATGTAATCAATGAGCGCCGGATCCTGTGTATACGCCGCTCCCAGACTAACATCCGATACCTTCATACCAGTTCTACCAAGAACACGGTACTCTTTAATTTTGGGCTGTGGTCGTTGCCTATTTGAGAAATGACTATCAATCCTCATATCTGCCACAGCGGCAAAGCTCATAACCGCTCCGGTCTTCAAGAAATTCCGTCGTGTCAAATGGTTCATCTCTCCAATCCAATCCTTATATCATTGCATAGTAAAATATCCGTCCAAAACCGTTTATAGCTTCTCTCATTCCTTTAGAAATTGTTCGGGTGAATGGTTAATTTTTTAGAGAATCTCCCATATAAGGGGATGCGAAAGATATCTGGCGGGGTGCCTGTCTCAAAATTATTCACTACCATATTGTTGTGATACCAACGTTGCGTAAATGAGAATCTTTTGTAATTAAAGGGCAATCTCAATACATTGAGGGAGCGGCAATAACTCTATCCCAAGGATTTTGGGGGTACGTTCATATAAATTTTAGTATACTATCCTCATACTGTTTAATAGTTTAAATAAAATTTCCTTTAAAAACAATAATAAAAAACCGGCTGTGGTTCCCCTCCAGACCGCCGCCGGTACTTGCTTCGTATGCTGTGTTTCATTTCTTATGCCTGAATAGAGGTTAGAGAAACGAAGTTATTTGATTTCAATCTTTGCCGTTTTAGCCTCTTTTACTTCCTTCTTTGGGATTGAAATCTTTAAAACGCCGTTGGTGAATTCGGCGGTGATCTCCTTCGGGTCAATCGGTTCAGCCATCCGGAACGACCGCTGGAATGTACCATATCGCCGCTCACAGCAGAAGTAGTCCTCGCCCTCACGTTTCTCTTCTGCTTTCTTTTCGCCTGAAAGCATCAACATATCATCCTTTATCGTGATAGTAATGTCCTTCTTTTCAATGCCGGGAAGCTCGGCATACAGTTCATAGGCGTTCTCGCGCTCAAGAATATCAATTCGCGGCATCCATTTCCCTTCAACCTCACCGAACCATCCAAACGGACGATTGCAGAAGCTGTTTGCAATAGTATCAAAATCCTTGAGTACACTCACGGTGTTTAAGGGATTACATCTTACGATTGTCATAGACAACACCTCCTTGAGAATAGTTTTTGACTTTTGTGAAAAATTTATAATTACTTACTTATTGTCGTGAGCAATCCACCTGTTTTTTAGCAGGGTAAATCTTGCTCCTGCTGAAAATTATTTTATATCAACCGAATGCGGTTTAGCTTGCTCGGATTTCGGTATCATTACCGTTAGAACGCCATTTTTGTATTCAGCGGAGATTTTGTCTTCCTGGATAATCTCAGAGAATCGGAAGTTCCGCTCAAAAACGCCCTCAAAAATTTCCTTATACAGGTACTCGTTCTTTTTCTTCTTCTCCTCTGAATGTTTCCGTTCACCTTTGATGCTTAAAATACCGTCATTAAAGGTTACTTGTATTTCTTCACGCTTTACACCGGGGAGTTCGGTTCTGATTTCATATAAATCTTCCTTTTCAACGACGTCCGCAGTCGGTGACCAGTTCCAACCTTCCTGCTTCAGCAAATTGTCGGTTCGTTTAAAAATTTGAGGAACAAACCAGTCGAATTCATCCAACAGGTTTATGTCCTCCGCCGGTTTCCATAGTGTCAGTTTCATAGCAACCTCCTGTATATTTTGTTTTTCAATTTATTTTTTCATTGATTTCACTGGTATTAAAATGCAACTGGCGTTCCAGAATGCAGAAAGCATTTGATAATATATTGATAATAAAGAATTAATACGCACTATCAACGAGATTGCGAGTTATCAGATATTTTAAGGATAATGCCATTATGGCAGTGTTCTTGCAATATTATTGTCATATATGCCATTATGGCAGTTTAAAACAAGCTCAAGAATCTGTATGGGCAGGAATAGAATTAGTCTCTTGTGCCGCGGGCAAGAATATCAATAAACTGTTGGTTAAAAAATATCTTACGCTGTTTTGTAGTACTTTTTTCTGTAATGATACCGAATGATTCAAATTTATTAATAAGATTCATACTGGCAACGTTAGAGATTTTAAAATGTTCAGAAACATTCCTGATAGTAAAAAGCGGTTTTTCAAAAATAAAGTCCAATAAAGGGAACGCATAAGAACTAATCCTTTTATGCTCTAATAATTTTACTTTGAAGGATTCTTTTAATGCGATTATTTCTTGTGCGGTAGTTACAGCTTCTTCAGAAGTTTCTTTTATTCCTTTTAAAAAAAAGATAATCCATGATTCCCAATCTCCTTCAAGTCTTATTTTCATAAGCAGGTCGTAATACGTCGGTTTATATTTTTTAAAATAGAAACTGATGTATAAAATCGGATACGCTAAAACTTTTCGCCACAGCAAATAAAATGTTATTAACAGCCGGCCTATTCTCCCGTTTCCGTCAAGAAACGGATGTATCGTTTCAAATTGAGCGTGTATAAAAGCTGCTTTGACTAAAGGCGGCATATAATCTTCTGTATGGATAAATTTTTCCAATTCCCCCATCGCAGGGATAACTTCTAAAGGAGGTGGAGGAACAAATACAGCTTCATTAAGCGTAGCGCCAGATGGACCTATCCAGTTCTGAGATGTCCTGAACTCACCTGGATTTTTATAGCTTCCCCGTGTTCCCTCTATAAGAATCTTATGCATCTCTTTTATAAGACATAATGACATCGGAAGTTCACTAAGACGATATATTCCAAAGTTCATTGCTTTAATATAATTGATTACTTCTTTAACCTCAATATTATCTTGGATAAGATTAGCTTCAAATTCAAATATACCCTCAAGCGATGCCTGCGTGCCTTCTATCTGAGAACTCAGTAATGCCTCTTTCTTAATATACATTGCAATAAAGTAATCTGTATTTGGTAGATAATGTGCAAACCCGTCTAATCGGGCAATATCACGGTCAGCTTCAGAAAGAAGATATCTCATCTCATCAGTATACTTAAATAGAGGATCAGGAGGAAGTGGTTTCGGGATAAACGCAGTATATCCGGTCGGTTGTTTTACAAATGCTCCTGCTCTTTGATTCATAGATATGCCTATGTTTAACCTGTATCAATATAAAAAATCCTATTACATTTTTCAAACATTTTTACTTAATATTTATATTTAACCGTTAACTTTTCTTAACGAATCGGACTAACCGTTAACTTTTCTTAATGTTTCAGACTAACCGTTAATATTAGTTAACGATCTCAAGAATTCGTTAACTATCCTTAACATTCACTATCATTTATTAATTTCTCTCAATATTTCCATTAATATTTTGGGTTCTTTTCCAAATGTGGTGATATAATTAGATAAATCAGTTAGAGACAGATCCCCGAGTCCCGAGAAATCCCGAGTACTCGGGAGTACTCAGTGATACTCGGGGCGGAAAAACTCAACAAAGCACCTACATTGGAGAAGAACCAAATTTTAATACAAATCTTTGCAGTCTCTGCGTTAAAAAAATAAAAAAGCCGGACAGCTTAAGCCGCCCGGCTTGATAAAACAAATAATCATTGCCCTCTTCGGGATTCTACATAATATTTTCCGCGGACGGTAATATTTTGATTTGCATCCAGCTTCAGAAGGTCTTTCTTATTGCTGACGTCCCAGCCGACAAAAAACGCCAGTCGGGCTACCCGCTCAATCTTAGCAAAGTTAATCTTATCAATCGTGTCTGTTGGCCGATGATAATCGGGATGCACGTCACCAAAGAGGAAAACAACCGGTATACCCCACTGTGCATACATATAATGGTCGCTCCGAGAGTAGTAACGATTCCGGTCGTCCAGCGCATTATATCGGTAATTCAGCCCCATTTTGGTATATTTGTTGTTCATATCTTTTATAGACTGGTCTAATTCAGTGCTGATTCTGTCAGAACCGATAATAAACAAAGTATCCGGAGCGTTCCGCCCACACATATCTATATTAATCTCAGCACTTACTTTTTCTAAAGGAATTGGGGGATGTGTGGTGAAATACCCTGAGCCAATCATTCCTTCTTCTTCGCCGGTATGCCAGACTATAATAATTGAGCGTTTTGGCCGCTCAGTCATAAATGCCTTGGCTATTTCAAGCAGTGCGACCGTTCCTGAGCCGTTATCGTCTGCACCGAAATACACGACATCACCACGTGCTCCTAAATGGTCATAATGACAGCCGTAGCAGACATATTCATTTTTCAAAACCGGGTCAGTCCCTTCAATCATTGCAACAACGTTCTGTGTCGTGGTTTTGGTGGTTTGTACCTCAACTGTTATGGTAACCCGAACATCAGGGAATGTTTTTCCGGAAAGAGGTGATGTTACCGATTCATTGAAAAGGTCGGCTTTCGGAATCCCTAAAATTGCGGCAGCCACTTCGTGCCGGATTTCCCCCTGGAAAAATGGGAGCCGGATAGTCGGCTGAACCTGTCCGGTGAACGGCTGTGCTCGCCCGGCAGTCGGCTGTGGCTGTCCGGCAGTCGGCTGAGCCGGTGGCAACTGCACAGTAATGCTCGCCGGGGGTGTAGAACGTGGGAATGATGTTGAGGATGTATTGCTAAAGTATTCCCCCCGCGTGACCATATCTTGCTCACGCTGAGGAGAAATTATCGTAAGCACTCCCGCAGCACCTTTTATCCTGATAGAATCTGCCGCTCTAAAACGCGCCACTCCCGGCGCTCCAGTAACTCCTCCAACTCCTCCCCTTTGACCTGTAACGCCAGCCTGACCCTGGGCTTGCGATTGCAACGTTATCACCATCTTACCAGCGAAATCTATATTCTTCCCTGTTAAGTTCCAGACTTCTTCGGTAGCAGGAATAGCCGGTAAAAACACGACATTCCCGGAGTATACCCCCGGCGTCTGACCCGTAACACCAAAAGCTTCCGGGAAGGAAAATTCCACAACACTGAATGGTGAAGATTTAACAGTCATTTTTGTCAACCGCTCATCAAGCTTACGGGTTGTTCCTTCAAATTTCTGTAAATACGAGCCATCCGGCAGAATCGGTTTTAAACCAAAATACTGCGACATTGACGCAAGATACTGCGCCGCCATATCAAGCTCCGATGACGGATTTAACCTGCCGCGCATCCCATACGACGCGATGAACGTTAGATGCTGTTTCAGTTCATCTGCTTTTATTGATTCAGCGCCTTTTAGCTGGGCAAAAACCTGAACTGCACCCAGCATAACAAACACCATCAAAACGCATACAACTCTCTTTAACCGCATTATCGGTCCTCCTCTATTTATAATAATTTGTTACAAAACGTTTGTTATTATTTATGCTTTTCTTTTACCACTATTCTTTATAAAATGACTCCTGAAAATAATAAAAATCACAAAAATATAAATTATAATGAGAACATATTACTGCGCTGTGCTCTCTGTAGCTAAACGAGATTATAATCTATCTAATCCGATAAGAAATATTGAATATTGCTCCGTCGCCTGTATTTTCAAACGTCCCTGAAAATATATTGATTTCGGATGTGTTTTCATTGGATTTAAAGAAATGAACATACGCAGCGTCAACGGTAAACCGCTCATACGACCAGCCGAAACCGGCTGTTGTGCCCTCCCGCCGCGTTTCTGGGAACGACGGGTCAATATAATCACTTCTTGTTTGTTCAGGTGCATAAAAATATCCGGTCCGAAAAACCGCATTATACTCTATTGTATACTCCATACTGAAGCGAAATTGGATTGTATTTTTGAACCGCCGAACCTGCATTAAACTTAACGACGGATTGTCTGCTGTAAATACCTGGTTTTTTATTGCTGACCACTGCGTCCATATAACATCTGCTTCAAATGAAACTTCAGGCCGTGAAAAAAATTGCACTCCTGCGGCAAGAGAAGCCGGTATAGTAATTTTACTTTTAACACTGCTCTGATCTGCGGCATACCCGGTACGCGTTATTGCGCCATCTGAATTAAGCACAACAGAACCCCGATAAGAAACGCCCATCCCTAATTGTTCAATTGGGCTGTATTGGATTCCGGCAGTAAATCCGTTCCCCGAACCATCTATATCATACTTGTTATTAACCTCCGTAAGCGGGTCATTTATATCAAGAAGCGGAGATAATTTATAGAGATATTTCCCGGTTACATATTGGAATCCGACCCCAATACTCATCTCCTGATTTATCCGGTAAGCGATAACAGGATTATAACTCCGCGATGATAGTTGTATTTTTGTGCCAAGTCCCCGTGCAGGCCAATCTGACTTATACTGGATATTATAACCCATAGGAGAATAAAGACCAAACCCACCGGTTATATGTGATGTAATCCGAGAAACAATATACATCGCTGGCGGAAAAAGCCACACTTTTTTTGTTATATTATCCGAAAGGGCGTATGCTGGGAACCCTACGGTAGCCACCGTGTTATACTTCGCGATTGACCAACCTGCTTGTACTTGTGTGCCGGGAACATTTATAATCCCCGCGGGATTATAAAAAACCGCCGATGCATCCTTCGCTCCCGCTGTAAACGCTCCCGCCAATCCCACCGCTCGTCCACCCTGAAAAAAATTATTATATCCCTGACCCAATACTGTTTTTGTATTCATACCGTAAAAAACCAAAACCCACAGACAACACATAAAAATTCGACGCATACACACCCCTCTGCTAAAAATGTTCACCTTCACGATTATCAACAAAATTTTTGCATTTTTCACTTCATATTGTTTCCAGAAAAGGTACAGAGAACAGTGAAAACACAGCAATCTTGCTTATAAGAACAATTATATTTTATAAAAATTCAATATAACTATTTCCTCTCTCAACAGCAATATAAAAACCCCGCTCTGGTACAATCCTGTTGCATTGTATGTGCGAATATTGTATATTTATAACCCGTTATCAATGTATAAATCAGAACGGCTCAGCGGAGGAGAACGTGAAAATAGCAGTCTGTATGAAACAGGTACCCGACAGTGAAACAAAAATAGTCATCAAAGAAGGCGGGAAATGGATTGACGACACCGGGGTAAATTATATCATTAATCCGTATGATGAATTTGCCATCGAAGAAGCCCTTCGGATTCAGGAAAAGGCGGGCGGTGAAGTAATTGCAGTGTCATTAGGACCTGACCGTTCAATAAACGCTATCCGGACGGCATTAGCAATGGGAGTTCATTCCGGAATCCATATAAAAACAAGCACGATGTACATAGGACTTTCCGCAGCAAAATTGCTCGCAGAAGCGCTTAAACCCTTAAATGCGGATTTAATCTTATTTGGCAAACAGGCAATTGATGATGACAATATGCAGATCGGTCCAATGGTAGCCGAGCTGTTAAACCTGCCCGCAGTAACGGTTGTCTCAAAGCTTACTATCACCCATACCGGCGGAACAGCCGAGCGGGAAATTGAGGGCGGCAAAGAAATTATCGAATTCTCACTGCCGGCAGTCGTAACCGCACAAAAAGGCTTGAACGAACCCCGGTATCCCTCCTTAAAGGGAATGATGATGGCAAAATCAAAACCGATTACTTCCCTAACACCGGCTGAAATTGTCAGCGGAATCACAATTATTGGTATTGAATATCCTCCGAAACGGCAGGCAGGAAAAATCTTTACTACCGGTGCTGATGCCGTTCCAGATGTAGTGCGACTCCTCCGTGAAGAAGCAAAAGCTGTTTAACGAAACATATATTGTATAATGCGGGAGATATAAAGAAATGAGTTCAAATGTTGCATTTTTCATAGAGATTCGCGACGGTTTGATACGAAATTGTTCCTATGAAGCAGTTACTGCCGCACGCACCATCGCTGGTGAACTTGGTGGAACACCGGTCGGCATTGCTTTAGGAAACGGCTTTTCAGATTCATTGTCTGCATTCGGTGAATATGGAATTCCGGAAATAATAACCGTGGATAGACCGGAGCTTACGTTATACGCTCCTGAATTATACACCGCCGCATTCGTTCATTGCGTCAAGCGCATTGCTCCTGCGGTTATTATAATGACCGCAACTGCAATGGGGAAAGATTTAGCTCCCCGTGCCGCAGCCCGGCTGAATATAGAACTTATCAGCGATAGTATCTCTTACAAAATGAACAACGGAAAAATTGAAGCGATAAAGCCAATATTTGCAGGAAAAGCCCGAATAACCGTTACATCACAATCATCAATACAATTTGTAACAATGAGACCAAAGGCAGTTTCACCAGCAAAGAGCACTGCAGTTTCCTGTCAGGTTCTCGCATCCGATTTTGACCCTGCGTCCATTGCCGTTCGGGTCCGCACGAAAGAGGTTATTAAAACTGGTTCCGGCAAAGCAGACTTAACTGAAGCGGACGTCATTGTGTCCGGCGGGCGGGGATTGCAGGAACCGAAAAATTTTGGGATTCTTGAACAATTAGCCGAAACAATTAATGCGGTTGTCGGTGCCTCTCGGGCGGTGGTGGACGCCGGCTGGCGTCCGCACTCCGACCAGGTCGGGCAAACCGGAAAAACCGTATCGCCGAACCTGTATATCGCCATCGGCATCTCCGGTGCAATTCAGCATTTAGCAGGGATGTCTTCGAGCAAATGCATTGTTGCCGTCAATAAAGATCCTGAAGCATCAATTTTCAAAATAGCAGATTACGGCATCGTTGGCGACCTCTTCGCCATTGTCCCAAAATTAAACGAAGAATTTAAAAAATTACTCGCATCATCTTAAATATATAAAACGCAGAACACAGAAATGCAGAGAAAAAATTAATAAAATAGAAAAAAATGATAATGAATTACTATACTTTGCGACTTCGTATTTAATATAAATTGAGATATTTGACTTAACGCAAGCTATCCGCCCATATTAAATGGGCGAAATTATATAACAATTTTAAGCTCATTTTTTGGTAGCCGCTCCGCCTCTTGAAATAGAGGCGGATGGTTTATGATTTAATGGATTTTTTCAAAGATCTCAAATTAAATGTGGTGATAATAAAGATATTATTTGAAAGGGGTAATGTTTAAACTTTTATGAACCCGGACTTATACCGCTACGGCAGGCGTGTTACCCTCGTCGGTATTGCGGTTAATACTCTCATTACCATTATAAAATTTACATTAGGAATACTCGGTAATAGTGCAGTTTTATTCGCTGAAGGATTCGACTCGTTAGCAGATATCGGGGCAACCACCGGTGTTCTCATTGGATACAAATACGCCGCCAGCCCGAAAGATAAAGAACATCCCCACGGTCATGGAAAAATAGAATCAATTTCCGCCCTCTTTATCGGCTTATCGTTAGGATTAACTGGTATTTACATCATTTATAAAAACTCACTCCGAATTTACCGCCACGAATACGTCCAACCTGAATGGATCGCACTGGCAGGCGTGGCAATTGTCATCGCCTTGAAAATTTGTCTCTACTTTTATACCGTTAAAGCAGGCAGGAAACTCAATAGCCCATCCATTTCTGCCAGCGCCGCCGACCACATTGCGGACGTCTACCGCTTGAGCGGTGTGTTTGTCGGCGTTCTCTTTGCAATTCTCAATTACCCGATTATTGACCCGATTGCCGCACTGCTTGTTGCAATAATAATTATCAGAACATCGTTCTTGATAACCAGAGGGGCATTTTTAGACTTGATAGATACCCAGATGCCGCAGGAAATCTTGATGAAATTGGAAAAAACAATTCAAAGCTGGGATGCCGAATCTCATTTGGTTGAGGCAGTCGGCAGGCGGATGGGTCCCCGGTATCAAGTTATGGTAAAAGTCTGTGTCAGCCCGTATATCCGCGCCGTTGACAACGTTGAAGACCTCTCCCGGCTCGAAATGCTGATTCTGAAAACTATTCCGGAAATCCAGGGCGTGGATATAGAAATTGATGTTGATAAAGAACAAGCCGATTCATTTGAAGAACGGTTTAAAAAACACGTATACAACGTTCTTGAAAAATACAAAGGGCACTATGTCCGTTTAGAGGATATAGAATTTCACTTTATGGAAGAACAGCATGAGGCGCATTTTGATATGCTTGTCTCACCAGATATGCCAGTAGAAACCGCTCACGAGATTACCACCAAAATCGAGCAGGCTATCTACACCGAATTCCCCAACGCCCAAATCATCATCCACATCGAGCCGGCAAACCGATAATATTCTTGTTGGTTCAACTCCAATGTACGTGCTGTGGAAAGACGTGTTTAAACATAACTGCAATAATTTCAACACTCAAGAAACACCAAAAACCATTATTAACGACACTTTTAACAAAATAGGTTGACAGTGTCCCTGGTAATTCCACTCATTTCTTCATTGACATTGCCCGCTCTTTTTCGTATGTTCTTTACTGGTGACTCATTTTATAACTTGTTTATACATCGTAACTTATATCTACAATTGAGGAGTTACCCTTATAATTTTCAATTAAATTTAATACATTCTAAACTTCAATTACTCAATATTAAAACCCGAAGACTTTTTATCTTCTGTATTGACAAATTGGTGACAGTCAATAATAATAGTAATTCACTCGTAATGCGTCCACATTCTGATGACTTTAACGATGTGCTCTTCCTCGAGAATCTGGTATACAATCCTGTGGCGGAAATTTATTCTGCGAGAGTAAGCTCCGGCAAGATCGCCGACAAGCTTTTCAAAGGGCGGTAGAGACGTATACGGATTCTCCTTCAGTATATCAATCAACTCAATAACATTTGGTTTAAGACCGGCTTCTTTAATCTTTTGAGCGTCTTTTTGAGCCGGTTTTGTAAAAACTATCTTCCAGCTCACCAGTCAAGTTCCTTTGAACATTTATCAACAGGCGTTTCCAAACCCTCTTTGATGGATTCCCGCATACCCGGAATAGAAAGCAGATACAGAGTTCCCTCTATCGCACGCCAGTCATCTTCAGAGATAAGAACGGCATTCTTTCGCTTGCCGGTAATATGAATCGGTTCATGCGATTCCGATGCTTCCTCAAGTAATTTAAACAATGTAGAACGCGCTTTGGTTACTGATATTGTTTTCATACATCATCCTTTCATTGATAACGTACGCAATTATGTACACAATGTCAAGGAAATTTAAAGAATAACCTCATTTACATTATTTTACCTTTAGGGTAAATCTGTAGAATAATTGGCCTAATATTTCTATTGCAAATTGTCGTTTAATAGGAATTTTGGGGACACAATACTAATTATTTTCTTATTTTATTGGAGAGCACAGTTTTTAATTAAAAGGGCGGATCTATTGATCCGCCCCTTTTTAGTATTATACGATTGCGTCTGTATAATTTAAGTGTTATTTTCTCACATCCAACAATTAATGATGATGAATTCACCAGCGGCGATCTGGTTCAATTGCTTGCGGGTACTCAAAGTGTGTTCTCATTCCCATATATGTTTTAGAAAACGCTTGACATCTTTGATTATTAGTGTTATATTTTTATAATTTGTAATACTGAGGTTTATATGTCAGGTGTTGTGAGATTTGGAGTTTCTTTGGATAGTGACCTGCTCCAGAATTTTGATAAACATATAAAAGTAAAAAAATATACAAATCGCTCGGAAGCAATCCGCGATTTAATCAGGGAGGAGTTGATTAAGCAGGAATGGCAAGAGAATAAAGAAGTTACCGGGGCGATAGTTCTCGTCTATAATCATCATAAAAGAGAATTAGCTAATTGGCTTATTGATGTTCAGCATCATTATTTTAACTGTATCTTATCTTCACAGCATATACATCTTGATGAGGACAATTGTTTAGAAATAATTGCAGTATACGGTATAGCAGAACGTATAAAAGAACTGTATGAAAAATTAAAGGCTAAAAAAGGAGTTAAACATACCAGTTTTACCGAGGCTACAACCGGCAAAAAAGTCGATTAAATAAATATTATATTTTTTTATTATATAGTAACACGAATATTTATAATATAACACGATTGTCAAATTGAAAGCATTGTTTAAATAGATTATAGTTGTACGATGAAATATTTCACTGGAAGAGATGCTGCGATAGCCGGGATTTTTTGTGCACTCGGTATAATAATACCTCTGTTGTTTCATTGTATTGGGTTGGGTTCTTTTTTTTTACCGATGTTTATACCGATTGCATTAGCTGGATTTTTCATATCGGTACCGGCTGCAGCGACTGCAGGCGTAATAACCCCATTACTATCTTTTTTATTAACCGGTATGCCTCCTTTTTTTCCGCCGATCGCCCCGATTATGTGCATTGAATTGTCTGTATTCGGCGGCAGTATTTCTTTTTTTTACAGAATAGTAAAATGGAATATATGGATAAGTATAATCATAGCAATTGCTATTGATAGGAGTATATTTGTTATTATTCTTTTGGCTGTGGTTCCGCTTTTTAAGATACCTGCCGGGCTGTTAACAATTGGTATTGTATTATGGCAAATCCCGGGGATTATACTTATAATAGCGGTAGTTCCTTTTGGTGTTAAAGTAATAAATCGCGCTATATCATTATAATAATAGTATACCGATAATGAACAGGAATAGTATTAAGGAAAGTATTCACTACTTTGACACCATTGCGTCGGAATGGGACGTGATGTGTCCTGATGATGAACGTTTGGAAGAAATACTATCACCTTTATCTATCAAATCCGGTGATATAATTCTTGATGTCGGATGCGGAACGGGAAGGCTGATACCGCATATTAAAAAACACGCAATACAAGAAGGAATAATTTGTGGTTTGGATTATTCAATCAATATGCTATCAATAGCCCGTCATAAATTTCCCCAGGGCAAGATATGGTTTATAAATAGTTATGCCGAACAGCTTCCTTTTAGAAACCATTCTTTTGATAAAATCATCTGTTTTGCCGTTTTTCCGCACATCGATCACAAAGCGCATGCAGTTTCGGAATTTTTTAGAATTTTGAAACAGGACGGCATATTAGTGATTTTTCATCTCAGCAGCCGGGATGAACTCAACGAGTTTCACAGGAATGTTAATTCCGTTGTCAGTAACCATATTCTTCCTGATAAGCAGGAGATACAAGCCATGCTTGCCAATACAGGATTCACAAATATTAAAATTAATGACATTCCTTCGTTC
>Ga0315291_10004459_pt1 | contig 17824 bp, 9 predicted proteins | sample YL17G12_20_MG_FD_203070 | JGI IMG/M metagenome (GOLD analysis project Ga0315291, IMG submission 203070) | Sediment microbial communities from Yellowstone Lake, YNP, Wyoming, USA - YL17G12_20 | ecosystem: Environmental > Aquatic > Freshwater > Lake > Sediment | place: USA: Wyoming | collected...
ACCACAGTGTGCCACTGCTTGACGTAAGGCAAGCAGTGTTGAGGGGTTCCGCCCCGCACTGCTTCTGCGAAGCAGTGGCACACTGTGATCCAACGTGGGGTGTTGGTGAGAAATGCGGGCTAGCGCTTCCTGCCGGTTGTTGGGGGAGCCGCCGAACGAAAACCGGGATGCCGAAACGCGGCAAGACCACCATTATGGGGGATAGTGCGAGCCGCTCTTTCTCGAGAGTCGAGATTTCTCGGGGGGCGACGTAAAATCTGCTTGTCTTCCAGAAACTGGCAGTTATATTGGGAGGCGTACCTCTGGGGGAATTTGTTCGGCGTGTTCTGCGCTCGCAACGACTACCCCGAACGCCACGAACCGAGGAGAGATCAAACCATGTCTGGGAAGAACCTCAGAATCATCGGAGTTCTTTGGGTTGCGGCGCTTGTGTCGTTTCTCCAGGCGTCCGCCGCGCACGGGTTCGGCATGTTTGATACGGTGAGCCCTTTTTACTCGTTTGCAGACCTGCTGGCCAACCCGGCCCAGTACGCCTCCTGGGATCCGGATACGCCCGGTGGAAGCTTGATCACGATAACGTACCAATTCGACTCGACTTTCACCACCGACGAGCGCATCAGAGACCAGGTCCGGCTGGGCGTCCAGCAATGGGATGACGGCAGCATCACGCCCTACGGGGCGACTTACTCGTACCTGCGTAACACCGCCTGGCAGGACTTCTACGATGTCCGCTCAATCACCGTTCATGAACTGGGTCACAATCTGGGCTTCGCCCACCCGTTCCAGGTTGCTCCCCTGGGCCGCAACTATGATCTCATCCCGCCGTCTACCTTAGTCGCGGTGCCTGATCGAGGAGACGAATGCATGGATTATGGGATGATGCCCGGCGGCTACAACCTGATCCTCAGCCACGATGAGCTTAACGGCATGCGTTACTCTTACGCGAACAAGGACCTCAGGTTTGTCGAGATCACCGGCGGGACGCCGAACATTCTGTTTCGGGCCGAACCGATTGCCTTGACCATGGGCGCGGTCGCCATGGGCCCTCCGAGCGGCGTGCGGCGCGATCCTGCCGATCCGACAAAAGGTGTGCGGATCACCTCAGCCGAGATCGTCTTCGCGTCGGACCTGGACGAGTTGCCGATCCCCATGCCGCTGGGATTCCGCACGCTGGGGCTCAACTGGGATGTCCGGAACACCTCCGGCCAGGCTACGCGCGGAATCGAAATCCAAACCCGGGGCACGAACAATACCCACCCCGTCGACCGCTTCAACGGCAACGCGGACGGCTTCCGTTTCGCCACCTACAGCGCGTCCTGGACCGGCGACGCCGATCACAAGGACGACCTGCTGCACACTTGGAGCGACCCCCGCTTCTGGACAGCGCCGGTCGATATCCCTGCCGGTCGCTTGCACCACATTGGTCTTGAGCAGGACGTCTGGGATTGGACCGTGGTCTCGGCCCGCGCCGTGAATGCCGACGGTACGAAGACCTATGTCCCGCTGGTGAGTTTCAGCCAGTGGAACGAGTTGGTCAGCGGGGTGGACGTGACCACGACCAGCCGGGCAATCCTGATACCTGAGCCTCCCGAGATCGGCGCCAGGGGAATTCGCCTCACCAACTCAGAAGACTCCCCCTGCGACCTGGTGGGGATAGGTGTAGCCGTGGTGGACGGGCGGGGCCTCGGGTTGCCGGATCTGAATCGGGATACGCTGGACCAACTAGTGGATGAGGGAATCTTCGAGACGTTCGACATCGTGCCGAGGATGCTGAACTACGGGGAGGAGTTGTTCCTGGTCCTCAAGGGAAGCCCCACGGGGGTCACCAACACGATATTCCTCGACCGCCCCGACTTGCTCGACCACGAACTATTCATCTACGCAGAGACGAGGACCCTCGACGCGACTGTCGGCAGCTACGGACTCTTGGGAGCCCCGCCGATCATGATTCCCGAGCCTTCCACGCTGGCCCTGGCCGCCATCGGCCTGCTGGTCTTTCTGGGCTACGCCCGGCGGCGGAGAGGCCTGCCCCTTCTGGGGCGAGATTAGAATGCAATTGGGAATTGAAAATTGCCAATTGAAAATTGCCAATTGCTCTTGCTGACAATCCGGGGCGGGGGGGGATTTACACGAGGCTGGACGAGGCGACATTCAGCCCAGCTTACCTTTCCCATTTCTCCCCTTTCCCCTTCTTCCTCATTACACACGCAGTCCCCTCGATCGGCCGAAGTGTTACTCTAGTTTTTCGCCACGACTGCCGACGATGTACTTATCGGCAAATCCGGTAAATCCGGAATAACCGGCAAATCATGCCGCAGTGACGCCTCGGTCGACAATGTAGGGGGAACGACGCGTGAATCCGTATGTACGGCATCGGACTCCGGCCGGGGCACCAGAATCCACCACCAGCGGTGGGCCAACTGAACGGGCGAACCCTACGGGTGCCAAAGGCCGGCGCCGCCGTGGGGAAAGGCCGGCCAGGTTAGCACCCTCGGCGTCGGTGTGGATTCTGGCAATGGCCGCTCTGCTGACCGGGGCGAACTCACTGGCCCAGGAAGCGGCTTTCTATCCCTCGGACTATCCCTCGGACTATCCCTCGGCGGGCCCGCCCTGCGAAGACGGTCCGGCCTGCGACGATGGTCCGGCCTGCGGACCGGGTTTTTGCGGGCTGCTGGCCGGCATGGGGACGGCGCCCTGTCGCCACTTTGGAGAGTTCTACGTCGATTACCGTATTCGCCGCTTCGGGTCAGCCTACACGTCGTACGAGTTTGGCGACCCTGATCCTGCAGGCGCAAGCCCGCTGAGCCAGTTGACGTTCCCGTTGAACAGCACGTGGAATGGTTTCGAGGTGGGCCTTGAGGATCCCCGCTGGGCAGTGCGTGGCGAGTGGCTTACCCCGGCTGGCGGCGGGATCGACGGCCAACTCCAAGACCGCGACTGGCTCTGGCAGTTTGCCGGGCTCCCGCCGTCGCGAGATTTCAGCGACCTGGGCGTCGCTCCGCAGCGCTGGATCGACGGCCAAATGGCCGACGTCGCCTTGGAGATCAAGCTCTGGGAGAGCCAGGGGGGCATACCCATCTCCGTGTGGCCGGTAGGTGGATTCCGCTGGCAAAAGTTCGAGATCATGGCGTTCGATCTCAGGCAGTTGAAGGGATTTGACATCCAAACGTACCAATACGTCTGGCTGCTCCCGCCACCCGTCACCCCAGGTGATGTGATCCGCTTCCGGCAGGAGTATTACCACTACTATGTCGGTGGTCAGCTCCGCATCGATCTCGACTGCGGGGGGCCGTTGCCGCCCGTCAGACTGACCTTCCAAGGGGACTGGGCAGACATCCAGGCCTACAATTCCGACCATCACCTGCTGCGCGAGGGAATCTTCATCATCAAGCAGAACACCCAGGGCAACGCCTGGCACGTGGGCGTGACCGGCGAGATCTTCTTCACGGATCAATTCACGGTGGGCGTCGAAGGCGAGTACACGCAGATCCGCACCTCCGGCAGCCACCACTTCATCAACCAGCCGCTGGCCATCGATCAGACGTGGACCCGGGGCGTTCATGCCTGGTCCAACCAGACGGCCGTGACTCTCTTCCTGCGGCTCCGCTTCTGACGCCAATCCGCGAGGCCGGTCGCTGAAGTGACCCGCCCTAGATGACCAGCCAACCTTGGACCCAAGATCCGTCGGGCTGGTCACTTAAGTGACCAGCCAACCTTGGACCCAAGATCCGTCGGGCTGGTCACTTAAGTGACCAGCCCTAGGTAACCAGCTCACATTGCCCATTTTTGGAATTCGATTCTATGACGCCTTGTTTGCCGCGCCGCGTCGTCATTTTCGGCAAGGTTCACCGTTCTTACTCAACTGCTGTGACCGGCGCGTCCGATACTACCCTCAAGAACGGTGCAGAAGCTCTCTGCGCGAAAGGTTTTCGTGCGACCCAAGAATCCGGACAGACCGAGGTGGGACGAGACGATGTTGCCGAAACGCACTAAATCCGTGCTGGCTGCTGGGGTGTTGGCCATGCTGCTGGGGGGGCCTCTGCAAGCCCAGGATCTCGAGGGCGTCCAGCTCTTTACCCCCGTGGATCTGAGCACCTACGGCAGCGGGCCCCAGCCGCACGAGGGCTACTTCTTCAGTTTCGACGGGCTGCTCTGGTCGATCTCCGAGCCGGTGAAGACACTGATCGGGTATCCCGGCGCGCGGCTGGTCTATCACATTCCCACCACCTCGGAAATTCAGACCAACGACATGGATACCGGGCAGATGAATGCGGGAGGGACCCAAGGCAACCGGATCGAGTTCGGCCGGGTCTACGGCCGCGACGGCTGGTTGTTCAGCACGTACCGGCTGAACGACCAGGTTCAGAGGCTCTACGGCAGGGACGTCGACATGGTCTTCCTCGACGTCCCGGACAACAACGGTAATTTTCACCTGCGAGGCTGGGTCTCCGAGCTCCAGGGTTACACCCCGGATGACGCAGCGGTTTACGGCCCCTTCGCATTGCGCGATCTGCCGGTCACCTTCGACGACGTGAACGTCGAGAATCGGGTTGAGAGCTGGGGCGTGGAATTGACGTATCTACGCCGCTCCGGCCAGTTGCACCGCGGCGGATTTCTGGAGTTTTTCGCCGGGGCACGCTACCTGGAGTTCGACGAGACGTTTAACGTCACCGCCGAAGGACGCGAGAGGTTCAACGCAGACTCTGAGTCTGTCGATGGTGTACGTAATTCCAGGTGGGTGTTCGACCAGGGGCCCGACAGCGATCCGACCGCCACGAACTGGTCTCAGATTGGCCCAGGCAACGTATTGGCGGACAGTTTCTGGAACACCGAGGCCGAGAACCACATCATCGGTCCGCAGATCGGCGGGCGATGGTTCAATAAAGGCAACCGCTGGACGGTCTCGGTGGAGGGCCGTTTCTTCGCAGGCTTGAACATGCAGAATATCCGCAATCAGGGTGTCTTGGGCAGTTATCTCGACGCACCCCAGCCCTGGAACTGGGCATTTGAGGAAGTCGGGACCCCGCCCGTCCTGGTCGGTGGCGGCGTACCTATTTACGTGCCCCTCGTTCGTAACCCCTACCGGTTCGATCACATGACACACATCCAGCAGTGGAGCCCGGGCGGCGATCTCCGCCTGGAGTTGGCTCTCGCCTTGACCCAGGCGGTCTCGGTCAAGGTGGGTTGGAGCGGGATGTGGCTGGGCGGGATCGCCCGGGCCTCTGCCTTGCCCGACTATGTCATTTCCGATCAGAGCGTGATGGGCATCAACCGCAGCAAGAACAACCAGAACGTGTTCGTCAACGGCCTGAACGTCGGCCTCTCGATCAACCGCTGAAGCGGAGCGCTGAGCACGTGGGCGTCTAGCCCGCATTTCTCACCAACACCCGACGTCGGATCACAGTGTGCCACTGCTTCGCAGAAGCAGTGCGGGGCGGAATCCCTCGTCACTGCTTGCCTTACGTCAAGCAGTGGCACACTGTGGTGAGAAATGCGGGCTAGCCCCGTCCGGCAGGGCGGGGCTGCTGTGCGCGCAGTCTTCGTCCCCGCCCTGCCGGGCGGGGCTGCTGTTTCTGAAACCACTCAGCTTGTCGCCGGCTCGCTGCTGCGTGTGCGGTGGAGGTAGTCGGGGTTGATCTTCGCCAGCTCCTCGACCATCACGTCGATCGCGTAGCGGATCTGCTGCTGGCTGTGCAGCGTGGTGATGAAGTACCTCAGCCGAGCGGCGCTCTCCTCGACGGCCGGATGGAGGATCGGCATCACGTTGACGCCGCGGGCAAGCATCGCCTTGGAGAGCTGCAGGCAATGGACCGAGTTGCCCAGGATCACCGGCACCACCGCGGAACCCTTGCTCAGGCCCGTATTCAGCCCCCGCTCCTGGGCGAGGGTGAGGAACAACTTGGAGTTTTCCATCAGACGGGCGAAACGTTCAGGTTCGGCCTCCCAAATCCGGATCGCAGTCAGGGCGGCCGCGGTTTGGGACGGGGGGATGCCCGCGGCAAAGACGAATCCGGGGGTGGTGTACTTCAGATACTCGACGAGCTGCTTACAGCCGGCGATGTAACCGCCGCAACTACCGAACGCCTTGCTCAAGGTTCCCATCCAGATGTCGACGTCCCGGCGATCCACGTCGTAGTACTCACCGATTCCGCGCCCGTGGGGACCGATCACACCCATCGAGTGCGCCTCGTCGATCATCAACAACGCCCGGTGACGCTTCTTCACCTCGATGAACTTCGGCAGATCGGCGATGTCGCCGTCCATGCTGTAGACGCCCTCAATGACGATCAGCACGCGGCGGTACTCGTGGCGGAACTGCTCCAGCAGCTTGTCGGCCGCCTGAGGGTCGTTGTGGGTGAAGGGCCTTCGACGGGCACCGGAGAGAATGGCTCCTTCGACGATGCTGTTGTGCGCCAGCGCGTCGTGGAGGATCAGATCGGCGGGACCCATCAAGTGGCCGATGACGGTTTCGTTGGTGGAATGACCACCCACCATGGCCAGCGCGTCTTCGGTTCCGACCAGGCGGGCGACTGCCCGCTCGAACTCGATGTGCAAATCTTTCTGGCCGGAGACCAGCCGGCTGGCCGAGGTGCTGGTGCCGTACCGGTCGATGGCGTCTTTGGCGGCCTGCGCGACCAGCGGATGACTGGACATTCCCTGGTAGTTGTAGCTGGAGAAGTTGATGACCTCCCGGCCATGGATGACCGCCCGGTCCGTGGTCACTCCCTCGTGAGCGGCGAAGAACGGATTGCCGATGCCGGAGGTCTCCAGCAGGTCGAGGTTCTGCCTCAACCGGACGACCTCGGGGAACTTGTCGAACTGGTAGGTTTCCGGGGGAACCACGGCATCGGCGGGGCGGCTGACCCTGACACGGGGCTCGCTGCCGAGATACTTCAGCACCGCGTCGACGAGGTGGCGGGTGGTTTCCAGGTCCGGGAGGACTTCTTCGGGAAACCGGCCGCCGAAGCGTTCCTCCAGCGAGGCGAGGATCTCCATCCGCTCCAGCGAATCCAGCCCGGTCTCCACGATCGGTGAGTCCAGCGACAACCGCTCCACCCGCTCCTTGCCCACCCGGCGGATCTCTTCCAGCACCAACTCCGTGACCTTCTTCCTGGTCGCCATCCCACGGCCGTCCTGCGAGGGCGCCGCGCCCACCGCCGGCTGGGCCGGGATTTCTAGGGCTGCCTCATCTGGGCGGCGGCGCGTGTGGCTGACCGCGGGGCGTGACGCTTCGGCGGCCTGCCACTGGCCGACCAGGTCCAGGGTGCCGTCCAGGTAGGCGGCGCAGCAGGCGTGGCGCTGGATCTTCCCGCTGGAGGTCTTGGGGATGCTGCCCGCCTTGACCAGCACGACGGCCTCCAGGGCCAGTTCGTGTTCGGCGGCCACGGCCCGCACCACTGTGTCGAAGAGGACCTCCAAGTCTCCTTGCTTGCGGCGTTCCACCTCCTGGACCACGACCAGTTGCTGCCGGCCGTCGACCTCGACGGTGAAGGCCGCGCCACAGTCTGCCCGCAGCCTCGGATGGGCCTGCTGGACTGTCTGCTCGATGTCCTGGGGATAGTAGTTCATCCCGTGCACGATGATCAGATCTTTCAGCCGCCCGGTGACGAACAACTCGGCGTCCTGCATGAAGCCGAGGTCGCCGGTCCTCAGGAAGGGCCCTTCACCGGTGTCCTTCAGGTAGGCCCGGAACGCCTGCTCGGTGGCCTCCGGCTGGTGCCAGTAGCCTTGGGCGACGCTGGGGCCGCTGAGCCAGATTTCGCCGATCCGCCCGGCGGCGGAGCGGGTCATCGTTTCGGGATCGGCGATGACGATTCTCTGGTCGGGCAGGGACTCGCCGCAACCGACCAGGGGGCGGACGCCGTCGTCTTCGGGCTCACCGTCGACCACCTGGCCGTCGAGCAAAGCGGCGGCCTCGAAAGTGCGGATCACCGGCGGCTGGTGGGCGTGACCGCCGGAGACGATCAAGGTGGCCTCGGCCAGACCGTAGCAGGGATAGAAGGCCTCGCGGCGGAAACCGCAGGGGGCAAAGGTCTCGTAGAAACGCTCCAAGGTCTCCTCGCGAACCGGCTCTGCACCGTTGAAAGCCACCTCCCAACAGCTCAGATCGAGCTTCTTGCGCTGCTCGCGGGTGATCTTGCGGACACACAGGTCATAGGCAAAGTTGGGGCCCCCGTTGGTGCTGCCGCGGAAGCGAGTGATCGCCGCAAGCCAGCGGAAGGGTTTTTGCAGGAAGGTCATCGGCGACATCAGGACGTTCGGCCGCCCCACGTACAAAGGCTGCAGGATCCCGCCGATCAGGCCCATGTCGTGATAGCTCGGCAGCCAGAACACGCCCGTGCTGGAGCGGGTATGCTCGAAGGCGTGGGAAATCAACGCGGAGTTGTGGATCAGGTTGGCGTGATTGAGCACCACGCCCTTGGGAGTCCCCGTCGAGCCCGAGGTGTACTGCAAAAACGCCAGCGTGTCGCCGTGCACGTCCGGCATCTTCCACTGCTGGTCCATGCCCTCGGGGACGTGCGAGGTGGCTAGCCAGGTGAGTTGCTTCAAGTGGGGAGTCTCGTCAATCAGCGGCTCGACGCGACTGAGCACCAGATCGGTGGTCAAGGCCACCTTGGCGTCGGCGTCGTCGGCGATCGCCTGGATGCGGACCAGAGAACGGTTGCGGCGGGGAGGATAGACGGGAACCGCCACCACCCCCGCGTACAAACAGCCGAAGAAGGCGGCGATGAATTCCAGGCCGGCCGGATACAGCAACAACGCCCGCTCGCCCGCCAGGTTCAACGACTCCAACCACGCAGCGATGCCGCGGGCCTGTCGGTCCAGCTCCCGGTAGGTCAAGTGGAGCTGTTCGCTTTCGCCGTCGACGAGGTAGGTGAAGGCGATGTCCTCGGCTTGACAGCGGGCACGATGCTGCAGCAACTCCACCAGATTGGCGGGACCGAAAAAGGTTCCCGGCAAGCGATCCAGATGGTGCACCACTTTCGAGACTCCTGCTAAATGGCTATGCGTCCGGGAAAAAGGGGACAGGTCCAATTTGCCGGAACGGCCCGAAGGCGGGCACCATGCTTGCATGGTCGTCGCACAAATTGGACCTGTCCCCTTTTTCCGCGGGAGGCTTGACCTCGGCGTGCGGGTGTCCATTCTATGCCTCTCCGCCAGGACACGCAATTACCCCCTTCCATCGTGTTGGATGGAGTTACGAGGTTCTGGGAGGAAAAGGGTTTAGCCGCCGCGGCCACGCGGCGTAATTCCCCGGCGTGGCCGCCGGGGCTAAACACTGCAGAATTCCCGGAATGACGCCAGGCTGCTGAGCTATAGTCGCTTGACGACGAGCCGAGGCTTCCGGTAGGCTACATTTTGGCTATGTTATGGTCACGTCCGACCAGGTTCTTCGCAAGTCACCGGCAACTTTTCCGCCGGCAGGAACGAGAGGAATCGCGGTAATGATTTGCCTTGTCTGCCCGAATTGCCGGAGCCGGCTTAACGCCAAGGACGAGCTCCTGGGGCAGACCAGGAACTGCCCCAAGTGCGGCCAGCCGGTCCTGATCGCCGCGCCCGACGACTCGGCGGAGTTGCTGGGTGGCACCGGCGTCACGCCACTGGCGCCTGCTCCGACGGAGCCCGTCTACGACCTCGGCCAGCCGGGCTTGGCGCAGCCGGACCTGCCCAAACGGCTGGAGAGGCACAACCACTACCTGATCTGCGACAGGTCGAAGCTGGTGGCCACCTGGAAGGACGACGGGCAAGGATGGTTGCTCAGGACCAATGCCGGCCTGGTCAGCGCCGTCCGCAATGCAGACCAGCTCCCCAACCAGGGCGACTTCAAGCTGGTCGAGCTAAGGCTCGAGCGGTCCGCTGCCGGCATCCGCCTGACCGGCATCCGATCGTACCAACTCGCCCAGCGTTGGGCACTGACCAACCTCGACAAGGGCGACGACAAGATCGTCTCCAGGATCACCGGGCTCGGCTGCCTCAATCGAGACCAGAAGAACGTGGTCCGCCAGGCCATCAAGGACCATCTGATGCGCGAGGTCTGGGCGGAAGCCGCCAGCGTGCTCGAGTACCTGGCCAGCACCGACTACCACTCGCCGGGAACGGACTGAGCGGGCCACCGAGACCGTGGGGACAACATGGCAACCGGAGATGAGCGGGTGAGGGGGTGAGGGGGTGAAGGGGTGACCAGGTGACTACACCAGCCGCGATTTACTCACCCCCTCACCCTCTCACCCCGTCACCCCTTGGAACCCGTCACGCTGCCCTTGGCGGACGACTACGTGCCAATCGCCTTCAGTTCGCCCGGGTCGAGTCCCCACAGCTCCCCGGCCAATTGGTCGATGCGGCGCTGGGTCTCGTCCGGGTGGTTGCCGCAGGCCGCGGCCAAGTGCGCCATGCGACTGCACGCCGAAAGCTCCACGTGCCGCGGATCGCCCGAATCGAACCGTCGAAGCTTGACGAAATCGAGCATGCCGGGCGTGCCGAAGCCCTTGCCGCCGCAGACGCTGTGGGAGCTGACCAGGAAATTGACGATCGAGCTGTTCAACACGGCACAGATGTAGTGGGCCTCGGCGGTCGATCCCGCCTCGACGAGCACGCACGTCTCCTGGGGAATCACCGGCCTGGCGCCGAGCAGCGGGTCATCGGCCTGCTGGGCGACGGCCGCGCTCAGCCGCCGATCCATCCGGCGCCAGACCACCTTGACGGGCGCCACGGTGTACGCGCCGACGTTGTACATCGAGTAGAACGCCTTGCGCTGCTGATACTGCCGGTACGCGGCCCGCCCGCTGAGCACCGGTTCGAACCTCCGCAGGTAGGCATAGGTCTGGGGATACTCGCGCTGCATCACCGCCGGGTCGATGCCGGTCCGGGTGGTCACGTCCTGGGCCAGGAGGACGTGGGCGGAGGACAGCACGCGGTACCGCGCCACGTCGGCCCAGCGGACCAAGGGGTAGAGCAGGTCCGGCTCGACCACTTGCTCGACCGCCGTGAGGTGGGACTTGTTTCTCTCGGCCAGGTTCCGCACCAGCACGCCGCCGTCTACCCTCCCCAAGACCTGTACCCAGTAAACGCCGTTGGCGCCGCCGCTGTTGGCGCCCAGATGGGCCACATATTCGGACGGGCCGACCAGCCGGGCCAGCTCCGTCTTCAGACCCTCCGGCCGCACGAACCAGGGCGAGCCGGGCTGCCGTGGGTCAATCGGTTCGGCCTGGTACGTCCGCCGTGCCACTGGCGTGCCACTGGCGTGACGCCAGTGCCACCCGCCAGTGCCACCCGCCAAGCAGCCGCCCGCCGCGTCGCTGGGCGACCACTTGAAGTAGGGCACCGGATACCGCGTGGGGGTCCCCTTTTCCAGCAGGATCGTACAGGTGAAGTTCGCCGCGTCCGGGAAGGGCCGCAACGCCACCATGTCGTCCACCCGCAGCACCCTGAGCGGTTCCCCTTCCGAGCCAAGACGAAAACGTCGGAACCCCTCGCCGGCGCCCTTGGTCTGCAACAGCGTCTGGGTGACGACCATCGCCAGTCGCCCACCGTGTTTGAGGAACCGGTCGGCGCTGGCGTAGGTCATCAGCATCGAGAGGTCTTTCTTGGCGCCGCCGTGCCGCGCTTCGTTGCCCGAAAGCGAAAACAGGCCGTAACTCCGCCAGAGCGGTTTGGTCACCTCTCGGTACTCGGCCGGCAGGTTGTCCCAGGCGATCCAGGGCGGGTTACCCACCACGTAGTCGAAGCGGCCGAGCGCGGGGGGGGCGTCCAGAATCGAGTCGCAGAGGTGGACGGGTATCTCCACGCGATCGGCCTGCGGCAGAAGATCGCCCAGGGCCATCAGATAGTTGGCCTTGGCCGTAATCACGGCCAGCGGGTTCAGATCGCAGCCGACCACGTTGGCCAGGATCTGGCGGCAGAGTTCGCCTTCGCCCAACCTGGCGTGCCCCTGGCGTGCCACTGGCGGGACGCCAGTGCCACTCGCCACTCGGCCGCCATGCGACTGGTGCCAGCGGCGGACGCGGCCGATGGCCTCGACCAGGAACGTCCCCGAGCCGCAGGCGGGGTCGAGCAGCCGCCCATCCGGCGCGCCGGAGTATCCCGCCACGTCGAGCACGTGATCGGCCAGCCAGCCCGGGGTGTAATACTCTCCCAACCGGTGGCGGAGCTCCCTGGGGAAGAGTTCCTGGTAGAATTGCCCCAACAGGTCGCCGTTGCCGGCCCGGGTACCCTCCGGGTGCTTCGGCAGCGTGGCTGGATCGTATTCTGCCAGGCGGGCAGCCAGTTGCCGGACCAGTCCCTCGATCGGCTCACACCAGGCGGCCGTGTACCAGCAAAAGGGATCGTCGCGGCCCAGACCTGCCAAGCCTGTCCGGCCGGAGATGACACCGGCTTCGAGTTGCTCCATTTCCAGCCGCAGCCGCTCGGAACCCGCTGCCCGCAAAGGCCCTTCCAGCGGGGCCGGCAGCCCACGCCAGTGGGCGATGATCTGGCCGACCAGCAGTTTGACGACCAGGGCATAGTAGGTGTGCAGCGCGAAGAGCATCGCGTCGGGCTTCAGCCTGCCCGTGCCACTAGCGCGACGCCAGTGCCACCCTGCCGTTCCGCCAAAAGCTGCCGGTTGGTTGGTCTTCGCCCACGGCCTGCCCGGATCATGGCCGGAAGCCTGGCCGAGAAGGGTCTTCCAATCCTGGAACGCAGGAGGCTCTGCGGCCAGGACCACCTCATAGAGGGCCCGCACACCTTGTCGGGCGATTTCGGCCTTGGCGGCGAAGTCTTGGGCAAGGTTCTCGGGCGAGAGCACCCTTGCGGCAGTCCGTGCTAGCTGCGGCTGTAGGCTCTCCATGCGAGCCCATTCTCGTCGCAGCAGGCAGATTCAGCAAGCTGCACTCTGCCAGAGGACCCCGCACCGCCTTAACTTGACGAGTTTAGCGGGGCGGCTTGCCGCCCGCGTTTCTGGGGTGTTGCCGCGAGCCCAGCATATCTCCGGAAAAAAAGCTGGCCGCATCTCCGCATCGTGCAGAGATACGGCCATTGCCGGGGGAAGCAAGCAGCTACTTCCGGGGGAAGTCGCTGCACAACACACTCGCACTCAGTGAAACCCCAAGTGTTGGCGATGAAGCTCCTTTTCTGTCCTTGGTAACAGGATGTCCGGTGCGACCTCTCGTTGCAGGGCAATTGGCCAGCGGAGCGATCGGCAGCCCTGGCCCTATACCCCGCCCGTTCCTCCTTTGATCGTGTAATTATCTACTCGCCGCGTATTTTTGTCAAGGAGTGTCTTCATTATTCCCAGACTGCATGCCTGGGACCCCGGCTGTTTTGGCCCGTTTCGAGGATCTGGGCCGGTGTCCGTCGGCCCTGCACCTGGGCCGAACGGCCCCGCGGGTCCTGGCAGCGGGGGCCACTGGACACTTTGTCGCCGGCACAGAATCAGATCACGGATCGCCGCCTGGCGCGTCAGCCAGCCCCCATTAGGGGGACCACACGCCCGCAATCGCCGTGGCGCAGGCGGCGCACTTACCCCGGTCGAAGTTCACCTTCCGGATGCTGTAGGTGCTGCTCCGCTCGATGACGGGCTTGCCGCAGGCCGGGTTCGGACAAAAGGTCGTGCCGGCCTCTTCGGCCTCGGTGCAGTTGCCGATGTACACGTACCGGAGCCCGGCGGCGCGGGCGATGGAGCGGGCCTCGCTGAGGATCTCCACCGGGGTGGGCGGCAAGTGCGTCAGCTTGTGTTGCGGATGGAACCGGGAGAAATGCAGGGGATAGTCCGGCCCCAGGTTGGCCAACAGCCAGTCGCACATGCGGCGGATCGTGTCCGGCTTGTCGGTATACGTGGGCACGATGAGGTTGACCACCTCGAACCACACCCCTTCGCGCTTGAGTACCTTCAGGGCCGACAGGATCGGCTCCAGCTTGCCGGAATTGAGCGTGCGGTAGATCTCCTCGTTGAAACCCTTCAGGTCGACGTGGGCTGCGTCGAGATACCGGCACAAGTCCACCAACGGCTCTTCCCGGATGTAGCCGCAGGTGACCCAGACGTTCTTGATCCCCTTGCCCCGGGCTACCTTGGCGGTATCGATCATGTACTCGTACCAGGACGTCGGTTCGGAGTAGGTGTAGGCGATCGACGGGCAGCCGTAGTACTCGGCCAAAGCGACCACGTCCTCGGGGAACATGCTCAGCCGGTCGAAATCCTCGCGCGAGACCGAGTGCAGGTAGGTGGGATTCAGCCGGACCGACTCCCCGCGAGGGTCCTTCGTCTCTTCCGGCTTGCGTTGCGAGATATCCCAGTTCTGGCAGTTCAGGCAGCGAAAGCCGCACCCGGAAGTGGCGATCGAGTAGGTTTCGGAGCCCGGGAGGAAATGGAACAGGGGTTTTTTCTCGACCGGGTCGATATGCAAGGCGCAGGGATTCCCGTAGGCCATGGTATACAGGGCACCGTCCTTGTAGACCCTGTTACGGCATCGGCCGCGGTCTTCCGGCTCCAGCAGGCACTCGTTGGGGCAGAGCTGGCACTGCACGTTCTCGCCCAGATTCAGGTAGTGCCGCGCCTCTTGGACCCAGCCGCGCTGTTTCCACAGTTCCCAGAGTTTTCCCTTGGGGGCACCGTTCTTGAACACGGCGGCGGCGGCCACCCGCTGGCCCAGGCCCCTGGCGTAGGACATCCCGTAGTACACTGCGGCCCCGCCCAGCGACACGCACGCCAGGCCGGACACTCCGTACTTGAGTGCCTGTCGGCGAGACAGCCTCCGCGACGGCGCGCCACTGGCGTGACGCCAGTGCCACCCGCCCGCGACCTGGCCGTCGGGCGCCGAGAGATCGTTCACCTGGGGGTCTTGCTCTTGATCCATCCCCACCTCCTAAAAGCGAGGTAGATGGTCAGCAACGAGTGCACGAGAAAAACGGCGATCAGCGGCCAACTCCAATCGCGGTGCAGCAATCTTGCCGCGTTGGGCTCGATCAGCCTGTTCAGCCGGAACTGCGACAAGACGGCCAGGCCCGTAACAATGTATACTAACATCAGCGGGAGCAGGAGCCAACCACTAATGCGGGCGATTTTGACCAGGTAGTAGTGGACATTCTTTCTGGGCATCGAAAGTCCGCTCCCGGTCACCCGCGGAAAAAGGGGACAGGTCCAATTTGCCGGAACGGCCCGCGACCAACCTTCGGTCGGGACCCACGAAGCGTGGGTGCCCCGGCTTCGCACAAATTGGACCTGTCCCCTTTTTCCGAGTCAACTGCGTGCCGTCATCAGGATCACGACGCCGCTGAGCAAGTTCAAGCCCGCCGTCAGCAGGCAGACTGCCACTACCCCGATCACGGGGATCAACAGGGTGCTGACCAACAGTGCCCCCAGGGCGGCTCCGACGTAATCGGCGGTGTAGAGCCGGGCGGCCGTGGCGGTGACGGTCTGGAGGTCGGTGCCTGGGCCCGGGGAAGCCTCATCAGGCGTTGGGGATGTCGGATTTGGGATTTGGGATTTGGGATTTGGGATTGGAGCTTGGACATTGGGCGTTGCCCGGGTTCCTGCCAGCACAGCCTTGCCAGCCAAGGGAAACTCCAGCCCTACCAGGACCGCCAGCAGCAATGCCGCCAGCGGGATCACCACCTGCGAGGCCACCGCACCCAGGGGGTACCCTGCCACGCCACCCAGGCTCCCCAGCCCGATCAACACCAGCGGCAGGCACACAGCGTAGGCGCCGATGGCCAGCACCAGCTTGGCCAGGTCTTTGGGGGTACGGCGCGGAAGCATCCGGTTCATGGCGAACGAACCGATCCCCAATCCCAGCATGAACATGGTTACAATCAGGCCCACCTGGTGGTAGACGCAGCCGTAGAGAATCTGGAACCCCACCAGCAAAACCACTTCCAGCGCCGAGGCGGCAAATCCCGTGGTGAATATGGCCAGCGGGACCGGCCGGATCCTCAGCAGGTAGATCAGCAGCAGGACCAGCAGCCCCGCCTCCAGCAGACCGAAACGAACCTTGAACTGGCTCATCCACAGCCGCAGGCGATAGTAATAGAGGATGGGGCTGAAATCCTTGTTCACTGGGGCTTGCTGCGACAGCGCCCGGCGGACGTCCGCCAGCCGGTCCTCCGTCAGGGTGGCCTTGAGGTAATCGCGATTGACCCAGCGGGTCTTGATGCCTGCTCGCTGAAGCCGCTGGGCCACCTCGAGGGTCAGCTCTCCGTCGGAGGCCAAAAAGAGAATCTCGCCGCCGGGAATAATCAGCACCTGGTCGTACACCTGCCGCAGCGTGCGATCGGCCACAGCGATCAGGTTGGCCAGTTCCGGGCCGACGAAGTCGCCGTACTGGCCCAGCGAGAAGGCCAGCACCCCGTCGGGCGAGAGCACCCGGCGGACCTCCTGGAAAAACTCTTGCGTGTAGAAGCGGTTGATCTGGAAGGTGAGCGGGTCGGGAACGTCGACGATCACCACGTCGTAGCGCCGCTCGGCCCGTGTCGCGTCGGCCTGCTTGACGAACAGCCGACCGTCGGTATTGAACACGTGGATTCGCTCGTCGCCCAGGTTTTCGGGGACGTACCGTCGGGCAACCTCGATAATCATGGGGTCCAGCTCCACGTAGTCCACGGCGGCGACCTGGTATTTGAGAATCTCCAGGGCGGTGCCCGATACCCCGCCCGAGATCAGCAGCACCCGGCGGGCCTGGGGGCGTTGTGCCATGGCGTAGTGGACCGTCTCCTCCCGCTGCTCGAGATTGTGGGTGGAGAACAGCGGCACGCCGTTCTCGATGAAGCTGTATTGTCCGGCCTGCTCCGTGACGATCAGGTTGCCGTAGGGCGAATTGTGCCGGTAGACCACATGTTGACCGGCGTACTGGAAGCGGGTGGACAGCTCCTCCAGGTCGCAGGTGGCGATCAGCCCGATCAGCGCCGCCAAGGCGACCACCGCGGTTGCCAGCAGGATCGGCCGGCGGAACCGCAGGGCCACCAGGGCGGCGAACACCAGGTTCAACACGGCGGGAAAACAGAGGATCCCAAAATGCTCGAACAGGTAGACCAGCACCAAGGTAAACAGCAGCCCGCCGACCACGTCGCCGACGTTATCCAGGAAGTAGACCTGGCCAATGCTGGCCGGGCTTCTCTCGCAGCTCAGGATCAGGCAGCTTAGCGCCAGCAGATAGCCGGCTATCAGGCAATAGGGCGCCAGGAGAATGAAGCAGCTTACGACCGTCTGGGTCACGCCCACCTCTGCCCCGCGGATGAACAACACGTGCCCCAAGAACAGGCCCTTTTGGAGCGATTCGTTTTGCAGAGAGCGCAAGAGGAACACGTCGGCAATCGGCAGGAGGGCCACGAGGATCTGGGCGATGATCAGCACAGTGACGGGGTTTTTCAGCCGAAAGGCGGTCTTGCCCAGCGCCGAGCCGATCCCGGTCAACAGCAGCCAGTTGCCCAGCACGATCCCGAACACCAGCTCATTGCCCGAGAAGACGCTCACCAACTCGCGCATCAGCGTCAATTGGGTCATGAAGGCCGAGACGCCCAGGCAGCAAACGGCCAGAAAGAGGACCGTGCGGCCGCGGGTGGACAGCGACCGGGGGTGACGGGGTGAGGGGGTGAGGGGCTGAGGGGGTGACGGGGTGAGGGGCTGCACAGCGCCTACCGGCTTCCCATGATGACCGGGTGATGGGGTGAGCGAGTGATCGTCACAATGTTGCCCCATGACCCCCTCATCTGCACGTCCGCTGCCCCTCGCCCCGTCACCCCGTCACCCCCAAACCCCTGAACGGGAAAAAGGGGACAGGTCCAATTTGCCGGAACGGCCCGAAGGCGGGCACCATGCTTGCATGGTCGTCGCACAAATTGGACCTGTCCCCTT
>Ga0315291_10004460_pt1 | contig 17824 bp, 19 predicted proteins | sample YL17G12_20_MG_FD_203070 | JGI IMG/M metagenome (GOLD analysis project Ga0315291, IMG submission 203070) | Sediment microbial communities from Yellowstone Lake, YNP, Wyoming, USA - YL17G12_20 | ecosystem: Environmental > Aquatic > Freshwater > Lake > Sediment | place: USA: Wyoming | collected...
ATTGATCCTCAGAAAAGTAATGCCGCACCGCACAAATCGCCCAGGTTGCCAAGTCACGTGAAAACCAGGCTGAACCACGCAAACTGTGCATCCGTATACGACATTAGATATCTGAGGGTCAATAAACAGACTCGTAGAGAACCACGTTCCGCAATGGAAATTCAATAACCCTGCCCCCCTTCTGATTACTGAATCTGACACGCTAAGGCCGGCCGCACCTCACCCCCCTGGCGGGTTGCGCCCGGCCCTTTTTTTGCGCCGGGTCGCACGAAATGCCAAAACCGTCTAGAATCAAGGGGGTGACCGCTCGGGGGCAAGGCCGCGGGCCGGTTGGGACACCTCGCCGGCGCTCTCAGAGATGTTCGTGCGAGGGGCCCAATCACCAATCCTCTGAAGGGGGCGTTGCGATGCGACCGCAAACTCGGCCTGGTTTCACGTTGATCGAGCTGTTGGTGGTGATTGCCATCATCGGCATCCTGGTCTCCCTGTTGCTCCCGGCCGTGCAGACCGCCCGAGAGGCCGCCCGGCGGACCGAGTGCATGAACAACCTCAAACAGCTCGGCATGGCCTGTCTGGAACACGCCGAAGTGCGTGGCTATCTGCCCACCGGCGGCTGGGGTTGGCGCTGGGCGGGCGACCCGGACCGCGGGTTCACCAAGAAACAGCCCGGCGGTTGGCACTACAACATCCTCCCCTTCCTGGAACTGCAAGACCTGCACGATCGGGGCTCGGGCGGGAAGAACCAGACGCTGGGCAGCGTGCGGGTGCAAAGCCCCGTGGTGCTCTTCCACTGCCCCAGCCGCCGCGACGCCATCGCCTACCCCTACGTCCACGGCATCCCCTACTACAACATCAACAGGCCCAGCGTCGTCGGGCGAAGCGACTACGCGGCCTGCGGCGGCGACATGCGCGTGACCGAGTGCTGGGAGGGCCCCGCGACGCTCAAAGACGGCGACGCCATGTCGGAAGATGCCTGGGCCACGCACGCGGGTACCTGGAAAGACGCCACCGGCGTGATCTACCGCCGGAGCATGACCCAATTCGCACACATCCAAGACGGGGCCAGCTCCACCTACCTGATCGGCGAACGCTACCTCAATCCCGATTTCTACCTCAACGGCACCCTTTGTGCCAACGATCAGGGTTGGGACCTGGGCTACGATTTCGACGTCAACCGCTGGACTTATAGCTACGACTTAAAGAACAACCGGCGGGACGATAATGTGCATGTTGACCCCAGGCAAGACACGCCCGGCTACAGTGATAACGGCGGCTGCGACACCATCTTCGGCAGCGCCCACTGGGGAAAGTTCCACATGGTCCTCTGCGACGGCTCGGTCCACGACATCAACTACACCATCGACGCGAAGACCCACGCCCAACTCGGCAACCGCGAAGACGGCACGGTGCTCGGTGAATTCTAACTGCCGGGGATTGGGGATTAGGGATTGGGGATTAGGGATTAGTAGCCGGTGGAGCACTCTGATCTCCAATCCCTAATCCCCCAATCCCTAATCTCTAAGACCCCCAGACATGCCCACCCCGCCCGCCTTTGCCACTTCGCGCAGTGACATCGCCGGCATCCGCCTGAGCGATCTCGCCCGGCGGTTCGGCACCCCCACCTTCGTCTACGACGCCGCAGTCATCCTCAACCGGCTCAGGCGCCTGGCCGCCTTCGACTACGTCCGCTACGCCCAGAAGGCCTGCTCAAACCTGGCCGTGCTCGATCTGCTGCACCGCCACGGCGCGTTGGTCGACGTGGTCAGTGCGGGCGAGATCCGCCGGGCACTTGCCGCCGGATACTCCAGCCAGGGCTCGCCCCCGCCGATCGTCTACACCGCCGATATCTTCGACGCCGAGGCCCTCCCACTGTGCGTCGAAGAGCGGATCCACGTCAACTGCGGCTCGCCCGACATGATCGACCAGTTCGGCAGCCTGGCCCCGGGAAGGGAGATCACCCTGCGGATCAACCCCGGCTTCGGCCACGGGCACAGCCGCAAGACCAACACCGGCGGCAAGCAGTCGAAACACGGCATCTGGCACCAACAGCTCGCCCAATGCCTCGCCCGCGCCCGGCGCCACCGCCTCAGCGTGACCGGCCTGCACATGCACATCGGCTCGGGCACCGACCTGGAGCACCTCTCGAAGGTTTGTGGTGCCATGGAAAAAGCGGCCGGCCAAGCAGGCCCCGACCTGACCTGGATCAGCGCCGGCGGCGGGCTGCCGGTCGTCTATCAGCCAGGCGACGAGCAGGTCGACCTGGACGCCTATTACGCCCTCTGGGACACCACGCGAAAGCGGCTGCAAGCGAAGCTCGACCACCCGCTCCGCCTCGAAATCGAGCCGGGCCGCTACCTGGTGGCCGAGAGCGGCTACCTGGTGACCGAGATCCGGGCGATCAAGCAGCAGGCCGAGAATACCTTCTACCTGGTCGACGCGGGTTTCAACAACCTCGCCCGGCCAATCCTCTACGGGGCCTATCATCCCATCTCGATCGTGCCGGCCGACGGCGACACCCACCGGCCCGAGCGGGAGGTCATCCTGGGCGGTCCCCTGTGCGAATCGGGCGACATCTTCACCCAGGAGGAGGGCGGCGTGGTCGTCACCCGGCGGCTGCCCGAGGCCAAGGTCGGCGAGCTGCTGGTGATCGAGTGCGCCGGGGCCTACGGTTTCGTGATGGGTTCCAACTACAACTCCAGGCCCCTGGCGGCCGAGGTGCTGATCCAAGACGGCCAAGCCCACCTGATCCGCCGCCGCCAGACGTTCGAAGACCTGATCCGCGGCGAGACGATCCTGGAGTGAAGGCCGACAACTGCACGTCGCCCGGAGAGCACATCACCTAATCCGCCCTCGGGAGGGGTTTGGGCCGATTTGCCTCTTCACCCAGGCGGTTCTTGCAGCCGCAGTGGGTGGTGTCTCGGCCGTGGCGTTTGTTGCCTTCCCGCCATTGGTGGGTAATAATGGTCTGGGCTGCGGGCGTGTTGCGCGCTGTTGTCAGGAGTGGGTGGGTCCCATGACCATCGACTGCCGCTGTCCTTCATGTGGGACAAGTCTCAACGTCGCTGAACAGCACGCCGGTCGTCGGGTGAAGTGCCCGAAGTGTGCCGGCGTGATCGCCGTTCCCGAGACGGAGGCCCCCGCCCCGCTCCCCATGGCCACGCCGATCGTGCCGCCCCGTAGGCGACCGCCGCGTGCCACTGGCGTGCCGCCAGTGCCACCGGCCGGCACGGTCCCGGCAGACGCCGCCAAGGTGATCGCCGACCCGCCGCGTGCCACTGGCGTGACGCCAGTGCCACCGGGCGGGGGATCGCTTAACATCGTGGTCGATGCCGAGGCCGGTTCGTTGGCCGGTCGGGGGGGCCGGAAGACCAGGGCCGCCCAGCAGCCCAAGCCGAAGGGCGGCAGGCCCGCGTGGCTGCTGGCCAGTGGTGTCTCGGCCGCCGTCTTGGCCGTGGTCGTTGTGGCGGTCCTGGTCTCCCGGATCGGCGGCCGATGGCTGGCCTCGGCAGATCAACGGCAGGCGGTCCTCGTGCTCGACTGGCCGGAAAGCGAGCGGAGCGGAGCGGCCGTCTTTATCGACGACGGCCCCCAACAGAAGCTCCCGCGGTCGGGACCGGTGGAATTCACCCTCAAGCCCGGCCCGCACCGCGTGGTGATGATTCGCCGGGGCTACGATCAGGTCGAAACGAAGATCTCGCTGAAGGCCGATCAGCGTCACCAGTACCAGCCGCGATGGACAGAGATCGCGGCTGCCGGGGCACCCACGCTTCGTGGGTCCCGACCGAAGGTTGGTCGCGGCCCGGACCGCGCTGCGAAACCGGCCGGCGCCTGGCTGCAAGATATGGAGGCGGCCAAACGCGAGGCTGCCGGAAAGCGGGACATCCTGATTGCCTTCGAGGGGTCCGAGCCCAGCGACCAGTGGAAGCAGGCCTGGAACAAAATCTTCGATCAGCGGGAGTTCCGCGAGCAGATGGGCTGGCGGTTCGTGTGGGTGCGGATCGACTGCCCCCGGGGGACCGACGCCCAAGCGCAGATCGAGGACCCGCAGCGGAACCAGCGGCTGGCAGAAGCGTACCACGTCTCCAAGGAATCCCTGGTGGTTCTGACCGATCCGGAAGGCCGGCCCTACGCGGTCGAGGGCCCCCCCGGTGACGAGGTCGAGAGCTTCGTCAAGAACCTGGCCCGCTGGCAGGATGGCGTCGGTTGGAAGCTGAACTCGCTGCTGGGCGAGGTGAAGAGGTCCAGCGGCAAGGAGCAGCTCGCGGCGATCGGCGCAGCGGCGGACCTGCTGACCAAAGCCCTGCTGGAAAAATGGGATCTGCTCCGCTTCTACCAACCCACGCTCGACGACTGGCAGGCCAAGGGTGCCGAGGAGGCGGTGTTCGGCCTGAGTTGGCTGGGACGCCTGGCGGAGGCGGACGAAGAGGACCCGAAGGGAATCCGTCGGGTGGTTGAAGAGTTGGACGACTGGAAGGGCAAACACCAGTTCCAGGACCCCAACCGTGCGATTGTGTTGCACGCCTACGCGGCCATCCGCCTGCTCTCGGCCGCGCAGAGCAGCGATGCCGACAAATACCTCAAGGAAGCGGCAGCCTACAAGCCCACAGACCCCCTGGCCTTCTTCATGCTGGAACAAGCCAAGGCCGCCGTACACGGTGAAAGCTCCGGCTCCGGAACCGGATTCATCGTTGGGGCGGACGGGCACATCCTGACCAATTACCACGTGATCGAAGGGGTCAGCAAGATATCGGTGCGGCTTCCCGGTCGCAAAGAAATGTCGCCCGCCAAGGTCCTGGCCACGGATCCCCGACGAGACATCGCCCTGCTGAAGATCGAGATCCCCACGGGCCTCAAGCTGGCACCGCTGCGGATCGCCGCCGGGGAGGTCCCCGTGGGGGCGGAGGTGGGCGTGTTCGGATTTCCCCTGGGTGTCGAGTTCAGCACCGAGGTGACGTTCACCTGGGGGCACGTCGGCTCGAAGCGGGGTGAGGAGAAGGACAGAATGCTGGTGCTCGATTGTCGCGTCAACCCCGGCAACAGCGGCGGGCCGCTGTGCGATGCCCAGGCACACGTCGTCGGCATGGTCACCGCCAAGGTCGGTGGGCCGGCCGGCGTGGACAGCTACGGCATGGCCCTGCCTGCCAAAGACCTCCGCGAGTTCTTGCAGAAGCATCTCGCCGGATACGAAGAGCCACAGAGCACCGCATCGGGTGGAGCACGGCAGGGATGGGACGAAATCAACGCCGTCGTCAGCCCTTCGGTGGTGATGATCGTCAGATCGCAGTAGGCCCGGCAGAATACCCATAATGTTGTATCGCGAAGTAACCGAGTTCCTCCGCCGACACTGAACCAGGGGGCCTGGGAAGTCCCCCATGCCGAGCTCTACGTCGGCGACGTGCCCAATAGCTACAGCGACGGCTCCTCAGCCCCGGTGAGCAACCAGGCGCGTTCTACGAGACCTCCCTCGCGTGGACACTTGGGCAACGGTCTCGTATAATACAATCACGGCGTTCGTATCCCGTCGTCAAAAGGGCGAGCCTGATGGCCAGGGTTTATCTGGAAATCAGCTTCATCGGCTATCTCACCTCGCGGCTGAGCCGTGACCTGATTGTGGCCGGCCATCAGCAGATTACACAGGAGTGGTGGGACACTCGTCGGACTCAGTTCGAGTTATACATCTCGCGAATCGTGATCGACGAATCCGGCGCTGGAGACGAGCAAGCCGCCGGGGAGCGCCTGGCCATCCTGAGAGACCTGCCTGTGCTGCAGTTGACTCCCGAGGCCGTAGAGTTGGCCAAGGCACTGGTCACGCCAGGTGCGTTCCCCCAGGAATGCCAAGAAGATGCCCTGCATGTTGCCGTTGCAGCAGTCAACGGCATGGATTTCCTTCTTACGTGGAACTGCCGACACATTGCCAACGCACAGATCGGTCGCGTAGCTGCTTCGATCTGCGAAGCAGAAGGATACCAAATGCCGGTGATTTGTACACCGGAAGAACTGACGGGAGAGTAAACCATGTGGCGAGAAGAGAGCTTCGCAGAACCTTGGCGCGACGCGATCGTCGAAGAAATCCGCCAGGTTCGTCAGGCACATGCAGCGCGATTCAATTACGACCTGGATGCAATCGCCGCCGACTTCAAGAGCCGCGAAAACGAAGGACCCTACAAGATCGTTTCCCTTCCGCCGCGCCGCCTGCCGACCGTGGCCAGGCCAAGCACCTAACGCTACCCGGCTGCCGATTCCGCTGCGTCCATGCCCATGCTCCCACGCGTGCTCGAAACCGAAGCTATGGACACCCTCGCCGAGGCCGTCGATTACGATTCGATGGACCACGCCGAGGTCAACCGCGTCTTCGTGGCCGACCTGCTGGCTGCCGGACTGCAAGAGGGTGAGACCCTCGACCTGGGCACCGGTACCGCCCAGATCCCCATCCAACTCTGCCGGCAACACCCTTCCGCCCGCGTGTTGGCCGTCGACGCCGCCGCACACATGCTCCAAGTGGCCCGGCAGAACATCCAGAAAGCCGGCCTGGCTGATCGCATCCGGCTCCAGCGGGTCGACGCCAAACGGCTTCCCTACGCCGCCGGGCAGTTCGCCAACGTCGTCTCCAACAGCATCGTCCACCACCTGCCCGACCCGCGCCAGGTACTCCAAGAAGCTTGGCGCGTGGCGGCCCCCGGCGGGCTGATCTTCGTCCGCGACCTGTTCCGCCCGCAAGATGACCGCACCCTCCGCCACCTCGTCGAAACCTACGCCGCCGGGGCCAACCGCCACCAGCAGCAGATGTTCGAAGACTCACTGCGGGCAGCCTTGACGGTGGGAGAAATCCGCCGGCTGGTGGCCGACTTGGGGCAACCGCCCGACTCCGTCCGCGCAACTACCGACCGCCACTGGACCTGGGTGGCCAGGAAAAGGTAGGGTCGGGGAGGAAAAAGGGGACAGGTCCAATTTGTGCGAAGCACCCTTCGGGCCGTTCCGGCAAATTGGACCTGTCCCCTTTTTCCTGGAATCACGCAAGGCTATTTAGGATTTCGGATTTGCGATTTGGGGTTTCGGATTTGACACAGGGGGCACTCAGCATTCAGCATTCAGCATTCAGCATTCAGCAATCTGTCTGCCCGGACAAAACGCCCGCAGCGGAAGGGGCCGACTCGACGGGAATGACCGACCAGCAACTGGCCGAGGCCAAACGCTACGGCCGCTACGAGCTGATTTGCACGCTGGCCGACAAGGGACTCGACCTGGTCTACCTTTCGGCAGTGGCATTGCTGGCCGCCCGCCCAATCGACGCCTGGCTGAAAGGGCACCTGCCCGCTGACGACTCTCTGCAGATGTCGCTGCGGCTGGTCGCCATGTTCCTGGCGGTCATCGCGGGGCACGTCTGCGTGTCCTTTCCACTCTCATTCTACTCGGGCCACGTGCTCGAGCACCGCTTCGGACTGAGCACCCAGACGTTCGGCGGCTGGCTGTGGCGCTACGCGAAACGCAACGCCCTGGCCGTGGGCTTCGGGCTGGTGCTGGTCCTGGGGCTCTACTGGCTGATCTGGACCACCGGGCCGATCTGGTGGCTGGTTGCCGCCGGCGCGTTCTTTGTGCTGAGCGTCCTGTTGGGGCAGCTCGCGCCGGTGCTGATCCTGCCACTGTTCTACAAGATCGAGAAACTCGACGACCCGGAAATCACCCAGCGGCTCGCGCGGCTGGCCCAAGGGACCGGGCTGTCGATCGCCGGCGTCTATCGCATCCGTCTCAGCCAAGAGACCGTCAAGGCCAACGCCATGCTGGCCGGGCTGGGACGGACCCGGCGGGTGCTGCTGGGCGATACGCTGCTGACGGGCTTCACGCCCGAGGAGATCGAGGTCGTCTTCGCCCACGAAATCGGCCACCACATCTTCCGCCACATCTACAAGATGATCGCCGCCGGCATCCTCTACAGTGCGGCCGGCTTCTGGATCTGTGACCGGCTGCTGCTGGTGGCGGTGGCCCATTGGGACGGCAACTACCGGACCCTGCCCGTCGCCAGCCTCCCGCTGCTGATGCTGATCCTGACCGTCTTCGCGCTGCTGCTGGAGCCGCTGCAGAATCTGGTCAGCCGACGGTTCGAGCGGCAGTCTGACCGCTACGCACTCCGCCGTACCGGGCTGAAGGACGCCTACCTGTCGGCCTTCCGCAAGCTGGCCCGGCTCAACAAGGACGATCCCAGCCCCCACTGGCTCGACGTGCTGCTGTTCCACAGCCATCCACCCATCGCCGAGCGGCTGGCGCTGGCCGAGCAGTCACCCGACGATACCCCCTGCTGAGTGGCACTGGTGTTTCGGCGGTGACGTGTGCCATGCCCGGCAGGACGTTCCCCTCACCCGGCAAAACAACGCCGGCACACCCCGGAATCCCAGTTGAATTGCTTGCCGAGGTGACAGCCTGTTGACACCCCGCAAAACTACGCTTGATGGTGTGGATCCAAAAACCTTACCCACAGCACCTGCTCTTCCTCGTCACCATTACCCGGTCGCCCCAGCAACCCGGGACGATGGGGGCCAGACAATGGCGAGGACGTGGGGCCAAGTCTTCAGAGAGACCATCTTTGCCTGTCACAGGGTCGTGCCGCTCACCTCGCGTCCGCCAGGGGACCGACGGGAGTCGACGATCTCGCAGTCATGAAAGGCACTGAAAGGTGACCGCGACAGAGGGGGGCGTCAACCCCGCCAGGGCCTATTGCCCACCTGTCTGTATCTCGCCTCCCGTGTTCGGCCCGCTTGCCAATTCCCGACAGCCGGCGCACAATCCGTTGATAGCGGATCAAGAGCCTTCCAGGTGATACAGAGATGATCAGCCCAGCGCAGAAACGCGATATTTACGGGGGACAAGACCCCCTGGACCTGCCGGCGTATACTCTGCTGGAAGCGGCGCATTGCCTACGAATACCCAGAGCCACGCTGCGCGGGTGGGTCTTAGGCCGCAGCTACCCTTCAGCGTCTGGGCAGAAGCGTGCTTTACCGCTGATCCAGATTGCGGACAGCCGTACCCCCGCGATCTCCTTTCGGAACGTCATCGAACTCCACGTACTAAGTGCCATTCGCCGCACGCATCGCGTGGACATGTCGGCCGTCAGGAGGGCAATTGCCTACCTCCGCAGCCAACTCCAGGTGTCGCGGCCGCTCGCCGACCAGCAAATGGCCACCGACGGCAAGGACTTGTTCGTCGAGCGGTACGGCAAACTCGTGAACATCTCGCGGGGTGGACAACTGGAAATGAAGAGCCTGGTCGAGGTGTTTCTTGCCCGCATCGACCGGAATCCTCTTGGCGTACCGATTCGGCTCTTCCCGTTCACGCGACCCCGGATCGAAGAATCGCCCAAGTCTGTTGTCATGGACCCGACAATCCAGTTCGGGCGGCCCTGCATTGCAGGCACGGGCATTCCGACGTCTGTCATCGCCGAACGATACATGCTGGGCGACTCGATCGCTGAACTCGCGGAGGACTATGCGCAGAAAACCCTCGACATCGAAGAAGCGCTCCGCTACGAGCTCGAAGCCCGAGCTGCCTGAGCCGGTAGTGTTCTTCCTCGATCGATCCGTCGAGTCCGCGTCGGTCGCCGCTGCGCTTCGGGACGCTGGAGTGCAGGTGCGCCTCCACGGGGACTTCTTCGCGCACGACGCCAAGGACGAAGTGTGGCTCCCCGACGTCGCACACCGCGGCTGGATCGTGCTTACCAGGGACAAATGGATTCGCCGTCGACCAATCGAGAAACAGGCCTTGATCGCCTCAGGAGCAAGGGCCTTCGTCCTGACCTGGGGTAATCTGCGGGGCCGGGAAATGGCAGAGATGATCGTGAAGCACATTGACAGCATGGCGCGACTCGCCCGGATAACAGAGCCGCCCTTCGTCTTCGCAGTGACCAAAACCAGAGTCGAGCCGCGGCCGCTGTGATTCGCTTGGGTCGCACTCCGGTCGGCAGTACATCGACCTTTCACGCCAACCCAACGCAAAAGCCTCCGCCAGCCTCACATCCGCACCACCGTCGTGCCGCTGAGCCGGCGGATCAGCCGCCGCATCTCCAGCACGCTCACGGCCGAGAGCACCCGCGCCACTGGCAGTCCGCTCTCGGCGACGATCTGGTCGATTGAGGTCCGGTCGCTGCCCACGGCCGCAAGCACCTGCTGCTCCAGCTCGTTCAACAGCAGCTCGGCCGGATGGTGCACCGGCGGCCCGTCGGCTCGCGGCGCCGCCTCGACCAAGGGGCCGAGCTCTTCGAGCACGTCGTCGGCGTCTGCGACCAGCTTGGCCCCGTCGCGGATCAACTGGTGGCAGCCGCGGGCGGTCCGGCTGTCGACCGGCCCCGGCACGGCAAACACCTCGCGGCCCTGTTCCATGGCGTGGCGGGCCGTGATCAGCGCGCCGCTTCGTTCGGGGGCCTCCACCACGATCACCCCCAGCGAAAGTCCGCTGATCAGCCGGTTCCGCTGGGGAAACGTCCCGCCCATGGGCTGGGCGTGCGACGGGGACTCACTCAACAGGGCCCCTTGGGCGACGACCTCGGCGGCCAGCTTGTCGTGCTCCGGGGGGTAGATGCTCAACACGCCGCTGGCCAGCACGGCCAAGGTCCGCCCGCCGGCGGCCAGGGCCCCGCGATGGGCCGCCGCGTCGATCCCCCGGGCCAGGCCGCTGACGACCGTCAAGCCCGCCCGGGCCAGACTCCCCGCCAGCCGCTCCGCCTGCCTCAGCCCGTACTGCGTGGCGTGCCGGGTGCCCACGATCCCGATCGCCAGCGCGTCCTCCGGTTTCAGGCTTCCTTTGGCGAACAGCACGCCGGGCGGGTCGTGGATCTCGCGGAGCATCCGCGGGTACTGCTGGTGCGACTCGGTGAGGATTTCGATGCCGTGCTGCCGGCAGAGCGCGATCTCCCGCTCGGCGTCGATCTCCTCAGCGGCGGCGATGCTCGCAGCCAGCTTCGGCCCCACGCCCGGCACCTCGCGCAGGGCGATTTCCGCCGCGGCCAGCACCGCCCGGGCCGACCCGAACCGCTCCATCAGCGCGCGGCGAATCCGTGGCCCCACGCCCGAGACCATCACCAGCCGCAAGGTATCGACCAGTTCGTCCGGCCTCGGCTCGGCGGCGGTACAGTCAGATTCGCACATGGCGACAGGCAGCAATCGGCAGCGGAGATACGAATACAACCGCCGGACAGTATATCAGCAAAGCGAGCGGACGAAACAGGGGCCGCAGGACCCTGTAGGCCGGTTCAAACGCCGCGAGCCCCAGCATCCCGTGCTGAGCACCGCGCCGAGAATGCCCCCCACAGCGCGGAACGATAGTTGACAGCCGCCCTGATCGCCACTACGATCAACCGCGCGCAGCCACCGTGAAGGGGGCATATACTGGCCTCTCTTCCGCCGGAGCCCGGTCCGTATCGTCATGATTACCGTCGAAAACCTGTCCAAGAAGTTCGGCGATTTGCAGGCCGTGGACCGCATTTCCTTCACGGTTTCCCAGGGTGAGCTGTTTGGCTTCCTGGGACCGAATGGAGCAGGTAAGACCACCACGATCTCCATGGTCTCAGGTCTGTTGCGACCCGATGAAGGGACGGTTCGCATTGAGAACTACAATCTCTGGGAGTCTCCCCGGGCGGCCAAACGCCTGCTGGGTCTCGTCCCGCAGGACTTGGCCCTCTACCAGGAATTCAGCGCCCGGGAGAACCTCCGTTTCTGGGGAGGTCTGTATGGCATACCACGGTCCCAACTGAAGAAGAATACCGAGGAGCTGCTGGAGCGCGTCGGGTTGGCGGACCGCGCCCGCGAACCGGTCTCCCGATACTCCGGCGGCATGAAGCGGCGTCTGAATCTGGCCATCGGGCTGGTGCACAACCCCAAGGTACTGCTCCTGGACGAACCAACGGTGGGGATCGATCCCCAGGCCCGCAACAACATCCTCGAAATCATCCGCGACATTGCCGGGCAAGGGACCACCATCATCTTCGCCACCCATCACCTGGAGGAGGCGGAGAAACTCTGCGACCGCATCGCCATTATCGACCACGGCAGAATCCTGCAGACCGGCTCGCTGAGTGAACTGGCCAAGGTGGTCGGCGACCGTGACGTCGTCACCTTGCGAGGTGGGTTCACCGCCGAGCAGGTCCGGCAATGCCTGGAAACGGAGCCCGTGTCTTTCCTGGCCGTCGCCGATCACTCCGCCTCACTGAACCTGGTGCAACCCGACTACGGGATCGCGCCCCTGGTGAACCAGTTGACCGAGGCGGGTATCGAGCTGGCGGACATTTCGATCCAAAAACCGACCCTGGAGAACGTGTTCCTGAAACTCACCGGAAGGGAGCTGCGCGATTGAAGACCCTGCTTTCACTCGTTCTGAAGGACCTCAGACATGACCTCAAACGCCCCTGGTCGTTAGTCTTGTTCGCCTCGCTTCCCGTGGTCATGACGGCGCTGATCGCCGCGATTTTCGGCGGGCGGAGCGGCTCGGCCACCGCTCCCACCATCCACGTGGCCGTCCTGGACGAGGACCGGGACCTGCTGGGAGCAGCGTTGCGTTTTCTCTCGACTCGGGGGCGGGCGGCCCAAGAGCTGCAACTGCGTTTCGTGGAAGACCGCGACCAAGGCCTGCGCCTGCTGGAGCAGCGCCAAGCCTCGGCCTTGGTGGTGTTGCCGGAAAAGATGACCGAAAACCTCGTCAGCGGCCGGGCCACCACCATCGAACTGTATGAGAACCCGGCCGAGCAGTACTTGCCCAAGGTCGCGCGCCAAGAGGTTTCCTTGCTGGCAGACGGACTGTCCGGGGTGGCCGAGGTCCTGCAGGACACCTTGCGAGATATTTGGGATATCCTCCACGCCGACGGTTTTCCGACCGACGCGGCGGTTGTGCAAGCCTCTTTGGAGTGTGTGCAGAAGCTCCGCCGTTTCGAGACCTATTTGTTTCCGCCGTTGATTGAGCCGGAAACCGTTCCTGCGGCCGAATACCGCCTCCAAGCCACTCCCGCCTCCGACAACGGCCCGCCGCCATGATCTCCACCAAAGAGATCTTTGTCTTCATGTTTCCCGGGATCTTGTATTTCTGGGTCTTTTTCATCGGTCAGGGGCCGATGCAGGAGATCCTCAACGAAAGGGACACCCACACCCTGCACCGCATGTTGGCCTCGCCGGTCAGTCTGCTCCAATTTCTGCTCTCCAAGATGATTCGCTGCTTTCTGCTCTGCGGGTCCATCCAATTGCTGCTGCTTCTGGCTAGCGCCGGTCTGGCTGGCGTCTGGTGGGGCGACCCCTTCCTCCTGGTTCCGGTAATTCTGGCCTGCGCTCTTTCGGTGACGGGTTTGTTGGCCTTCATCTATACCCTGGCCAAAACGAAGGAGCAGGCATTTTCGTCGTCTTCTGGAATCGCAGTCGTCTGCGCGTTAGTGGGGGGCAGCTTTTTCCCTTTTGAGCATTTTCCGGCGTTCCTACAGGCGATTGGCCAGTTTGCGCCCAACCGTTGGGCCATACTCGCCCTCCAAACCGTCGCCTCCTCCCAGCCGGGGGTGAACGTGGTCAAACCCGTGGCGTTCCTTTGCGCGATTGGCCTGGTCGGGTCCGTCACGGCGTGCCTCCTGTTCCGTCGCCAACTGGCCGCCGGAGGGAAACCATGAGCCTGATCCGCATCGCTTGGGGTGATCTGAGGCGCGTCAGCAAGGACCGTCGGGCCGTGCTCTGGGCGTTGGTGATGCCGTTGGTGCTGGCCTTCGTTTTCGGCAACCTGTTCCATTACGGCCCATCCCCAGGCACCTGGATTCCCGTGCTGGACTTCGACCGCAGCGACCTCTCTCAGTTGTTCATCCAGCAGATGGAGGGGGACGGATACTGGATTGACGTAAAGGAATCGCAGGATGAACATCACCTGAAGGACGATTGGCCTTGGGGCGTGGTGATCCCTGCCGGATTCGGGGAGAGCGTTCTCAAAGGCCAGAGGTTGAAGATTACGGTGGTCAACGGCCGAGCCTCTCCGGAGGGAATCCTGGACGTGCAGTCGCGCGTGGCACATGCCATCGTGCGGTTCACAAAAGGGCTGGCTCTGGCGGACGTCAGCGGTCGGGCGTGGAACGACGAGCGGAAAAAGGCTTTGCAGCAGTCGTTCTCCCGGCCGCCGCTGCTCTCGGTGGAGAGGAAGGGCCATCGTTCCTTGCGGCCACCACCCCAAGGTTTCGACCTCAGCCTGCCCGGCTTCCTGGTGATGCTCGTGGTGCTGGTGATCATCGCTGGCGGCGGGGCAATCCTGATCCAGGATCGCCTGCAAGGTCAGTTTGCGCGACTGGTCGCTGCGCCGATGAGCACTTTCGAGATTTACGCGGGAAAAATCCTGGCCAGAATCCTCCTCGGCCTGGTGCAGGCGTTCCTGCTGCTGCTGGGCGGGTCTGTTCTGTTCCGCATGCAGCTCGGCGACGCTCCCCTGTTTCTGCTGCCGCTCATCCTCTGCCTGGCGGTCTTTGCCGGATGTCTGAGCATGCTCTGCGGCGTCTTCTGCCAAACGGAAAGGCAGGTGATTCACGTCGCCATTTTCGTCGCCGTGGTTCTGGCAGCCCTCGGCGGATGCTGGTGGCCCATCGAAATCGTGCCGAAATTCTTCCAGCGCGTGGCCACGTTCACTCCCAGCTATTGGGGCGTGCACGGCCTGCAAAGGGTGATGTATTTCAACAAGTCCCACGAAGTCCTGACGCTGGAATGTCCCATCCTGTTGGCGTTTGCGGCGGCAGTCCTGCTGGTAACGGTACCGTTCCTCAAGCGATGCCAGGACAAGCCCGGCAGCGGTTGAATTAGCGCAGCCAAACTGCACCACCTTGGATCGGTTAAATGATGCATGGATTCGATAACCATCCGTCTGTTTCCCCTTTTCCCCGTTTCCCCTTTTCCCTTCCTTACACCCCACGCCATTCCACTGAACAGTCACGGCGGTCAGTATCACTTCACCAAAGCAGGAGGATCGTCATGCGCACGTTTCTATGGCCCACGTTGGTCGCCGCACTGGGATTCGTCTTGCTCGCGGCCACCGCTCGCTCCGGCGAGAAAACAAAAGACGACGGCTCGTGGACCCGGGATTTTCCGTTGGAGAAGGGTCAACTGGCCTCCACCGGCCGCAACCCCTACTTCATCCTGGAACCGGGCTACTTTCTGGTCCTCAAAGGGGACGAGGAGCAAGTTACCGTCACCGTGCTGGCCGAAACCAAGAAAGTGGCTGGCGTGGAAACACGGGTGGTCGAAGAGCGCGAAACCAAGGGCGGCAAGCTGGCCGAAGTCTCCAGGAACTATTTCGCCATCAGCAAGCGGACCAACGACGTGTTCTACTTCGGCGAGGAAGTGGACGTCTACAAGGACGATGAACTCGTCAGCCACGAAGGCGCCTGGCTCGCTGGCGTCCAAGGCGCCAAGTTCGGGCTGCTGATGCCGGGACGGCCGTCGCTCCACGCCAGGTACTACCAGGAAGTCGCCCCCAAGGTGGCCATGGATCGCGCCGAAAACCTGAGCCTCACCGAGACCGTCAAGACGCCCGCCGGGGAGTTCAAAAACTGCTTGAAGGTCGAGGAGACCACTCCCTTGGAGCCGGGCAAGGAGTACAAGTATTACGCGCCCGGCATCGGGCTGGTGCAAGACGGCTCCCTGAAACTCGTCAAGTACGGCAAAGCCGACGCACCCAAGAAATAGGCCACGCCGGCGCTCGCGATCGAGTGCCTTTGCCGGCTGGCCCGACGGTGCCGACAGCATCTTCGGCACCGAACCGTCGCATCGGTCAATCCAGCTTCCACGGACGACTGGGGCCGCGGAGGCGAGTTGAGCGCGAGCACACTTCCCACGCGGCTGGAACAGAGTCAGGATTGGCACCCTGGTGCGCCGGGGATATACTGAGTATTGGGCTGTGCCGAGGGCGTTGCCAGAGATCCCACCCCACTACGGGGTGGTCGCTAGGGCGCCAATACCATTGCAGCCGTGTCTTCGTGGATGTTTTTGAGTATGCGGCCACCTGAGAGAGCTGTGGTCCGATGGCTGCCCTTCCCCCAAATTGGCCCGATTCCATAGAGGCGTCAATACCATGAGCCAGTCTTCGTTGCCACCGGACATCCGGCAATTGCCGGTCTCACAGCGCATCGATCTCGTGGAACGAATCTGGGACAGCATTGTCCAGGAACAAACCCAGTTCGAACTGACGGACGCCCAGAAGGCCGAGTTGGACCGCAGGCTAGCCGCTGACAAGCAGGCGCCGAATCGCGGGGTCTCTTGGGAGAACGTCAAGGGGAGGCTGCTGCAAGACTAATGGCGGTTCCGCTGGTCATCAATCCGGAAGCTGGAGACGATCTCGCGCAAGCGTATCAGTGGTATGAAGACCGGCGTCCCGGTCTGGGGCGCGAGTTCCTGCAATGTGTCGAGGAGGTCTTTGACCGTATCCGGCGCACACCGGAAATCCACGAGGTGACCCACAAGACGGTGCGGCAGACATTGGTGCGGCGGTTTCCCTACGTCGTCTGCTACAGGTTCGACTTGGAATGCGTCAAGGTTATTGCCGTATTCCATGGACATCGCGACCCGAGCGAGTGGAAGTCTCGCGGACCGTAGTATTGCGCGGGTGGCACGGATTGCGTGCAATCCGTGTGCGGTGAAGCACAAGAGGGTATGAAGCGACGATGATCGCTCTTGCGACTCAGTCGCGCTGATTGCCGAGCAATAAGGGCCGACCGCGTGTCATGGTACAGTTGTGCCCGATTAGGAATGCCGGCTGCGCCACAGGAGGCACAAGGTTGATATGCGGATCACTTTTGCATGGTGGAACACTAGCCTCTCCCCGCTAGGTCGGCGTAGAGCGACGCCAGACCAAAGGGCCGTTGCCGGGAAAGTGGTCAAGTTTTTGGCGGTGACCGCAAGAGTCGACTGTCTCGCCCTTGGCGAAGTGACCGCCGAGGATCTTCACGGCCTTCTGGGAATGGACGAGCTCGTGGGGTACGACCTCTAGGACGGAACCTCGAAGGCTGGTCGCCTGCAATTCGACACAGGAGTGCTCTACAACACGGCTAGCCTGCGTCTCGTGAACGAGAGATCGCTGGTTTCGACTCGAGGTTCTCGTTCTCTCAAGGTGGCGAATAGAATCGATCTTTTGGCCCCCAACACAAAGAAGCCGTTTCACGTCTTCGTGTCACACTGGCCGAGTCGCCTGTGGTGCGAGAAGAACGGCGCTGATCGCCACTTGCTCGGCGTTCGGCTCAGGGATGCCATAGACGAACTCCACACGTTGTATGGCGCGCCTGCTCAGGCCGTTCTCCTGGGCGATTTCAACGACGAACCTTTCGACTCGTCGCTCTCAGAGCAGCTCTTGGCAACAAGGGATCGGAACCTGGTCCAGAGGAATCCACGGCTCTTATACAACCCCTTCTGGAGATGTCTCGGTGAAGCGATTCCACACGTGCCCCGTGTGCGATGTCGGAGCTATTGTGGAAGTTGTTTTCACAAGTCTGGAATGGATACTAATTGGCGCACGTTCGACCAGATAATCTTCTCCTCCACGTTCCTGGGCCAGTGTGAGTGGGAACTCAACGAGACGTATACGCAGATCATTCCGCTCGAGCCCTTCGATGTATTAGTGGGCAAGGCAACCGAGATATTTGACCACCTTCCTGTAATGAGCGTAGTAGAAAGGGAAGCGAGGGATGGCTGACTACCTTGAGGCATTGAAGCAGGGCTTGGAGGCGGCCGATGCAGCAGCCCGAGCGGAACGTGTCAACCGGTTTGAGACACCTGCGGCTTGAAATTAGTGTAGCGCGGTAGTTGTAACATACGGGGGTCCGGCTGGTCTGCCGGGGGGTTAA
>Ga0315291_10004462_pt1 | contig 17821 bp, 11 predicted proteins | sample YL17G12_20_MG_FD_203070 | JGI IMG/M metagenome (GOLD analysis project Ga0315291, IMG submission 203070) | Sediment microbial communities from Yellowstone Lake, YNP, Wyoming, USA - YL17G12_20 | ecosystem: Environmental > Aquatic > Freshwater > Lake > Sediment | place: USA: Wyoming | collected...
GTACGGGATCCCGCTCCGGCGGGAAAAACACCTGGGCTACACGCGGGCAAAGTCCTGCCGGACTGGAAGGACTGTAACCCGGAGGGTTTTGCTCGAAGGTAGCCCAGGAATTCATTCCTGGGGATTCCAGGCCATACAAGTTGTATGGGCACTAGCAGATCCCCGCTCGTATCGGCCCACAAGGCCTGAAATCCCCATGCGCCTGCAGTCCTACTCACCGCACGCACATTTTTCGTCAAAACCCTTCTCAAACGCTATTGCCATTTCCGATATGCTGGTGTATAATAGCGCGGGTGACGCTCTTATGGATGACGAACTTGCGAAAATAGACATCCTGCGTGACAGATTCAAGATCGGCTATGAAGAGGCCCGGGATGTGCTGAATGCGGCGTCGGGCGACGTGATCGAGGCGCTGGCCACACTCGAGAAAAACCAGCCGCCGGCGGACCGTGCAGACCTCCTGGCGCTCGGCGCTGAGATGGCCGACGAGGTGCAGAGGCTTACAAGCAACGGGCCTATTAAGAGATTAAGAGTAAAATACGGAAACAAGCTCATCACCGAAACACCGGTAGCGCTCACGGCTGCCGCGGCGCTCGCCGTCGGAGTCGCTGCGATACTCATCAGTAAATTGATAATCGAAGTGGACAAAGGCGAAGAAGGGGCTGCCAGTTGAAGTACCTCGAAAAGGGTTTAGCGCCGCAGAGACATACAGAGTTTGAGAACCTGTCCGACGCGCAGGTGATCGAACTGGCCCAGGCAGGTATCGAAGGGGCTGCCGAATTCTTGCTGTATAAATACAGAAACCTGGTCCGAAGCAAGGTCCGCTCGTACTTTCTAGTCGGCGCTGAGAAAGAAGACCTGCTGCAGGTTGGCATGATAGGCTTGTGGCAGGCGATAGTGGACTACCGTGCGGACAAGGCTATCTCATTTCCGGCGTTTGCCAGGATCTGCATCCAGCGCCACATAATCACCGCCATAAAAACGGCGACCCGCCAGAAGCAAATCCCGCTAAATACCTCACTTTCCCTGGAGTCGTCCCCGGATGAATCGAGCTCGGAGTGGACGCTCGCCGAGATACTCACGTCCGAGGAAACGGTGGATCCGGAGGAGCTCATGCTGAAGAGAGAGGACTCGGAGATGCTGCAGGGGATGCTCCAGCAGATGCTGAGCGACTTCGAGTGGCAAGTGCTTGCCGGCTATAGAGTGGGCAAATCGTACCGGGAGATAGCCTCCGAGCTTCAATGCAAGACAAAATCAGTGGATAACGCCCTCGCCCGCATAAAGCGCAAGGTATCCAACACCCCGCTTGAAATACTGGGCGAGTAACCGCCGTTCGCCGCAGCCGATATTCACAACAATCCCTTATCGGCGGGAGCGTCCGGGCGGTTTGCAAACCTTACCGGCCATGAAGAAAAAACTTTCGCCAGCGTTGCGACAAATTGTGGAAACCGCCACCCTAACGGCGGTGATCTTCGTCTTCCTGGTGACCTTTGTAATTCAGGGCTACAAGGTCTACGGGAGCTGCATGGAGCCCAATCTCTACACAGGCGAGCGGCTGCTGGGGAATAAGTTCGTATACCATTTTGAGAAGCCGGCCCGCGGAGACGTTGTGGTCTTCAGATATCCTCCCAACCCGCATAAGGTCTTTATCAAACGAGTCATCGGCCTTCCGGGCGAAACCGTCGAGATACACAAAGGCAAAGTACACATAAACGGGCACAGGATAGACGAGCATATATACGTGAGGAACGTCCCGCACGGTGATTTTCCGCGGCAGAAGATTCCGGAAAGTCACATCTTTGTGCTCGGCGACAACCGCGACGAAAGCAACGACAGCCGGAGCTGGGGAGTGCTGCCGCTGGACAACATCCAGGCGAAGGCGTGGGTCCGCTATTGGCCGTTCTCTCGGCTGGCGATGTTCCGCTAACAACCACCGACCTCAATGCCCGGCCCTGAAAAACCGGTTTGCCGGGGACAGTCCCGCCCGAGGCGTAGGAACCGCGGCGCGACGAGGAAATCGAGAATGTCTGAAACACCCACCGCAAACATCCGCATCCAGCAAGAGGAGCTCGAGCGCAAAAGCCTTTCGCCCTATGCCAAATTGAGCGCAGAATCGGCGGGACGCGCAAAGCCCGAAGACAAGTGCCCTATACGCACCGATTTCCAGCGCGACAGGGACAGAATCATCCATTGCAAGGCATTCCGCCGGCTGAAGCATAAGACGCAGGTCTTCATTGACCCCGAAGAGGATCACTACCGCACGCGCTTGACCCACACCCTGGAAGTCGCCCAGATCGCCAGGACAATCGCGCGGGCCTTGAGGTTAAACGAGGATTTGACAGAGGCGATCGCGCTCGGGCACGATTTGGGCCACACCCCATTCGGCCATGCGGGTGAGGAGGCGCTGGACGAGGTTTACCGGGAGTATGCGCCGGGGGCGTCTTTTCGGCACAACGAGCAAAGCCTGCGGGTTGCGGACGTCCTCGAGCGGGACGGGTGCGGCCTGAACCTCACCCTGGAGGTACGCGAGGGAATCCTTCATCACGCGAAGGGGAGCGAAGACCTGGTTTTCGACGGCTCGGAGACAAACGTAACCCTGGAAGGCCGGGCTGTCCGAGTCGCCGACCGGATCGCCTACATCAATCACGATATAGATGATGCTATAAGGGCCGGCGTTCTCTCCGAGTCTGACTTGCCCGCGGATTGCATTTCTGTGTTGGGACGCAGGCATTCGGAGCGCATCGCCACTATGGTCATTAATCTAGTGGAGCGCAGCCGGGATAAGCCGGACCTTCACATGAGTCCAGAGGTAACCAGTGCGACAAACCGGCTGAAGGATTTCCTGTTCGAGCGCGTGTATGGAACCACCGCCGTCGGCCCGCGCGTGGAGGAACTGCGGAAGGCCGCACGCTTGGTAAAGGAGCTTTTCAGGCTCTATGTAGAGCGCCCCGAGCTGCTGCCCGGGCGTCCATACACCGCAGGCGAAACCGTGGAACAGAATGCGCGGGCGGCATGCGACTTCATCGCCGGCATGACCGATCGGTATGCCCTGCGGCGATATGCCGAGCACTTTATCCCGCAGGCATGGGAAACCTTCTGAAACCGGAACGCGCAAGGTTCCAAACCGCGTCCTGCGATAGGCGCGGATTTCTGCTATAATTTAAGAGAGAATAGGATACCTTGAGGGTTTTGGTGGATCCCCCTGTGGATCGGGCCAAAGCCCTTTTGGCGTTGCTCCCGGATTTGGAACTATGAGCCTCGCGAATCTCCTACAAGCGCTGAGGGAATTCCCTCAGCTTCAAGAGCTGCATCGCTGCCTGGAGCAGGGCGACCGCGCGATCCAGATCGAGGGGCTGACGGTAGCCGCGAAGAGCGTCCTCGCCGCCGCGCTCCACGATGCCCTGCGCCGGCCGCTCCTGCTGGTCACATATAACTACGAACAGGCCGAGCGGCTGTATGAGGATATGGCCGCACTCGGCATCGGGGATCTCCTGCTCGTCCCGCCTGCGGACAGCATGATTTACCAGGAAGGGGATACGGATTTCGACGCCATCGGCGGGCGGCTGTCGGCGCTGGCGCACCTCCAGGACGGCAAACCGGTTATCGTGGTCGCTCCGATCGCCGCCGCGCTCCAGCGAACTATCCCACCCGATGTTCTAGCGGCGCACCGACTGCGGATAGAGAGGCCGCAGGAGCTAAATCTCGAGAAGTGCAGCCTGCGCCTGGTGGAGCTTGGATACGAGCGCGTTGATATGGTTGAGCGCCAGGGAGAGTTCAGCCGGCGCGGCGGGATTCTGGATATCTTCCCATCGACAGCAAACGCGCCAATCAGGATCGAGCTCTTCGGCGACGAAGTTGAGAGCATACGCTCCTTCGATGTCGAGTCGCAGAGGTCGAGCGCGGAGAGCGAATCCGCGGAAGTAGCCCCTGCGCGCGAGCTTCTTCTCGACAGAGACAGGGCCGATGCAGCGGCGCAGGCTCTGTCCGATCTGCTCGATGCCGAGTGCGCCCGGCTGGAGAAAGACGCCGCCGACAGGCTCAGGAGCAAGGTAGAGGACGACATCGCCCGCACGCGCAACCTGGCGTACTTCGACGGCATCGAGTACTACTTCCCCGTCGTCTATCCGCAGGAATTCTCGCTTTTGGACTATCTTCCGCCGAGCGCAGTGGTTATCCTGGACGAGCCGCACCAGATCAAGTCGCACTGGGAGCAGCTTCACAAGGAACTGCTCGAATCCCTGCACGCGCGAATCGCCAGGGGGGATGCGCTTTCGCTTCCATCGGATCACGTGATTCCCTTCGACAAGGCCGCGAGCCGACTTCGGGACAGGCGCTCGAATGTGCTTCTCTCGCTGCTGCCAAGGCCGGCGCCCTGGATGCGGGTTGATCGAAACATCGCAATCCCGGCGGCGCCGATGGATTCCTTCGGCGGGCAAATCGAGCTGCTCGTGGAGCAGCTCAGAACCTGGCTGTCGAACGACTGCCGCATTGTGATCGTCACAAACCAGTCCAATCGGGTCGTAGAGCTGCTCGGCGAGAATCGGCTCTCCGCATCGCCGCTCGCGGAGCTATCCGGCAGGGACGGCGCCGGCATCTACGTCGCGGACGGGACGCTCCGCTCCGGCTTCAAGCTCCATGATGCCGGGCTGATGCTCCTCACGGACGGCGAGATGTTCGGATTCAGCAAGCTTCGCCGCCCGAGAAGGCCGTTTAGGAAGGGCCTGGCAATCTCGTCCCTGCTCGAGCTTCGAGAGGGCGACTATGTAGTCCATATCAACCACGGGATCGGGCGCTACCGGGGACTCACCAAGTTGTCCGGGCCCGGTGGGGAGAGAGATTACCTGCTGCTGGAGTATGCCGGCACGGACAAGCTGTACGTGCCCGTGGACCAGATTGACCGCGTGCAGAAGTACATCGGGGCGGACGGCGGTGAGCCGACCTTGCACAAGCTCGGCGGCTCCGAGTGGGCCAGAACCACCAAGCGGGTAAAGCAGTCCGTCCGCGAGATGGCGAAGGAGCTCCTCGAACTGTATGCAAGCCGCCAGACCCTCGACGGATACGGCTTTGCTCCCGATACCCCCTGGCAGCAGGAGCTGGAGTCCGCCTTCCAGTACGAGGAGACGCCCGACCAGTTCGAAGCCATCCAGGATGTGAAGCGTGATCTCGAATCGCCGAAGCCGATGGACCGCCTGCTCTGCGGTGATGTCGGCTATGGAAAAACCGAAGTCGCCATCCGCGCGGCCTTCAAAGTGGTGAATGACGGCAAACAGGCGGCGGTGCTGGCGCCGACCACAGTCCTCGTCCAGCAGCACTTCAACACCTTCTCCGAAAGGCTTGCCGCGTATCCCGTAAATATCGCCATGCTCAGCCGCTTCAAGAGCCGGGCCGAGCAGAAAAAGATCGTCGAGGGCCTTCGGACCGGCATTGTGGACGTGGTCATCGGCACGCACCGCCTGCTCTCGAAGGACATCGAGTTCCGGGATCTCGGCCTTGTCGTCGTGGATGAGGAGCAGAGGTTCGGCGTCGCTCACAAGGAGCGGCTTAAGCAGCTTCGGAAGACGGTGGACGTCCTCACTCTGACGGCGACACCAATTCCGCGAACCCTGCATATGTCCCTTTCGGGCATACGCGACATGAGCTTGATGAACGATCCGCCGGAGGGACGCACGGCGATCAAGACCTACTGCCGCGAGTATGACGACGAGCTTGTCAGGGACGCCATTCTCCGGGAGCTGGACCGCGACGGGCAGGTCTATTTCGTGCACAACCGGGTCGAGAACATCGAGCATGTAGCGGATCACCTGCGCCGGCTCGTGCCTTATGCGAGAATGGAGGTGGGCCACGGCCAGATGGCGGAGGACGATCTGGAGCGCGTGATGCTCGGCTTCTACGAGCACCGGTTCGACATGCTGGTGTGTACGACCATCATTGAAAGCGGCCTGGACATCCCGAACGTCAACACCATCATCGTGAACCACGCGGATAAGATGGGGCTGGCGCAGCTTTACCAGCTCAGGGGCCGGGTTGGCCGCTCCAACCGACAGGCTTATGCGTATCTGCTGTACCATGCAGGCCGGATCGTGACGGACACAGCGGAAAAGAGGCTGCAGGCAATCAAGGAGTTCACCGATCTCGGCTCCGGCTTCCGGATCGCGCTCAGGGACCTCGAAATCCGGGGCGCGGGCAACCTGCTCGGGCCTGAGCAGCACGGCCACATGGCCGCGGTAGGCTTCGATATGTACTGCCAGCTTCTCTCCGACGCAATTCAGGAGCTGAAAGGCGAGGAGCCCGCCTCAGGCGGGTTCGAGCTTCCGCCGGTGGACCTGCCGATGGACGCGTTCATACCTACGGACTACATCCCCACGGAGAGCCAGCGCCTGGCGTTTTACAAGAAGATGACCGCCGTCCGCGATGAGAACGATGTGGATCAGCTCGCGGAGGAGTTCCATGACAGGTTCGGCGATCCGCCGAAGCCCGTTTCCAACTCGCTCGATATATTGAAGCTGCGGCTGAAGGCATCCCGCACCGGTGTCGCCTCGATTTCCAGCGACAGGCGCCAGGTCGTCATCAAGTTCGGCGCGGGCGTCAGGCTGGCCGCGGATGTGGCAATCGAGCTGCGCAAGCGGTTCGCCGGCGGCGTCTTCATGCCGGACAAAGTGATCGCCGACGGAAGGCCGCCGGACCTCCTGAACCGGCTCGACTGCATTCTGGACGCCCTACCGGAAGCCCTCGAAGAATCGAAGGCGGTGTATTTGGCAAGATTGTAATACCAATTCCGGGAAACTCCGATGTAAATTGGAACGGGAGGGCGAAGCTCCTGCTGAGCCGGTTCAGTACGGGAGGGCGAAGTCCGCCCATCCACTCGAGCGGCTTCTTGTGGACTGCTAATCACGGGAAGTGCTATAATGACTGCCAACTAAAGACCCGCCAGGCATGTCAGATGGTGTCCTAAGTGCACCAGTGAGGAATTGGCAAGCGAATTAGGAGACGTCAGTGAGGAACGCCGGGGATATATACCAGCCCGGGCTTGGGCTTGTCGAGCCATTTGTAAATAAGAGCCTCTTCGCCGATAATTTCTTGAAAGAGCGCCTCTCAGACTTGCCTGAGTGGACGGCTACTGACCGCCTTGATGAATCCCTCCGTGCGATTCAGAGCTTGTATCGTGAGAAAGCTGCCCGTCTGTCCCGCAGCAGCGAGCCCCAGACCGAACGTGAATTCATTCGCCCGATCCTCGACATCCTCTGGGGTGAGGAGGGACCCGGAGATTGCTATGAGGTCCAGCCTCCCCTGCCGAACGTAGATTCCCATCGCTGGCCTGATTTTGCGTTCTTCCGCTCTTCCGCTGATCGCGAGAGCGCAGAGCCGCGAAAGGGGACGCTTGAGTATTGGTGCGATGCACCGTGCCTTGGGGATGCGAAGAAGTGGTCAGCCTCCCTCGATAAACAACGCGGCGTGGCGGAAAACCCGTCCACCCAGATAGTCAATTATCTCTATCGCTCCAGAGTCCGATGGGGCATCCTGACGAACGGGCGTATCTGGAGGCTCTACGAGCGCGAGAAGTCCAGCCCCGGAGGCGTGTACTACGAAGTCAATCTCGAAGACATACTTCGGCGTGGCGACATAGAGGCGTTCAAGTACTTCTACCTCTTCTTCCGCAGGCAGGCGTTCTTGCCGGATGATACAGGTACGACGCTCGTCGAAAAGGTGTTTCAGGGCAGTGTGGACTATGCTACGGGGGTCGGTGAACGCCTGAAGGACTACGTCTACGATGCGCTTCGCCACCTGATGAATGGTTTCCTGGCGCATCCAGCGAACAGTCTGGATCCAAGCGACGCTGATACGGTTAAGGACGTTCATGAGAATTGCCTAGTCCTCCTCTACCGCCTGCTATTCATTCTCTACGCTGAAGACCGAAACTTACTACCGTGCGACGACAGGCACTATCGCACCTACTGTTTGCGGGAACTGCACCGTCGGATCAACCAAGAACTGCGGGCACGTCAACAGTATCTGCCGCACACGACAGGGCTGTGGAATCATCTGGCAAACCTGTTTGCTTTGGTTGATAGAGGTTTCCCTGAAGGGGGAATTCCCGCTTACAACGGCGGCTTGTTCAGCCCCTTAAAGTACCCGCATATCGCATATACGCCGCAGGACGGCGCGAAGCGCTGGGAGATCGGCGATCATCGGCTGGCTGAAGTGATAGACATGCTCGCCTATTGCCGGGAGAAATGGGACCAACCCACCGATCAGGATATTGACTACAAGACTTTGGATGTTCAGCATCTCGGAAGCATCTACGAGAGCTTGCTGGAACTCCAGCCTCACGTTGCCGATGAGCCTATGGTAGAGGTCTTGGAGGACGGCAAGTCTACCTTCAAACCCCGCAGGGATGTGCCAGAGCCGCGTCCGATTCGACGGCAAATGCCCCGGTCAATCGCAAAGGACGAGGTCTATCTGCTCACGAACCGTGGGGAGCGCAAGGCCACAGGGAGCTACTACACGCCGAAGTACATCGTGGATTATATAGTTCAGAACACAATCAGCCCGCTGGCTGACGAAGCGGCGAAGAAGGCCGCAGAACTGCGCCCGGCGGTAGACAAGGAGATAGAGCGGCTAGAGAAGCGTTGCCATGAATTCGCGGACAACGTGGTAGAGGTGGAAAAGGCGCGGCGGGGCATCGAGGAGCAGAAACGCCGACTGCTCGAACCCTATCTGTCTCTCAAGGTTCTCGACCCGGCAATGGGGAGTGGGCATTTCCTCGTCGGCGCGGCAGATTTTCTGAGCCTGGCGATGGCGAACGACCCGAACCTGCTGACCCCCGAAACCGCTGACAGCGAAGATCCCCAGGCGTTTTACAAGCGGCTGGTCGTCGAACACTGCCTGTACGGCGTTGACCTGAACCCGCTTGCCGTCGAACTTGCCAAGCTCTCGCTCTGGCTGCACACGGTCAGCAGGGACAAGGCTCTCTCCTTCCTCGATCACCATCTGCGCTGTGGCAATAGCCTGATCGGAGCAAGGATACAAGAGGATCTGATGAAAGAGCCGCCCCGGTTCAACGCGAAAGGCAAACGTGTAGGCGCAGACGGCGGCCAGCTCGTCCTGGGTTTCTATGAAACGCTCACAGCGACGCATCTGCAATATTTCCTCGACACCTTCCGCAAGATTGTAGAGACGCCGACAGGCGATGCCGAAACCGAGCGAATGAAGGACGGCTGGTATCGAGAGATGGACGCGAGGCGTGACAAGTTCCGTGCGGTAGCCAACTGCTGGCTCGCCCCTTACTTCGGCGTGCCTGTCACACCAGAGCAGTATGAGCGGGCGGTGAAGGCGCTCCGTGCGCCGGATGAAGAATGGCGAACGCTGAGCAAGAAGAAATGGTTCGCCGCAGCGCAGAAGGTCGCCGGGGAAAGAGTATTCTTTCATTGGGAACTGGAATTCCTGGAGGCTTTCTTCGAGCCTTGCGGGTTGGAGCCGGCGGAGGCTCGGGGTTTCGATGCAGTGATCGGCAATCCGCCATATGTCCAAGCGCGCAACATGGATGCCCAGCAGAGGAAGTTCTACTATCAGAGGTACGAGTCTGCGGTGGAAAAGATCGATGTCTTTGCATTCTTCTGCGAGAACCTCTGCGCACTCCTCTTGCCCAGTGGTTCTGCTGGGTTTGTCTTGTCGTCAAGCTGGCTGGGTCAAACCTCCTTCACGACAATGCGGCGTATTCTGTTTACGGAGCTCCGGCCCCGTGCCATTGCAGTCAACCCTTCGAACGCCTTCGACGCCAGCGTCGAAACTGTGGACCTTCTCCTTTCAGGGAAGCAGTCATCGCTTACTTGGGAGAGCTTGCTCCTCTTGCGCCTAGGCGCCGATGGGCACACGGAGACTGTGGAAGATGTAAGTTGCCCCATAGAGGTACTAAAACCCGACTACGTCATCCGGTTTGGGCATAGCAGGGAAGGGGCGGCCCTTCTGCAAAGGATCGAGAAAAGTTCGATTCCCCTAGGTATGCTCGCCCAGGTTAACTACGGTTTGAAGACGGGCGATGACGCCCTATTCGTGTCAACTGAACGGCTGGGGCATAATCCGAGGAAGGTCATCTATGGCGAAGACGTGGATTGTTACGCATACGATTGGCCGGGGCTTTGGGTGAACTACATGCCAAAGGAGATGGTCGCACACAGACCCACTGCGAGGCCCGCCACATCAGACCGGTTTGAGGCTGTACCCAAACTTATCTTCAAACGCATCAGCCAACATCGATTGTGCGCGGCACTGGATGAGGAGGGTATCTACTGCACTATCTCTACAATTGTAGCAACCTGTTTTCAAGCAGATACGCAATTCGTCAGGTATGTGCTGGCGTGCGTTAACTCGAGGCTCATGCTACGCTATCTCTCGTGGAAGAGGCCAAAGGGTTTTCTTTCGACAGATTTGCGGACCGAGGAAGTAAACCTGCTCCCGATCCGCCGCACTGCCTTCACAACCCCGCCGGACGAGCGGGAGCGGCTCGTCATAGAGGCTAAACAGCTCTGCGATAACTATATCTCAGCTGGGGATAGCACGCGGACCCTCGAATTTGTACAAGAGCAATTAGCGCACACGCCCGAACGCGCGGATGTCGTGCACGATCTCCTGGCTCACCTTGCGGAGCGGATGACTGCCATGAACAAGGAAAAGCAGGCGGAGATCAAGGGCTTCCTTATGTGGCTGGAGCGTTATATCGGCGCGGAGATAGAGTCCCTGAGCGGCAAGACGAAGATCAAAGAATACCACGACGGTGATTTCCAGTCGCTGCTCAACACACTGCGTCGGAACAGGCGCAAGCTCGCCATAAATCCGGAAACCCGTACCGCCCAGGAAGAAATCGAGCGCGAGTTCAATACCGGCATGGCAAAACTAACGCCTCTCAAGGAGAAGATAGCCGCCACCGACCGCCTTATAGATCTCATAGTGTATCGGCTGTACGGACTCACCGACGAGGAGATTAAGATTGTGGAGGGGGAACATGCCGGAGCCGAGGCGGAGCAGAGGTAGGTCCGGCTGGCAAGGCATGCCTAAAGTCGTGATCATCGGTGGTGGGGCGGGCGGGATTCCGGCGGCGGGACGGGCTGCCGAATGCGGCGCGAAGGTTATACTCCTCGAGCGAAACAGCGTCCTCGGCCGGAAGCTCCGCATCACCGGCAAAGGCCGCGGCAACGTCACGAATACCGCCGGCCTGGACGAGTTCATCGCCGCATTCGGCCCGAACGGCAAGTTCCTCTATGGCGCGTTCTCCCGCTTCTCCAATCAGGACTTGATTGGTCTGCTCGATCGGCTCGGCGTGCCTACCAAAATCGAGCGCGGCGGCCGCGTTTTCCCGGCATCCGACCGCGCGGCTGACGTGGCAGCGGCATTCGAGGCATGGCTGCGCGGGCTTGGCGTTGACATACGCACCGGCGTCAGGGCACAGGGATTGGAGTGGGAGGATGGGGGAACGGGGGATGCACAATCCGGTGCCCGGCATCCGGTATCCAGTATCCAGCATCCAGTATCGAGAATCGCGCATCACGTATCACGCATCACCGGCGTGCGGGTATCCTCCGGCGTGATTCCCGCGGACGCGGTGGTACTGGCGACCGGCGGCATCACGTATCCCAGGACCGGCTCGACGGGCGACGGCTACCGGATGGCGGCGGAGGTCGGCCACACCATTATCCCGCCTGCTCCCTCGCTTTCCGCGCTGGAGATTAAAGAGCCGTGGGTATCGGACCTGCAAGGGCTGAGCCTGAAGAATGTCTCGGCCACGCTTTATGCTGGTGGAAAGAAGGTCGGCAGGGAGTTCGGCGAGATGCTATTCACCCATTTCGGCGTCTCCGGGCCGATAATCCTCACCCTCAGCAAGACATACGCGAAGTTGGAAGACAAGGCCAAAGTCGAGCTTTCGATCAACCTGAAGCCCGCGTTGAGCCGGAAGCAGCTAGACGAGCGGCTGATAAGGGATTTCACCCAGGCGAGATACTTCAAAAACTACCTGCCGGAGCTTCTTCCCCGAACCCTGATACCGGTTTTCATGCGGCTGAGCGACATTCCGCCCGATACGCCGGTGAACAAGATTACGAGCGTGCAGAGAAAGCGCATAATCGGCCTGCTGCTCGACTTCCGCCTGAGGGTCGAAGGCGCCAGGGCTGCGGACGAGGCGATCGTGACCGCCGGGGGCGTCTCGATCAAGGAAATTGACCCGCGGACAATGGAATCGAAGCTCGTGCGCGGCCTGTATTTTGCCGGCGAGGTGATAGATATAGACGCGGTGACCGGCGGCTACAACCTGCAGGCGGCATTCTCCACAGGCTGGGTCGCCGGGGAGAACACGGCGCGTGGATCCGGCAAAGCTCCGAGCTGAGTCTGACCAGGCTATCGAAGCGTAGAATTCGCGCATCCAGCGCCGAAAACGCTCTTCCCAGCTTAAATCCACATCCGGCTCGGTCAAATTCCGCGGCCCATGCTCTTCATGTATGAAGTTATGTTGACCCTCTCCGGCGCCTGTGTTATACTTTGCTGAGCGGGCAACAATCTCGGCCGCTGGTTTCACTCCGCTTCGCATCCAGGTAGGGGACCGCCGTGGACTGGTTCGAACGATTCGGCAACATGAGCAGTGTTTCGCTGCCAATAGCAGTCGTGGATGTGCTGGTGGTCGCCTTCGTCATCTACAAGCTGATAATGCTTGTGAAGGGCACCCGCGCGTGGCAGATCGCGTTGGGCCTGGGGGTATTCTTCCTATTCGTATTCATAAGCGGTCAACTGCATCTGCGGGCGCTGAACTGGCTTCTCCACATCTTCCTTCCATTAGGCCCTGTGGCTCTGGTGATCCTCTTCTACCCCGAGCTGCGACACGCGCTCGAGGAGATCGGCCGGTTGAAGTTCCTGGGCCGCGGGCTGATCGCGCTGGGGCGAGAGGATATCACCAACATGGTGAACCAGTTGACAAAGGTTGTCGCCGACATGTCCGAATCGAAAATCGGCGCCTTGATTGCCATAGAGCGCGAGGCCGGGTTGGACAACATCATCGAAAGCGGGAGCCGCATGGATGCGCTGGTGTCCGCCGAGTTGCTGCGGACGATATTCCACCCCGGCAGTCCGCTCCACGACGGCGCAGCGATCATCAGGGGCAATAGAATCGTGGCCGCAAGCTGCACGCTGCCCCTTAGCGACAGCCCGAGGTTGGGCACGATGATCCACACCAGGCACAAGGCGGCCCTCGGAGTATCTGAGCAAAGCGACGCAGTGGTACTCATTGTTTCCGAAGAGACCGGGATGATCTCGCTGTCCGTCGAAGGCACACTGCTTAGAGGTCTGCAACCGGAGATAGTTCGCAGCAAGCTGCTCGATCTCCTGCAGGTGGAAGAGACACGCGAAGGAGTGCTCCAGATTCGCCGGACTATGTCGAGCGCCTTTTCCCGAATGCGGCCCGGCGGCTCATCGGAGCGGGAGACAAAGCATTGAGACGGAATATCGGGTACAAGTTGCTCGCGCTGGCGATTGCGATAATCATCTGGTTCTATGCGAACGAGGGGCAGAACCCGCGCGCTTCTGTAGAGTTGAGGCGTCTACCGCTGGTGGTGCGCGAAATCGAGCCCGATTGCGTGGTCGCTGCCGCCCCGAAGACGGTGAACGTGCGGCTGGAAGGCGCACGCGCCTATATCAACTCCGTCACCGACCGACCGGATACCATTACTGCGTATGTGGATCTGGCAGGCAGAACCGCAGGCCGGTACACTGTGCCGGTAATAGTGACGCCGCCCGCAGGCTTCGCAGGCCTGGTCAGCGCTACCCCCGTGCCCCGCGAGGTATCCGTCGTCCTGAAAGAGAAAGCCCCTCAGGACACGACGGAGCATCGGAACTCGGAAGATTCCCACTGAGGACGTACCGGCAACGTCCTACTTGAAATCCAGGATTTCCGCCTTCAGGGCGCCCATTGTTTTCACTATGTCGAACATGGCTGTGGCATCCCCTTCGGCAAGCTTGATGTGGGTGGCGTCTACGAAGTTCGAGGAGAGCGTGGGATCAACCGGAATCCACTCGCCGACGAAGCTCTCAGCCCAGGCGTGGTAGTAGAATCCATCCTTCCAGTAAACAAGTCCTGCCACGAGCTTTGTCGGGACTCCGACGGCCCGAGCCAGCGCCGCATATAGGACGGCGTAGTCGCGGCAGACGCCGGTCTTCGCGTGGAGCACGTCCACCGACGACCGTATGATGCCTATATCGCCCCTTGGCGCCATGTTGCTGTTGACCCAGGCTCGCAGGCGCGAAGTGACCGTGCAGGTGTTCTTCTCATCACCCGCGATCTTCCTGGCGAGTGCGGCGATCTCCGAGTTCGCGGGCTGTACATACGGGCTTTCGGCCAGGAATTCCTTCATTCCCGCGTCCCGGATCGGCAGCGAAACAGCCCTTGATGAATCGGGCTCCGACGCGGCAATCTCATACTCCGCGACCGGCTTTTCTCCGCCCGAGTACCCCACCTTCTGCCGTCCGTCGCTGACGACGAGGGTCCTGTCCCTCAGGCCCAAGAGGCGAAGCTTCATGTACTTCGCTTGTCGAGGGTTGGGGATCTCAGTGGCCGTCGGAGCCGACGTCATTACAGCGAGATCGGAAGGCGGGACGTAGTTGCCAGCCCGCGGCTCGATAGATTGGGCTACCTCCTTCGGCTCGCGCAACATGATAATCCCCATGAGCGCCACAACCTTCAACAAGTCGCCTTTCTCGTTCTGCCAGCAGGTAATTTCGCCCAGAGGAGTTACAGTTTTGATAACGAATGCTTGATGCGCTTCCTCCCCCAGCTTGAGTTCCTCCTGCCGGAGAACCTCCGTCTGGAGATCGTCGAGGCTCAAGGTCAGCGGATTGAACCATTTGAGGCTCAGCTTGTCGCCGACCTTCAGCTTCACCGTGGGCGGAAGGAAGGTATCGTCGCCCACAATCTTGCTGCCCGCGGGTATGGGAATCCTTCTGGCGCTTTTTGTTCCCGCCGAAGTGACCTCGGCCACAATTTCCTCGGCGCGGAAAACGGCGGTGACTGTGGTCGTGTGGCCGGCGGATGACATCTTGAACATCTGATACACAGGCTCAAAGTTCTTGTTGAGATGGACGGCGGTGTCGAGGGTCTGCTCGACCTCCACGCCGAGCGCCAGCAGGCGAACTACACTCGCGCTGTCCAGCCGGTAGCCCGGCTTCCCCTGGAAGGTTTCCCTGTCGATGAGGAATCTGGCATACCCGATCTTGGCCTGGCCGAGGTAGAGGCCCATCCAGGTCTCGCTCGGTATTTCCTGGGCGGCGGCAGGTATGCTTATCAGAACGGCAGCCAAGGCAAGCGCGGCAGCCGCTTTAAATCTATTGCTCATTTTTCACCCTTGGAGGCAATGTCTCTGGATTGCAATGCCGTTTACTCCCCTCTGGCAACTCGAAGGCGAACCAGCGCTCGCTCGAGGGCTGCTTCAGCGCGAGTATGGTCAATGCCTGTGGCACGAGAGCGCAGGCGTTCCTCCGCGCGCCTCTTAGCTTCTTCAGCGCGGGCGATGTCAATCTCCTCCGCGCGCTCGGCCGTGTCCGCCAGTATCCGAACGGTGTTCTTTCGGACCTCCATAAAGCCGCCGGATGTGGCCAGGCGCGTTACTTCACCCTCGGCATCCCGAATCCAGATTTCGCCGATGGTAAGCTCAGCCATCAGCGGGGCATGGTCAGCCAGCACGCCAAGCGAGCCCTCCACGGCGGGCGCCACAATCGAGACAGCGTCCTGGGACAGAACGACGCCCTCCGGGGTCACGATTTCGACTTCGAATATCTTCTCAGGCATACCATTATTGTGGGTTTCAAGTTCCAGTCTCCAGGTTCCAAGTTCTCGCAACAGGCTAACCTGAAACCTGAAACTTGAAACTTGAAACCCAAAGCGCCTCTATGCTGCCGCCTTCATCTGCTCGGCTTTCTCGAGCGCTTCATCTATGCCGCCGACCATGTAGAATGCCTGCTCAGGAATGCCGTCGTGCTTACCCTCGACTACCTCCTTGAAGCCGCGAATCGTCTCCTTTAGCGGCACATAGCGACCTTGAAGGCCGGTAAACTGCTCCGCCACGAAGTTCGGCTGCGAGAGGAAGAGCTGGATCTTCCTCGCGCGGGCGACAGTCAGCTTGTCCTCGTCCGAGAGCTCGTCTATGCCGAGGATTGCAATGATATCCTGAAGCTCCCTATACCTCTGGAGAGTCGCCTGTACCCGGCGCGCCACCGCATAATGCTCTTCGCCCACTATTCTCGGATCGAGGATTCTCGATGTAGAAACCAGTGGATCAACAGCCGGGTAAATGCCCATTTCGACGATGCGACGCTCGAGGTAGGTGGTTGCATCCAGGTGGGCGAAGGTAGTCGCCGGCGCGGGGTCCGTCGGGTCGTCGGCCGGGACGTAGATGGCCTGGACGGATGTGACAGACCCCTTGGTGGTAGAGGTGATTCGCTCCTGGAGCTCTCCCATTTCCGTGCCAAGGGTCGGCTGATAACCCACTGCGGAAGGCATCCGGCCGAGCAGCGCGGAAACTTCCGAGCCAGCCTGGACGAACCGGAAGATGTTATCAATGAAAAGCAATACATCCTGGCCCAGCTCATCACGGAAGTACTCCGCCATGCAGAGGGCAGCAAGGCCGACTCTGAGCCTCGCGCCGGGCGGCTCATTCATCTGGCCGAAGACCATGGTGGTTTTGGCGATGACGCCGCTCTGTTTCATTTCGAGCCAGAGGTCGTTTCCCTCGCGTGTTCGCTCGCCTACCCCCCCGAATACCGAGACGCCGCCGTGCTCGGTCGCGATGTTCCGGATAAACTCCATGATGAGAACTGTTTTTCCCACTCCAGCGCCGCCGAAGAGTCCGATTTTGCCGCCTTTCGCATACGGGCAGAGCAGGTCAACGACCTTCAGCCCGGTCTCGAACTGCTCGGTAACCGTGCTCTGCTCCTCGAACGAGGGCGCAGGCCGGTGGATCGGGTAACGCTTCTCAGTTTCCACCGGTCCCAAGTGGTCTATCGGCTCGCCGAGCAGGTTGAAAACGCGCCCGAGGGTCTCCTTGCCCACGGGCACCGTGATCGGGCCGCCGGTATCGTATGCCTTCATCCCGCGAACGAGGCCGTCCGTGCTCGCCATTGCCACGCACCTGACGATGTCGTTGCCCAGCATCTGGGCGACCTCCGCGGTCAGGTTTATGTTCCGGCTCTCATCAACTATCTTGACCGCATTGTATATCTGAGGCAGCGCTTCCGGCGGGAATTTGCAGTCCACCACCGGGCCTATAACCTGAACTACCTGTCCTTCAGCCATGTGTACCTCCGGAGACCGCAGACTGCCGACCGCAGACCGCAGGAGCCAAACCAGTTAATGATTCGCTGCAGTCAGCAGTCTACCGTCTGCAGTCTATTTCAATGCTTCTGCGCCGCCGACGATCTCGGCCAGTTCCTTTGTAATAGCGGCCTGGCGGGCACGGTTGAAATCCAGCGTCAGCCTCTCAATCATCTCGCCGGCGTTGTCAGTCGCCAGGGTCATCGCCGCCATTCGGGCGCTGTGCTCGCTCGCCAGAGATTCGAGCATCACACGGTAGACCTGTATATCCACATACCGCGGCAGCAGGCTGCACAGCAGAGCTTCCGGCAGCGGCTCGAAAATATACTCCTCAGCCGGCCCGCCTCGGTGAACCTCCTGTGCCTCCGGTGGAGCGACGGGCAGAAGCTGCACATCCACCACCCTGTGCCGGACAGCGCTGAGGAACCGCGTATACACAATGCGGATTGCATCCACCTCTCGGCCCTCAAACAGCTCCTGGAT